>Ga0265297_10002396_pt1 | contig 38342 bp, 39 predicted proteins | sample Munlanlwell13791_FD_192502 | JGI IMG/M metagenome (GOLD analysis project Ga0265297, IMG submission 192502) | Leachate microbial communities from a municipal landfill in Southern Ontario, Canada - Leachate well 137-91 | ecosystem: Engineered > Solid waste > Landfill > Unclassified | place...
CTCATCGGTGTGCATCCAGACACCGTCTCTGATTACAGTCGCCGCGGGATGCCCACGACGACGCGCGGCGGGCTGGGGAAGGAGAGTGTCTACGATGCGGTCGCCTGCTTGGCGTGGTGGCGCGAGCAAAACGGGCACAACGCAAAGGAAGCGGCGCAGACGCGGGCCTATGAGGCGCAGGCGAAGCTGAATGAGCAACGACTCCTCGAGCGCCGTCGCGAGCTCGTGTCGCGCGAGACGGTGGTGCTCACCGGTCAACACTACACACGGGCCTGGGCCGCGAAGGTCCGGGCACTGCCGCGTCGCTGCATTGAGGCGGGTCTTATCGCGCGCGAGCAGGAAGCCGCCGTCGCGGTCATCTGTCGCGAACTGCTCATCGAAGTCTCGAGCTGGAAGACCGTCGCGGACCTGAAACGCGCCGCGCCGCAGAGGGTGAGCGCATGACCGATGCGACCACCCTCGTGACGGGCTGGGCGTCCGCGGCGGAACCTCCGCCAACACTCACCGTGAGCCAGTGGGCTGACACGTATCGGATGCTGCCCGAGACGAGTGGCGCACGCGGCGGCCATTGGCGCACGGAGACGACGCCGTACCTGCGCGGCATCATGGATGCCGTCCACGAGCCAGGCGTCCGCACGATTGCCGTCCGCAAGGCGGCACAACTCGGCGGGAGCGAAGCCCTCCACAACATCCTCGGGTACTTCATCCAATATGACCCGTGCCCGATGCTCTTCGTCCAGCCGACCGCGCTGGTGGCGGAGGAGTGGAGTAAGGAGCGGCTCGCGGACATGATCCGGACGACGCCGGCGCTGTCGGCAGTCGTCCGTGACAAGCGACAGCCCCGCGGGTCACACGGGGCGGAGAGCACGCTCTCCCTGAAGATGTTCCCGGGCGGCTTCCTCGCGTTGGGCGGGGCCAACACGCCGAACACGTTTGCGCGGCGCGCGGTCCGACTGGCGATCGGAGATGACGTCGATCGGTTCCCGGCCGTGGTGGGCGAGGAGGGCGACCCGGCCGACCTCCTCCGGAACCGTACCCGCACCTTCTTCGACGCCCTCGTTCTTTTTGTCTCGACGCCGACGCTACGGGGCGGGCGCATCGACACGCTCTACGCGCGCAGCGACCAGCGGCAGTATCTCGTCGCATGCCCACAGTGCGGCCGTCGAGATTGGATCACCTGGAACGACCCGAATCACTTTCGCATCGTCTTCGAAGAGCGGGACGCTCGCACCGCCCGGCTCGCCTGTCCCGACGCGGATCATGGGGGCTGTGATGCGCGGATGACCGAGCCCGAACGGCGGGCGATGATTGCGGGCGGGACCTGGGATCCGACGGCGACCGCTCAGGAGACGGGCTTGGTCGGCTTCCACCTCCCGGCGATGGTCTCGACGCTCGGCATTTCGCTCGAGCACCTGGTCGAGAAGTGGTTGGCGGCCCGGGCGCTCGGGAAGGAATCGCTGCGGGTCTTCATCAACACGGTGCTCGCCGAAGGCTGGGAAGACCGTGGCGCCCGGATGGAGGCCCACACGCTGCTTGCGCGACGCGAGTCATACGGCGACGGGACCGAGGTGCCGGCCGCCGCACCGGTGCTCACGTGCGGCGTGGACGTCCACGAGGATCGCTTCGAACTGCAGGTCATCGCCTGGGGACCAGGCGGCGAGCGCTGGGTCGTGGACTGGCACACCGTGCCTGGCAACCCGAAGCGCCCCGAGGCGCGCGCGTCGCTGCTCGAGGCGCTGCAGCGGCGCTACCACCATGCCTCCGGGCACGAGCTCCCGATTTACGCGACCTGCATCGACTCCGGGTACGCGACCGAGGAGGTCTACGACTTCGTGCTGGCCCATCAGGGCCGGCGGATTCTGGCGACGAAGGGCTACGCCGGCCGCAGTGGGGAACCCATCGTCGGCAAGCCGTCCGAGAAGCGCTACGGTCGGGCGCCGCGGCCGGTGCGGCTCTATCCGATCAATGTCGACGACGCAAAGGCGGACATCCTGAACAGCCTGTCGCTGGTGGCGGCGGGCCCGGGCGCGATGCACTTCCCTGGCCTGGTCGACGAAGAGTACTTCGCACAGCTCTGCGCGGAACACCGGGAGACGCGCTACAACAAGGCGGGCGTCGCCACGCACTTCGTCTGGGTACAGGATCGGGATCGCAACGAGGCGCTGGACACGGCGGTCTTGGCGCTGGCGGCGTTCCGGTGGTTGAACCCGAACATCCGACAGATGGCGGACATGCTGGCCGCAACGGCGGCACCAGGTGCGGGGACCGGCCAGCCGCCACCGGCGGCGAACCCGCCTGCGCGTCCGGCGCCGCCCGCGGAGGCGCGGCGGATCACAAGGAGTTCGTACTTGCGGAGATAGGAGTGTGGCGCGGCGCGGCGGGACGAGTCGAATCGGGGGCGCTGAATGTCTCATTGCGAAAGAAGAAATCGTGACTGACGCTCCTCCGATCCCCTCCATGATCTGGCGCCGGCTGCTCGCGTTTCTGAGCGAGGCCCGAACAGGGTCGATCACGCTCGACGTCCACCTGGGGAAGATCAAAGGCATCCGAATCGAGGAGAGGATTCGCGCGGAAGACCATCCGCACCCGCGCAGACCTGTGGTACACTCCGGGTAACTCAACGGCCTCTGCCTGCCACCGATCGCGTGGCGCCTTGGTGCGCCACCGCTCTCGCGCGATCGGCCCTCCAGCACGCCACGTCCCGCGGCCTTGGTGCCGCACGAGGCGGGCGTGCTTCCCAAACCCCACCCGTTCCCCCCGACGCTTGAAGCGTTCTACGCCTGGTCGCAGGCGCAACCCACCGCGATGGCGCCGCACCTGCCGCGCCTCCGGGCGCTGGCGGCCGGCCTCTCGCTTGCTGTGGAGTTTGGCGTCAAGCGCGCCGCGTCATCCTCTGCGCTCCTCCTCAGCGCGGCCCGCGTCATCAGCTACGACCTCGTCGACACGCCACACGCGCGACACCTCGCGCAGATCTGTCCGACGTGGGACTACCGCCTCGAGGATTCCCGCACCGCGGACGTCCCGCCCTGCGATCTGCTGCTGCTCGACTCGCTCCACACGTACGCCCAGGTGCAGGCCGAGCTGATCGCGCACGGCGACCAGGTGCGCAAGTTCCTGGTGTTCCATGACGTGATTACGTTTGGCGTCATCGGCGCCAACGGTGATACGGGTGTGCACTCCTGGCAGTACGAGCCGGGCCAGTCAGTGCCGCTCGAGCATCTCGGGATCAGGCCGGCCATTGATGAGCTGGTGATCCGGGATCCCTCGTGGCGGCTCGCCGCGTCCTACACGGACTCGCACGGCCTCCTCGTCCTGGAGCGACGACCATGACGCCGGAGAACGCGCGCGCCTGGCGACGTCTACAGGCCGAGTACCCCTGGCCGGCCGCGATGCCGGACGTGCTGCCTGATGAGCAGGGCTTCTTCGACGAGGAGAATCGCCAGGTGCTCGCCCGCGCGATCGCGCTCGCCCCGAGCGATGCCGTGATCCTCGAGCTCGGCACCTGGAAGGGCAGCTCGGCGCGATGGATGCTCGCAACCTTCCCGCAGGCGCGCGTCGTGTGCATCGACCTCTGGCGACCGGCGGAGACCTACCCCGAAGCGGGAAAGTGGGCCTGGCTGGCGCGCGAGCCGCACCTCTACCAGACCTGCCAGCGGAACCTGTGGCCTTTCAAGGACCGCTGTGTGCTCGTGCGGGCGCGGACCACCGAGGGCCTAGCGTTCGTCCACACGCGTGGCCTCGCGCCTGACGTGGTGTACATCGACGCGGGCCATACCTACCCAGATGTCCGCGCCGACCTCGAGGGCACATTGACGCGGTTTCCGACCGCGTGCATCCTCGGCGACGATTACACCTTCCCAGAGATCCGGCAGGCTGTTCACGATGTGGCGCCACGGTTCCAGCAGCTTGTGGTCGATGAGCGCAGTATGTGGCGGCTCGTCCCGACGAAGACGAAATGGGGCAATTACGACCTTGAGTACGGCCGCCTTGCCGTGGCTGGCCGGATCGTCCTGGACCTGGGCGCTGAGCGCGGGACGACGGCGCAGTATTTCCTGGCGAAAGGGGCGAGCCGGGTTTACGTCTCGGAACTCCTGCCGGAGTTCCGCGGTCGTCTTGCCCGGTGGGCGAGCGTCGAGCCGCGCGTCCGGACACTCCCACCGCTCGAGACGCCGGCCGACTACGCGGATTGGATGGAGCGGATCCGGCCGGCAGCCGTGAAAGTCGACATCGAGGGGGGCGAAACGATCCTGCTCGACTGCCCGGACCCCGTCTTCGCCCACCCCGTCGACTATGCCATCGAAAGCCACAGCCCAGAGCGGCATGCGGCGATGGTCGACCGCCTCGTGCGGTGCGGGTATCAGGTGACCGTCACACGGCGGTTCGAGTCGAATCCGCACGTGATCGTGCTGCACGCAGTGCGAGGCCCTCATGCCTCTTGAGACTCCGTCGACTCCGGTGGCGCGCGGGTCCTTCCCGTCCTACGTCCAGCGGCTCCGTGAGCGGGTGCCCTTCACGCTCAGCCGCTGGGGCGACGGGGAGTGGAGTGCCATCCTCGGCATGAGCGGCGCGAATTGTGATGGGCACCAGTACACGAAACGTCTCGGCCAGGATCTCGGGTCGGTGCTCATGAGCCGGCCGCCCTACGACCTCGGCCTGCAGCAGCTCGCGCTGCGCCGGTTCGGGCGCCAGATCACGACGTGGCTCGAGCGACGGCATCTGACCTTCGACTGGGTGAACGCCGAGACCTTCGCCCGCCACTCGGCCGCCGACCAGCTGCAGCCGTTGATCGACGGCCTCCGGACGCGGATCGTCATCCTTGTGGGTCCGGCCCATCTTGCCGGCCTCCGCCGGCTCTTCCCGGTCGCGGCCCACATCATCGTGCCGGACGTGAATTGTCATGACGATGTCCGTCGCGTGACCCAAGAGAGTGCGGCCAGCCTGGCGCGCGTGACCTCCACGGCCATCGGCGGCGCCGTGCTCGCGGTCTCTGCCAGCATGAGCGCGAACGTGATCATCCACCGGCTCTACGTGCAGGGCTTCCGGCAGCACACGCTGGTGGACTTCGGGAGCCTCTGGGAACCGTACGTCGGCCGGGCCACGCGGAGCTATCACCGCCGCGTGCTCGCGCGCGAAGGCCATACCGCATGATGCTCACGGTCGTCACGGCGATCGTCGGCAACACGGACACGCTGAAACCGGCGACGGTCGTCAATCCCGCAGTCCGCTACGTGTGCCTGTCGGACAGGCCGCAGCGCGCCGCCCCTTACGCGTGTGTCCACGTCGACGACCAGGAAGGCCTCGGGCCCCGACTCCTGTCGCGTCGGTTGAAGATCCTCGTCGATCATCCAAGCCTCGGCCAGCCGGACGTGGTGCTCTGGCACGATGCGGCCTTTCGGATGGACTACGACCCGGTGCGCCTGGTGGAGGAGTGGCTGTCAGCCGACGTGCACGTGCTCGCCTTCAAACATCCCCATCGGACCCAGATCGAGGACGAAGCCCTCGCCATCGCGAAGTGGGGCTGGGTACGGCTCGAGACGATGCAGGCGCAAATCGCCCAGTACCGCGGCGAGGGCTTCCGCCAGACCATGATCACCTCGACCGGGCTCTGTCTGCGTCGACTGACGCCCCAGGTCCGCGCGTTCAACGCGCGCTGGTGGGCTGAGGTTATGCGGTGGGGCTGGCGCGACCAGATGAGCGTGGACTACGCGATCTGGAAGACGGGACTGACGCTCCGGTATATCCCCGGCCACTACCGGGACAACGTGTACTGCAAGTGGCACACCTGGTGACCATGAGGCCGACCGATGCCTGCCGCGTGACGGTGATCACCCCGACCTGCGACCGTCCCGTCGGTCTGACTTTTGCGGAGCGCTGGATGCGGCGGCAAACGCGCCCCCCCGATGAGTGGATTGTCTCCGATGGGGGCGAGGTGCCGGCGCCCTGCAGGATGGGCCAGCGCCAGATCCACGTCCCCCAACTGCCGGGTGCCCGGAACCTCGTGGAGAATCTCCGCCGCGCGCTCGACGTGGCAACGGGTGACGTGATTGTCCTGTGGGAAGATGACGATTGGTATGCGCCCACGCATCTCGAGCGACTGCTGGTGCAGCTCGCCACGCCTCGTGTGTTGGCCGCTGGCGACAACAAACAGCGGTACTACCATGTCGGCGCGCGCCGCTGGCACGTGTACCAGAACCGCGGCGCCGCGCTCTGCCAGACGGGGTTCCGCCGGGAGCTCGTGCCGCTGTTCCGCGAGATCCTCGACCGCTGCCTAGCTGTCGACCACTATGGCATCGACTCGCGGTTCTGGGGGGCGCTCTCACCCGACCAGAAGCAGCTCGCGCACACTGCCACCGTTGTGGGCATCAAAGGCCTGCCGGGCCGCCGCGGACTGGGCGTGGGTCATCGCCCGGAAATCATCAAGCAATGGACACCGGACCCGGCGCTGGGGCAGCTCCGTCGGTGGATCGGGGCGGATGCCGAGGCCTATGCCGCGTGTGCCGGCGACGTCGCCGCCGCGGCGGCACGCCTCCCGGTGGTGGTGTCTGCCGCCCTCCCGCCGCCGGTCCCGCGATCTGGCGGGCGCCGGCCCCAGCTCCACGCCGTGTACTTCGGCATCGACCCGCAGTGGGCCCGCCTGGCCCGCGTCCTCGAGTACTCGGCGCATCAGCATTGTCCGGGGTGGGACATCGACGTGCGGGCGATCACGCCGGCGCCCTGCCACCCTCCCGCCCGGACGGCGGCGCATGCGGCCTACGTGGCGAACACTCAGAAACTCGATGAGTGGACACGGCTCGTCGACCAGGCGCCCGACGGCGATCGTCTGGCACTGTTGGATGCCGACACGATGGTCCTGCGTACCCTCGACGCGGTGTGGGACCAGGTCTTTGACGTCGCCTATACGGTGCGGACAAGCAGCCGATTTCCGATCAACGCCGGGGTCATCTTTGTGCGGGTCTCCGATCGTACGCGTGCCTTCATGGCCGCATGGCGGGATGAGAATCACCGCCAGCTGGGCGACCCCGCCCGGCATCAACGCTGGCGCCGACAGTACGGCGGGATGAACCAAGCCGCCCTCGGGGCGCTCCTCGAGCAGCGGGGCGGACCCGATGTGAAGTTCCTGCGGCTGCCCTGTGTCGAGTGGAACGCGGAGGAGAGCGCTTGGCCCGCGGTCGATCGCGCGCGGACGCGCATCGTTCATCTGAAGAGCGGCCTTCGACGGGCCCTGTTTCATGGGACGTCGGCCCGCAGCCTCCTTGCGCTCGTACACATCTGGCGGACGTTCGAGCGCGCCGCCGCCGGCCTCGCAGCGATCAGCCCGCCTCTGGCGAGGCCCGCACACGCGCCCCACCGCTCTCTTCCCTCGCGGCCCTTTCTGGTGCGCCGGCCGCGGGGCCGGCCGCGGGGCGCAGGGACGATCAAGGTGAATGTTCGGTTGACCCCAGACGTCTATGATGCCTATTGCCGCAAGGCCCATGCCTCGGATCGTCCCCTCCACGCGCTGTTTCAGGAAGTCCTGACGACCAAGGCCCCCTGACCACGGGCCGGGATTTTCTGTGGTCAAAAAATTGACGGGTCACCAGCCGCGTCGCATGCTCAGCTCAGGAACAGGCGATGGCGTATACGGAGGCTGATCTCGCCGCCATCCGGGCGGCCCGGTTGCGGGGCGTCCGGGTCGTCCAATTTGCGGACCGCGCGGTGACGTACACCTCGGACGCGGAGATGCGCCAGGTGGAAACCGACATCCTCCGCGATCTGGCCGCCGCCGACCGGCCGCGGCAGAAGCAGACGCACCTCGTCGCGACCAAGGGTTTCTAATGGGGCTCCGGAAGACGGTCTCGCGCTGGCTGCTGGGACGACGCAACGGGCCCGCTGTCCCCGCCGTGCGCAATTCGGCGCTCTTCGACGCCGGCGCCCAGACGCGTCGCACCGTGGGCTGGCGCGCCCCGACGAGCTCCGCGAACGAGGCCATTCTCGCGAATCTGACGACCCTCCGCGACCGATCGCGCGCGGCCGTGCGGAATGACGGCTACGCGACGGGCGTCGTGGAGAAGCTCGTCTCGAACATCATCGGCACGGGGATCAAGCCGCTCTCGCAGGCCGCGGATGCGGAGTTCCGGCGCCGCGTCCAGGCGCTGTGGCTGACATGGACCGACGAGGCGGACGCGGACGGTTTACTCGACTGGTACGGCGTACAGGCGCTGGCGGTGCGGACCTGGCTCGAGGCCGGGGAGGCGTTCGTCCGGCTGCGCCCGCGCCTCCCCGCCGACGGCCTCGTCGTGCCCCTCCAGGTCCAGGTGCTCGAGCCGGAGCTCTGCCCGCACACGCACACCCTCTCGTACGGCGGAGGGATCCGCGTCCGCGCGGGGATCGAGTTCAACGCGATCGGCAAGCGCGTCGCCTACTACTTCCACCCGTCACGCCCCGAGCTCGATGACTACGACGCGTCGCAGTTGCGGCGCTTGCCGGCGGACGCGGTCATCCATCTGTACCGGCCGCTGCGGGCGGGGCAGCTCCGCGGCCTGCCACACCTGACCCAGGCGCTCATCGACCTCTACGAACTGGACAAGTACGACGACGCGCAGCTCCTCCGCCAGCAGCTCGCGAACATGTTCGCCGGTTTTGTGAAACGGGATCCGGGAACCGGCGACGCGGAAACGCTCAATCCGCTGACAGGCGAAGCGGCGACGACGCTCAACAGCAAGGCCCTCGTCAGTCTCGAGCCCGGGATCATGCAGGAGCTGGATCCCGGCGAGACGGTCGAGTGGTCGGACCCGCCGGACGCGCCCGGCTATCCCGACTTCATGCGCCAGCAACTCTACGGCGTGGCCGCCGCGACGGGGGTGCCGTACGAGATTCTGACAGGGGACATGCGGGGCGTGAACGACCGGACGGTGCGCGTGCTCCTCAACGAGTTCCGCGGGCGCATCACGGCCTGGCAGCACCACGTCGTGGCCTACCAACTCTGCCGGCCGGTGTGGCGGGCGTGGCTCGACCGCGCCTTCCTGGCCGGCGCCTTGCCGCTGCCGGCCGACTACCTCACGACTCCCGAGCCGTGGGCCGCGGTGAAGTGGACCCCGCCGCGCGTCCCCTACATCCAGCCGGTGCAGGACATCGAGGCGCAGAAGGCGGCGATCCGATCGGGCCTGACCTCGCGCAGCGCCACCGTCAGCGAGTACGGCGACGACGCCGAGGCCATCGACGAGGAACAGCGGATGGACAACGAGCGGGCCGACCGGCTGGGCCTGCAATACGACTCGGACGGCCGGGTCGCGACATCCGGCAGCACGATGCCGCCGGAGCCGGAACCGCCTCCGCCGCGCGAGCCGGCGCCGGCCGAGTATCCGATGAGGTGACGCGATGAAGCCTTGGTTTCGGATGGACGCGGTGGCGGACGACCCCTCCACCGTCGACCTCTACATCGTTGACATCATCGGCGGCTGGATCGACGCGTGGTTTGAGGAAGGCGGCGGGCCGGGCGTGCTGACGGCCAAGGCCTTCCTCGCGCAGCTCGCGTCGCTCCCGGCGGCCGTGAAGACGATCCGGCTGCACGTCAACAGCCCGGGCGGCGACGTGTTCGCTGCCGTGAACATCGCCAACGCGCTCCGCGACCAGCGGCTCTCGAAGAACCGCACGGTCGAGGTGTTCATCGAAGGTCTGGCGGCGAGCTCGGCCTCGATCGTCATCATGGCGGGGAGCACGATCCGGATCGCCGACAACGCCCTCGTGATGATCCATAACCCGTGGTCGTTGGCGGTCGGCACGGCCGCCGAGATGCGGAAGGCGGCCGAGGAGTTAGACACCGTCCGCGCCACGATCGTGAGCACCTACCGCTGGCACTCGGAACTGAACGACGAAGAACTCGTCGCGTTGATGGACGCGACAACCTGGATGGATGCGGACGACGCGCTGCTGTACGGCTTCGCGACGGAGAAGGTCGAGGGCCTCAAGGCGGCCGCGAGTCTGGATCCGCGAGCGCTGGCCGCCGCGAAGCTCGCGGTCCCGGAGCACTTCCGGGCGCGCGTCGAGGCGCTGCTTGAACGGCCGGAGAAGGCCCGGCTCGAGCCGCCGGCGCCAGCGGCCGACCTCCTGCGTCTCTGCCGGGAGGCGGAGGTGTTCGACCTGGCCGAAGAGCTGGTGGCCAGTGGAGCCACGCTCGAGCAGGCCACGGCACGGGTCCGGCGGGAACGCGAGACGCGCGCGGCGGCAGCCGAACGGCGCATGGAGATTCAGACGCTCTGTGCGACCGCGCGGCTCCCGGAACTGGCCGATGGCTATGCCCAGGGCGCGATGCCCCTGGAGGCCATCCGCGCGCAGCTCACCCTGCTCACGGCCAAGCTGGATGCGATCGAAATCGATGGCAGTCTGCTCCCCGATCGGGGAGCGCATGGCACGGTCCGGATCGACGTGGATGCCGTCTACGCGGCCCGGAACTGTCTCAAGAAGGAGTAACCCATGAGTGCCCTGACCGAAGGCCAGCACACCGGCGAATTCATCCTGAGCGAGGCGCCGGGCACGCTCAGCCGCGACACCGTGACGGTCGATGTCCCGGCGAACACCACACTCGAGGCCGGGACGGTCCTCGGGCAGCTCTCGGGGACGGGCCATTATGCCCCGTTCGACGAGACCAACTCGGACGGCTCGGAGACCGCGGCGGGCATCCTCGTCGGGGAGCTCGTGAACGACACCGACGCCGTGGACGCGCAGGAGGCCGTGCTCCTCAACCTGATGGCTGAGGTGCGCGCCGACGACCTCGTGTGGGGTGACGGCGTCGACGAAGATGCCGGGCTCGCCGACCTGCTGGCGCTGGGGATCAAGGCGCGCGACTGACGCGCGCCCCCGTCTGACTGAGGTGACGGACGCGGAGTCTCACGACTGAGGAGCACACCATGTTGATTGACGTCTTCAAGAATGATGCGTTCTCGGCGGTCTCGCTGACGGACGCGATCCTCAAGCGGCCGTACAAACCCGGTCGCATCGGCGCCCTCGGTCTCTTCCGGGAGCGCGGGATCACGACCACCACGGCCGTGGTGGAGGAGAAGAACGGGCGCCTCTCCCTCATCGCGACCAGCCCCCGCGGGGGCCCGGCGTCGACGATCGGGGCGCAGAAGCGCACGGCCCGCAGCTTCATCGCGGCACACCTCGAGCGCGAGTCGGTCGTGCTGGCCGACGAGGTGCAGAACGTCCGCGCCTTTGGCAGCGAGAACACGCTGGAGGCCGTGCAGACGCTCATCAACGAGCGGCTCACGGACCTCCGGGCGATGCACGAGGTGACGCTCGAGTACCACCGGGTGGGAGCCATCCGCGGGCAGATCCTCGATTCCGACGGGGCCACCGTCATCTACAACCTGTTCACGGAGTTCAGCCTCGCGCAGCAGACCGCGGAGCTGGACCTGACGGGCGATGTCCGAAACGAGGCGGTCGTCATCCAGCGCCTGATCGAGGCGGAGCTGGGTGCCGAACCGGTCAGCGGCTACCGCGCCTTCTGCGGCAATGACTTCTTCGACGCACTGGTGGCCGCCGATGCGGTGGCCGAGTCGCTGAAGTACCAGGAGAGCCGCTTGCTCCGGACCGACCTGCGGACCGGGTTCGAATACGGCGGCATCACCTGGGAGAACTACCGGGGCTCGGTCGGCGGCGTCGACTTCTTCCCGGCGGACGCGGCCTACGTCGTGCCCGAAGGGACAGGGATCTTCCAGACGTATTTCGCGCCGGCCGACTTCGTCGAGACGGTGAACACGATCGGCTTGCCCGTGTACGCGAAGCTCGCGGCCGACACCGAACTGAACCGGTGGGCCAAAGTGCACACGCAGAGCAACCCGCTGGCGCTCTGCCTGCGCCCGCGCGCCGTCATCTACGTGACGCTCGCGACGTAACGGGCGATGGCGCTGGACCTGCGGGTCCCGCTGGACCCGATTTTCGACGCGTTCGGGGTACCGGCCACGGTGACGCGGCCGGTCCCCGACGAATTCCCCATCGTGACGACGGGGGTCTGGGTGTCGCCGGAGATGGTTGAGGCCGCACTCGGGACCGACCTGTCGCGGACGGAGCGCCAACGCATGCTGGCGCTCCCCACGAGCGCGGTCCCCACGGTGCCGCGAGGCACGCGGATCGACGCCCCCGAGCTCCTGGGGGGGGCGGTGAAGCCCTGGCGCGTCGATGCGCTCGGGCCAGCCGATGCGGAGATCCATCGAGTGATCGTCGTGCCGGATCCGTTCGGCGAGCTGTGAGGATGGGGCATGTCGAATCGGTCGGAGATCCTCGACATCGTGACGGCGCGGCTGCAGGGGATCCGCGTCACCAACGGCTACGCGACCGATGCCGGCCGCAGCCTCTTCCTCGGCGAGGCTTCCTCGCTCGGGCCGGATGACCCGAGCTCGGCCGTCGCCATCGTCATCGGGGAGGACACGCCGACCTATCAGGGCGAGCAGGTGCTCATCCGCCTGCCGCTGACGATCGCCGCGCTGGCGAAGGCGGATCTCGACGCCCCGTGGAGCACGCTCGAGGCGATCCTGGGCGACATCAAGAGGGCGATCGAGGTGGCCGACCGCCGCATGGGCGGCCGGCTCAAGGCACCGTTGACCCGGGGCACGACACGCACGCTGCCCCGGGAGACGGGGAGCACGACGGTCGGGATCGGGATCACCTATTGGATCAGCTACCAGGAGGTGTGGGGGACCCCCTAGGCCGTGGACTTCACCGTCACCGTCAACTCGGCGGAGACCGCGCGGGCCTTCGATCGGCTGCAGGCGTCGGCGCCCCAGGCGATCGTCCGGGCGCTCAACCGCTCGATCGCGAGCGCGAAGACCGCAATGGTCCGCGTCATCGCGCAGGATACCGGATTGAAACAGGCGGATGTGCGCGAGCGGGTCTGGGTCAGGGAGGCGCGTCCCGATCGCCTCGTGGCCGCACTCCAGGCCAGCCCGGCGCGCCTCCCCCTCCTGCTGTACGGCGCGACGGGTCCTGAGCCGTCGCGCGGCCAGGGCCGCGGCGTGCGGGCGCGGCTGAAGGGCGGCGCCGGGCGGTATCCGCACGCGTTCCTCGCGACGATGGCGAGCGGGCATCGCGGCGTCTTTCAGCGGAGCAAGACGGGCCGGTTGCCGATCGGCGAGCTGCACGGCCCGTCGATCGTGCGCGTGTTCGAGAAGCACGTGGCCGTCGGGACGGCGCGCGGCGAAGAGCAGCTCGTCAAGAACCTGACCTGGGAATTTCGCTTTGCCACGGGGCAGACCGCCGCCGGCAATCCCGCGCCTGAGTAGGCGCACAGAGGAGTGAGACATGGAAAACGCGATTCCGTATGAGGTCCTCGGCGCGCCCTTCACGGTCTGGGCGGCGCCGGTGGGAACGGCCTTTCCTGACGTCGATGCCGAGCCGACGAGCCCGTGGGCCAAGGTGGGCACCTCCGGCGACCTGAACTACTTCTCCGAGGGCGTCACGGTCGAGCACTCGCAGAGCATGGCCTTCTTCCGCGCCGCGGGCGACTGCGGGTCGCGCAAGGCGTTCCGCACGGAGGAAGACCTCAAGATCCGCCTGACGCTCGCGGACCTGACGCCCGAGCAGTACGCCCACGCGCTGAACGACAACGCCATCACCACGGTGGCCGCGGGGGTCGGCGTGCCGGGCACGAAGACGATCGGGCTCTCGCGCGGCACCGCGGTCGCGACGATGGCGCTGCTCGTGCGCGGCCCGTCCCCGGAGATGGCCGACGGTGTCGCGCAGTACGAAGTCCCGCGGGCGGCGCAGACGGGGAACCCGGCGCCGGTGTTCCGGAACGGCGAGCCCGCGGGCCTCGCGCTCGAGTGGACCGCGCTGGTCGATACCGACGCGGCCTCGGCGGATGAGTACTTCGGACGGCTCGTCGTGCAGACGGCCGATGCCGAGACCTAATCTCGCCGGTCGGGTCGCGGCGCTGCGCACGGAGATTGCCGCGCATAAAGCGGCCATCCGGCGTCACCGGGAGCAGTTGCGCAGCGCCGCCTCGACCCTGACCGCCCTCGAGGCCGAGGCGCGCGCCGTCGGCCTCGAGCTCGTGATGCAGGCGCGCCCTGGCGCAGGAGTTCTCCATGGCCCGTCCGAAGCCCCCCACGCCGACCCCGGCCGCCCGCGCGGCGCCGCTCTTGGATCTCCACGCGCTGACGGTCCGCCCGATCGTCCGGATTCAGGATGTCGACTACGACATGCGGACACCTGACGAGGTGTCCGTGCTCGAGCAGCATCGCCTCGTGACGCTGGGCCAGCGGGTGGAAGCCCTGGAGGCGCTGAGCGATCCGAGCGACGCGGACCAGGCCGAGTACGAGCGGAGCTTGACGAGCATCTGTCAGCGCGTCCTCCTGGCGCCGCCCGAGGTGATCGAGCGGCTGACGATCCCGCAGCGCGCGGCGGTGGCCCTAAGTTTTTCGCGGCTCTGGTTGATGGCGAGCCTCCAGACAACCAGAGCGATCGTGGAGGCGGCGAAGACGCACCAGGCCCAGACGATTGGGGGGTGCTCATTCCCCGGCTCCAACACGCCTACGGGGGCACCCCAATGATGTGGCTCGACGGGACGCCGCGGGGCCTCGTCCGGGCGCACCTTCGGATGCTGCCGCGCCTCGAGGCCGAAGAGGCCTTGGAGATGAGCGCGCGGGTCGCCGTGGGGGCGGGGAGCCTGAAAGCCCAGGGGGTCCGAGACGCGGTGCAGCGCTGGCGGCGCGCCGCGCGCGGCGACCAGCCGCCTGAGCGGTTGGCGCCGGCCGCGATGGGGGCCTACCACATTGGCTATCACCGGGTGGTGAAGCGAACGGATCAGCCGACCATCCAATGACGGAGCCCGGTCTCGGCCGCACCGTGCTGGAACTGCGAGCGGATACGGCGAAGTTCTACCCCGAACTCGGAGCCGCGAAGAAGGAGGCGCTCGGCTTCGGAGGCGTGTTCGGCCCGATCGGGAAGGACCTGAAGACGTTCGGCAGTGAGACGACGAAGATCGGGAAGGTCCTCACCACGAGCCTGTCCTTGCCGCTGACGCTCGCCGGCGGGGCCGCCGTCAAGTTCGCGGTCGACTTCAACAAGGCGATGGCGAACGTCGCGACCCTGATTCCCGGCAATCGCGCCCGCGTCGACGAGCTGAAGATCGCCGTGCAGGAGATGGCCATCGCCACGGGGCAGAGCACGGACGATCTGGCCGGCGGCCTCTATCAGGTCATCTCCGCCTTCGGGGATACCAGTGACACCGCCAAGATCCTGGAAATCAACGCGAAGGCGGCGGCCGCCGGCGTGGCAAGCACGACGGATGCGATTGACCTCACGTCCGCCGTCACGAAGGGGTACGGCGACACGAGCGCGGCCGCCGTCCAACAGGTCTCCGACTTGGCGTTCCAGGCGGTCAAGCTCGGGCAAACGACGTTCCCGGAACTGGCCGGGTCGATCGGCCGCGTCACGCCGCTGACCGCCGAGCTCCGCGTCGAGCAGGCGGAGCTCTTCGGCGTCATGGCGACCTTCACGGGCGTCACGGGGAAGGCGGCCGAGGTCTCGACCCAGCTGCGCGGCGTGCTCCAGGCCCTGCTCTCGCCGACCGACGCCATGAAGGGGCTCTTCCAGGAGCTCGGCGTGGAGTCCGGCCGGGCCCTGATCGAACAGCGGGGCTTGCACGGGGCGATCCTGGCCATCGTCGAGACGGCCAAGAGCCGCGGCAAGGATCTGAAGGACTACATCGGGTCCATCGAAGGGCAGACGTTGGCGCTCTCGGCCGCCGGTGCGCAGTCGACGACCTTCGCCGAGAAGCTCGGGGAAATGCGGAAGGTCGCTGGGGCGACCGAGCAAGCCTTCAAGGATCAGACGGAGGGGGTCAATCAAGCGGGGTTCGCCTGGGAGCAGCTGAAGCAGACGGCCATCGTGGCCGCCCAGCGTCTCGGAGACGAGCTCCTGCCCGTCATCTCGGAGGCGCTGCGCGACCTCAAGCCGCTCGGCGATCAGGTCCTCGCCGCCGTCCGCGCGTTCAAGGACCTCCCGACACCGGTGAAGGACGCCGCGGTCGTCCTCGGCGGCCTGCTCATCATTGCGGGGCCGGTGGCCATTGGCATCGGCAAGATCACCACGGCCATCAACACGATGATGGCGAGCAAAGGCCTGGCGGTGCTGACCGGCCTGGCGCCGAAGCTGCTCTCGATCGGCACCGTCGTCGCGGGGCTCGGGGCGGCCCTCGGCGCCGCCTTCACGGCCGAGGTGATGCAGGCGGTCACCGCCGGGCGGGACCTGCTCGACATTGAACGCGACATCGCGACCGTGCTCGGGCAGAGCGGTGGGATCGTGGACATCAGCCGCGGCGAGTGGCTCCGATTCGCGGAGAGCATCACCGTCGTCGGCAAGGCCGCGGAGGCCACCACGCCGCCCGTCGTCACCCTCACCGAGGCCCAGCAGAAGCTCATCGACCAGCACACGGGAAAGGAGCTGCTGGCGAAGGCGCGCGACTACGCCGTCGTCCTGGGGCGGATCGGCAGCGCCTCGAAGCTCACGGCAGCCGAACAGGCCGAGTACCGGGACGTGTTCGCCGCCGTGATCGAGAAATACCGGCTGCTGGGCCCGGCGGGCCAGACGGTCGTCGCCCAGTTCGAACGCCTGGCGCAACGCATTCCGCTCGCCTCCACCGCGCTGCGTACCTACGACGCGACGCTGCCCCCGGCGATCCAGGGGATGCAGACCTTGACCCTCTGGGCGGAGGATCTGCGCGAGGCGATCGGGCCGGTCATCGGCCTGATGCCGGCGATCCCCAGCCAGGCCCGGGCCATTGGCGCGGCCCTCGACGAGGCGAATCTTGATGATCTGACCGGCTGGGTCAGCGCCGTCGGCGAGTTGTCGAGCGGGTTCAGCGAGTTCGCGCAGATCGCCGAGGGGAGCATGGCGACCGTCGTGCGGGCGGTGGGCCAGGGCGTCAGTGCCTTTGCCCTGCTCGGCCGCGGCTTTGAGCAGGTCCGGAAGGGGCAGGCCGCGGTGGCGGAGGCGGCCGATACAGCGGCGCGCGTGAGCGCAGGGATTCAGATCGCGGCCGGGGCGCTCAGCATGGGCGCCTCGATGTTTTCGATCGTGCTCACGATCGGCCACTACTTCGATGACCTTCAGCGGCGAGAGAACGAGGTCCTCAAGGCCAACACGGCGCTCGTCGCGAGTTTCATCGAGCAGCAGGGCGGGCTCGCGGCGCTCCGGCGCAACCTGCAGCTGACGGGGGTCGAGTGGGACGCGTGGGCCAACTATCTCGAGCGGGTGAAGGGCAGTGCCTACGGGACGGAGCACGCTATCGAGGCCCTGACCAACGCCCTGGAGGCCCTCAAGGCCCGCCAGGCGGCGGCGGCCTCGGCCGTGGCGCTCACGGGCGAGCTGATCACCGACTGGGTGACGCCGATTCGGGAGGCGCGCGCCGGCCTGACCGCCGCCCAGCAGGCGTACGACGACCTGAAGGCCGATCCGGAGGCCGACCCGTTGGCGCTCGCGCGGGCGGCCGCGAAGGTCGATGAGTTCCGGGCGAAGCTGCAGGGTCTCGCGCCGGATGCCCGGGAGGCCTTCGACTCGCTCGAAGAATACGCCGTCGGGGCCTTCGCGGCGGCGTTCACGACCACGGGCGACTTCTACGGGTCGCTGCAGTCGATGGGGCCACTCCTCGATGACCTGGTGGAGGGCCAGGAGGCGCTCGGCCTGGAAGGGTCCGACGCGATCCGGGAGCTGCTCGGGATCCGGACCGTGCAGCGGGAGTACGCGGGCCTCCTGACCCCGCTCAACACCGCCACGCGCGCCGTCCAGGCCATGCACCAGGCCGGCGTGGACAGCGACCAGGCGTACCAGGCCCTCGGGCGCGACGCGAAGCGGACCTACGACGCCATGATCGCGGGCGTGGTCGACGCGAACACGGCGCAGGCCCTCATGCAGCCCACCCTGCAGGCGCTCTGGGCCCTCTGGAAGGACGGGAAGGGGGCCGTCGACGATGAGACCGCGGCGCTCCTCCGGCAGGCCGAAGAGCACGGGATCGTCGGAGAGAACCAGCAGACGATCAACGAGCAGCTGCTCGGGATGTTCGGCGATCTGAAGGCGGCGATCGACCTGATGACGATCGCGATTACCGACTGGGGCCAGGCGGCGGCGAACGCGTTCGGTCGGGCAGCGGGCGAGGCCGAGATCTACGGCAAGGCGGTGCCACGCGGGACCCCGGCGCTCCCGCAGGTCGGCGGTGGGTCCGCCGCCCCCCGGACGCCACCGGGCGCCGGCGGGGTGTTTCACAAGGGCGGCCTGGTCGGCGCGCGCCCGGTGGGCGCGACGTTCTGGGCCGCCGGCGCGCGGTATGCGACGGCGCACACGGGGATGCTGGTCGGTCACACCGCGCTCCGAGCCAGCGACGTCCCCATCCTCGCGGAGGCCGGCGAGGGGATCCTCTCGCGCGACGTCGGGATGCGCACGCTGGCCGCGCTCAACGCGGGGCGCCTGCCCGGACGGGACGTGCATCAGACCGTGCAGGTCATCCTGGGGCGCCGCGTGGTGGCGGAGGTGGTGGCCGAGGCGCTGCCGGAGTTCCTGCGTGTGGTGGGAGGCCTCTGATGTCACCGCTCCTCAGCATCGCGGGCACGGATCGGAGCGAGTGGCTCGAGGCCGCGAGCCTGTGCATCCAGGACCGCCTCGGGAGTCGATCGACGCTGCATCTCGTGCTCGGTGGCGACGACCTGGACGCGTACGACGAGGATCCGTACTGCCCAGAGGAGGATGACGACCTCGTCGTGGCGGACGATGCGGATCCACCGGTGCCGCAGTTCGGCGGCTACGTCCTCCTTCCGGAGCGCTCCGGCCGCGGCGCGATGTCCGTCGTGCAGGTCGATGCGGTCGACTACAACGTCCTCGCCGATGACCGGTACGTCACCGCGAGCCTCCCGGCCGGCCAGACGCTGAAGCAGATCGTCACGGCCCTCGCGGCGTATCTCCCGGGGACCATCACCCTGGACCCGGCGATGCCTGACGGCCCGGTGATGGGGATCATCGAGTGGAGCGAGCGCCGCCTCTCGGATTGCTATACCGAGCTCATGACGCAGACCGGGGGGCAGTACGTGATCCGCATCGGCCCGGATGCCGTGCAGCGCATCCTCGTCCTCGGCTCGCGCGCGGCGCCCTTCAGCATCACGGACGCCGTGCCGAATATCCTTGACGATCCCGCGCCGAGCGTCCGACGGCTCCGCGACCAGTTCGCGAACCGCGTGTCGATGCGCTACGGATCCGGCCAGGGCTATCACGAGCAGGACGTCACGACGATGCTCGGGCAGACCACCTATGTGACGGAGTATCCGGCCCCGAACGACATCAACACGCAATGGCCGAACCAGCTGATCGTGGATGGCTCCCCCGTGTGTCCCATCTTCTGGAAGGGGACGGAACCTCCGGGCGGCGCGTGGACCTGGGACTGGGAGACGCACACGCTGACGAACGAGACCGGCACACCCTTGACAGCCGGATCGGTCGTGCACGTGTGGCAGACCGTGCAGTATCCGTGCACGGCCATGGCCGAGGATGTCCCCGACCAGACGGCCCGCGGGCGCATCATCGAGTGGTTCGCGCCGCCGATCGCGGATGTGATCCCGAAGGCGCAGGCCGAGGCGATCGTCGCGGGCTACCTCGCGCAGCGGCTCGCCTTGCCGCGGGAGTTTTCCGCGACGACGGATGAACCCGGGCTCGCGCCAGGGCAGACGATCCCGATTCAGTGGTCGCGCCTGAAGATCGACGCGCTGACGGAATTTCTCGTCACCAGCGTGACGTACCGCCACATCGCTGGTGGGGAGGGCACCTGGGCGTTCACGACCGTTGAGGGGAACGTCTATCTCGGGTCCTTCCTCGACACCTATCGCGCCTGGAGCGGCGGCGGCTCAGGCAGTGGGGGCACTGGCGCCGGTAGTGTTGTGATCACCGCTGTTGGCACGTTTTCTCCCATCCACCTTGGCGGTACCCGTAACGCTCCTGTCGCACCGAGTCCAGCCGACTGGGTGCCGGTGACCAACTGGATCCCATTCCTGGCGGACGCCACGTTCACGGGACAGGTGCGCGTGGACGTGTGGGCGCGGAACGCGGGCATCACGGTGACCGCGCGGCTGCGCAACGTGACGGATGCCCTTGACTGGGAGTCGGATCCCGTGACCTCGCAGTCGCCGACAGAGAAGGTCATCGCTGGGATCCCGATCGTGGCGGGCAAGCGGTATCGGCTCGAAGTGCTGAACAGCGCGGCAGGGGAGGCAGTCTATGCGATCGGGCAACTTGAGCATGCGTAGCCTCGGGACGGTCCTCGCGCTCCTCGCGCTCCTCGTGTCGTCCGCTGGGGCCCAGAGTGAGGTCGACGCACTCCGGCTCTATCTGGGGTCATCGCCAGGTTGCGCCTTCTCCACCGGGTCCGGCTCGCCTGAGAACGCGGTGACCGGCACCATCTGCGACACCTACTGGCGTACCGATGCGGCGGAGGTGTACCTCAAGACCAGCGGGAGCGCAACAAACACCGGCTGGACGAAGGTGGCGTCAAGCGCCGATGCGTACCTGGCCTATACGAACGTGGCCAACACCTTCACGGCGCAGCCGCAGACTGTCAACCAGGAAGCGACATCCGGCACAGGACTGGCGCTGACGCGGACGGCAGGGTATTGGACCGACCTCGCGCTTCAGACGGCGGGCGTGAACCGCTGGAACGTGCGGGTGTCCGAAACGGCGGAAACCGGATCAAATGCGGGGTCGGACTTCCAGCTCATCCATCGTGCTGATGATGGGGCGTCGTTGGGGGTGGCCCTGGGTATCACGCGGGCGTCCGGTCTGGTGACGGTCGAGCACGACCTGAGTGTCTCCGGCGGGACCGTGTACGTGGGAGCGGATACAAGCTGGTACCGCTCCGGCGTGGATCTCCTGGGCACGTCTGATCGGACAATTATTACACGCACGAACACGACAGACGTGGCTCTCAATGCCTGGGTGAGCGGCGAGAGCTGGGGCCGCCTCTATGCCTACGCCGATGGCGATCTGGCTTGGGGTGACGGCACCGCCACACCCGACGTCACGATCTCCCGCTCGGCAGCGAACACGTTGGAACTGGCGTCCGGTGACGCGTTGGCGACCAGCTACACGTCCGGCTGGGCGGGCAGCGGGTATCACTTGGACTACAACCAGAGTTACGCCAACCAGAGCTTTTTGGAGCTGGACCGCCTGAATGTGCGCGGGGTGATGAGCGTCTACGAACTGCTGGTGCATCAGATCCGCGCGACGAACGGCAGTATTTTCGTGGCGAACACGGGCAAGGCGAAGACCGTCACGGACAACGGAGGCGGCAGCTACACCATCGAAACCGAGACCGAGCACGGCTTTGCTGTCAATGACCTCATCCGTTCGCAGCGCATCACAGGAACCGTGACTCAGTGGCTAACCGACATGACCGTGACGGCCGTCGCCGACACCACTCACTTCACGGCGACGTTGCGGTCGGGGTGGACCGCGCCGACTGCGGGCATGGAGTTCGTGCGGATTGGCAACAGCAGTGACACCGACCGCCAGGGCTCGATCTACCTCACTGCCGACGACACGGGTGCGCCGTACATTCAGTTTCAGGACGATGTTGACGCCTGGACCGACTGGAACGTGGACGCGACGATCAAAGGGCGCATTGGGAATCTGAACGGCGCGTGCGGGTACACCAGCAATCTTTACGGCGCGTGCTTCGGTCAACAAGGAGGGCGGCGCATCACTATTGAAAACACGAATGGCGTGCGGCTGTACGACGGGGCTAATAACTTGCGGACGCAGGTTGGGGCCAGCGCGATGGGACTGTACGGCGGGAACGGCACGCACCCGATGATCTCGCTGGATGGCACGAGTGGCATCCAGATCACGAACAGTGCGGGCGCGACTGTCGCTTCCTTCGACATGAGCGGCAACGCACGACTAGCAAACTCCGTCCTCGTCGGCTCGACGGGCACGGTAGACATGCAAGACGTGATGGGCTGGGCGCATGCGAGCGACACAACCTACATTGATGGCGGAGACATCTACACCAACACTGTTACGGCGGCCAAGATTAGCGCCCTTGATGGGGGGCCTAACCGACTCAAGAACTCGTCCTTCGAGACCACGTGGACGTCGGAATGGGCTGAATACGACAACGGCGCTGAGGCGACGGCCGGCACCGCGGCGACGAGTCCCTATCATGGCAGTGCGGCCTACTACATCACCTGGGCAGGCACGAGCACGAACACGAAAGGGGTGTTCTACCTCGGCGGGACCAACTACGCGGCGTGGGTGCCCTATCAGAGCTACGTGATTTCGTTCTATGCGCGGACGGAGAGTGCCGTCTCGCCCGCGGCCACGGGCATGGGCTTGATGTGGAATACCTCTCCTGCCACGACCGTCCCCATCGTGAACCCCAACCTCACGACGTCGTGGCAACGGTATGCCTTTCGCATCACATGGGGCGCGTCGGTGGAGGCTACGGCGGGGTGCTTCTTTGTCACGATAGCGCCGTATGTGGGGACGGCAGCCAATTCCCTTTACCTCGATGCGGTGAAAGTCGAGACGGGCGAGCTGCTGGGGAGCTACACGCCAGCCCTAGAGGAGGTCCCGCCGGGGACGATTGTTGCCGCCCATATCGCCGCAGGCACCATTACGGCCAACGAACTCGCGGCCAATTCGATCACCGCCGCAGACATGCTGGCCGGGACCATTACAGCCACCCAACTGGCGACCGACTTGGTGATTGCCAACACGATCCGGTCCTCTGGTGCGACCGCGCTCGCTACAGGGGCTGGGTTCTGGCTGGATGCCACAGGCACGCCGACGTTCCGCGTAGGTGATCCTGCGGGTGGGCACCTGAAGTGGGACGGTACGACCTTGACCATCGGCGCGTGGGACGTCGGTCTGTACGGCATCTACCATCACGGCGGGGCGGAGGCGACGAGCGGCGGGCTGGCTCCGGCCGACTATCCCTTCTGGTCAGGCGCCACGTACGCCAACCGCGCGACTGCGCCGTTTCGTGTGACCCTCGCCGGCGCCTTGTATGCCACCGGGGCCACGATCTCAGGCGCGATCACGGCCACCTCGGGCAGCTTCACGGGGACGGTGTACGCGGGCGGGGGCTATTTGGGCACGGCGTCCACCGACGCGGCGATTGATAGCGATGGCATCACCATCGGCTCGACCGGGCGCATTCGGGGCGGGGCCACGGCCTACGGCACGGGGAACGGGTGGTGGCTGGGGTATGACGGCGCGTACAAGTTCCGCGTGGGCGATCCGTCCGGGCAGCGCATGACGTGGGACGGCAGCGATCTGGAAGTCTATGGCGACTCGTACAACCTGGGGGCGGCGGGCCTGCTCTTTGACGAGGCGTCAAGCGGCTCCGACTACGCCTCGATGGTGCGCTGGTCGGATGGCAGCTTCATCGCGGCCCGCAACGACCTGAGTGCGTTGCATCTGCAAGGCCCAAGCACCGCGACGATCAACCTGTACGGGACAACGATTGGCTTCTGGGGCGCGGCGGGGCATGGCGTCGAGCTGAACGCGGACGAGCTGATGCCCGAATACAACAACGACCTCGATCTGGGCACGAGTGCCAACAAATGGAAAGACATCTGGGCCTACGGCACCGTGTACGCCGGCACCACGATCAACGTGGCAGGCCAGACGGGGATTACGGGCGCGAATTACGGCACGTGCGGCAGTGGCATTTACAGTCTGGACCTCGCCGGGGGGATCGTGTACGGCGTGACCTGCAACGCGCCAGAAGCCTCGCCCTCCGCTCAGGTGCTGGCACTCTGGCAGGAACTGCACGCAGTACGGGCCGAGCTCGCCACGCTGCGGGCGGGAGGCCAGCGATGAGCCTGCTGACCTGGGCGGCGGGCGTGCTCGGCGGTCTGATCGTGCTGGGGCTCGTGCTCGCGGCGCTCATCACGCTGTGGTGCGACCTGCACAGCGCGTGGGAAGGAGGCATGATGCGGAGTGGGCGCATGGCACAGCTGGGTGTCGGCCTCCTGGTCGGTCTCGTCATGGGCACCGGCGCCCGCGCGCTGACACAGGTGCCCACCCCGCCGGTTGGGACCGAGGCCGTCGCGGCCCAAAACCCGGCGCCGGTCGGGCCGGCGGAGCCGTCCGTCCCGACCCTCGCCGAGGTCGACGCCCTTCTGCTCGACAAGTTGCTGCTCGTCGATGAGAACTTGCAGCTCCGCGTGGCCGCCCTCCAGGAGGAGATCCGGCGGAACCGGGCGGAGATCCAGACACACCTGCGACGGCTCGAGCAGGCAGGCTACACCCTGACCCGCGACCAGGCGGGGACCTGGCGCTATGAGACAGCGCCGGCGAAGAAGGAGACCCCATGAGAGCCCTGCGTATGCTGGCCCTCGTCCTGAGCCTGCTCCTCTTCTCGACCGGCGCGATCGGGCAGTCGCCCGTGCTGGCGAGCGAGTCCCTCGGCGAGACGCAAACCGAACTCGCGAAGTGGGCCGTGACGCAGGGCGGCTTATTCCTCGTGGTGTTACTGCTGGTCTGGTCCTATCGGCGGGACTTCACCCGGGTGCTGGCGGGTGAGCAGGACCGGGCCGACCGGGCGTTGACCCTGATGCAGGCGACGACGGCCGCCCTGGTCACGCATAGCGAGGCCCTGCGGGTCCTCACGAACTGTGTCAACACGCTCGCCGAGAACGTCAAGGCATGTCAGCTCGTGCAGCAAGTGCTCCACACGAAAGTGGACCCATGATCGACCAGCTCCTCGCCCCCTCGGGCTGTGCGCCGGACGTGACCTGGCGCCAGGATGGCTGGTGGGTCGCCTATGGCGCGCCCGGCGCGGTCAACACCCTCCGGCTCGTGACCGTCGATCGCGAGGGGCACCGGCTGGCGGAGCGCGAGATCGCGGCGGGCCTCAACACGTTGCTGGCCTTTCCCCGCCTCTGCGGCCCCTGGCTGGCCTACCGGGCGGATGACACCACGGCGCGCCTCTACAACCTCGAGACGGCGCGTGAGGCCATCCTTGGGCCCTGTGCGGGCAACGATCCCGTGGCGCTCTCGGGTGAGTATGTGGCCTGGCAGACCCCGGACTGGCGGGTGGTCCGCCGCGCCCTTGACGGCCTCGACGTGGTCGACGTGCGCGAGGGCGCGCCGCCAGGCCTCAGCCACATCGATGCCGCGGGGCGGGTGTGGCTGATCGACGAGGTGCGGTTCGGGCACCGCACGCCGGAGGGGCGCCTCATCTTCGATGATGTCTTGCGCGACGTGGCCGGCACGCGGCCCGCCTGGGCGGACGCGCTGGTCGCCTGCGAGGCGCCTGAGGCGGGCATCATCCTGCACGACCTCATCGCGGTCCGCGAGGTGCGGCTCTGGCCGTCGCACGTCAGTTATCCGCCGCACGTGGCCATCGGCCCCCCAGGCCTCGCGGCGGTCGTCACCTGGAGCGGCCCGGGCGTCCGCCTCGCGCTGGTCGACCTGGTCACGGACCTGGCTGCGTACGTGGCGCCGCCGCCACTCCGACCACCGACGGTCCGGTCGCTCACCGTGACCCCTCCGGGCGGCGCGGCACCGCTCACCGTGACGGCGACCGTGGCCCTCGACGATGCGATCACCTGGCGCTGGCTGCTCGACGGCGTGATCCATCCGCCGCACGACGGCCTGACGCATACCTTCCCCGAGCTGCGCGAGGGCACGCACACCATCGGTCTCCGCATTGCGGGCGGAGTTGCGGAGCCGGTCACGCCGGCCCCGTGTGTCGTCACGGTCGACCCTCCGCCCGCCCCGCCTCAGGACCCCATCCCGGGCTTTCGGGAGGGATTCCGCGGCGTACACACCGGCTTCGGCGAGGTGCGCGGGGCTGCGCTCTACGCGGCGCTGCGCGCCCGTGGCGCTGAGCTGGCGCGCATCGAAGCCGCCCATGATAGCGACGCCGACCTGACGGCAGCGATCGTCCAGGAAGTGCTGGACGCTGGGCTGCGCCCCTTGACCATTTGTCGGACTCTGGCCGACCTCGCGGCCGTACCGGCCTGGACGGACGTCGAGTGGCAGAACGAGCCGGACGGACAGGTGTGGCCGGGGCGGCACTTCTCGCCGGCGCACTACATCGCCAGCTTGCCCGAGGTGCTCACACTCTGCGCGGAGCGGCACCTCCGGCTCTGGGTCCCGAGCATTGGCACCATCGCCCGCGACCCGCTGGCCTGGCTCGCCGCAGTGCTGCCCGCCGTGCCAGAGACCGTCGGGATCAGCGCGCATTGCTACCCACAGGCCAATCTCCACTTCGAGGCCGCTCCGCCTGGCTTTGCGACTCGCTGGGCGGCAGTGCTCGCGTTCAAGGCGCTCATCGCCCCGCGCCCGTTTCTGATCTCAGAGTGTGGGTACCACCAGTCGGCACGAGGCGTGACCTGGCGTTGGCTCCGCTGGCTGCTGCAGCTGCTGGGGCTCTACTCTCCGCCGCTGACGCATGAGGCCATCGCTGACCGGATACGCCGAGAGGTGGCGCTCTGGCGCACCGCTGGAGCGGACGCGTGGGTCTGGTATCAGGTGGATGATGCGCAGACAGGGCTCCGCTATGGGCTGCGGGACGCGCAGGGGGTCTGGAAGGTCCCCCAGTCCGACATCGCGACCTGGGACGATGAGGTGATGGGATGAGAGGCCGTGTCACGCTGTGCACCGTGCTGGTGGCCGTGCTCGGCGCCTGCCTCGGGCCGACGCTCCCGGTGGTCGTCTCGCCGCCGACGACCCAGTCCATCAGCTTCGTGGCGATCGACGCGCGCACGGGCGCTCCGGTCGCTGGCGCCACCGTGCGGTACCAGTATCAGGACGGCGTCATTGGGGCCCAGCAGACCGACACGCAGGGACGGACGACCTACAGCATCCCCTCCGGCGTGCGGGACTCGCACGTCTGGGTGGTGGCCGAGGGCTACCAGCTCCTGAGCCAGCATGTCGACGCCGCCCCGCATGCGGTGATCGTCCTCCATCTCGCGTCGGACCTGCCGCCGCCACCCGTCCGCCGCGGATCGCTTCGGATCGTCGGCGGTGGCTTTGCCGACGACACCGGGCCGACGCTCCCGGTGTTCTGCCATTTCGGCGATGCCTTCGCGGCCTATGTGCGCACGCCCGAGGCGGTGCTCGCGCAGCTCGATGTGATCGTGCGGGCCGGCTATCGAGGCATCCGGTTCTGGACCGTGCTCGGCGGCGAGTACTGGACCAGCAAGGGGCGCGAGGTTGGCCCAGACATCACGACGGACTACTGGGCGCAGCTACACGCATTTCTCGCGGCGTGCCACGCGCACGGGCTCCAGAACGTCATCAGCCAGGGCGACGTCGGTCGCATCCCGGATCGGGTCGCGTTCATGCGACGCCTCGCCGAGACCGTCACCGCCGTTGGCCCCGACGTCGCGGCCATCGTCGACGCCGGCAATGAGGCCTGGCAGACCGGCGATCCCGATCCATGGAAGCTGGCCGAAATGGTGGCGGCGTTCCGGACCGTCTGTCCACAGCCGCTCCTCACGCTCACTTCGCCGCAGTACGGGTGGGCCACGAAGGAAGAGGCCAGGGCGGACTTCAACCAGTACTCAATCCCGCCAGCCGACCTGTATGACGTGCATGGGTATCGAGGGGGCGACGGGCGCGACAAGCCCGCGTGGCCTGCGAAGGTGCGGCACATCTTCAGCCTTGCCTACGAGGTCAAGCCGCGCCTGCGTCTCGGCGTGCAGTCAGAACCCACTGGGCCGGGTGAGCTCGTGAGCGTCACGGAGAATCAGCACGAACTCGACGACCACGTCCTCGCCGCGATGGCGGTCGTGTCCCTGATGGCCCGGCAGGCGTGGGTGTACATGTCCGGACACGGGGTGTCGTGGCAGGGCCCCTTGGAGCAGCAGCCCGGCTTCTGGGCTGTCCCCCAGGCCGTCGCGCTCCTGCCACTGGACCTGACCGCATGGCCGACACTCGTGCACGGAGGCCAGCTCTGGGCAGGCACGCGAGTGTTTGCCGCGCACGGAGAGACACGCGCGGACCAGGCCCTGTCCGCTGATGGGCGCTTCGTCGCGCTGATCTACGGGCCGGATCCCGTCGGAGGCGAGCTCCCGGAGCGGCCCTGCGAGGTCACGCTGGATCGGGCCTTGGGACCGTCGGTGCGGCTCGTGGCTGGATACCTGCGGTGAGCGCGATGAGATACGAGGACCCGCGCACCCGACTCGCTGTGGCCTCACGGCCGTCGCCGCACTTCACCTGGGACGAAGTCGCGTGCTGGAACCGGCTCCGCAACGCGCGCGGGGAGCCGACCCCGTTCGAGGGCGTGCCGCCCGGTGCGTTGATCGCGCCGTACCCGATTGACTGGCGCGACACGCGCCTCGTCGGACTGCTCGACGCGTGCGAGACGATCCGCGCATGGTGGGCGCGCCCGATCGTGCTGTCGTCCTGTTATCGGACGCCGGCGTACAACGCCGCCATCGGCGGCGCCTCGACCAGCCAACACCTGTTCGGACGGGCGGCGGATCTGCACCGGCCCGCGGGCCTCTCGCCGCAGGAGTTCTACGATCGGATCCGCGCCTACGCCGTGAGCCCCTCGAGCGGCTCGCCGATTCGCGGGATCGGGTGGTATCCCTGGGGGGTCCACATCGACCTCCGGCCGTCGCAGGTGATCCGGTTCTGGCGCAGTGACCGGCCAGGGGCCGAGCTCGTGGCGCTGGCGCGCCCGACGGCCCATGGGGAAGGAGAGCGAGCATGAGAACACGCCACCTGGCGCTGATCGGGCTGCTGGTAGGACTGATGACCGTCCGGGTGACGCCGGCGGGTCCGACCCCGGCGACGCCACACCTGACCAGCTCAGCCGCACTCGAGACGGCCTATCCCGGGGACGCGATCGAATGGGACCAGCCGGCGGCCACGGAGACCGAGGCGCAGAGCCTTGTCCACACGATCGCCTGGGACGGCGGCGCGCGCGCGGACATCACGACGCGGGTCTGTGACCCCTGGGTCGCGGCGACGGCGATCATGCGGTGCGAGATGCCAGTCCCGCCGACCACGACCGCCGGCAGTCACACTATCACGTTGACCGCCTACCGGGTCGTGAGCGGGACGCGGTATGAGTCGCCCGCGAGCGAGCCCTTCACGTTCGTCTACGAAGTGCCGGCGCCCCCGCCGCCGCCGACCGGGTGCCGGATCAAGCGGGGGAGCGGGGGGAGCTGACAATGCCGGTCGGGTATTACCTGATCCCGATGACGAGCGGGCCGTACAGCCGCGCGAACCCACAGCGCCCGCAGTATGTGGACGAGATCCGGTGCAACTGGACCGGGCACAACGTCGACCTGTTCACGCTCTTCGTCTGCAAGGTCAACACGACGGCCGAGAAACACGCCGACCTCAGCAGCCGAGCGGGCGTGTTCCCGTTTCCGGAAGGCGTCGAGTGGGACACGGTCATCTCGACGCTCGCGGCGAACCTCCGCAACCGCATCCGCACCAAGCTCACGCAGCACGACATCCCCTACGACCCCAGCGAAACCATCGGTGAGCTGGTCATGCGCGTGATCAACATCGGCCTCTGGCACGACCCCGACACGGTGGAGAATGTCACGGCGGTCGATGCCCTCTTCTCCGCGCTCCCTCCGGGCCAACAGAACAAGATCACCGCCCTCTGCACCAAGTGGGCGCTGCCGCCACCGGCGAACACGGAAACGGTGTCCGCGATGTCGAAGCGCATGGGGCCGCGATGGTGGTACGGGCCGTCGCTGGCGGTGAGGGAGTTCTAGGATGGCGCTGCCCGCGACCGACACCTTCGGCCGCGCAGATGGGGCACTGGGCTCCAACTGGACGGGGTCTGTCGGGTCGGATCTGCAGATTGTCGACGGGCATGTCACGGGTGAGGTCAGCGCCGATTCGTCCATGTATTGGAACGCCGACCTGCCTGGCGACGCCCAGTACGTCCAGTGTGTTCTGAGTTACCCAGGGAGGTATCTCGGCCCTCTCTGCCGCGGCAGCGCGACCGACTGGGTGATGCTGGATTCCAGCACATTTCTTGATGGCGTGGACATCGAATGGTACCACGGAGGGAACTGGACGGTTATTGGGTCCGAGTATGAGGTCACACCGCAAGAGGGAGATGTTCTCAAGGTCACGGTCTCTGGTAACACCTTCACTGGGTACGTCAACGGCACTCAACGAATTCAGGGGCAGAACGCATATGCGCCGAGCAGTGGATACGGAGGCCTCTACGCGTTTAGCGCAGACGGGACACTAGACGACTTCGAGGTAGGGAATCTCGCGGCCGGCACGAGCTACAACGAGGCCGTGGGGCTCTCCGCGGCGGCCGCGCTGAGCCCGGCGGCGGCCGCGGTCTTCGGTGCGGGCGTGGCGATGGGCGGGAGCGCCGGGCTCACGCCGGCGGGCATCGGGGTCTTTCCGTCGACGCTGAGCCTCGCCGCGGCCTCGGCCTTGACGCCGTCGGTGAGCGCGGTCTATCCGACGTTGGCGGCCTTTGGCGCCGCCTGCGGCCTCGCTCCCCAGGCGACCCTCACGCGGGAGCAAGCCGTCGCGCTCGCGGCGGGCGCTCAGCTCAGCCCCGCCGCGGTGGCGACCCTCCTTGGGGTGCTCTCGCTCCCGGCGGGTGCGAGTCTCACCCCAGGCGGGACACTCGTGGCCCTTGCGGCAACGAGCCTCGCGGGGCACGCAGCGGTCGCGGCGCAGGTCGCCGGCGCCTACCTGGCGAGTCTCGGTCTGCCGAGCTCGTCGGCGCTGTCCCCGGCGGCGAGTGCCGAGCTCGTCGGCGCGGTGGCGCTGCCCGGCGGGAGCGCGTGTGCGCTGGCCTCGCTGCTCGTGGCGCAGGCCGCGGCGACGCTGAGCGGCCAGGCCGCCTTGGCGACGACGCTCGGCGCGACCTATGCCGACGCGGTCTCCCTGGCCGCGACGGCTGCGCTGAGCCCAGAGGCGTTGCGCGTGCTCGCCGCGCAGCTCAGCCTGCCGGCCGAGGCGCTGCTGGCGCAGGAGGCCCTGGGGTCCTTCGTCGCCAGCCTGCAGCTCCCGGCGGGCGTGAGCCTCAGCCCGACGGCCGTCCGGCAGCTCGTTGCCATGCTGAGCCTGCCGATCGGGGCGGCGTTGTCGTTCGCCTCGGTATTGCACGCGCAGCTGGCGGTGGCACTCGCCGGGCAGGCGGCTCTCGCGGCCACGCTCGGAGGGACCTTCGCCGAGGCGGTGGCGCTCGCCGGCGGCGCCAGCCTCGATCTGGCGACCCAACAGCAGATCGTCGCCGGGCTGCTGCTGCCGGCTGGGGCCACGGTGACGCCCGAGGCGCTCCGCGTGCTGGCCGCGCAGCTCGCGCTGCCTGGCACGGGGGCGCTCGAGACGAGCGTGCTGCAGCAGCTGGCGGCGACGCTGGCCCTGCAGATCCAGGCGGACGTGACGACGGCCGGGACTCAGATCGCCCAGACGCTGCTCGGGCTGGGCGTGTCGGCGGCCGTCGCGCAGTCGGCGACCGCGACGGTCTCGGCCGCGCTGGCGCTGGCGGCCGCCGCGACCTTGACAAGCGCCGGGCCGCTCGACCCGACGCTGATTCGGCTGATCGCGATCGCGCTCACCACGGCGACGTTGAGTGGCGTGTCCGCCGAGGCGGCCACGCTGCGAGACGTGAGCGTCACGACCGCCCGATTGACGGACGTGTCAGTGGAGGCCGCGTCATGACCCGCGCGTCGTACGCCTTACACCAGACGCTGCTCCGGGCGGTGAAGATGATCCTCGCGGCCTGGGAGCGGTGGCTGAAGGAGCAGGATCCGACGACGTAGGCAGCATCATCGTTCTCTCCAGGCCCGCCAGGTGTGACCCGCCGCGCCCGGCTGCTCATGCCGCTTCTGCCGCCCTGGCTTTTCGCGGAAGGAGCAGCAGCATGGACACCGTACGGCATCTTCTCCACGCCCTCGTCAGCCGCCTGACCGGCCAGCCCATTGTGCCCTTGGGCGCCCGGTTGCGGCATCGATTCGAGATGGAATGCATCGGGGCGGACGGCCGCCTGAAGTGGCGGGAGACGTTCTACAACCTCGTCACGACCGCGGGCCTGAACAAGTACCTCGACGCGACATTGAAGACGGGCCTGGCCTCGCCGGCCTGGTACGTCTCGCTGGTCACGGCGAAGACGACAGGCTACGCCGCGGGCGACACGCTGGCCTCGCACGGCGGCTGGACAGAAGGCACGCCCGGCAGCGACTGGACCGGCGACCGGATTGCCTTCACGCCAGGCACCATCTCGGGCGGCTCGGTCGACAACAGCGCGAGCAAGGCGGCGTTTCCGATCCTGGCGTCGTTGACGGTCTACGGGGCCCTGCTCTGCGACGCGGCGACGGGCACGAGCGGGACGCTGCTCGGCGTCGGGGACTTCACGGGCGGGAGCCGCAGCGTGGTCAGCGGGGATCAGTTGAATGTCACCGTCACACCGAGTCTGACGGCGAGCTAGCGCAGCGTGCCGACCGGCACGCGGAGGAGTCGACGATGACGCTCGCGCGCACGAAGTTGCCGGACGTCTACCCCGAAGGGGCGACGGCGTACCTCTCCGCCACGATCACGGACACGGACGGGGTCACGCCGCTCGCGAACGCGGACACCGTCCTGACGACGCTGACGCTGACGCTGTTCGAGGACGTCTCGTGCACGGTGATCAACAGCTGCACCGCGCGGAACATTCTGAACGCGAACGGCGGCAGCGTCTCCGCCGCGGGCGCGCTGGTCGTGCGGCTGGATCCCGCGGACATGGCCCGGTCGACTGGCCGCTCCGCGCTGCACGTCGCGCTGATCACGTGGACGTGGGGGACGCCGCTGAAGACCGGCCGGCACGAGATCGCCTTCGTCGTCGCCGACCTGGCCCTGGTGACGTAGCGGCGCCGCGCGCGCGGCCCCAGCAGGCGGGCGGCGAGGGGGCGCGGCCGCGGGCCCCGTCTCTGTTGAGCGTGAAGGAGATGACAGGAAACGACGTGCCACACGAGGCGCCCTCGCAAAGCGAGCGGACACCGCGCGGTGGCCGATGACGGTGGACGTGATCCGGCCCGCGACTGGCGCGCGCGAGAGCACCGTGCGCCTGGCGACGGGCAGCACACTTCGACTGACGGACGACGCGGGGGCGTGGCTCCTCCTGAGCCGCGCCTCCCAGGACTGACACGACAGAGAAAGGATGTGGACGATGGGACTCGAAGACCTGTTCTCGGAGATCGTCAAGGCGGTGTTTGCTGGCGTGGTGCCCCTCATCGCCGCGGGTGTGGTATGGGTGCTGGTGCAGCTCGCCCGGAAGATCGGGTGGAGCATCTCGGCCGATCAGCAGGCGCTCATCAAGATCGCCGCGCAGGATCTGATCTTCCGCTATGAGGAGAAGGTGGCCGCGCTGGCGAAGGCCGAGATCGCCGTACCGGCGGACTACAAAATCCGGAGCGCCGTGAAGGCGCTCCTCGAAAAGTTCCCCTCGATCAGCGAGGAGGAAGCGCGGGCGATTATCGAGGCGGAGCTGCCGAAGGTCGGATTGGGCGCGGCGGCCGCCGTGAAGGCGGGCCGCGAAGCCGCGGCGACGAGTTGACTCATGGCTGAGGAAACCGTCACGGTGGCGACGCCAGGCGAGGTGCCCACGCCGATCAGCGCGTCGCTCGGCGCGGCGATTGATCGCATGCGGACCAGCGTCCCCGCGGGGAAACGGATCTTCGCCACGGGGGGCGTCTCCACCAGCGGCGTCGAAGCGGGCATCGGGTACACGCCGAAGGCCTGGCTCAGCGTCGGGGGGTACGCGGCGCGGCTCTGGGGCGGCGGATGGACGGCGGGGGCTCGCTGTCAAATCGTGTGGTGACACGGTGTGGGGCCGGTGTCTGCGTTGGGACACGCGCGATCCTGCCCCGGGCGCGTGGCAGTGCCGGCCCCCTGCGACGGCTGATGGGCCGGTGCCCGCCCTACGCTCGGTACGCGCGAGATCCTCGCACGTGCCGGCGGCGCCGGCCCGCCCTCACCGTGCCACGCGTGCCACACATTCGGTGCCAAGATTCCGTGGCGGACCGTGTCAATCCGTGGCGGGAAATGGCTGACGATGGCAGCGCCGTTGATCAGCCCGCGATGGCCTCGTTGCGTGAATGCTCGGCCATATTCCTCAACAATTTGCGGGCAGACGAGTGGCGGAAGCGCCTGGGAGTCGAACCTGCCGGCACTACCGGGAACTGCTGACCCGTTTCGCCTTACCCTCGGTGCCACGATAGGGTGCCATGATTTCACCCTCCTGGCCCCACCCGAACCGCCCGTCCAGCCGGCCCATCGCTGCCGCTACCCGACTCCCGAGGACGGGCACGTAGTGGCTGCGCGTCGTCTGAATCCGGGTGTGTCCCAGCGCCGTCCCGACGTCCGCCAGGTCGACGCCGGCCTCCGAGAGTGTCTGCCCCAGGGTATGGCGGAGGCTGTACGGCCTCACGCCGGCGGGCCAGCCGGCGGCCCGCAGCACCCGAGCGAGGCTGCTCGTCTCGTAAAGCCCCCAGGCGTCGGCCTGGATGAACAGGCGCCAGGCGACGACGGCATCGTCCGTGAGGTAGCACCCCGGGCTCCACCCGCCCTTGCCGTCCCGGACGGTCCAGACCCGCTGCTCGAGGTCGACATCCTCGGGCCGCGCTCGCATCAGTTCGCTCGGCCGGCGGCCCGTCGCGGCCAGGACGAGGAACCGGGCCCGTGACTTCTGACTTCGGAGGAGACCGCGTGCCTCCTGCGCGCGGAGATTCGCCTCGACCGTGTTCACGACGTCGACACTCACGCGTCGCGCCACCGCCCGTGGTCCACAGAGCGGCTTGAGGCCATCGACCGGCGTCGCGGCTTCGTCGCCGTCCAGGACGTGGTAGAGATGCCCGAGCCGCCAGACGCGGTTGTTGACCGTCTTCCAGGCCTTCCCGGCCTCGAGCCACTGCGCGCGCGCGATTCGGACCTGTTCGCGCGTGATGCGCGATCGGCGCCAGGTGCCGTAGAGCGCCAACCAGGCGCGGACCTCCGCCATCGCCTCACGCCAGGAGATCGTATCCTTGATCTGCTTCTCGTACCGCGTCGCGTCCACAGCGAGAGTGCCGCGCGATCGCGTCGGCGCGGTCGCGCGGAGCTGCGCGCGCACCTGGTCGACGGCCGCGCGGATCTCGAGGAGCGGCGTGTCGGGCGGGAACCGCAGCTCGCGCCGACGCGTGCCTACGCAGACGACCGCGGCCAGGCCGGAGCCGTCGCGGTAAACCCCCTTGCCGACGCGGACCCGCTTCCCCTTCCGTGGCATGACGCAGTCCTCCCGACTTCGGCTACACTACTCCTGAGCGAGCATGGCTGACCATTCCGCGATCGAATGGACGGACGCGACCTGGAATCCGGTGGTCGGGTGCACGAAGACGTCCCCCGGCTGCGCCCACTGCTACGCGGAGCGTCTGGTCCATCGCTTCGCGTCGACGTTTCGTCGCGGCTTTCAGGTGACGCTGCGCCCGGAGGCCCTGACGGTGCCGTTGCGCTGGCGCCGACCGCGCATGGTGTTCGTCTGTTCCCTGTCGGACCTCTTCCATCCCGAGGTCCCCGACGCCTACATCGCTGACGTCTTCCGCGCGATGGCCGCCTGCGGCCAGCACACGTTCCAGGTGCTCACGAAACGAACCGATCGTCTCGCCAGCCTCGCGGCACACCTGCCTTGGCCGGCGCACATCTGGGCTGGTGTCTCCGTCGAATCCCCGCGGTACCTCTCTCGAATCGACGCGCTGCGGCGCGTGCCGGCGGCGGTGCGCTTCGTGTCGGCCGAACCGCTGCTGGCCCCGCTGGCGCCCCTCGACCTCCGGCACATCGACTGGCTGATCGCCGGCGGCGAGAGCCAGCCCGGCGCGCGGCCGGCGTCGCTCGAGTGGTTCCGCCAGCTGCGCGATGCCTGCCTCATGTCGGGCGTGCCCTTCTTCCTCAAGCAGCTGGGCGGGCATCCCGACAAGCGCGGGGGAGAGAAGGCCCTGCTCGACGGCCGCCGCTGGCACCAGCGGCCGGGGTCACGGGAACAGGTGTCGCTGCCGGTCTGGTCCGACCGCGCTGATCTTCAGCCAGTAATCAGTCCCGCGAGCGTGCTTTGATGCGAAGAGTGGCCGATAGAGAGCCACACCTGTGGTGTTCTTCATCGTCTCGTGCAAGTAGTTGACCTCGTACCCGAGGCCCTGGAGCTGCCGCGCGTAGAGCAGGGCCAGTTCAATTCGCGGACTCCTGCTTCGTTGCTTCGCGGCACACTCGGAGAGCACTGTCCTCCACGCCTCCGTCCCAAAGAACCGCGTCCATGTCGCGGCCTGTCGGGGATCCGCCACGGGCGCGTTCCGCGTGATGCCGCCTTCCGGGAATGTCACGACCAGATCCATCCGACGGTCCGCAACCAGTGCGCGGATCGTGTTGAACTCCACATCGAAGCCTTCGAGGTCAACGAAGCAGAAGGCAAGCGTGGACCGCGTGACGCGACGACGAATCTCTACCACGATGGCGGAGTCATTGCAGTTTCCCTCGAGGATCGTCGGGTGCGGCTGAAGCCTCGGTCCCTGCGTGCGCACCCGGAGGGCGGCGGCGAGGGCAGGCTCCTCTTCGACGAGCATGACCTGTGTGAATGGCGTCCGACTCTTGAGGGCGATCAGCGGTGACCCATCGAATTCCTCCTGACCCGTGCGGAGCCGGCAGAGGCCCGGGCCGGCGAGCAGGTCAATGAAGGCGCGATCGCGCCACTTGTGCTGTTGACCTGTCGCGAAGATGTCGATGTAGCGCGCCAAGAAGCCGAGCTTCTCTCGTGCCCATCTCCCAGAGGGCCGAGCGAGCAGTCCGTCAGAGGCCAGGATTCCCTTGGGCGCCATGTGTCTCTCTCTGAATCGGGTGTGTGCCCCTCGACACCTTCTCCGAACTCCGCGGCACGGATTCGGCACGCCCTCAGGACGCGTCCAGGTTGGCGAGCTGCTCGACGACGGTCGCGAGGTGGTGCGACGTCCCTTGCTGGCGCCAGGTTTCCGGGTCGCCCGGTTCCACCTCGCCGGCGGCACACTGCGCGATGTAGTGATCGCCCGGGCTGAAGTCCGGACCCCGAAATTCGGGTCGCTCGGTCAGCAGCCCACACAGACGGTGGTACTCGCCGTATTCCGTGGTGCTGCGTCCGAGCACGAACTCGCCCCGGGCCACGAGCCAGTCACGAGCTCCCGTGTAGCGGATGTTCGCAGTCAGCTGTTGCAGGAGTGGATCACGCTCCACCACGCCCGGTGCCTGAATCGCATAGTCTCCGAATCCTGGCCAACGGCTGCCTGGGTCCATGAGGCCACACACCATGGACCACACGGCCCAATCCGCTCTGGGCACGGTGGAGAGCCGCTGCGGGAGGTCAGCGATGTTCTTCGGAAACGCGCCTGCTGCGATGGTGACCGTTCGCCAGGGGGCCCCGAACTCCTGCTGCAGCAGGCTCACGATCCCGAGCGCGGCGAGCTGGACGTCGTCCGGCCGAAGTGCCCCCAGGTCGAGCACGATGTCGACCTCGTCAGTCGTGACGCCGGTCGCGGCGATGACCGCCGCCAGACCGACCGCCAGTCCCGCACCCAGCGCGTCACGGGAGATGCGGATGCACGCGCCGCAACGGTCTGTCCCACTGATGCGCCGGACGGCCTCTTGGAAGGGGAGGGTCCGGTCAAGGCCCGTGACCGGCACGGCCGTGAGGCCCTCGGCGTGAAACCCGTCGAAGAGTATCTCGAGCGGATGCTGGCCGCCCAGTTGCGCGTCCGGTGCCAGGCTCCCCGTGGAGAGGTCGACAAACAGGGGGTGCCACCCAAGCTGCGCCCCGGCCACGGCCGCGGGGAATCGCCGCAAGTGATACCCCAGAGACCAGGATGGTTCGTCGGCGCGCTCGTCCGACGGAATGGCAGGGACCTCGATGAGCGGCACACACTGCTTCCTGACGTGGTCTGGGAGATCGCGCAACGCGGTGAGCTCACCGCGCCGACCCTGCAGAATGGGCACGTACTGGACCTTCTGCCTCATCTGCATGCCTCCTTGAAGAACCGGCTCGTCTCAGCGCCGGTCGTCGCCGACGGCCGGACGACGTGGGACGGTATTCGCGTGGCGGGGGCATCAGAGCCCGGTCGTCGCCAGCGGACGCCCCATGACCCCGCGGGCTGCGGCGTGCGGCGTGCTGGCCGGTGCTGTGCGAGTTGTTTCACGATGGCCAGCACGACGCCGACCGTGAGCGCGAGGCCCAGCGACGAGGCCCAGTCGATGCGGCCCTGACCGTGCCCGTTCAGCCCAGACCCAGAGCTGGCGACCGCACTGAGCAGGAAGATGAGGACGACAGAGAGCACGAACGTCCGCAGGCTGTGGCTGAGGCTCATGGCCCGTCCTCCTGTGCATGGCGTCGACCGTCAAGAGATGTC
>Ga0265297_10002397_pt1 | contig 38336 bp, 40 predicted proteins | sample Munlanlwell13791_FD_192502 | JGI IMG/M metagenome (GOLD analysis project Ga0265297, IMG submission 192502) | Leachate microbial communities from a municipal landfill in Southern Ontario, Canada - Leachate well 137-91 | ecosystem: Engineered > Solid waste > Landfill > Unclassified | place...
CCCTGGATGGAGGATTCCATGCAATGCGCTGAAGGGCGTCCAGGCAGGATATTTATTGTCCGGATCGATCACGGTGAAGATCTCCTTGGCGTTCTCGAACAATGCATCAGGGAGAAGGAGATACATTGCGGGGTAATCCAGGTCCTGGGAGCACTTGGTGCAGGGAAGATGGTGTCGGGACCGGAAGAGATGGTCCTCCCTCCCTATCCCCACTGGGAAGATTTCAACGGGGGATGGGAGATGATCGGACTGGGCACCATCTCCTGGTCCGACGACAGACCCCATATTCACCTCCATTCAGCGGCTGGAAAGGGTAACCGCACACTGACCGGGTGCCTCCGCGAAAAGGCAGAGGTATATATCGTGACCGAGGCAGTGATCACCGAGATCTCGGGGGTTCAGTCCGTCAGCTGCCCTGACCGGACAACTGGGCTCTCTCTTCCCCGGTATCATTCCGGGAACGATCCATGAAAAAGAGGCAGCCGAAGTTCCTCCCGATGAGCACAAGGGAGGGTAAAAAACTCAATATCGACCAGTTCGATATTATCCTGGTCAGCGGGGATGCATATGTTGACCACCCCTCTTTCTCAACCGCCGTGGTTGGGAGGGTCCTCTGGGAGGCCGGTTTTTCGGTCGGGGTGATTGCACAGCCTGACTGGAAGGCGAAAGAGGACTTCCTCTCACTGGGGAGCCCCCGCCTCTTCTTTGCGGTCTGCCCGGGCAACTGCGACTCACTGGTGAATAATTATACCGCGGCGAAGAAGCGGCGGTCGGAGGATCTCTATTCGCCCGGGGGAATCCCTAAAAGGCCGGACAGAGCGGCCATCGTGTATTCCGATAAGATCCACGCTCTTTTCCCGGAAGTCCCCCTCGTTCTTGGGGGAATAGAAGCGTCGCTGCGGAGATTCGCCCATTATGATTACTGGTCTGATACTGTCCGGCATGCCATCCTTGCCGATGCACCCGCGGATCTTCTCGTGTACGGTATGGGTGAGCAGCAGGTCACCGAGATAGCACGGCGCATCTCATCCGGGGAATCGCCCGGTGATCTGACAGATATCCCGGGAACCGTGTATCGTGTTCCTCCCTCTGAATACGACGGGATTTCCCGGTTTGCCACCATTGAGATACCCTCCTATTCAGAAGTGTGGAATGACCGGGTTATGTATGCCAGGGCATTTGCGATGCATTTCCTGGAACAGAATCCCTATGTGGGAAAGGCAGTAGTACAGAGGCATCCCAAGACCGTGATCATCCAGAACCCGCCAGCCCTCCCCCTCCCGACAAGGGAACTCGATGCTGTGTATGAACTCCCTTACAGGAGGGAAGCGCACCCTGCGTACACCCTTCCGGTTCAGGCACTTGAGACGGTACGGTTCTCGCTTACCAGTCACAGGGGATGTTTTGGAGGGTGTTCATTCTGTGCGCTCACCCATCACCAGGGCAGGATCATCCAGAACAGGAGCATCGAGTCACTCGAACGGGAGGCAGCGAGGATTGCGGCCATGCCGGGTTTCAGGGGAGTCATCACCGACGTGGGAGGGCCTACCGCCAACATGTTTGGGATGGAATGCTCACGGTGGGCACGTGCCGGCCCCTGCCTGGATCGTTCATGTACAGAATGTCCTACCCTGAAGATCTCGCATCAACGGCAATTGGAGCTCCTCACCCGGTTGAGAAGAGTGCCCGGGGTCAGGCATGTATTCATAGGATCGGGAATCAGGTATGACCTTCTCATAAAGGACCCTGAAAAACCCCTCAGTACTCTCTGTGAGTTTCATGTATCGGGCCACCTGAAAGTCGCCCCCGAGCATATTTCGCCGCACGTGACGGGTCTTATGGGAAAACCTGGGCGGGAGGTCTTTGAGAAGTTCCTTGAGGAGTTTGAGAATTGCCAGGAGAGCAGGGATCGCCGGCAGTACATCCTTCCCTATTTTATGTCGGGTCACCCGGGGTGCACCATCAATGACATGGTCGATCTTGCCGAGTTCATTCACACCATGCATCTTTACACAGAACAGGTCCAGGATTTCACCCCAACGCCGATGACTGTCTCCACCTGTATGTATTATACCGGTCTCAACCCATTCACCCTGGAACCCGTGCATGTTCCGAAGGGGAGAGAGAAACGTATCCAGCGGGCACTGCTCCAGTACCGGGACAGGAAAGGCCAGCACCAGGTCAGGGAGGGCATCCTTGCAGCCGGGAGGGGAGATCTCCTTGGGAATGGGAAACGATGCCTGCTCCGCAGGGAATAAACTCGACGCTTCCCTTTTCACCATGGCGCAGTGTTGGGAAAAAATTGCGAATAACAGGATAAAAAAATTACTCCCCGGCCAACTCGATTCCCTTGTTGTCGCACGGAATGCACTTGGCCATCTTCTCATCAAAGATACGGTAGGCATTGGCAAGCACGGATGAATTCGAGATCATCCCTGAGAGGAGGATCACTTCCAGAATCTCCTCCCTGCTTGCGCCTTTCTTGGCAGCTGCCTGCATGTGATAACTTGTACAGTGGGGGCAACGGAGTGCAGCACCGACCGCCATGCTGATCAGCTCGATGGTCTTGCGGTCAAGCGAACTCGTCTTTGTGACCGCGTTCTTATAGAGTAGGTGAGAGATGAGAACCTCGGGTCGTTCGGCCATTTTTTTGAAGATGAGCGGGGCACGGCCATATTCTTCATCAATGTTATCCATCCACTGAACAGCGGTCTCATCCGCCCCGAGCGAGATGATCTTTTCCAGTGTGTGTTCAAATTCTTCGATCTCTTTCATGGGACACCTTTGTCAATATCCTGTTTCAGCCCACATATTAGTGCCGCCCGGAAATGGATAGGTGCAAAAAAAATCGCAGTATGGAGCAATTTTTTATCAGTCCGGAGACTATCTATTACCAGGTCCCATACATAATGGGGACCAGGAGTCACAACCATGGCAATACGGAGTTCTTTTCTTCGCTCCATCAGCCTCGTGCTTCTCATCGCGCTTTGTTTTGCAGTGATTGGAGAAGTTGAGGCTTTACCGAACCGCATCAATACGATCGAAAAGCCCGCAGCGATTATTGCGGTACAGCACTCGTATTCCCCCGGGGATATCTCGCCGTCTTATCTGTCCCCTGCTGAGACCTGGGCGGAATTCTACCAGTCAGGAAGATCCGGTGCCCTGAAACAGGGTGCGGTCATCGATGAGAAAAGTTCCCGGAGAATCAACGGGAGCAATCTGTACAGAACGCCAGGTATGGATTCGTGGAAAACCCGGTTTGGAAAAAGCCTGTCCCTGAACTCCCCAATCGTATCGGGAACCGGAACCGTTGTCTACATGGATTTTGGTGGCGGTTTCTACGGGATCGTAACAGATGAAGGAACCCATTATGTCCCCGGGAACCTCCCGGCATCATGCAGGGAGAATGGTCTCCGTGTCACATTTGTTGGAAGGGAGGGCGCCCCGATGCCAAATATTCGTATGTGGGGAACCCCGCTTCGCATCCTCTCAATAAGCCCTGTCGGTGAAGAGATCTCTGCCACCGGGACCATCGAGTTCATCGATCTCGAGGGAGGGTTCTACGGAATAATCACTACAGGAGGGGATCATTACCTGCCACTGAACCTTCCGGAAGCATTCAGGGTTGATGGTCTCAAGGTAGCCTTCACCGCGAGGACCGCACCTGACACGAACACGATTTACATGTGGGGGACTCCTGTTTCCATTCTCACAATGTCAAAGACAACAGAAGCAGGAGGATCTCAGGCATCAAGCCTGATCGGGCAATGGACCCTGGCAAGCATGGCAAGGGGAAACACCATGACCCCCGTGATCCCCGGTACTGAAATTACGGCCAATTTCTCTGATGATGGCGAGATAAGCGGCAGCGCAGGCTGCAACCTCTACGGCGCATCGTACACGGCAACAAGGCAGGCGCTCACGATTGACCATGTATTTTCCACCCTCATGTACTGCACGGATACCCCTGCAGGGATCATGGAACAGGAGTCAGCATTCTTCCAGATCCTTGCAGATGCTGCATCATGGAAGGTGAGAGAGGGTATACTTGTAATCTCAGATGCACGGGGTCGCGAACTCTTACGCTTCTCTCCTGGCATTGAGGGTGAGGCCGATACAGAAAAACCCCTACTTGAGTTCTGGAGAACGGGTGGATTTGCCGGCATGGATGACCACCTTGAGATCTATCCTGATGGGAGTGTCAGTCTAGCAAGGAAGGAATTCACGACCGGGTTCAGCCTCACGGGATCCGAACTCGATGCACTCGCTGCTCTCATGGAGGATTCTGGCTTCATGGCGTGTGCTCCACACTACGAGGCACCCCCGGGAAGTGCGGATCTTTTCATCTACCAGATCTGCTGGCAGGGTAAAACAGTCATCGTGGAAGATACGGTAATCCCCGCGGGTCTTCAGGAAATCATTGATGCGCTGACCTCTCTCGTGGTGGAAAACGGCCCGGATGACGTAATACCCCCTGCTGACAACTAATCATCCATTTTTCTCTCCTTCGTTACACGGGCTCGTTTACTCTGCCCATCAGGGAAAGCAGCCCTGATCTGCATTATTTCTCCCCTTCGGGCACCGCGATGCAACCGATTCTTTTATGTTCGGGCAACTGACAGTCTAGACAAGGAAAAGTGACGAATATGAATACACAGTATTCCGGTGCCTGGATGGTCACCCTGGGTATATTGCTCGCACTGGTGGCCCTTTCAGGATGTATCTCTCCTGAAAACCTGATGATGGAGCCGGGAAAAGGATCCGGAGGAACCCCCGTTCCCACGCAAGAAGGCACACTGCATCCGGGGGAGATCCAGGGGACAGGGGAGATCATCACTGAAGCGCCAATAAGCCAGGGTGCCCCGCAGTATTACGTGAAGACCCCTTACGGGTATATCCTTACCACTCCCCGGACGGGAGTCCGGCTTGCAATCATCGAGATCAAGGAGGGTGTTGATGCACAAGGCCAGGAGTATCTCACAGGAAAGGTGAGAAACGAGGAGAATTTCCGCATCAATCATATCACGTTAAATTTCAACCTGTTCAATTCGAACGGGAACCTTATCGGGAATGCGTATGCCAGTGTGAACGCACTCGATCCCGGGAAAGTGTGGATGTTCACTACCAACAGTTTCCCGGCAAAGGATTACCACTATTACCAGATGGCAGAGGCATTCACGGTCTGAGTGCAGGAACGATTCCATACTTTTTCCTGGTGAAAACCGGACATTTATGACAGGGGAATTGTGTTTTACAGGCGGGCAATAGCCTGAGGTGTGCGGGGAAATAAAAAGCGTGTCGAGAATGCACTTCTCCACGGGAGAATGCACACCCTTTATCCTTTTTTTAGATAACCTGGTTTGTCTCTGAGAATGGTTTTATCCTGAGAAGGATGTAATCCCTCATCCGTGATGGAAGCACGTCTGCGAGTTCCCCAATCGTGATTCCATCGTCCACCTCGGTCGCCCGGATTCGCGAGCTGAAGGTATCATACGGCAGTTTGACCCGAAGCCCCGCCATCTGAACTGTGATGGGTGTGGGAGAGAGAACGTCCTGAATTTCATCGATCTTCTCTGAAATGACATCCATAAGCCTGGCAGGGGATATTGAGAGGGGATCTTTTGCCAGAATCTCCCTCTTCCTGTCAAGGACACGCGTCACTTCTTCCACGACTTCATCCAGCTTCGCGATCTCCTCCGACTCCTTGGTTCTGTGCATGAATCTGCCAATGCCACCCACATATCCGTCGACAGGAGGGTCGATCAGGCTTTTCAGGGCTTCGGTCGAGGGGCCTCCGCAGAGGACAATCGGAACCTGGATGCCCCTCCGCAGGGCAGGCAATTTATATTCGATACAGGTCTCAAAATCACCCAGAAGATACACCGCACAGTCGTGCTCGTTGATCACATCGCGCTCTTCATCGTTCATCTGCGAGATCCGCTTCCCGAAACCCCTCGCAAGACCAACCATGTTGGTCTTGGCGCCGAACCGGCGGATGTACTCTGCCACGTCGCAGGATGCATGCGGGAGGTGATGAATTTCGAGGGAAGGGGTAACCACCGCGATCTCGGTTCCCACAAGGGGTGACGGGGTTATATCGCCAGTGATTGGTTTTCCCACTCTCCGGATAAGCTCGATATCGTCTTTCGGGACAAGGGCCTGGAGCACAACCTCCTGGGCAATCATATGTTTCTGGATGATGTACCCTCCAAGGTCCTCGATGAGGTCGATGATCTCATCGTGGCGGAATATGCCTCCCTTGTAGGTAACCGGAACAAGAATCACAGCGTCTCCCCCATCAAAGAGAATTTTTCCTTTACAAGGTCCTCGATGTCCTCCGGCAGGGTGTTCTCACTGGCAACCAGGTAAAACCTGCCCTTCCCATAATACTGCCGCCGTACCTTGAAACCTTCCGGCTGGATCACCTGGAGTGCGTAGATCAGGTCTTTGTAGAGCGTGTCGCTCGGATCAAAGACGGGAAGATCCGGGAGGCTTTGCGATTCTGCCTCATCAAGGTTCATGAGGATGGTAAAGCGGTCGGGCTGCTCTACCAGATCTTTCCCATACTTTTCCCAGAGGATCTTCAGAAGGGGTGCAAGATATGCCTCGTCACCGATGGAAATTATTACTTTCCGATCCTGGATATTCACATCGGCAAAATCCCGCAGCAGCACCATGCCGGGCAGTTTCCTGGTCACACCGGCAGCAATGAAGAGCGGAATTCTGGGATCTATGAAAATATGAAGCTTCGAGACCACCCGGATCAGGTTGTGATCAAGCAATACGACGTCAGCAATACGGCTATAGTAGTCACCACCGGTCTTTTCAGGGCATTCAACCTCGAAGTACTCCACGGCCTCCATCTAATCTCCCTTGATAAATCCCGATGCGAGGAGTGCGGATCCGACGGCCCCGATGTACTGGGCGTGGTGGGGGACAATGATCTTCGTCTGGAGGAGTTCCTCCATGGCTCTCACGAGACCCTGGATCAGGGATGTTCCTCCCACCATAATGACCGGTTCCTTGATGTCCACTTCCTGGAGCTGCTGCTCGAAGACCTGTTCTGCAACACTGTGGCACGCCGCCGCCGCAACATCCTCTGGGGTGCTTCCTGCTGCTAGGGCATTGACAAGGCTCTGTGTGCCGAAGACGATGCAGTAGCTGTTCATGGGAACTTTCCGTGACATACCCTTCATGGCAAGCGGTCCGAGCTCAGTGATGTCAACGCCGAGTCTCTTTGAAGTCATCTCCAGGAACCTTCCACTGGCACCGGCACATATGCCGCCCATGGTGAAGGTCCCCGGTATTCCGTCCTGGACACTGATGGCCTTGTTATCCATCCCGCCGATATCGATTACCGTGGAGGGTCCATGCTGGGCGTCTGCCAGGAACACCGCACCCTTGGAGTTGACGGTCAGTTCCTCCTGGATGAGATCCGCGTTCACATGGTCCCCGACGAGGAACCTGCCGTATCCCGTGGTACCCACTGCCTGGATCTCTTCGCGGGTCACCCCCGCCTCTGAAAGGGCCCGCCTTATTGCCTCATCCGCACTCTCAAGAACTGCAGTAGTGGGAAGCCATCCGGTCCCGATGATTGTGTTATCCCTCATCACGACCGCCTTCGTGGTGCTGGAGCCAGAATCGATCCCCATCGTCAAGCCCTGCTGCACCTCCCTTGCCAGGAGTGCCCTCCTCCTCGCAATGGTTGTAAGAGCCTCCATCCTGGTAAGAAGAGTCCCTGAAGTGGTCCTTTCAGTAAATGAATAACTGACGACGGGTAATTTTGAATTTTCATGGATAAAGCGGCGTAATTCATTCCTGACAATTGCGGCCTCGGCGCATCGGAAGCAGGTTGCGATGAAGACTGCATCGGCCTCAATCCTCCCCTCGACGAGTGCTTTTGCCCGGGCTATTGCGAGTTTGAGATCCGGGCTTCTCACGTCAAGGCCGAATTCATCATACGATTGCTTAAGGTCAGCAAGTTTCAAGTCGGGGAAGAAGATCTCGGCGTCGACAGCCGCAGCGGCGGCGTCAATCTCTTTCTGCACACCGCTGTATTCCGGTCCGCAGGAGAGCTGGGCAATCCTGACCCTTGTCATGCAGCTCCCCCGTTCAGACCATCCAGGAAGCGTTTGATAGCCGCCACGAATTCGACGCCCTCCTCATCGTTCACTGGATATTCAAGGTCCAGGATGGGTACCTTCCTCTTCCTGATAAGGAAATTTATCAGCTCGTTTGTCCTGGCACATCCCATGCAGCCAAAGGAGAAGTCCGGATTGTTGATGATGATGGCAGCCTCTGCCTCCTCAATCATGGGGCCGTACAGGGACATCCTGCCCCTAACCCCGGATGGGACCTCGACCGCAGCCCACCTGAGTCCTTTTTTTGGTCCTTCGGGGGTTATCTGGAGGGGAGGGGATTCAAGCCCCGGCGTCTGTATCCTGTCTCGAATCTGCAGGGCAGCAGAGAGGGGGGTGTGACCAAACCTGGCCACCAGGTCAGAAAGGATGAGGCTGGTTGTGGGATAGATAAAGACCTTCGCCATGTCAGGACTCCTGTGAATCAATGATCTTCTTCAAACGGGCAGCATCGAGTTTTCGCACCCGGGACGGCGCAGGCGGGTGGGGGGTGTCTTTGGGTTTTCTCGCGGGGAGGGACTCAAGACCTTTAGAGACGCGCCGGATAAGCCCGATCTCGAATTCATGACCGAAATAACCGGGCCTGGCGCCCCCGAGGTTCGCACGGCACCTCCTGGAATCTCCAGGGGGAAATCCCCTGTCTTTTACGAAAATATGCGAGGGATCAAGCATGCGCAACGAATCGATGATTCTGTTCACATCATCCTCGTTCCCGGTGACCTGCAGCCCAAAACACGTCTCCTTGATCATCACACCCTGGGAGATCTCGTATGCCCGAATCGCCAGGTCAGAAGGGGTCATATCGGGGGATTCAACAAAGATGTACTTGGTCACCGTTCCGGCATACCGGGGGCTGTACTGGGTCATGACTTCACTTCCCTGATAAATACGATCTCTTTCTCCTTCAGCAGAGGGAGTTTGTCCAGATCTCGGACCTTTCCAATGATATTGGTACTCTCAAATGGTTCAGAGGTCGGCCCGAACTCGCTATTATCTGTTGTGCGGACCCCTACCAATCCTGCACTCTTCCGTGAATCGTTGGTAATCGCGAGAATACCCGCAGAGACGTGGTCGATCGGGGTATTCTCAGGATTGATATTCACACCTTTGGGGATCTTGGGCTTGAAGAGAAATACATCATCAAAGGTGAAGAAGAAGGGGATCCTTCCCACATCGTGGAGATGCAACCCCGTAAGGCGACGGAATATATCACACGAGTCGGGAGCTGCCTTGTCATCAAGTTCGATATCGATGACCTGTTCAAGGGACACGACGCCTACAGTCACTTCTTTTGAAAAGAGGCTCTGCAATGTGGTGGGAGGTTCCTGTTCAACGACAACCAGGCTCGAATCCTCAATGTTTCCCTTGACCCGGACTCCCCGGGACGACGCGATTTCGAGCGCCCTCTCAACGGGTACACCGATGAGATCGAATCTGGGAGGATCTACCTGCACGCAGAGTATTTCACCCTCTTTTGCCAGGCGTGCAAGCTCGAGTCCATGGGTCACCTGGCCGGTGATCGTGTGTGTAGTTGATCCTGGGAGGTCCTGAATATAGATGAACAGAGCACCTCTGGATCTTCCGCTCGTTCTCATGGTGACAGCCCCCTCCCTCCGGGGCAGTTTGACCTCGTATTGCACATCTGTGCCTGCTTTCCTGTTATCCCGGATATGGGTGCTCGCGGACCTCTCCACCATAAAGTGGCCGTCAGCGAGGGCAAGAAGCATATGCTCGACACTTTCAGCAGCGGAGATATCGGCGATGTGATTCCCACTGTATCCCTGTGAGGTGATGCGGAGGAAGGAGATGATCTCCATACCGTCCTCCAAAAGAAGATCGGGATCATTGGTGGTGAACGATCGGCTGGTATCAGCCCAGCTGACAATGGGAGCAGCGGTGCGAATCTGATCGCCGGTTCCCCAGCGGTCGATGATTCCTCTGCCGCTGACAACCTGGCCAATCACCCCGCCACCTGCCGGAGCCCCGAGATCTGACGTGTGGCGGCTCCGGGAAAATATGAGATACGACCGTCCCGGATCATAGCCGCCGCAGCCAAGGATGACATCGCCCCTCTCATATAACGCGGGGGCCCGGGCCGGGGTAAATGACGAGGGGAAAGGTCCGAATGCTGCTGCATACCTGTCCTGCCAGTGGATCTCAATAGGGAGCTCCAGATGTGGAGTGTCGAACAGCTTCCGCCCGTCCGGATTGAGATCAACAACCACTTCCCCGGCCGTGGTGTCAAGCCGCATGCTGCCTGTTACCGCTGATTCCCGGGCACCGGGGCGGATGATCGCAACAGAGCATGCCTGGTCGCGGCCCGGCAGGATATCGGTTAACCTGGCTCCGTCATTGATCGCCTGCGGTTTTCCATCGATAAGAAGGGTGATCATGAAGGACCCTTCAGGAAGCGGGAGGTTTTGCCATGACGTCTCGTTCTTCGTCGGTCAGGAGGGCCAGGATATCGGCAGTTTTGCCCACCTGGATGATCTTGCCGCCCCGCATGAGGGCCAGGCGATCGCAGATGTCACGCACAAACTCCATGTCGTGGGACACGACGATGAAGGTCTCATCCATCTCGTCACGTGCGTGCATGATGGAGTGTTTCACATCGATCTTGGTCAGGGGATCCATGGTCCCGGTCGGTTCATCGAGGATGACGACCCTCGGCTCACGGATGAGGACCTGGGCGAGAGCGACCCTGTGCCGCTCCCCTTCAGAGAGCTGGCCGGGCAAACGATCAAGGATCTCCCTGCTCTTTTCTTCAGTGAATCCGGCCATCCTGAGGGTGATGATCGCTTTCCTCACTGCAAGTTCTTTTGGAAACTCAAGACCGATAGCATCGGTGAGATTATCAAGGACGGTCCGGTGCGGATAGAGGTCATATTCCTGGTGCAGCAGCCCGATATAGCTCTTTGCCCTCCCCCTGTTCTCTATCCCGGGCTTGGTCATATCGACCGCATCATCACCGATCTTGATGACCATCTCCCCCGTGGTAGGCTCGATGATGCCCGCGATTATCCGGGAGAGAGTTGTTTTGCCAGCCCCGCTCTTTCCGATGATCCCGAATATCTCCTTCTCCTTGACATCGAAACTCACCCCATTCACCGCCCGTACGACTCCCCTGTCTACAGAGATATATCGCTTGAATACATCCCGGGCGATAATGATGTCCCCTCCAAATTCCGGAACCTCGAATTTTTCGGTATCGGAGAGACCGGCCATGAAGGTGCGGATGACCTCCTCAGGCGACCCAAGTGCCGTGATCTTCCCCTCGGTAAGGAGCATGGCACGGTCAGCCACTTCACTGATGACCTGGGAAAAGTGTGAGGTGACAACCATTCCCATGTGGTTCTTGTCCGCTGCCTCTATCAGCATGGAATGGACAAGGTGGGCGGTTTCTGGATCGAGGGTGCCTGTCGGTTCATCTGCAAAGAGAAGGAACGGCTCCTTGGCAATCTGCCGGGCAAGAACCACTCTCTGTTTTTCACCTCCGGACAGGTCTCTTGCGATATGCATCATCCGGTGCGAAAGCCGTACCTGGTCGAGGAGATCCGCGGCCCGGTTGATCGCTTTCTCCTGGGGATATTCAATATCATCAAGGGCATGAAGCACATTCTCGATAACCCGGTCATTCCCGTAGAGGGCAAACGTCCTCTGGAACATGATGGCGGTATGGGTCATGAGCCTGCGCCGCATATCATCGGACGGTTCATTCCAGAGGTCAATGTCGGCCTTTCTCAAATTCGCCCCACACTGCGGACATGCAGCCCCGGCCATGCTCCCCACACCAAGGTACGGGCAGTGATCACACACCGCGATATGGTAGACGATGCGACCTGACGTGGGGGGTTGTTCAACACCCCTCATCAGGTGCATGAGCACTGTCTTCCCGGCCCCACTGCGACCGATGATCCCCAGCACTTCTCCCTCACCGATCTCAAAAGAAATATTGTGAAGGACTCTTTTCCCATCAAAGTCCATGCAGAGATTCTCAACGGTGATCAGCGGGTTCATTCATATCCTCTTACTAGACAATGTGATCTTCTACGCATATTACTTTTCATCTGGCACCCCATAGCAGATACCGGTATCAATCCCTGAATTTTTTTACGATGGCGACCACTTCGCGGACATTCTGCACCACGTGATCCGCAGCCTGATAGAGATCGCGATGTTTTTCTCCTGATTGCTCCTCGGTGAGAATGGCAACATCCGCTTTTTTCAAAGCACAGAGGTCGTTGATTCCGTCGCCAACGAACACCACCCTGTCATATTCTCCCTGGAGGTCGGCAACTATCTGCGCCTTGACGGTTGGAGTCGCAACCCCGAAGACACGATCCCGGGGAATTCCGAGGAAATCTGCGATCTTTTCGAGTTTTGCGACCCGATCACCCGATGCGATGTAGGTAGGGATTCCCATGCGGTGAAGATCACTGATCACTTCACGTGCTGCTTCGAATGGTCGCCCTCCAGTGGTGACGGCAAACTCGATCCCTGGCAGTGACATGTTCACGATCACGCCGCTGTTCATCGCGACCATCGCCTCTCTCTTGCACACTTTCCATACATGCCGGATACAGTCCTGGAGGTCCCCGATGGTGGCATACTCCGAATGGTAAAGGGCATGTGCGATATCATCTGCAGTGAGCACCTTCCGGGTGCAGCTCACCCCGAATCCCACCTGATGCTCTACGAGGTAGGAAGAGAGGAGCATATCACCTGGCGTGGCGATGACATCGCGGGAGTGAACATGAATAACCACAAGGACCCGCTCTGTCGAACTGAATGTGAGGCTTACCGTCTCGATGCCGGGCAGAAGTTCGCCGCTCCTGACGTCCTTGGCAACCCTGTAGGTATGCAGGAGAGTTCCGGCACTGTCAAAGACCACGGCGATGGACATCGGTCAATTTTCCCTCATATTTATTTGGGCATAACCGGCACTCAGTATGAGAGTGCCCACGATGCTAGCTGATACTGCAGAGAAGATAAAGCGCATGGAGATACGTGGTGCGGGACGGATTGCAAGGGCTGCCGTCAACGCACTTGATGAGTACTCCTCATCCATCAGCACCCGCGATCTGACGGAATATCTCAAAAGGATGAACGACGCGGCCTCGCTCCTTGCCGAGACCCGCCCCACCGCAGTCTCCCTTCCAAACGCCATCCGATCCGTGATGTCCTCGCTCCGGGTGCCTTATCCAGATGTTGAAGCTGCGAAGGCAGGATTCCAGGAACGGTGCAGGGCGTTCGTGACCGGTTCCGAGCAGGCGGTGCAGCGGATCGCGGAGATAGGATCGCGGCATATACGGGACGGGGATACCCTCCTCACCCACTGCAATTCGGAGGCGGCGCTCGCATGCATCATCGAGGCGAAAAGGACAGGGAAGGAGATCTCCGTCTTCGCCACTGAAGTCCGGCCACGCAACCAGGGCTACCTGACCATCAAAACCCTCGATCGGGCGGGCATCCCCACCAGTTTCATCGTAGATTCAGCAGCCCGGTATTTCATGAACGAGGTTGACCTTGTGATCGTGGGTGCTGATGCGATTACTGTGAATGGTGCGGTAGTCAACAAGATCGGGACATCGCAGATCGCGCTCGCTGCCAGCGAAGCCCGGACCCGGATAATGGTTGCCGCAGAGACCTACAAGTTTGCTCCAAGGACACTCCTTGGTGAGTACATCGAGATCGAGGAGCGTGGCCCGGATGAGATCCTCTCTCCCGAGATGTCAGCAGATCTCCCCCACGTAAGGGTAAGGAACCCGGTCTTCGATGTGACCCCAGCGAATTACGTGGATCTTATCGTGACCGAGGCTGGGGCGATCCCCCCGCAGATGGCCTACATCATCATCAGGGATATCCTCGGCTGGGAGATAGGAGAATATTAGAGGGATGTCATTCCGTCAGGATCGCAGGGGAAAGGGGGTGTGACATGAATGTCATTCGCCGGACGGATGATTGAAAGGTTATAAGAGAGGAACGCCATCATAATCACTCATACGAGGGTGGCATATCAGGAGAATCCGGAGGTACATGCGAATGGAGTTACACTTTACGAAATTACAGGGGAATGGCAACGATTTCATCCTTATCGATGAGTATGAATGCGTGGCTATCCCGGACGAGATGAAGGCAGAATTTGCCCAGATATACCTTGACAGGAGGTTTGGAATCGGTGGTGACGGGGTCCTGTACCTTTCGCTCTCCGAACAACCCGGCCTGAAGATGAGGCTCTTTCAGCCTGATGGGAGTGAGGCCGAGATGTGCGGGAACGGGATCCGCTGCTTTGCAAAATATGCCTATGACCAGGGATACATCAAGGGCCCGTGCAAGGTAGAAACCCTGGCAGGAATCATCCCGGTAGACATATCCTACCACGACGAAGACTTTTTGGCGAGCATCGGGATGCCAGAACCGAAGTTCCTCCGGAAAGATATTCCTGCAACCGGCGATGGCGAGTATAAAGAGGAGATCGGGGGATTCGAGGTGTATGCGGTCAACACGGGCGTACCCCACGCAGTGATCTTCACCGATGCCCTTGACTCGGTTGCCGTGTCAGAGTCAGCGCCGCCGATCCGGAAGCACACGACCTTCCCCAACGGGGCGAACGTCAATTTCGTGCAGCGGACGGGAGAGAACTCCCTCCGTATCCGGACTTACGAGAGGGGTGTTGAGGATGAGACACTCTCCTGCGGGACTGGCGCTACGGCGGCCGCAGCGGTTGCCCATCACCTCGGATATGTCGGGCCGAACGTGGAGGTCGAGACCCGCGGGGGACCGCTCACCATCTCTCTCGGAGCGGAGACGAAGATGGAAGGGCCGGCGGTGACGGTGTTCTCGGGGACGATCACGTTCTGATTTTTTTCCGGGTGTCGTGTGCGGAGAGATATTCCGAAGAGTTATCTCCCTTCAACATGCAGCGACATACCAAGACATTCCTAATCTGCTCTTTTGTATCCCTCCAGGAACCATTGAAAACTGGAACCAGTCCTTTACTGCACCAATTCAGTAATTCAATGAGAATTGAAAGGTTCGAATGATTGATTGGAGGCGTAGCAATTATTATTATTATTATTATTATTATTATGAAAAAGTATATCACATATGAGATGAAAGACGGAAATGTTACCTGGGGGTTATCTCACTTTGCGATGGAGTTGAACCCCCACGTAGCCCGTAGGCATGATAAGTTTGTGTTTAGTAGTTTAAGCACCTTACTATGCCTTTGAGGAAAAGTTATAAAAGGAGAATCTCATGGTAAGGAAAAACAAATTTACGGCTATTACTGTGTTTCTCATCATTGTTTTGATAAACACGGTTGTCATTAGCAGTATCGTTGGAGATAAACAGTCTGATGTTTTCAATCAACCAACTTTTTGCAAAGAGATTGATTTAAAAAGTCAGAATACACATGAGTCCGATTTTACTTCAAAAATCGGATCACTTCTTTCAACTTTTACAATCACACATCAAACAAGGATAACATCAGTCATAGGAAATAGGATTTCATATTATTCCCAAAGTTATACAACACCCCTAACAATTATGCCCTATATGGGTGTCCAATCTTCAATCTATTATTCAAGCGACCAAATCAATTGGGGTTCACCATTAAAACAAACTGTTGTGACACGGACTAATACCCCTTCAGTTAAAGCCAGTAGTTATTGGATAGCTTCAACTCCTGGGTATTATTTAGTTCAAGGATGTCATCAAGGATCGTACCCATGGGGTGAAAGTTACCACGTGGATACATATAATATGGTGAGGGTAGATTAAAAAATGCCAAAAACCATAAAAAAATTTTTATATAATTTAAATTTAATAGTTCATGATGTTTTTTTTATGTAATATCCTGAATTCATTTCACTGTGTCGCATAGAACCACTCCTTAGAATAACTAAGCACCCGTTCAGGGGGTAACTTTCTCCAGAAAGCCTGGTCTGGAGTTTCACATTCATCGATGTTGAGACTCATATGGGGTTTTAGAGTGTTGTACCAGTGAACGAACTCATCAACCGAAATGAACATTTTGAGTTTCTGTTCAAGGAGGCCAAACCATCGTTCGATTTTCCCATTGGTCTGGGGGTGTTTCACTCTCGCGATGATGTGATTGATGTTGTTTTTGTCGAGGAAGTCTTTGAACGAATGATGGGAGAGATCGCGGTTCCAGGCTGATACGAACTGGGTACCATGGTCGGTCAGGATCTCGCGAGGCGTTCCGTATTCACGGAACCCCTGGTTCAGGACCGTGATGGTGTTTTCAGTTGTTGGAGATTCGAATATCCCAAAGCATGTGATCAATCGGGATGAATCGTCAATGAAAGCAACAATCCATTTTTTCGATCCCTTGAACTCGAACTCTTTCCAGTCACCCTGCCAGAGAGACATTGAATGTTTTCGCTCAAACCGAACCCATTTTCTCTGGCCTTTCTTCCGAGGGTTCTCGATGACCAGATGATGCATCAACATCACATGATAGATTGTGTTGTGAGGGATTGTGAGACCGTAGTGAGTTTTGATGATCTTTTCAAGGATAACTGGTCCGGATTTGTAGGTCTGATACGCATTCAGGATGACCCGTTCGAATTCTGAGTCCAAGGGCTTCTTCTTCCGTCCGGGATCTTTCAGCTCTGGGATAAGTCCGGAATCCTTGTACTGTTTTTTCAATTGGTAGATCCTTCTCCGTGAGACTCGCATGAATCGAGCAATATCATCCGGATGTTTCTCCCTCTCCAGTTGACAAATTATCCACTGAATATTTTTATTCGTTAATTTCCTCACAAGGGTTATTGAAAGTTTTGTGAAATTATTTCGGGATAGGACACAAGGAGTTTCTCCTCCATATCATATCGCATCGCATCGACGTTTGCCTCCTGTTCCCTAAGGAGGTTTGGCTCACTGAGTGGGGTGTCCTGAAGCCACTGTACGAGGGTTTCCACACACTCCAGCGTCTTTCGTGCCTGTTCAGCGAGCATGTGTTCAAAATCGTGTTCTACAGGAAAAATTGAATCAAAGATCCCTTTTTTCTGTCTGTGTTGATGGTGCGACTCTTCGGTCATAGTTTTCCACCTGTACTTGCGAGGAAAAGGGATGAAAGGATGAATGAGAGGATCATAGTCGCGGGTATCGTGAGCACCATGGCTACAAGGATCTCTTTACCCACTGACCATTGTATCTTTCGGGGATTCTCAGCAGCCCCTACCCCAATCACCGACATCGAGATAACATGACTCGATGAGACAGGTGCCCCTGCGAGTGTTGATGCAGCAATAATGGCACCTGATGAGACCTGGGAATCGAACGAATGAATCGGTTCTATCCTGAAAATTTTTCGGCCGAGAGTGGTCATAATTCTCCAGCCCCCGCTGAGGGTTCCTGCGAATAAGAGGAGTGCACAGACCGCTCGGGTCCAGAGGGGTACTTCCAAGGATGCAGAGAGTCCGGAAGAGAGGAGGACAAGCGCGATGATCCCCATCTGTTTCTGTGAATCATTTGCCCCGTTACTGAATGCCATTGCTCCCGCAGCAATCCAGTTGAATCGTGAGATGGTCTGATTCGCACTTCTCTTTGCATTTCTGAGAATGAAGCGTGTGGTGACCCGCATTCCATATCCCCCGATAAGGCCGAGGATGACTGATATCACAAGGTAGACAAGAACCTTGAAAAAACCTGTCAGCTCGTGGGGTGGGACAATAAGGCTTTCAATTCCCCAGGAGATACACCCGATACCCCCTGAAGCGATACCCGCGCCTATCAGTCCGCCCAGAAGGCTGTGGGTGGAGGATGAAGGAAGCCCGAATTTCCAGGTGGCCAGGTTCCAGATCGTTGCAGTAGTGACTGCCGACAGGAGAACGAATACCAGTTGTGTATCAGGTTCAATCGAGAGGAGCCCGGAGATCGTGAATGCAACCGCGCTCCCTCCAAGAAGAGCTCCGAGGAGACCCATGGCTGCCACAAGGATGATTCCCTGTCGTGGGGTTGCGGAGCGGGATGCGATGAATGTCGCCGCGATTGCACTTGCATCCTGGAATCCATTGGTGAACATGAACGCAAGCGCAAGGAGCACGGTGATGGAGGCAATAATAAACATCATCGGTTATTCCACCCCGGTCAGAGTGACATCCCCGTGTACAACAGGGGTACTCTTTCATTATTCCCCACCAACGAAAAAGGCCTTGATAGATCAGAGGTATCGGTGATTATTGGATGGTGAATTATTCGGGTATTCACCAGTAGCACCGACCCTGGCGACATCCGTTTACCTCTTGCTCTCCCTATCCGGAACGCGCGATCACACTTATTTTTCATTTATGCTTCTATTCCATGAAGCATGGCGAAGAGAAGGCATTGCACAGGTGATCAATTTTATATCAGGTGAAACGTGACATTGTCTGAGAACTTAGCATCTCTGCCCGGTATACCTATGAGACCAACACTCAAGAGTGAACTCGAATATGCGATCTGGAAGATCACAGGCCTTTCGATTCCCTACAACGATCACATTATACCTGCCCTCTCCCAGGAGATTTCAAGGAAGACAGGAGAGGATCCCGGCGAGGTCAGCATGAGGCTCACTGCACAGATCAAGGAGATAATTTGGGAGGATATACAGTCACAGTACCGAAACCGGGCATCCTGCGAGACCCCAGTGCAGAGCCCCCTCGATTGATTGGTGTTTTTTCCTTGGCACTTCCAGACTATTTTCCTATTGTCTTATTTGTCGGTGAATACCCGGTGTTGTTCATTCCGGGGTCTGTCAAAAGCCCTTTATTCCAAGGTATCACCAGGTACAGAGGTGAAAGGGGTATGCCCTCAGCGAAAAACATCGGTGTTGCGTCTCATCTGTCTGTTTTTTTCATGGCAGTGAAGGAAGGTTTTCAGCCACGCACGAGGACAATCCCGCGAAATACTCTCGGATGGAATGAGAGTGATATATCTTGAAGAGAGGGAGAGATGATCAATGACAGAAAAAGATACGCATGTAATGAGACTGATCCTGTGCATTTTCGTGGTGATTGGGGGGATAATACTAAGCGCAGGCTGTTTGAAGCAGACAGGAACCCCGACAGAGACACAGGCCCCTCCCACACAACAGACAGGAACCCCGACAGAGAATCCGTTTCTGGGAGTATGGCAGTTCTGGGGCACAATTGGCGATTATAAATCTACCATCATGTTCACCTTCCTCGAGAACCAGACCGGTCGTTATGATCTGGCAGTCACGGATACAACTCCACCCCATTTCAATTCAATGGAATTCCCGTGGGAATCGGAAAATGACCGGCTCTTCATTGGATCCGTGAGCGAACAGCAGCACCTCGATATCCGGTATCACCCTGATAGGGACAGGATGGTTGTGATCGCTGATTCCGAATCGGGGATCTTCGTAGGAGATGATTTCGTGCCTGGACCATTTACATGGGAATTCTCCCGGGTTGAGGTATAAACGGCGGGATATGTGATACGCATGAGAAAAAAGATGAGAATACTATTTCTTCTCCTTATGCTCCTCGTGAGCACACTCATGATTGCAGGATGCATGGGGGAGGGAAGAGATCCTGTTCTCGGGACGTGGGAGTGGTCAGATAATAAGGGGTACGTTGAACGGTATACCTTCCATGAGAACCGGTCTTTCCAGGCAGAGGCGCTTGGCTCCACATTTTCCGGGACATGGGAGGAGATCTCCCCGGACCACTACCGGATCACGTATGTGAATAGCAATGATTCAGGAAACGCGGAACCATTCACTGATGTTATGCTCTTCGATGGCGAGACCGGCAGGCTCTTCTTCCCGGGCCACGTGAAGGTATCATGAAAAAAGCACAACTGTCATGAGAGTTCACGAGTCAAGACGTGATAATCAGGTTTTTAACTTCAGATAATCCGCAGACTGCACGAATATAATAAAACAGAATATTAAGCCGGGTAGTCCTAAAAGGGGATTGAGAAAAAAGGAGTTATTCCTTTACTTCCTCAATCACTGCGGTTGCTGCATTCTTTTTTACGCTCTCGATCCCGTTCATGCAGGCCGACTTCGAGCTGTAGGATTCACCAACAGCGATGATCTCTCCATTCGATGCTTTCAGTCTGAACCGATACTTGCCTGCTTTGTCAAAATAGACTTCAAATTTTCCTGTTGCCATGGTTGATCATTGTTAGAAAAGCATTGATCCACTTTAAATGTATTGATGCCGGTATAGTGCATATTTTTTAGTATTTTTAAGAACCCGGTCATAAAAATGAGAATAATCCTTGTAGAGAGCAGGAACAGGATTTTACAGTCGCATGACAGATCACTGTTCCATGAACAAATTCATCCTGCTGCCGGGATTGCTCCTTCTGGTTGCGATTCTGTTCACCGGCTGCACAACAGAGCCATCTGCTGGACTGCCTTTAGTAACACCCGTCGACACCACTCCCATCGTCACACCGCAAACCCCCTCTGGAACCGTTGTTGGTAATCCACTCACCACGCCGGGTCCGGTAGAGATTTCCATCAAGGCTTCGCCTGAAAAGTACATCCCCCTTATGTCATCGACTGTCGGAATCGGGCTCACTCCAATCTATACAGGGTCCGTCGATGTTGTGTACAGTTGGAATACCAGTTATGGTTATTTCATCAGCTGGAATGCACCTGACGGGAAAGTGAACCAGCTTGGTGATACTGTCGAAACTACAAATGAGACGATTTACTGGTCCTATCCTCATGATGACATGGGAAAGGAAAAACCTCCTGTCACCGTCCGCCTCATCATTAAAAGACCCCCGAGGGTCCATGGAGGAAGCGGGACGATTGCCTGGAAAGATATCCATATCGACTGGGAAAATACCGACACTGCGGTGATTGAACAAACTTAGGTGTGTTTCTGGAAGGCAGATATAACATCTAAATTTTTATTTTTCACAACAGGAAACAGGATATCTGAGAAAAGAATGCTGCTATGGGGATTCGAACCCCAGTCGCGGGCGTGAGAGGCCCGCATGATTGGCCGGACTACACTATAGCAGCAAATTGCCAGATGAAATGGAACCTCCCGGCACTTATAATTGTTGATGCCGTTTCACTCCGTGCGTGGATTCTGACCGTTGTTCCTTTCCGTATCCCCGTTCTTGCTTGATTTTCCCGACGGGATCGCACCTGGAAAAGAGGTCACCCACAACTATATGTTGAAAATCCGGCCATTGATATAAGAGCGCGAATGGCAGGCCTTGAAGAGCAGATCAAGGAGCTCGAGGATGAGCTCCAGAAGACGCCCTACAACAAGGCGACTGCCAAGCATATCGGCCGGGTGAAGGCCAAGATCGCAAAGATCAAGGACGAGGCCGTGACCCGGGCCATGCGTGCCGGTGGGGGTGGCGAAGGCTACTCGGTGAAGAAGTCCGGTGATGCCACGGTTGTCCTCGTCGGGTTTCCCTCAACCGGGAAGAGTACACTTTTAAATGCCCTCACCGGGACGAAGAGCGAGGTCGCCGCGTATGCATTCACCACGCTGACCGTGGTTCCCGGAGCCCTCGAACACAAGGGAGCGAAGATCCAGATCCTGGATATCCCGGGGTTAATTGCGGGTGCCGCGATGGGAAAGGGGCGTGGCAAGGAGGTGATCGGTGTCGTCAGGGGGGCGGACCTGATCGTGATTCTGGTCGATGTCTTCAACGCCAATCATGTCGGTGTTCTCATGAAGGAGCTGTACGACGCCGGGATCAGGATTAACCAGGCAAGGCCTGATATTACCATCAAGAAGACGGCGTACGGGGGCGTGAGGATGAACCATGTCGGAATCCTCGACCTCGACCTTGAAGAGATCCGATCCATTCTCTCCGAGAACAAGTTGATGAATGCGGATGTGCTCATCAGGGGAAATGCAACACAGGAAGATGTCATCGATGCCATGCTCGGCAGCCGCATGTATATCCCCGCCTTCGTGGCGGTGAACAAGGTAGATCTCGTTGACCTTGATGAGAGGAAGGCGATTGATGAAGCTGTACTTGAGGAATTCGGGAGTCGTCCCCTGTTGATATCTGCCCACACGGGATATCACATGGAGGAGATGAAGGACGAGATCTATGAGCGTCTTGGGTTCATGCGGGTATACCTGAAGCCCCAGGCCGGAGCAGCAGATCTCGAGGAGCCGCTCATCATCCGCTCAGGCAGCACGGTTGAGGATGTATGCCGCAAACTCCATCGGGATTTCGTGGACCGTTTCAGGTATGCCAGGGTGTGGGGTGATTCTGTGAAGCATCCCGGGCAGAGGGTGGGGCTTCCTCACAAACTGAAGGAAGGTGACCTTCTTACTATTATCATAGAACACTGACCGGGACGCTTCTTTCTCGTCGCTTCGTATTCATTTCACAAGAATCCCAATTTTTTCACCCTGCCAGAACAGGCTGAACAGGATATCGATTCACTTTTTAATGTTGCAGAACTGGAATGAAAAAAAATGTGGAGCCCCACGTGCACATCAGGTGGACCGATCAACTCTTGAGATTCCTGATGATCTCTCCTGCAAATTCTTTTGCTGCCATCGGTCCGTTTGCGGTGATGATGGAGCGGTCCACCACGACCGGGCTATCCGAGAGATATCCGCCTTCCTTGAGGATCTCTTTCTTTGATGCCGGGCTCATATAACAGGCTGCAGTCCTGCCTTTCAGGATCCCCGCATGGGCGAGAACAACCGGGGAGAGGCAGATGGCAGCAACAAGCTTCCTGTTCTTGTGAAAATATTTCACCAGCGTGATGAGCATCTCGTTGTCCCAGAGATACGTTGGGGACCCGTTCCCTCCGACTATCATGATCCCTGCATACTCTCCGGGATCAACCTCTTCGAGGGTGTGGGTTGCCGTAACCCTGGCGCCGAGCATCCCTTTACACACACCCCTCCGGGTCGACGCAATATCGATTGAGATCCCTGCGGCCTGGAATGCAGAGAGCGGATCGGCAAGTTCCTCATCCCTGAAATTTTCAGGAGGAATCACTACGAGTATCTTCATAAAATTACAAGGGGCCTTCCCCGGAAATAAGAATATTCTTTATGGCAATCCTGCATCCCGCGATGTGACCGTCCGTGAGGACTGAATCGAGGGAACAGCGGGTGTTATCGGCAATATTCATGCACTACCCTCTCCGAATGACTACACTCGTCTGGTAAGAGCCCCAGAAAGGATCTCAAGCGGGGCATCGGTCTTGAGTGCCGTTCCGCTGTAATGGGCTCTCGTGGCTGAATATCCCTGCCCGTTCAAGATATGAATCACGTCATCAATCGGGGGAGGAGAAACGCGGAAGTGGCGTGCAAGGACGTGGTAATCATAGTGGTATGAGATCCCGAGTTCCTGCCGGCAGATCGATATAAGATACTGCAGCGGGGATGCCTTTCCTAGCGAATATGAGGGAAGCATCGATTCCATCTGCATGAGAAGGTCATTGTCCTGAAGCGGACCTGTCCAGAGTGGCCCTATGGGTATGAGTCCTGCATTGCATCGGGGACAGGCATCCGGTTCGGGGAGGAGCGCCTTCTGCTCCGAGCGGTAAGGGCATGACGGGCATTGCATGACATATCCCATGCGGGCGACAGAGCGGTCTGCGGCCGCAGCACCCCTGTGCAGTCGTGTATGGACCCTGACAAAATGCTCCCGGGAAAAGCAGAAAAGGGGCTCTATCCCCCTGTCGTATTTCACTGCTTCACGGACGAGGAATCCCAGAAGTATCCGGAGCGCCGTCTCAGCATGGTATTCATTGTTCATCGCAGTTGCAAAATAGCGGCGAATTCCTGCATTCCTGTGGGCTCCGCACAGGGGTGCGGTATCTGTCGCGGTCACGAAGAGGTACCTGCCGCTTCCACGGATGCCGGAATCCACGAACGCCGCGGGGGAGCCGAAGGGATCGAGGTCGACCGCCTCAAAACACCTCCCGGAGAGGAGGACGTTTGTATCCGAGTGCACAACCTCGATAGGAATCCCCAGGAGTTCGGCATTTCGTCCGATCAACGCGACCGCCTCCCTGTCTCGGTCATTAATGGTAACCGGGATCCCGCACTCCGAGGCTATCCGGAGTCCCCTGATGCCGGATGCTCCCATGGCATCAAGGTACTGTGAAGGTTTGAGGACAGAGACGAGGAGAACGGTGGCGTCCCGTGAGATCTCCATCCTTGGATTGTAAAAGACAGGAGCTGTTTTCGGGGGGAAAGGGTGTGAGGTATCCTGTACGGGGATGAAAAACCGGGTATTTCCCTCTTTTACCTCAATTACATCCATTGCTGGAAGTGTGGCTGTTCGACAGCCTTATACCTTCTCCTCTATAATGAGTATAGGCAGGGCGTGTGGCCTAGTCAGGACAGGGCGGCAGCCTCCTAAGCTGTAGGTCGGGGGTTCAAATCCCCCCACGCCCGCTCACTTTTCTGGTATTTTTACAATCCCTGGGGTGGATATATAATTCACACGGTCTTTGTACATAACGAGTAATCTCAAGGAGGAAAGAGGGATTTTTTCGTTGCATCCGTACATTCGCGTGATCCGTCCCCTCAATGCCATTGTTGCAGGGTGTGCAGGGATTATAGGGTACCTGATGGCAACAGGCATCCCCAACCCCGGCCTCGTCATCCTCTTCCTTGTAGTCTTCCTCGTTACCGGTGCGGGAAATGCCATCAACGATTATTTTGACATTGAGATCGATCGTATCAACCGTCCTGACCGCCCCATCCCTTCGGGTGCAATCACCAGGCAGGAAGTGTTGTATTATGCAGTTTTCCTCTTCCTGGCGGGGATATGCCTCTCCGTTTTTACCAACATCACCTGCACAGCAATTGCTCTCATAAACTCGATCCTCCTTGTCTGGTATGCTGCAGCCCTCAAGAGGACGCCGGGAGCAGGAAATGCGGTCATCTCCTACCTGGCAGGATCCATCTTCCTCTTTGGAGGGGCGTATGCAGGCACGGAAGGCCTGATTCTGGTGATCCCTGTAACACTGATCACATTCTTTGGGATGCTTGCGCGTGAAATATGGAAGGATGCAGAGGATGTAGAGGGGGATATCGCCCATGGAGCGGATACGCTCCCTATCCGGATGGGAATCTACCCGGCGATCTGCCTTGGTTTCGGATTTCTTCTCTGTGCGGTCATTGCAAGTATCATCCCGGTTCTCTGGTGGGGATGGTATTACCTCGCGGGGATCGTGTGCATCGATCTGCTTATTGTGTGGTTGGGAAAAAAAGCCCTCGGATGCCGGACTGCTGACTGCGTCAGGGCTTCCCGCGTGACCACACTCATGAAGTATGCCATGTTCGGCTCGCTGTGCATATTTTTTGCAGCGGGTTTCCTGCTCTAAAAAACAGATAAATACGCCGTTTTCGGACTATTCAGCCGGCTAATTCCTTCACTTCAGGAGGAATATTGTCTGGTGGCACTCCCAGTGTGGCAACCTCCATCACCTGGTCCCAGGCGACGAGAGTTTCCACGCACCCATCCTTGAGTGTCACCACGCCCATAGCCACGACACCAATTTTATCGGCCATTTCAAGTCCTTCCTTGACTTCAGAGAGGCAGCCGACACCAAGGAGAGCACGCGGGTGATATTTCCTGACCATCCGCTTGATGAAGGAAGAGCCCGGGACGATAAACACCCTGTACCCCATCTGCTCGAGCACCTTTCTCCAGAAGCCAATCGGGCAGTCGCCGCAGCTCTTGCACTTAAGCCCTTCAGGAGAGAGATGGGCCGGGCAGTGCGAAGAGCGTAAACACTGGGGAAAGAACACTGCCCTTTCCGTGATAGGAATATCCGAGAAGCTCTTCTTGTTCATCGTGTTCTGCAGGCTGATAAAGAATGTCTGGACTTCGCTATCCTCGAGCCCGAAGAAACGGAAGAGCGACTTTGCAAGCCCTTCGACGAGCATCATGCCTGCTTTGAGAAACCGGGGAAAATACACCCGCCCCGTGTTTATGGAGTAAATAGAGAGGCCGACAAGGAAGAGCGCAAAAAAGAAGATCCCAACGACTGCGACGATGGTGATCTCGCCGATGAGAAAAATGATATCCGTCCACAAGGTGGGATCAAACTGCACAGACATCCACCCCTTCATTGACTCCACATTTTCTTCGCATTCCCAATCTTCTTCCAGTCAAGAGGTGTGGGAAAGACTCCTGTTTCAGTGATAAACGCGGTGACCAGATCATGGGGGGTTGCGTCAAATGCATAGTTCTTCACCGCCACGCCTTCCGGAACGGTGATGGTCTTCCCGCACATTGCGATTTCATCCCTTCCCCGTTCCTCGATCATAACGTCCTTTGCCGAACGTACAGGGTCGAACGTGGAGAGTGGAGCTGCCACATAGAACGGTATGGCATGGTGGCGGGCGCAGACCGCATGCATGTACGTGCCGATCTTGTTGAACACTGCATCGTGGCAAACCCGGTCAGCACCGACGATAACCATGTCGATTGAACCCTGCTTCATGAGGAATGCCGCTGCGGAGTCGGGAATGACGGTGACGGGAATGCCATCTCTCTGCAGCTCCCATGCAGTGAGGCGGGCCCCCTGGAGGAGGGGTCGGGTCTCGCATGCGAACACAGCAACCTCCTTCCCGGCTTCGATCGCGGATCTGACAACCCCGAGCGCCGTGCCCCATTCACTGCAGGCGAGCGCCCCTGCATTACAGTGGGTCAGAACTGATACCTTCTCTTTCATGAGCGTGGCGCCGTGCCCACCAAGGTCATGACACGCCCTGGCATCCGCCTCTGCAACCATGTGTGCAGTATCATATGCGTGATGCCTGGCCTCCGAGATGGAATGCGCATCTTCGACAGCGTGCATCACCGTATCCACACCCCATGAGAGGTTGATCGCAGTAGGCCGTGCAGTCCTGATCCTTGCTGCCTCTGCCCTGAGTGCGCTCATGAACCTGGCATGCTCCTTCTCCCGGACGGTCTTGCTTGCAAGCGCGACCCCAAACGCCCCCGCGACACCGAGTGCCGGGGCACCTCTCACTTCAAGACGCTGAATTGCAGATATAAGGCGGTCGACGCTCCGGCAGCGGACGAGACGGTATTTGGCAGGGAGGCAGGTCTGGTCGATAAGCGTGACGGCGTTCTCATCCTCATCCCAGGCAATTGTTTCAAACACTCTCATTCGGCCGATCCTTCCCGGGTGACGTCAATAAACGCCCGCATCGCCGCGGCTCCTGCGTGGGCGACACAGTCAGGGATGTCCCGGGGCTGTGTTGCGGTCCCGGCGAGGTAGATTCCGGGTCGCTCGGTTGCCACGTTCTCGATCTTGTCGTGAAGTGGTTTTAAAAAGCCTGTGGATTCCAGGGGCAGACTGAAGATCCTTGCGGTCTCTTCACTCTCAGCAGGAGGCCAGATCCCTACGGAGAGAACGACAAGGTCAGGACGGAGATCCAGTATTTCATCCTTCTCGGTATCCTCAACCCTGATGGAGAGAGTATCGCGGCACTCGAGTATTTCTCCAGGGATTCCTCTCACGAACCGGATCCCGGCATCGATCGCTCTCTGGTAATACTCCTCGTAGCCCTTGCCATGAGCCCTGATGTCCATATAGAGGAGGGTCACCTCTGTTTCAGGGTATTTCTCACGGATCAGGAGGGCATTCTTGATCGCAGACATGCAGCATACACCCGAGCAATAGGGTTTTCCTCCCTGCATATCCCTCGACCCGACACACTGGATGAACACGATCGACCGCGGTGTTTTCCCGTCTGAAAGCCTCCGGATTTTCCCGCCGGTGGGTCCGCTGGCGTTCATCATCCTCTCGAACTCGAGGCTTGTGATCACATCGGGCATCCGGAGGTACTGGAACTGCTCCTTGGATCTTGGATCAAATACTTCGTATCCTGATGCGATGATTACGCTGACCGCGTCGACTGTGAGTTCTTCCCCGGAATCCTCCTTGCGGATGGCCTCGAGGCCGCATACATCATAGCAGAGGCCGCATTCGATGCAGTGGTCGGGATCCTTCACGACGATATCCGGGACTGCCTGAGAATGGGGTTTGTAGATGGCTTTCCTCACTCCGATGCCGGCATCAAAGCGATTGTATACCTCAACGGGGCAAATCTCAACACAGTCCCCGCACCCGTTGCACCGCTCCTCGTCGATATACCTCGGCAGTCTCTCTATGGTGACCCGGAAATGGCCCGGTGGGCCGGAGATCTCATTCACGCGTGCACAGGTGTACAGGTGGATAAGGGGGTGGCGCTGAACGTCCATCATCTTCGGCGAGAGGATGCACATCGAACAGTCGTTCGTGGGAAAGGTCTTGTCGAGCATTGCCATGTGTCCCCCAATCGAGGGCTCCTTTTCTACCAGATGGACCATCACGCCGTGATTGGCAAGATCGAGGGCGGCCTGGATGCCGGACACCCCTGCACCGATGATAACGACATCAGGCATGCATGTATCTCCCCGCAAGGTCCCAATAGTTCCTCGCGTTCTGGATGATGTGCTCTCGCTGTGCATCCGATACCTGCTTGATCACCTTTCCAGGTACCCCCACGACCACTGAGCCTGGTGGGACAACCGTCCCCTCCGTGACCACCGACCCGGCCCCAAGAAGGGTTTCCTGCCCAACCACGGCACCGTTGAGCACGATAGCTCCCATCCCCACGAGCACGCGGTCGGAGATGGTGCACCCGTGGAGGATCGCCCCATGTCCTATTGAGACCTCACTTCCTATGAGCGCGGGAAATCCCCTGCTCGTATGGATTACGGCATTATCCTGCACGTTCGAGAGGTCTCCGATGACAATACGATCCCTGTCTCCACGAACCACTGCGCCGAACCAGATACTCACATCAGATCCAATCTCTACTTCACCGAGTACCGTGGCATTCTCTGCGACAAAGGCCTGTGCTTTCCGAGTGCTACCAACAGCCATAATAGCATTAAAAAATCAATATCAGGCACGATGAAGGTTATGGTCGGGGGAACTTTTGATCCCCTCCACGACGGCCACAAGAGGCTTATTGCCAGATCATTTGAACTGGCGGGAATCAGGGGGTCTGTCACAATAGGCCTGACCACGGATCTCTTTGTATTACGGAAGAACCATCCTGTGCGCCCGTTTTCCGAGAGAAGAGCGTCACTGGAAGACTTCATCACGAAGTGCCAGTTTCCTGCATCCTGGTCAATCGAACCCCTGAATGATCGGTTTGGATCGGCACTCGATGCCGAGTTTGATGCGCTGGTCGTGAGTGAAGAGACCCTCCCCATCGCCAGGGAGATAAACCGGATACGCCACGAGAAGGGAAGACAGAAAGTTGATATCCACCAGATCACGTGTGTGCTTGCGGATGATGGGCACTGGATCTCAAGTACAAGAATCTACCGCGGAGAGATTGACATCCATGGCAGGCTGCTCGGGTGAGTGCCGGCACGTGCGGGTCCCGTGAATGTCCCATTGATTGAACCCGGAGCATCACCCTAATTCATATAATGATCATGAAAAGGTATGTGTTGATACTCACAGCATCTTTTAATCAATTCTACTCTTGCCTCACCACGGGGCACTGCACACCCGATTCTCCTGAACAACCCTGCCTGCTTCAACACCAGTATTTCTGTTTGGATCGTTTTCTCGAAAAATCCCGAAGATGTGGGTATTCACGTATATTCCGTGACTTCACGGATTGCGAAAAATAGGCTGTTTAGGGTTTTTTCCACCCTGTGCACCAATTGATACAATTATTGTCTGTTTCTTCTCCTCAGCATTGAGTATCCAAGCACAGATGCGAGTGAAAGGGGGGCGAGAAACCAGTATAATGGTGATTTCACCGTGGGGGTTGGCGGAACGGTAGCAGCCCCGGGTTCTTCAATGAGAAACATGGCCATCTGCATTGCTTCCTCTGCCTCCTGGCTCCGGCCAAGATTGGAGAGGGCTGTTGCTCTGTCCATCCATGCCTCTGAGAGCCTTGGATCCAGCTCGATGGCTTTGTCTGCTGCTTCGAGTGCCTCCTCATCGCGGCCTAACGAGATAAGGGCACTTGCACGATTGGTCCATGCTTCGGCCTGGCCCTGGTCAAGGGCGAGTGCCTGATCGGATGCGAGAAGCGACTGGTCGAATTCTCCCATCACATTCAGGATCCCGGCCTTGGTGATCCATGCCAGGGTGAAGTTCTGGTCGAGGGCAAGTGCGTGATCGATTGATTCAAGCGCTTCTGAGAAATTACCCCCGATTGCCAGGTCAACCCCGTGGTTGTATGCCTCTATTGCCTCCTGGGAGGGTACTGCTGAGACCAGTGAGTTCCCCGTTACGATCATAAAGAGTGCAAAGAGAAGAAGAATGCCGCGTTTCATGAAAATATCCCCTTTGTGTTATTCTTTTTTTATATCATGGAGGGAAATACTTTCGGTTTCTCTTCGCTCCCGATTACGCGGTATTCCCGTATGTGGACCGTAGAATGCCGCCTTTTCCGTATCCTTCTCTGTGGAAAGCATGTACCGAAACATGCAGTGATATCAGATAATGTTGCTTGTAATATCTTTTGAGATGAGCCAGTCGCAATAGACACATCTCATCCCTTTCGCCTGTACAAGGAAACACGACTGGATGGGTTCGTTGGTATTGGATATACAGCCTGGATTCGGACAGCGGACAATGCCGACGACTTCCGATGGGATTTCCACCCCTTTCTTTTCCCATACCGTATAGTCCCTGATAATGTTGATGGAAGCCTTCGGGGCAATGAGGGCAATTTTGTCAACCTCATCCTTCCGGAGTTCCCGGTTCTTGATCTTGACGATGTCCTTGTATCCAATCTTTCCGCTCTCCACATTCGTCGCGACCGAGATGGATTCCTGGGTTGTCCCCGTAATACCGATGATGCGCAGCACGTTCAACGCTTCCCCGGCGGTAATGTGATCGATCACGGTGCCATTCTCGATGGGGCTGATGAGAAGACCCTGCCGGGCATCCTTCTCGTTCCTTTCTTTCCCTCGTCTGTGCTCCTTCATTCCATCACCCGGAGAAGCATCGCCATGCGTACGGGGATGCCGTTTGCAGACTGCTCAAAATACCGTGCATAAGGAAGGCGATCGACCCTGGGATCGATCTCGTCTACCCTGGGGAGTGGATGTAGGACTACCAGGTGATCCCGGACCCCTGTAAGAAGCTCTGGGGTGACCCGGTAGCTTGAGGCGACCTTGAAGTACGAGGCCGAATCAGGAAACCTCTCTCTCTGTATCCTGGTGACATAGAGGACATCCAGATCCTGCACGACCTCCTTCACATCATCGTGCTCGATCACCTCGATGCCCGCGTCCCTCAATTCACCTGCAAGTCCTGACGGGAGCTCGAGCCCTTTCGGGGATATGGTATGCAGGGTCGCTTCGTACAGGGAAAGGGCGTGGGCGAGGGAGTGTGCGGTTCTTCCGTACCTGAGATCCCCGAGGAGTCCCACGTTGATTCCCCGGAGCGGCATTGACTGGCGGATAGTGAAGAGGTCAAGGAGCGTCTGCGAGGGGTGCTGGCCGGCACCGTCCCCGGCATTGATCACCGGCACCTGCGCAAACTCGCTCGCAAGCCGCGCTGCACCTTCCTTGGGGTGTCGTAGCACGATCGTATCCACGTAGCCACTCACGACCCTGATGGTGTCTGCAAGCGTCTCACCCTTCACCATGGAACTTGCCTCAACGCTGTCCATGGAGATCGACTGCCCGCCCAGGCGTGCCACTGCTGACGCAAAAGACATTCTGGTCCGGGTGCTGGGTTCGAAAAAAAGGAGGCCGAGTAACTTACCTTTCAGGGCCATGGGGTTGTAATGGAGTGCCTGAAGGTTCTGGGCCTGGTCAAGGATCTCGTCGATTTCATGCCTGTCCAGATCACGGATGGATATAATATGCCGCATCGTTCCCACGCCCTTACCCTGTAATCCCCCGAGTTCCGGGATGCGCAGGGATCACTCCCGGCTCTTGATCATTTCTGTTTGTGCGGGCCACTTCATAAAGGCATATCCAATCGCCACCTTCAACGCTTTTTACGCCGGGGCTGCTTCCCAACTGGATGTGTGCCGGTGCGGTGTTCCGAGAGAGGCTCGACCCTGCTCTCCCGGCTGATGAGGAGATTGTAGGAATCGTATTTTGGATTGAACCTGGCAAGGACTGAAGTGAAACGGACGCTGGTCCCGTAGGGGAGTGAAAGAAGAATCTCGTTCCCGGGTGATCTGTGGTATTCAGGAAGAATAGCAAAGACTGGTCTTTTCGTGGTGCCGTCGCAGATTTTGAACACTGATGTCCGGCGGTCACCAATGTTTCCCGACATGAGTACCGCTGCAACGTGTATCCTCCTGTTGATATGGCGTCCCAGTGCTGACAACCGCGCATAATGCCGTGGAGAGAGCGGGGTTCCCGGTTCCCTGGAAGGCGGGACTTTTCGGAGTAGAGCGTATGAATACTTGATATCGGTATTGCGGAACCGGTACGCGTCATCTCCCACGCTCAGCGCATCCATGAGATCAGTGGGCCTGATGGGCTCTTTTTCCACGAAACTCCAGCACCTCTCGGGACAGCAGGGAGATCCCCAGAGAAACCTGCAGGGAGCGTGGTGATAAAGGCCGTGTGATGCTGCGTGGTGCGCAATGGAACGCAGGTCCATGGAATTGGCCATATCGGCGGGTTCGACAAGCAGTATTGTGCCTTCAGGAGAGAGGGCCTGGGCATATTCCCGGAGCAGCGAACCCTTTTCCGCGGGTGTCCTGCCGGTCATTTCATTAAAGACATTCTGAAAAATCATCAGGTCCAGGGAAGTAGGAAGATCATGCAGGTGTGCCTCTGTGATATCAGACTGGAGTGGGGGATGGATGGTAATATTCGTGCTGTGGGGAAGGCCAGATCCCATCAGGTACTTGAAGGCCTCGATGAATTCATCGGACTGTTCGACGGAATAAATATCCGCCGTGCACCCGCCTATCCTCCCACAATAATCAGCGATAGCCAGCGGGAACACGCCAGGGCCGGTGCCAAGATCCAGTATTCTCATAGGGTTTCTCAAAAGTCCCCTGAGCGCGAGATCGTGCATGAGGTGTTCTGCCTGGATGATATACACCGGCGCCTGGTAGGCAAGGTATGCAAGCACGCTGTAACCCTTCCCGTATGAAATGCGCTTATCCTGGCCTTCTTTCCAGTATTGCTCCTTCTGGGTGAGAATTGCGCGTTTGATCTTCTCGAGCACGAAATGGTCGTCCCAGGGTTTTCCGGTCTTTTTCTCGATATAATCCCGGATCCTCCCTGTGATCCAGGGAGGGACTGAGGGTGACGTGAAAAATGCATCAAGCATTTTCTGTTCCGTGTTCGTGAGAATCCGGGGCTCCAGGGTTTTTTTCTTCTCAATACGGAGGTCGCCCTCTTCCCACTCGGCGACAAGGTCGAGCGTGGTAAAGAGTGGCCAGAGTGCCACGGCGGTCTGAAAAATGTCCTCCTTTTTCCAGGATTCTCTTATGATTTCAGAGAGGAGGAAAGAATCCTTTTTTCCCGCATACACGGTAAGCATATCAGGGAGTCCGCGTTCGGGCATGAAGGATCGGTGGATCAGCAACAGCATAATTCCTTTGGAATGAAGGGATTCATACCGTGTGATGAGGCGGGGGCGATATGGTAATAAGAAACGGGGGCTAAGGAACGGAGAAGGGGTAATTTCGCATGAATACAAGGGGAGACAATTCGTGAGTGAAGAGCATACCGGATATAATCCCCCGGTCCTGCTTACTGAGAAGGAGGGAATGGATCTCCTGGAGAAGGCCGGGATACCTGTTCCCGGGCACGGTGTGGCGCATTCTGCGGAGGAAGCCGGAAGGATCGCATCATCGATTGGATTTCCGGTTGTTATGAAGGTGATCTCACCGCAGGTGATTCACAAAAGCGATGCCGGGGGCGTCATCACAGGAATACAGACCGTCCAGGAAGCGAACGACGCGTTCCGGAAGATCTCCGGGGCACTTCGTGAGAAGGTACCGGGGGCGGTCCTTACCGGAGTCATGGTCGAGGAGCATTGCCCGCCAGGACTCGAGATTCTCATCGGGGGGAGAACCGACCCTTCATTCGGCAAGGTCGTCACGTTTGGAATGGGGGGGATAATGGTTGAGCTCCTGAGAGATGTCTCCATAAGGGTGCTTCCTGTCGACAGGGCCACAGTCGCCCAGATGATCCATGAGATCCGGGGATATCACCTGATCCGTGGTTTCCGGAATTCCCCACCCCTTGATGAAGGGAGGCTGACAGATGTGGTTTTTTCTCTTGCCCGGCTCTTTGAGTCCGATCCCGAATGGCACGAATTCGATATCAACCCCCTGATCCTGTATGAGGATGGCTGCGTGGCAGTGGACGCACGGATATATGTCGTGCATGGAAGGAAAGAGACACCCCTCCTGCCACGGGTACTGCCGGATCCCGGAATATTCTATCCCGGGTCGGTTGCTCTTATCGGCGCTTCCACCGATCCCCAGAAGATCGGGTACGTCATGCTCAGGAACCTGATCGGTTTCCCGGGGCAGGTATACCCTGTCAACCCGCGTGCGACCGAGATCCTTGGAAAGAAGACTTACCCGAAGATCGGCGACATCGCCGGGCAGGTTGATGCAGCCGTAATTGCCGTCCCCGCACCGACAGTTCCTGATGTCCTGCGACAGTGTAGTGACAAGGGAGTCAAACTGGCCATTATTGTCTCCTCTGGATTTCGCGAGAGCAGCGAGGAAGGCAGGAGACTGGAACAGGAACTCGTGGAGATCGCACGGGAAGGGGGGATCCGTATCATGGGCCCCAACTGCCTTGGTATTATATCTCCCCATGCGAACCTGAACGCGACCTTTGATCCCATCGCACCCAAGGAAGGACCTATTGGGTTCATCTCGCAGAGCGGGGCCGTTATCACTACCATTGTAGACTGGAGTATCGCTGAGGAGATAGGATTCTCTCTCATCATCAGCGTGGGAAACCAGATCGATATGGGATTTGTGGACTATCTGGGGGTTGTAGCATCAGATCCACACACACGGGCGATCATCCTGTACGTGGAAGAGATACGCGAAGGGAGGGAGTTTTTGGCTGCGGTCCGGCAGATCACGGAGAAAAAACCGGTCATTGCCCTGAAATCTGGATCTTCTGCAAAGGGGCAGAAGGCTGCCGCCTCTCATACCGGGTCTCTGGCGGGAAATTTCGAAGTGTACGAGGCAGCGTTCCGCCAGGCGGGAATCATCCCGGTCTATTCCATACAGGAAGCCTTTGATGTTGCCGAGCTCCTGGCATCCGAGGGATACCCGAAGGGGAATCGTGCCATTGTGATCACCACCGCAGGTGGATTCGCGGTCATGGCCTCCGATTATGCCGAATGGTACGGAATCACCCTGTGTCCTCTTCCTGCAGCAATGACAGAAGAGCTCGACAGGATCCTCCCCCCCATGTGGAGCCGGGAAAATCCCCTGGATATCATCGGTGATGGTGGTGCCGAACGATACGCCCGGGTCTTTGACGTCATGATCCGATTCCAGGATGACTGGGATATCGCGGTCGTGATTGCGGTTCCCTCCGCGATACTCGATCCCATCCACCTGGCACAGGAGATTGTCCGATTCTCGCAGCACACTCACAAGATGGTGATAGGCTGCCTCCTCGGGGGAGACGGTATGAGGAGCGGGGAGCGAGTGCTGCAGAAGGCACATATCCCAAACTATCACGAGATAGAAGGGGCATTCAGGGCGGTCGGCCGGGCCCTCTCGCACCAGAGGAGCCTTGACAAGAGAAGCAGGTAACTCCCCTCATTTCCGATACCCCCACCTTGGGATTGGTATAACCTTGCGGTTATACGATTGGAATGGACACTTGAATGTATATACCTCGACGATGTGCCATATTTATGTGAGATATCCATCGAAGGTAGGTGTGGTGAGGCATTGAAATGAGGCCGGAGGACAGCCACCCAGAAGCAGCGGCGACCGGTGAAAGGATAGAAAGTGGCGGTGAAAGGAATCATGTTCATCCTCTTTACCGGGAAGGCACCATGCCCGTCCCGAAAGTGCCGAAAGGTTCCCCTGGCCCGGCTGTCCCTGTCAAAAGACAAGGGGCAGTATGCAACACCACCCCGAATCATCCACCAAACCGTCAGAGAGCACCAACACTCTTGAAGCATCACTCCATTTCGGCAATTGGACACTTGAGCGCATGCCAGATCCTGAAAAAGCACACACTCACAATCGATGCACGGGCTCTCCCTGGAGGAGAACGGCAATAACGGGAGAGCCCCCGTAACCTTTTTTTTAACAGTCCCGATTTTTTAAAAACACTCGCCGGATATTTTGATACTCAGGAATTCCATGTCAATAGACTTGAGGACATTGTGAGGGGAATTTGATCGTTCCCGGATGCCCTGGAAGGTATTGGTATTCCATAAGAGGCGTGCCTGGCAATGGCTTGGCACGCACCCTCGCCCTATCATCGATCAGATCATCGTGCCATATGTGAACAACGTTGACATTTGGGAAACATGGTCCCGGATTGTTCAGTCCCCTGTGCCGGTATCCTGGTGCTAATCTTCGAATATATTGTACTTGTCCCCATTCTCTCTCGAGGCGAGGTACTCTTCGAGGTCCATTATAAGGTCCCTTACATTCTGATACCTGTCTCCTGGCTTCTTTTCGAGACACCGCATAATGACGGTATCAAGAGGCTGGAGGCTCGGGTTGGTGCTTGACGGGAGATCAGGCCTCTGTGAGATGATGCGAGAACTCACCTGTGCCATATCGCTTCCGGGGAACGGGACCGCACCGGTGACAAGTTCGTACAGCACGCATCCCATCTGGTAGATATCAGTGCGCTGGTCGGTCTCGCCAAATGTCTGTGGCGCCAGCTGCTCAGGAGCTGCATATGCAAGCGAGAACCCTGTGATGGTGGGCAGCCCGGTAACCCCGGTCACCTTACTCATGCCCCAGTCGGTGATCTTGGGGACACCTTCAGGGGTAACCAGGATGTTCTGGGGCTTGATATCCCGGTGAATGATTCCCCTGTCATGCGCGAACTGGAGGCCCAGGGCAATATCACGGCATATCCTGGCGGCCTTCCCCATCGGGAGGGGTTTTTCCACCTCTGCAAGGGTCCGGTTGATAAATTCCATCTCTACATAGGGCACAGGGAGGATATTCGCCGCAGAGACTTTGACAATATTTTCGTGAGAGAGGCCTTCCCATCCTATGATCTCCTTCAGAAATGCTTTTCCTGTATTCTCGTCGTGCTGGATCGGGATTTTCAACGCCACAGTCTGACCCGTCCGGAGGTTTTTCGCCTTGAAGACCCTGGCAAGCCCCCCAGATCCGACAAACACTGCTCCTGCATACGTATCCGCAAGCTCCGGTGGGAACAGCCCTGTCCCTGTTGAGGTGCTGACGCGTGTCTCATCCGGACCGGGCCGTGATATGCTGGGGGAGGGCACTTCAGCTGCCTCCGGCTGGACATGTGTATACGTTCCATCCTGCCAGCGTGCTGCGAGGGTTGAGAGGACACCTGCGAGGAGCATGATTCCTGTCATGAAACGCCTCGTGGGATCTCCTCCAATCAGCGCAAGGAGTGCAAGGAATATGACGAGAACACCTGCGACCGTGTGGGCTTTGAGCATCCCCCTGAAAGGCCATGAGATTAAGGCTCCCATCATCAGGGCAACTGATGACAGCACAAGGTAGAGCATAAGCGGTACAACCGCTGTCACAAGTTCGGGAAAGATTCCCCATGCCGTCTCGCCAGGAGACATGAGAGACCAGTCCAGCACCACTATCAGCGCAATGAAGGGGATGAAAAAGAGTGTCCATGCAAGGATTCGTCTGCGCAACGGAACGTCCTTCAACCGCTGTGAGGAGAGCACGTCACGGGAGAGTATGATGGTGGCCAGCCCTCCGATTGCAAGAATAAAAAAAACTCCCGGGATGGCCGGAAGAGACATGGGCTGACCTCCATTACCCTGAGTGATCCCTGAAGTGGGTATTGGTGTCGTGGATGAGGTAGTGGGAATGACCGTAGTCGGAACCGTGGTCGTGGGTTCTGTTGAGGGAATGGTGGTTGGAACAGTAGTGGTCCGTGTGGGTGTAGGGACTGTGGTGGTTGCGGTAGTGGTAGGGGAGGTAGTGGGAACAGTTGTGGTTGCGGTAGTGGTAGGGGAGGTAGTGGGGACAGTTGTGGTTGCGGTAGTGGTAGGGGAGGTAGTGGGGACAGTTGTGG
>Ga0265297_10002398_pt1 | contig 38289 bp, 40 predicted proteins | sample Munlanlwell13791_FD_192502 | JGI IMG/M metagenome (GOLD analysis project Ga0265297, IMG submission 192502) | Leachate microbial communities from a municipal landfill in Southern Ontario, Canada - Leachate well 137-91 | ecosystem: Engineered > Solid waste > Landfill > Unclassified | place...
AGTTCCACGGCGAGGCGGGGAATTTCGATGACCGGATCGCCGTGGCGCACGAGCAGGGCGCCGCCCATTTCCCGCAGGGCCGCGGCGACCTCCTCGACGGCGCGCAGGATGAACTCGACGCGGCGGTCGCGGCGCGGCAGCGGATCGAGAATGGTGGTATCGAAGACGAACGCGCAGTGCACCCGCCGGTGCGCCTTCAGCGCGTGATGCAGGGCGGCGTGGTCGTACACGCGCAGGTCGCGACGGAACCAGACAAGGGCGGTGGACATCGGGTAATTGACCGGGGGTACTCGGGAACGGACTGAGAGATTACAATGTCGGCACATTCATGGAAACCGTCAGTCTCGCCAACCACTTTCTGATCGCCATGCCCGCCATGGTCGATCCGAATTTTTCCCGCACACTGACCTATATCTGCGAGCACAACGCAGACGGCGCGATCGGCATCATCGTCAATCGCCCGATGGACATGAACCTTGCCGGCCTGTTCGATCGCGTCAGCATTCCGCTCGACGATGAAGAAGCCGAGGCACGCTTCTCCGGCCTGCCGGTGTATTTCGGCGGACCGGTGCAGACCGACCGGGGTTTCGTGCTGCACCGGCCTTCCGGGCAATGGCAGTCTTCGCTCAATGTCAGCGACAGCATCGCGCTGACCAGTTCGCGCGACATCCTTCAGTCCATGGGCAGCACCGGCGAGCCGTCCGAAGTGCTGGTCAGTCTCGGCTATGCCGGCTGGACGGCGGGACAGCTGGAGTGGGAACTGTCGCAGAACGCCTGGCTGACGGTGGAGGCCGACGTCGGCATCATCTTTGCGGTACCTCCCGAAGAGCGCCTGCCGGCGGCCATGCAACTGCTCGGTGTGGATTTCGCCAATCTCTCTGAAATTGCGGGCCATGCCTGAGGCGGCGGGTTCAGTGCTCGCCTTCGATTTCGGCATCAAGCGCATCGGCGTCGCCATCGGAACACTGCTGGGTGAGGGCCGATCCGGTCCGGCGCGGCCCCTGACCACCATCGATGCCGAAGCCAACGATGCCCGCTTCGACGCCATCGCCGCGCTGATCGCCGAGTGGCAGCCGGTGCTGCTGCTGGTCGGCCGGCCCTTGAACGAAGACGGCACGCCGCACGAAATGACCGCCCGTTGCGAGCGCTTCGCCAACCAGTTGCGCGGCCGTTTCCGCCTGCCGGTCGAGCAGGTCGACGAGCGCTTCAGTTCGACCGAAGCCGATGCGAACCTGCGCCAACGCGGGCTGTCCTGGCAAGAGCGCAAGGCACGAGTCGATGCCGAAGCCGCACTCATCATTCTCCAAAGCTGGTTCGAACTCCATGCCCGTAGCTACTCACCTGCCTGACGCCGAGGCCCTCTGCGCGGCCCTTGCCGACGCCATGCGGCCCCATGTCGATCCTGCAGCGACGGCCCTGGTCGGCATCCACACCGGCGGCGTCTGGGTTGCCGCACGTCTGCACGCCGCGCTCGGTTTGAAGATTCCGCCCGGCTCGATCGACGTGTCCTTCTATCGCGACGACTTCAATCAGCGCGGCCTGCACGCCAACGCCAAGACTTCGCAGATTCCCTTCGATGTCGAAGGCGCGCACATCGTCATCGTCGATGACGTGCTCCACACCGGCCGCACCATCCGCGCGGCGATGAACGAGCTGTTCGATTACGGCCGGCCGGCACGCATCGACCTCGCCGTGCTGACCGATCGCGGCGGGCGCGAGCTGCCCATCGCTCCGACTTTTTGTCCGCATTCGCTGAGCTTGCCTGCCGCGCAGATACTGGCGCTGGAGCGGGCCGACGACGGCGGGCTTTCCTTCCGGTTGATCGAAAAATGAGCGCATTCGGCAAGCAGCCCAATCCACAGCTCAACAGTCACGGCGAGCTGCAGCATCTGCTGACCATCGAGGGACTGCCGCGCGAGATGCTGCTGCGCATCCTCGACACCGCGGCGCCGTTTTCCGAAGTCGCCGAACGCGAAGTGAAGAAGGTGCCGCTGCTGCGCGGCAAAAGCGTGTTCAACCTGTTCTTCGAGAATTCGACGCGCACCCGCACCACCTTCGAGATCGCGGCGAAGAGGCTTTCCGCCGACGTCATCAACCTCAACATCAGCACCTCCTCGGCGAACAAGGGCGAGACCCTGCTCGACACGGCAGATAACCTCGCCGCGATGCAGGCCGACATGTTCGTCGTGCGCCACGCTTCGAGCGGCGCGCCCCACCTGCTCGCGCAGCACCTGGCGGCGACCGGGCGCGACCACATCCACGTGGTCAACGCCGGCGACGGCCGTCACGCGCATCCGACGCAGGGCCTGCTCGACATGTACACCATCCGCCACTACAAGACGGATTTCAGCCAGCTCACCGTCGCCATCGTCGGCGACGTGCTGCATTCGCGCGTGGCGCGCAGCCAGATCCACGCGCTGACCACGCTGGGCGTGCCCGAAGTGCGCGTCATCGCGCCCAAGACCCTGCTGCCGACCGGCATCGAACGCCTCGGCGTGCGGGTATTCAACGACATGCGCGAGGGCCTGCGCGGGGTCGACGTGGTCATGATGCTGCGCCTGCAGAACGAGCGCATGCAGGGCGCGCTGCTGCCCTCGACGCAGGAATACTTCAAGTCCTACGGCCTCACGCCGGAAAAGCTCTCGCTGGCGAAGCCCGACGCCATCGTCATGCATCCGGGGCCGATGAATCGCGGCGTGGAAATCGATTCGGCCGTGGCGGATGGCGGCCAGGCGGTGATCCTGCCGCAAGTCACTTTCGGCATCGCGGTGCGCATGGCGGTGATGGCCATGCTGGCGGGAAACTCATGAATAAATCTACTGCGCGTGCCGGATCGGGGATTGGGCGGTGCTCACTATCCTCACATATAACAACATATGTTCCGGTAGCTGCGCTCCGGCCGCACCCCGCTGCGGCCCGCTCGCTACGATTTCTTCACGAGTTTTGAGCCCATGAAAATCCATATCAAGAACGGCCGCCTGATCGACCCGGCGAGCAAGACCGACAAGCCGCTCGATCTCTTCATCGCCGCAGGGCGCATAGTCGGCGTTGGCAACACGCCGGCTGGTTTCGAAGCCAACAGCGTGCTCGATGCGACGGGCTGCATCGTCTGCCCCGGCCTGGTCGATCTTGCGGCACGGCTGCGCGAGCCGGGCTTCGAATACCGGGCCACGCTGGAATCCGAAATGGCGGCGGCCGCGGCCGGGGGGGTAACGTCACTGGCGTGCCCGCCGGATACCGATCCGGTACTGGACGAGCCGGGGTTGGTGGAAATGCTGACCCACCGGGCGCGGCTGCCCGAGTTCGCCCATGTGCATCCGGTGGGCGCCTTGACCACGCAACTGGAAGGCAAGGCGCTGACCGAAATGGCGGAACTCTCCGAGGCGGGCTGCGTCGCCTTCGGCCAGGCCAATCGCGCCATTGTCGACACGCAGGTACTGCTGCGCGCCATGATGTACGCGGCGACCTTCGACTTTCCCGTGTGGTTGCAGGCGCAGGATCCGTTTCTTGCCAGGAAGGGCGTCGCCCATGACGGCGAAGTCGCTGCGCGCCTTGGCTTGGCCGGGATTCCGGTGGCGGCGGAAACCATCGCGCTGGCGACCATTCTGCATCTGGCCCGCGAGACCGGCGCACGGGTGCACGTGACACGCATCTCGTCGGCCGCCGGCGTCGAGATGATCGTCGCCGCCCGCGCCGCCGGAATTGCGGTCACCTGCGATGTGGCGATACATCACCTGCATCTGTGCGAAATGGATCTCGGCTTCTTCGACGCGCACGCCCGGCTCGATCCGCCGCTGCGCTCGCAGCGGGATCGCGACGCCTTGCGCGCGGGCCTGGCGTCGGGCGCGATCAACGCGCTGTGTTCCGACCACACGCCGGTCGATGACGACGGCAAGCAGATGCCCTTCGATGAAGCCGAAGTCGGCGCCACCGGGCTCGAACTGCTGCTGCCGCTGACGCTCAAATGGGCGCGGGAAATGAAGCTGCCGCTGGTGACGGCGCTGGCGCGCGTGACCGCGGATCCGGCGCGCATTCTTGGCGTCAAGGTCGGCAGCCTGGGCCTGGGAGCTGCCGCCGATATCTGCGTGTTCGACCCGGTGGCCGAATTCAAGGTCAGCCGCGAAAACCTCAGGAGCCAGGGCAAGAACACCCCGTTCCTCGGCTATGAGTTTCCCGGCCGCGTGCGCTACACGCTGATCGACGGCCATCTGGCCTTCGACGGCACGCTAAGCTAAGAGCCGCTCCCTCACGACAGACGGCTCGACGCCGTCGATGCGCACCCGCTTGGCGCGGGACGTGTCGCCGCTTATCAGGCTGACGGCGGCTTTCGCCACACCGAGCCGATCCGCAAGAAACGCGATCAGGCCAGCATTGGCTTTGCCATCGACCGGCGGCGCGGCAAGGCGGATTTTCAACGCTTCGCCGTGCAGGCCCACCACTTCGGTTTTCTTTGCTCCCGGCTGGATGTGCAGCCGCAGCGTCACTCCCTTGCCGTCGGCGACCAGCCACGTCATGAAACTAGCATCAAAGGCATCACGGCGTGGCGCAGGCTGGCGATCACGAACAGGGCGATTTGCAGCACCAGCAGCAAGGCCAGCGGCGAGAGGTCCACGCCGCCCACGGGTGGAATGATGCGGCGAAACGGCCGCAGCAGGGGCCGGGTCAGCGTGTTGAACACCTCGGCCAGCGGCGCATAAGGATTCACCCAGGAAAAAACCGCCGAGACGATTACGGCCCCGATCACCAGATACAGGCTGGTCTTCGCCACATCCAGCAGCGCCAGCAGGGCGACCACAAAAGTCGGCGCTGGCGATACGGCGGACAGCACGCCGGAGAATCCCAGGGCAGTTCCCTGATAGACCACCTGCCAGAACCAGGCCAGCAGCAGGCTCGCCATGTCGAGGCCGAACAGGCCGGGAATCAGTCGGCGCACCGGACGCACCATCCAGTCGGTGACGGCGACGATGAATTGGCCCAGCGGGTTGCGGAACGGAGCGCGCGCCCATTGCATGGCGAAGCGCACCAGCAGGGCCAGCGTCAGGAAGCCGCAGACCGAATCGAGGATGAAGAGGAAAATTTGCGCCAGCATCAGTCTTTACCGAGAAGGTCGCCCAACTCGCGGCCGCGCGCCTCGGCGGCCATGATGCCGCGTTCGATTCCGGCAGCGACGCCGCTGGCGTCGAACGCGAGCAACGCGGCCTCGGTGGTACCGCCCTTCGAGGTCACTCGCTGGCGCAGGGTCGATAGCGATTCGCTGCTCTGGGCTGCCAGCTGCGCTGCACCAACGACGGTTTCGACGCTGATCCGACGTGCCGTGTCGGCATCGAAGCCGAGATCGAGAGCGGCCTTTTCCATGGCTTCGAGAAAATAGAACACATAAGCCGGGCCGCTGCCGGACACCGCGGTGACGGCGTCCATCTGCTTCTCGTCATGCACCCAGAAGGTGTTGCCGACGGCGCGCAGGAGGTTCTCGGCGTTGTCGCGGCCGTCCTGATTGACGCCGGGATCGGCGCAGAGGCCGGTGATGCCGGCGCCGATCAGGGCCGGCGTGTTGGGCATGGTGCGCACCACGTGGCGGTGACCGCCGAGCCAGCGCGAGATGTCGGCCAGACGCATTCCCGCGGCGATGCTGACGACCAGTTGCGCGTTCAGCTTGCCGACCAGCGGGGCGACCGCTTCGCGCATCTGCTGCGGCTTCACGGCCAGTACCAGGACATGACAGTCCAGCGCCGCCGCATCCACGGTTGCCGTACAGCGCACGCCGAAGCGGTCGGCGAGGGCGTCACGGGCTTCCGTGAAGGGCTCGACGACCTGGATCGCCGCTGCCGGAAAACCCTGCCGGTAGAGGCCGCTGATGAGTGCGATGGCCATGTTGCCGCCGCCGATGAAGGTGATTTTCATGTCGTGGTGTCCCGTTGTCCGAAGATTGCCGTGCCGACGCGCACGATGGTCGCGCCCTCCATTATCGCCGCCTCGAGGTCGTCGCTCATGCCCATCGACAGTGTGTCGAGCCGGAAATCCAGTTCGGTGTTGATCCGCTCCAGGGTGTGGCGCAGCAAGGCGAACTGCCGCCGTTGGCGAGCGATGTCCGCGGTCGGCTCGGGGATCGTCATCAATCCCCGCAGGCGCAGGCTCGGCAATGCGCCGATGGCGGCGGCCAGTCCGACGCCCTGCTCCGGCGTGCAGCCGCTCTTGGACGCCTCGCCCGACACATTCACTTGCAGGCAGACGTTGAGTAGCGGCAGCGCCGCAGTGCGCTGTGCCGCCAGCCGCTCGGCAATTTTCAGGCGGTCCACCGAGTGCACCCAGGCAAAGCCTTCGGCCACCGGCCGCGTCTTGTTGCTCTGCAAGGGCCCGATAAAATGCCATTCAAGATTGAGGCCGGCCAGTTCTGCTGCCTTGTCGGCCGCTTCCTGCACATAGTTTTCGCCGAAGGCGCGCTGCCCGGCCGCAGCGGCTTCCCTCACGCTGGCGGCGGGCCAGGTCTTGGAAACGGCCAGCAATTGCACCGACTCCGCAGATCGCCCGGCGGCAAGGCAGGCGGCCGCAATGCGTGCACGCACAGCTTGCAAGTTGGCGGCGATTGATGTCATATAGCAACTTTAAAGTATAAAGCACCCCGTCTACAGGAAAGCGCTCATGGACATCACAGAACTGCTCACATTCGTTGTCAAGAACAAGGCTTCCGATTTGCATCTTTCGTCCGGCCTGCCGCCCATGATCCGGGTCCATGGCGACATACGGCGCATCAATCTGCCGGCCATGGAGCACAAGGATGTCCACGCCATGATTTATGACATCATGAACGACGGGCAGCGCAAGGCCTATGAGGAAAATCTGGAGTGCGACTTTTCCTTTGCGGTGCCGAACCTGGCGCGCTTCCGCGTCAATGCCTTCGTTCAGAACCGCGGCGCGGCGGCGGTGATGCGCACCATTCCGTCGAAGATCATGTCGCTCGAAGAGCTCAAGTGCCCCAAGATTTTTGAAGAACTGGCCGACTATCCGCGCGGCCTGGTGCTGGTGACCGGACCGACCGGGTCGGGCAAGTCCACCACACTGGCGGCGATGGTCAATCACAAGAACGATGTCGAATACGGCCACATACTCACCGTCGAGGACCCGATCGAATTCGTCCATGAATCGAAGAAGTGCCTGGTCAACCAGCGCGAGGTCGGGCCGCATACCCTGTCCTTCAACAACGCCCTGCGCTCCGCCCTGCGCGAAGACCCGGACGTGATCCTGGTCGGTGAAATGCGCGACCTGGAAACCATCCGGCTGGCCATGTCCGGCGCCGAAACCGGCCACCTGGTATTCGGCACCTTGCATACCTCCTCGGCGGCGAAGACCATCGACCGTATCATCGACGTGTTCCCGGCCGCGGAAAAGGAAATGATCCGTGCCATGTTGTCGGAATCGCTGCGGGCGGTGATTTCGCAGACCCTGTGCAAGACCATGGACGGCACCGGCCGTGTTGCCGCGCACGAAATCATGGTCGGCACCCCGGCCATCCGCAACCTGATCCGCGAGGCCAAGGTGGCGCAGATGTATTCGGCAATTCAGACCGGCCAGCAGTTTGGCATGCAGACGCTCGACCAGAACCTCCAGGATCTGGTCAAGCGGAAAATCATTTCTCCGGGCGAGGCCCGCAGCAAGGCCGCCAACAAGGATAATTTCCCGGGCTAAAGCCCGGAAAATTACACCCGCCCCTCCCATCCTCCCCTCGCGGGGAGGCTACTAGTTGGAGCCGCTGACGCGGCTAGAGTAAGAAGAAACGATTGGAGATTTGCACCATGGAACGCGATGAAGGCCTGAAGTTCATGTACCAGCTTCTGACCATGATGATGCAGAAGAAGGGCTCGGACTTGTTCATTACCTCCGGTTTCCCGCCGGCCATGAAGATCGACGGCAAAATGACACCGGCAACCACCCAGCCGCTGTCGTCGCAGCACACGCAGGAACTGGCGCGGGCGATCATGAACGACAAGCAGGCCGCCGAGTTCGAGGCGACCAAGGAATGCAATTTCGCCATCTCGCCGGCCAGCATCGGCCGTTTCCGGGTCAATGCCTTTGTCCAGCAGGGGCGCGTCGGCATGATCCTGCGGACCATCAATGTGCAGATTCCCGAAATCGACGATCTCAAGCTGCCGCCGGTGCTCAAGGACGTGACGATGACCAAGCGCGGCCTGGTGCTGTTCGTCGGTGGCACGGGGTCCGGCAAATCGACCTCGCTGGCGGCGATGATCGGCTACCGCAATCAGAACAGCTACGGCCACATCATCACCATCGAGGATCCGGTCGAATACGTCCATGACCATCGCAACTGCGTAATCACCCAGCGCGAGGTCGGTGTCGACACCGATTCATGGGAAGTCGCGCTGAAGAACACCCTGCGTCAGGCGCCCGACGTCATCCTGATTGGCGAAATTCGCGACAGGGAAGTGATGGAACACGCTATCGCCTTTGCCGAAACGGGCCACCTCGCAATGGGCACCCTGCACGCCAACAACGCCAACCAGGCGATCGACCGGATCATCAACTTCTTCCCTGAAGAGCGCCGGCCGCAGTTGTTGATGGATCTTTCGCTCAACCTCAAGGCCATCGTGTCCCAGCGCCTGATTCCGGTGAAGGAAGGCAAGGGTCGCGCCGCGGCCGTGGAGGTTCTGCTCAACTCGCCGCTGATCGCCGACCTGATCTTCAAGGGAGAAATCCACGGCATCAAGGAGATCATGAAGAAGTCGAAGGAGCTCGGCATGAAAACCTTCGACATGGCCCTCTTCGATCTCTTCGAAGAGGGCCGCATCAGCTATGACGATGCCTTGCGTTTCGCCGACTCGATGAACGAAGTGCGGCTGATGATCAAGCTGAACAGCAAGATGTCGCAGGACGTGGACCGCAGCGCGGGCATCCAGCACCTGGATATTGTCTGAACTTCGCGATCGCGAAGTTCAGACAACTCTCTGACGTCCCCCACCCCCAACCCCCGCCCCGGGGCGGGGGCCAAAGTTGGCTCGCTGCGCTCGAAGTCGCGGGGCGCTTCGAACCGACTGTGCCTTACGGCGTCCGCTCGCGGCGGTTGCCTCCGGCGATGATCTCGATGTTGTACAGCCGGCATTCCAGCGCCCCGTTGTAGAGCGGAATCTTGCGCGAAGTCTGCAGCCGGATCAGCTTTGGAAGTTGCGTGTCGGCCGAGAGGAACCAGCAGCTCCAGCCGGCGAAGCGCTGCTTCAGCGCATCACCCAGCTTCGGATAAAAGGCCGCCAGTTCCTCTTCGCTGCCGAGTCGTTCGCCGTAGGGCGGGTTGGCTACCATCACGCCCGCCGGGGCAGGGGCTTCTCGCGTCAACAGGTCGGCCTGTTGCAGCGTGACCAGATCGTCGAGCCCGGCGCCGGCCAGATTCTGCCGCGTGCGGGCGACGGCATCGGCATCGATGTCGCTGCCGTACAGAGGCAGCGCGACAGCCTCGCGGCGGCGCTCGGCGGCCTCGCGCTGCAGCTTGCGCCAGAGGCCGGTGTCGAAGGTCTTGAGGTGTTCGAAACCAAAATCACCGGGCTCGCGCGACAGACCCGGCGCGTCGTCGAGAGAAATCTGGGCGGCTTCCAGCAGGAAAGTGCCGCTGCCGCACATCGGATCGAGCAGCGGCGTACCCGGTTGCCAGCCGGAAAGGCGAAGGATGCCGGCGGCGAGGTTTTCCTTGAGCGGCGCGCCGACTTTGGCCAGCTTGTGGCCGCGCATGTAGAGCGGTTCGCCGGAGGTGTCGAGATAGAGCGTGGCCTGTTGTTCGGTGATGAATAGGTGAACGCGAACCTCGGGGTTCCTGGTATTGACGCTGGGGCGTCTTCCGGTTTCGGCGCGGAAGCGGTCGCAGACGGCGTCCTTGACCTTCAGCGTGATGAACTCGATGCTCTTCAGCGGCGAGCGAATCGCCGTGACATAGACCCGAATCGAGCGATCCACCGAAAACAGTTTTGACCAATCCACATCGTAGGCCAGCCGGTAGATCTCGGCTTCGTCGCGATAGCCGCCACGCGCGATACGCCACAAGACTCGCGTCGCAATGCGCGACTCAAGGTTGATGCGGTAGCCCGTCTCGAGGTCGCCGTTGCAACTGGCGCCGCCCGGGACGACGGCAACATCCTTGCCGCCCGCATTGGCGAGGTCTTCCGCGAGCAGGGCCTCGAGGCCGCGCGGACAGGTCGAAAAATAATGGTTCAAATGGGTTTCACCACGGTCAGGATGGAGATCGCAACCAGCACCAGCACCGGCACCTCGTTGAAGAAACGAAACCACACATGTGTCCTGGTCGAGCGGCCGCTGGCGAACTCGGCGAGCAGCCTGCCACACCAGAGGTGATAGGCGACCAGGCCGACGACCAGCGTGACCTTGGCGTGAAGCCAGGCGCCGGTGAAGCCGAAGCCGAACCACAGCCAGAGCCCCATCCCTATCGCCAGCACGCCGATCGGCGTGACGAAGCGATAGAGCTTGCGCGCCATCAGCAGCAGGCGCTCCCGCTCGGCAGGGCTGTCGGCCGGCACCATGGCTATGTTCACGAAAATTCGCGGCAGATAGAAGAGCCCGGCGAACCAGCTTACGACGAAGACGATGTGAAAGGCCTTTACCCAGAGCATGATGCTTCCTCAAGAATTGCGGCGGCGATACCCTCTGTCACGGTCGGATAGCGCAGACGCAGGTGCAGCTCCCGTTTCATCCGCGTGTTGTCGAGCTGTCGCGACTCGTTCATGAAGGACCACTGCAGCGGCGGCACCGCGCGCCGCACTTCCTCGCGCGGCAGGCGCACTGCTCGCGGCAGCGCAAATGCGTCGGCCAGCGCATCGAACCATTCGCCCATCGCCAGCGAGGAGTCGTCATTGACGTTGTACACGCGGTTGGCCCTGCCTCGTGCGAGTGCCGCAATGCAGGCGCGACCGAGGTCCTCGGCGTGGATGTGGTTGGTATGGCTGTCTTCGGCGTGGAGCATGAGCGGCAGCCCCTTGTGCAGGCGCTCCAGCGGCAGCCGGTCGGCCGCATAAATGCCCGGCGCGCGCAGAATGCTGACGCGGCAGCGGCGCCCGAATTGGCGCAAGCGCCGCTCCGCGTCGACCCGCCGTGCCGCCCGCGCCGACTTTGCGGCCGGCATCCGCGTCTCGCTGACCCGGGTGCCGCCACAGTCGCCATAGACCCCGCTGGTGCTGATGTAGACAAGTTGGCGTGGTAGACTTTTCCCGCGCTGGAGCACGGCAATCAGATTCCGCGTGCGCGTGTCGCCGGTTCCTTGCGGCGGGGGCGGCGCGCTGTGGATTACCGCATCGGAGATGCCGGCCAGTCGCGCCAGCGTATCGGGCTGGTCGAGATCGCCCTCGATCTGCGTGACACCCAGCGCTGCCAGTTGCGGGTCGTGCTGACGCACCAGTGCCAGCACGTGCCAGCGCAGCACGAGTTGCGGCAGCGCGCGGCGCATTACGTCACCGCAACCAATTATCAGCAATCTACGCATCGGACGATTATCGCATGGCCCCAGTCGCCTCATTTCGCGTCACGCTTCAGCCCAGCGGGCACAGCTTCACCACCGATGGCAGCGACTCGGTGCTGCAGGCGGCCCTCGATGCCGGCCTGACCCTGCCCTACGGTTGCCGCAATGGCGCCTGCGGCGCCTGCAAGGGCCGCGTCATCGACGGTCTGGTCGATCATGGCCTGGCGCAGGAGCAGGCCTTGCCGACGGCGGACCGCGTCAGCGGCCTGGCGTTGTTCTGCTGCGCCAAGCCGCTTTCCGACCTGGTGCTCGAATGCCGTGAAGTGGGCACGGCGAAGGATATCCCGGTCAAGATCATGCCCTGCCGGGTGCAGAAGATCGAGCGCGTCGCCGAGGATGTGATCGTGCTGAGCCTCAAGTTGCCGGCCAACGAGCGCCTGCAGTTTCTCGCCGGCCAGTACATCGAGTTCCTGCTCAAGGACGGCAAGCGCCGGGCTTTCTCGATTGCCAATGCGCCGCATGACGACGGCTTCCTGCAGCTGCATGTGCGCCTGATCGCCGGCGGTGAATTCACCCAGCATGTTTTTGCCGGCATGAAGGAAAAGGACATCCTGCGCTTTCAGGGCCCCTATGGCAGTTTCTTCCTGCGCGAGGAATCGGCCAAGCCGATGATTCTGCTGGCTGGCGGCACGGGCTTTGCGCCGATCAAGGCTCTGGTGGAACACGCCATTCACCATCACATCACGCGGCCGATGGAAATCTACTGGGGCGCGCGCAACCGTGGCGGGCTCTACCTGCCTGATCTGCCTCAGGAGTGGGCCGCCGCGCACGGCCATATCCGCTATGCGCCGGTGCTGTCGGATGAAGCCTGGGAGGGGCGCACCGGGCTCGCGCACAAGGCAGTGCTCGAAGACCATCCGGTTCTTTCCGCCTTCCAGGTCTATGCCTGCGGTGCGCCGGCCATGATCGATGCGGCGCGCGCCGACTTTGTTGCCGCCGGCTTGCCCCCCGAAGAGTTCTTCGCCGACGCCTTTACGTTTGCGCCAGCCTGACCGCGAATGTTCCCGAAGGGACGCACCGCGCTGGCGCTGGCGGGACGGCGTTATTCGCCGAGGTAAGCGGTTCGCACGCGCGAATCGGCGAGCAGCGCGGCGGAGCTGTCCGCCAAGGTGATGACGCCACTTTCCATCACATAGCCGCGCGAACAGACTTCCAGCGCGAGACGGGCGTTCTGTTCGACCAGCAGGATCGTCATGCCTTCGGCGGCGACGGCGCGAATCACTTCGAATACCTTTTCCACCAGCTGCGGCGCGAGGCCCATGGACGGTTCGTCGAGCAGCAGGAGCTTGGGACGGCCCATCAACGCACGGCCGATTGCGAGCATCTGCTGTTCGCCACCGGACAGCGTTCCTGCCACTTGCGCCTTGCGCTCCTTGAGGCGCGGCAGCAGGGCGAAGACGTGCTCGAAGTCGTCGGCGATGCCGGTCGCATCGCGGCGGTGGTAAGCGCCCATCGCCAGGTTTTCGGCAACCGTCAGCCGAGAGAAGATGCCGCGGCCTTCGGGCACCAGCGCCAGCCCCCTGCCGATCAAGTCGTGGCTCGGCACGGCTTCGATGCGTTCGGTCCGGTAATGAATCTCGCCGCTCGACGGAATCATGCGCGCCAAGGCCTTGAGCGTCGAGGTCTTGCCCGCCCCGTTGGCGCCGATCAGGCAGACGATCTCGTTTTCCTCGACGGCGAAGGAAATGCCCTTGACGGCGGAAATTCCACCGTAGCGGACGTGAAGATTCAAAGCCTCAAGCAGCGCTAGTGCCAAGGTAGGCCTCGATGACTTTCGGGTTGGCGCGCACCGCTTCGGGCACGTCCTCGGCGATCTTTTCGCCATAGTCGAGCACGGCGACGCGGTCGCACAGGCCCATCACCAGCTTGACGTCGTGCTCGATCAGCAGCACGGTCAGGCCGTCGCGGCGCAGCCCCTCGATCAGGCTGCGCAGCGCCGCGGTTTCGGTGGCGTTCATGCCTGCGGCGGGCTCGTCCAGCGCCAGCAGTTTCGGATCGGTGGCCAGTGCGCGGGCGATTTCCAGGCGGCGCTGATCGCCATAGGAAAGCTGGCGGGCCAGATCGCCGGCGCGGTCGACGATGCCTACGTAATGCAGCAGTTCTTCTGCACGGCGGCGAATTGCGGCTTCCTCGGTGCGCTCCGCGCGCGTGCGAAGGATGGCGCCGAACACGCCGGCGCGAGTGCGCACATGACGACCGACCATGACATTTTCCAGCGCCGTCATGTTGGCGAAGAGGCGGATGTTCTGGAAGGTGCGCGCGATGCCGGCGGCGGCCACGGCATGCGGGCTCGCCAGGTCCAGCGCGGTACCGGCTAACTGCACCTCGCCGCTGTCGCGCGGATAGAGTCCGGTGAACACGTTGAACAGCGTGGTCTTGCCGGCGCCGTTGGGGCCGATCAGGCCGTAGATTTCACCGCTCTTGATAGTGAGTGAGACGTCCTTCAATGCCTGGACGCCGCCGAAGCGCTTGCCTATGCCACGGGCTTCGAGCAGAACGGTGTTCACGCGCGGTTCTCGCTCATTTCGCGGCGATGCCGGGTTTCCGGCCACAATCCGGCGGGGCGAAAGCGCATGGTCAGTACCAGCGCCGCACCGAATACCAGCATGCGCAACACCTCGGGATCTACCAGCAGCTTGCCGAACAGGGCGCGCTGTACCGGCTCCACGGTGTAGCGCAGTAGTTCCGGAACGAAGGAGAGCAGCATCGCGCCGGCGATCACGCCCCAGATGTTGCCCATGCCGCCGAGCACCACCATGGCCAGCACCATGATCGACTCGTTGAGGACGAAGCTTTCCGGGCTGACGAAGCCCTGGATCGCGGCAAACATGCCGCCGGCGGTGCCGCCAAAAGACGCGCCCATGGCGAAGGCCAGCAGCTTGATGTTGCGCGTGTTGATGCCGCTGGCCTTGGCCGCGATCTCGTCTTCGCGAATGGCGACCCAAGCGCGACCGATGCGTGAATCCTGCAGGCGGCGGTTGATCACGATCACCACCAGCAGCAGCAGCAGCAGGAAATAGTAGTACTTGATCGGGCCGCTGAAGGTGAGCGCTCCGATCGTGTCGCTGGCCGAAAAGTTCAGCGGCCCGATCTGAAACGGGTCGATCCGGTTGATGCCTTTCGGGCCGTTGGTCAGGTTGACCGGCGAGGAAAGATTGTTCATGAAAATGCGCACGATCTCGCCGAAGCCGAGCGTGACGATGGCGAGGTAGTCGCCGCGCAGGCGCAAGGTCGGTGCGCCGAGTATGACGCCGGCAATGCAGGCCACGGTGGCGCCGATCGGCAGGATGACCCAGAACGGCAGATGCAGCCCGAAATGCGGGGACGCCAGCAGCGCATAGACATAGGCGCCGACGGCGAAGAAGGCCACATAGCCGAGATCGAGCAGGCCGGCGAAGCCGACCACGATGTTCAGGCCCAGCGACAGCAGCACGAACAGCACGGCGAAGTTGGTGATGCGCACCCAGGCCGTGCCGGCCGAGGCCAGGACGAAGGGCAGGGCGATCAGCGCGACGGCGATCAGGACCAGACCGAATTTTTCGCGCGCGCTCATGCTGCCTCCGCCGGGCCGTCCCCAGGAGGCAGCAAGCCAGGATCCGGAAGCCGCGCTAGCGGCTGAACCTTGGTCACCCCCTTTCGTGGAAAGGGGGTCGGGGGGATTGTCGTCATAATCATGCCCGTTCCGAAACGCGTTCGCCGAGCAGGCCGGAGGGGCGGAACACCAGCACCAGGATCAGCATCAGGAAGGCGAACACGTCCTGGTAGTTGCTGCCGAACAGCACGAAGTTGCCGCCGTCGGCGCACCGGGTGCTCAGCCAGCCGTGGGCGATCGGCCAGTGGCACAGATCGGTGAGTTCGCCGACGTAGCCTGTACCGAGTGCTTCCACCAAGCCGAGCAGGATGCCGCCGAGCATGGCGCCGGCGATGTTGCCGATGCCGCCCAGCACCGCCGCGGAGAAAGCCTTGAGGCCGAGGCTGAAACCCATCGTGTAATGAGCGATGCCGTAATAGCTGCCGTACATCACGCCGGCCACGGCACCCAGACCGGCGCCGATGACGAACGTGAACGCGATCACGCGGTCGGCGTTAACCCCCATCAGGCCGGCGACATGGACATTTTCGGCAGTGGCGCGAATGGCGATGCCGAAGCGGGTGCGATAGACGAACCAGGAGAGGCCGGCCATCATCGTCAATGACAAAAGAATGATCGCGATCTGCACGCTGCTGATCGCCGCGCCGCCGATGGCGAACACGCGGTTGTCGATGATCTGCGGAAAGGCCAGCGGATTGCGGCCCCAGGCCAGCAAGGCGAGGTGCTGCAGAACGATCGACATGCCGATCGCGGTGATCAGCGGCGCCAGTCGAGGGGCGTGACGCAGCGGGCGGTAGGCCATGCGTTCCAGCAGATAACCCATCGTCATGCAAGCGGGAATCGCCGCGATCACGCCGGCGAGGACGATGACCAGTGGCGGCAGCCCGCTGCCGGCCAGCGAGGTGATGATGGAAAAGGCCACCATGGCGCCGATCATCACCACTTCGCCATGGGCGAAGTTGATCAGTTGAATCACCCCATAGACCATCGTGTAGCCCAGCGCGACGACGGCATACACGCTGCCGGTGGTGAGGCCGTTGATGATCTGCTGGAGCAGGATGTCCATTGGTGTGCCGGGCGAATCCTCTGGGGATACCGTCCCCGGCGTTCCGCCGGAGACATAAAAACGGGGAAGCCGCCGGAGGGCGACTTCCCCGTTTGGTTCAGCGTGAGATTACTTCTTTGCCGGAGCCGGTGCTGCTGGAGCGGCCGCCGGGGCGGGCGCAGGTGCAGGGGCAGCCGGAGCCGCGGCAACAGGTGCCGCTGCCGGAGCCGCAGGTGCGCCAGCCGCAGGCGCGGGAGTCGGCGCTGGCGCCACGGCGGCAGGCGCGGTGGCCGCCGCATACTCATCCAGCGTCATCGATTTGCCGCTCTTGAGGATGGCGACAGGCGTGATTTTGCCTTCCTTCAGGGTAAAGATCGTCATCTCGGCGTCCTTGCGGTCGCCCTTCTCGTCGAACTTGATGTTGCCGCTGGCACCGTTGAAGTCGCTGGCGGCGAGCGCCGGCAGATATTTCGCCGGGTCGGGCGAGTCGGCCTTCTTCATCGCGGCGATCAGGAGGTTGGCGGCGTCGTAGGTGAAGGGCGAGTACAGAATCGGATCGACCTTGAACTTGGCCTTGTAGGCGTCGAGGAACTTTTTGCCCGAGGCCTGGACCGGTATGCCGGCCTGCGAGCAGAGCAACCCTTCGGCAGCGGGGCCGGCGAGCTCGGCCATCTTGTCGGTGCAGGCGCCATCGCCGAAGGCGAACACGGCGGTCATCTTCAACTCGCGCGCCTGCTTCAGCAGCGGACCACCGGTAGCATCCATGCCGCCGTAGAACACCGCATCGGGCTTCTTTCCCTTGATCTTGGTCAGCACGGCTTTCCAGTCGACGGTCTTGTCGGTGCCTTTCTCGCGCGGCAACACCTTTACGCCGGCGGCTTTGAGTGTTTTCTCGACTTCGTTGGCGAGGCCTTCGCCGTAAGCGGTGGCGTCGTCGATCACGGCGACGGTCTTGGGCTTGTTCTGACTGGCCAGATAGTTGGCTATGGCCGGGCCCTGCTGGTCGTCGCGGCCGACGACGCGGAACACGCCCTTGAAACCCTGCTCGGTCAGCGCCGGATTGGTGGCGGAGCCGGAGATCATCGGCAGGTTGGCGGTGTTGTAGATGGCCGAGGCGGGAATCGTGGTGCCGGAATTCAGGTGACCGACGATGCCGGCCACCTTGGCGTCCACCAGCTTCTGCGCCACGGTGTTGCCGACCTTCGGGTCGGACTGGTCGTCTTCCGACATCAGTTCGAACTTGACCTTTTTGCCGCCGAGGCTTACGCCGCTGGCATTGGCTTCGTCGATTGCGAGGCGGGCGCCGTTCTCGTTGTCCTTGCCCAGGTGCGCGATGCCGCCCGTGAGCGGAGCGACGCTGCCGATCTTGACTACCATCGGCGGCGGGGGCGCCTGGACCGGGGGCGGAGGAGGCGGTTCTTCCTTGCCGCAGCCCATCAAAGCGACAGCGGTAATGACGGCAAGCGAAAGGGCTTTGGTCGGCACGTTCATGGCAATGCTCCGTTGAGATTGGGCAAGAAGGGTCTGGTGGGTGAGTGACAAATCAGCCGGGAGGATTCTTGCCTTCTGTCGTGGACTTGTCAATGCTGCCGGGCCCTCCCCGTGGGCATGATCCGGCCGGGGGATACCGTCCGCGGCAGGTCGCCGCGGACATAAAAAAGGCCAGTCCCACCGCAGGTGGGACTGGCCCTTCTTGACGCTGCGACCGTGCTTACTTGGCGCCGGCGAGGATCCACTTGACCAGGGTATGCACATCCGCGTCCTTCACCGCGGCATTCGGCGGCATCGGGATCGGACCCCAAACGCCCTTGCCGCCGGCCTTGACCTTGGCGACCAGCGCTGCTTCATCGGCGGCCTTGTACTTCTTGGCAACGTCCTGATAGGCGGGGCCGACCAGCTTCTTGTCGACAGCGTGGCAAGCCATGCAACCGCTCTTGGTGGCGAGGTCCTTGTTGGCGAAAGCCGGGGCCGAAGCCATAACGCCGGCAGCAACCAGCGCGGAGATCAATACCGATTTCATGTGTTTTCCTTTGGTGTGGGTAAGTTTGATGAAAGTGCCGAGCAAAACTTCGGGAATCCTACCGGATTCGGTGATCGCTGAAAATTGTTTTGTATCAATTAATCAGACTCTTCAATTCTGCTGTCGGTTCCGAGCAAGTAACGCCACGACACACCCAGGCGTTGACATGATCGCTTTCCGGCTTGGCGAGAACCGCGGGCAGGCCCGCAATTCCGTTGGGCAGGCTCAGCACCAGCCGGCGCGGATCGGCGCCGAGTTTGCGTCGCCACTCCGCCATTTCGTCTTCAGGGCCGCGCAGGATGATGATGTCCGGCGGAGTGAGCGCTTCTTCCAGGGCGCGCATGAGGCTGCCGAAACCGGACGGCGCCTGGCTGATCTGGGGCCAGAACAGCCGCAGGGTCTTTTCGGCGGCGGTCAGGTAACGGGGCTCGCCGAGCAGATGTCCCAAACGTTGCAGAGCGAATGCGGCGATGCCATTGCCGGCGGGAGTGGCATTGTCGTGACCGGACTTGGGGCGGTGGATCAATACCTCATGGTCGTCGGCCGTGAAGAAGAAGCCGCCTGCGTCGCGGTCTTCGAAGTGGGTCAGCAGCGTATCGGCAAGCTCGACGGCAAAGGTCAGGTCGTCGCGACGAAACTCGGCTTGCATCAGTTCCAGCAGGGCGGCCAGCAGAAAGGCGTGATCGTCGAGATAGGCGTCGAGGTGGGCGTGGCCGTCCTTGGCCGTCGCCAGCAAGCGTCCGTCCTGCCACATCGTGCTGCGTACGAAATCCATGGCGCGCTGTGCCGAAGCCAGCCACTCATCCCGGCCGAATATGCGCGCCGCATGGGCCATGCCTTCGATCATCAGCGCGTTCCAGCTGGTCAGCACCTTGTCGTCGCGGCCGGGGCGAATGCGTTGTTCGCGTGCAGCAAAGAGCTTTTGGCGCGTCGCCGCGAGCAGCGGGATTTCCGCGTCGCTCAGATCGCCGGCAATCTTTGCGTGCCAATGGCGATTTTCGAAATTCGGCGGGCCGTCGAAGCCCCAGCGCCGCAGCGCTAGCGCCGACTCTTGCGGGGTGAGCAGAGCCTCGACTTCGCTGCGGTCCCAGACGTAGTACTTGCCTTCTTCTCCCTCCGAGTCGGCATCGAGCGAGGAGGTATAGCCGCCGTCGGCGGACTGCATTTCACGCATGACCCACGTCACGGTTTCCTCGGCGACGCGTGCGTACAGCGGATTGCCGGTCTGCGCCCAGGCATCGGCACAGAGCGAGATGAGCGGGCCGTTGTCGTAGAGCATTTTTTCGAAATGCGGAATCTCCCAGCGCTCATCCACGCTGTAGCGGCTGAAGCCGCCGCCGATCTGGTCGTAGATGCCGCCTTCGCTCATGCGCCTCAGTGTGGTCAGCGCCATCTCGCGCAGATCGGGATCCGGGCGACGCAACAGGAAGGCCAACTCGGTCGGATGCGGGAACTTCGGCGCGGTGCCGAAGCCGCCGTGGCGGCGGTCGAAACTGCGGCTCAGCGATTCCGCGGCTGCTGCCAGGGGGCGAGCGTCGAACGCGGTGGCCGTTGCTGCGCCGGTCGGCACCGTGCTCGCCAAGGCCCGGCGCAGCTCGGCGTTCTGCGTTTCGATGTCGCCGCGACGATTGCGGAAGGCTTCCGTGACGCGCTCGCAAAGGTCGACAAAGCCGGGAAGGCCGTAGCGCGGCTCCTTCGGGAAATAAGTGCCGCCGAAGAAGGGCGTACCGTCCGGGGCGAGGAACATGGTCAGCGGCCAGCCGCCGCTGCGCTGGGTCAGCATCTGGTGCGCTGTCTGGTAGATCTGGTCGAGGTCGGGGCGCTCCTCGCGGTCGACCTTGATGTTCACGAAGAGGCGATTCATCACCTCCGCTACATCGGCATCCTCGAAGGACTCGTGCGCCATCACGTGACACCAGTGACAGGCGGAGTAGCCTATCGAAAGCAGGATCGGGCGGTCTTCCTGGCGCGCAAGGGCGAGCGATGGCTCATTCCACGGCTGCCAATGGACGGGATTGTCTGCGTGCTGGAGGAGGTAAGGCGAGGTTTCGGCAGAAAGCCGGTTGGTGAGTTCTGATGGCATGACGGACTCAGGATAGAGTCCGTACTATACCCGATAAAAATAGTCGGGTATAGATCAGAGGGGGATTCCGCCTGATCGGCGGCTCAGACGCCCATTTTTTCGAAGATTTTGTCCAGCTTTTCCTGCAGCGTGGCTGCTGTGAAGGGCTTGACGATGTAGTTCGACGCCCCGGCCTGTATGGCCGCGGTGATGTTCTCCTTCTTCGCTTCGGGCGTGATCATCAGAAATGGGAGGCTCTTCAGCCGGGCGTCGGCGCGTACATTCTGCAACAGCGTGAGCCCGTCCATATTGGGCATGTTCCAGTCGGAAACGACGAACTCGAAACTACCTTCGCGCAATTTGGTCAGCGCGACGGCTCCGTCCTCGGCTTCTTCGACGTTGGTGAAACCGAGTTCCTTCAGCAGGTTGCGCACGATGCGACGCATGGTCGAAAAGTCGTCGACTACCAGGAACTTGAGTGAGGTGCGATCGGGCATGGGTTCGGTCGGCGTTGCCATAGCCGGCACTATGCCTGAGGCACCAGCGGACCAAAACCGGGAATACGGGCCGGAACTGCCTAGCTATCTCCGAGCAAGCTCCGCCACCAGCGCTTCCGATTTTCGGGTGCCGGGCGGGCCGCAAGGATTTCATCGGGCTGCACGCGGCTCATGATCCAGCCCGGCCCGGGCGGGTTTTTCGACGAGCCGCAGGAAGATCCGAGATTGTTCGGGTCGAAGATCTTGATCAGACGCGGGTTCTCGAGGTCGTCGGCATAGACGATGCCGCAGTACGACTCATGGTGTTCTGCCCGCAGCAGGGCATCGATGCGCTCGATGAAGGCGCTGACGGTGGCGGCATCGGCCACATTTGCAATGGTCGGTGCTGGTGCGCTCTGCGTACCTGGGTTTCCGCTTTGCGGGCAGGCAACGCCGACCGCTTGCAGGTACCAGCCGGCAGCGGGGTCGATGCGCTGCCAGAGCGCCGTCAGCTGATCCCAGCCCATGACCGACCAGACGCGGCCGCGGTACAGGCGCTGGAATTCTGTCGTGGGGCTGTTTTCGGTCGTCACGCCGGCTATTTTAGCCGACGTGACGACCGTGACTACGGCGTTCAGAAGCTCAGGGTTTTCACATTGGCTTGCAGCACGTACGCCGCCACATCGGCCGGCTTTGCGACGCCGATACCTTCGATCAGGTCTGCGGGCTTGAGGTCGCTATTGGGCAGGAACAGGGCACAGACTTCCACTTTCGCGCCTGCCTTCATGAGGCCTTGCAGCATTTCCTTGGGCGACTTGTTGCTGGGCTTGAGCGGAGCCGACTCCTTGTCCTTGACGGCCAGTTGGCCGCCTTCACTGCAAAGCAGGATACGCACTCCGGCCTTTTGTGCCAGCGCCTGGTTGGCCAGGACCAGTGCGACGCCCTGGGTTTGGGCAACGCCCGAGTTGATGCCGACAAAAACCTCAGTCGGACTTTGGGCATGAACCGGCATTGCGCAGGCAAAACCCAGCGCGAGAGCGATGGACAGCTTGTTCATTTCTTGTTCTCCTGTCATTTGATGCGGCGGGCGGGCGACTGGGCGCCGCCCGGCCTTCAAGAGTTGACTACTTCTTCGCCACCATACTGTAGGTGCCGTCCGCATTGAACTTGATGTCGGCGTCGATGAAGGAGGCCTGGACCTTGCCGCCGAGCAGCTTCACCGTGTCGTAGGCCTCGCCGGAGCGTGCACCGGTACCGCAGACGAAAACCACCGGCTTGTCGGTCGGCAGCGTGGCGATCTTCTTCTCCAGTTCGTTCATCGGGATGTTGACCGATCCTTTGATGGTACCGGAGGCGACTTCCTTCGGATCGCGCACGTCGACCAGCATGATCGAACCGGGGTTGGACTTCCACACCTGCTCGAAGGAAGCCACGGTGACGCTACCCTTTTCTTTGCCCGGCACCAGCGCTGCCGTCGTTGCTGCCGCGCCGCCTGTTGCTGCGGCTGCGGCGGCGGCAGGAGCCGGCGCACCATGCATCTTTTCCCACTCCGGATAGCCGGGCGGATAGGTCAGGACATTCGTGTAGCCGAGCTTCTTCGCCTTGGCCGCCGAGTTGTCGGAGAGCACGCATTCGAGGCCGCCGCAGTAGTAAATCAGCGGCGTGGCCTTGTCGGCGGGCAACTTGTCGACCTGCTTGTCGAACTCGGTGTCGGAGATGTTGATTGCCGTCGGGATCATGCCCTTGTCGGCCACGCGCTTGGGCCGTGCATCTACCAGTACATAGGGAGACTTCTCATCGATCAGCTTCTTGATGTGCGCGGCGGATACCGAAATTTGCGCACCCTTGGCCTTCCACTCGGGCGAACCGGCGGGATAGACCTTGATGTTGGTATAGCCCAGCTTCTCGGCCTTGAAAGCCGAGTTGTGGCTCAGCATGCATTCCAGTCCGCCGCAGTAGAACAGCAGCAGCGTCGCCTTGTCGGCCGGCAGCTTGTCGACCAGCTTGTCGAACTGGCTGTCCGGGATATTGATTGCCCCGGGAATGTGGCCGGGATCATACTGGCGTGCGGCCGGGCGCGAGTCGATGATCATGACGCCTTTCTTCGGCGGAATGCTGACGTTCTGGCTGACGAAGTCGAAATCGACCAGCGCCTTGTTGTACCAGCCGTCCTTGGGCTGGATGGTCGCCGCATCGGCGGCATAGACCGTCGCCGGAAAGACCATCGGTGCAGCGGCAAGGCTGGCGAGGATGGCGACGTAAAGGGAAAGTTGCCTGGCTCTCATGATGATCTCCTAGAGAAGTGTGAATTTTTCGGTGGATTCGTTGTAGCGCACCAGCGCGTACCAGAGCAGCAGCAGGCCGCCGCCGACCGCCAGGGTCCAGCCCCAGCTGCCCCACATTTCGGGAAGGTAGGCCTGGAAGCCGACCTTGGTCATTTCATAGGTTTCGACATTGGTCTCGTCGATCGCGGTCAGGTTGAGCTTCTTGAACACGGCGCTGGCGATCGAGCCCATCCAGGAGAAGAAGAACATCGTCACCCAGAGTTTCAGATGGCCTTCGCCCATGCGCCATAGCGAACCCGAGGCGCAGCCGCCGGCGAAGACCATGCCGATGCCGAAGATCAGGCCGCCGACCAGCGAACCGATCCAGAAGGCCGGCGGGATCGCGAGGTAGGGGTCGATCACCTTCTTCTCGAACAGCAGCGCGGCGATCGGGATGCCGATCGCCAGTGCCAGAATCACGGCCTTGGTCATGTCGCCCTCGGCGGTCATGAAGGGTTCGCGGAAGGCGCGCGCGAAGCACAGGCGCGAGCGATGCATGATGAAGCCGATGGCGAAGCCGGCGACGACGATCACGGCGCGGGCCACCAGTTTTTCGTCGCTGGAGCCGTACCATTGCGTGGCCCAGATCAGCACGCCGACAACGACAGCAAGACCGAGCAGGGGGTAGTTGCGCGTGACACCCTCGGGAATGTCCAGCACGGGTGGCGCCCGCATGCCCCACTCGATGTGGTCGAGGGTCCATAACAGCAGCTTGAGGCCGATCGCGGCGCCGGCCAGCAGGCCGAGCCACATCGCCCAACCCGCGGGGGAGGAGTGCAGCACCGGATTGAAGAAGCCGCCCGTGGTGCAACCGCCTGCCAGCGCGGCGCCGATGCCAAGCAGGCTGCCGCCCATGGCGGCCCAGACGTATTCGAGGGGTGGCGGACGATTGGGGCTGAATTGTCGCGACAGCAATGCCGCGCTGAATGCGCCGACCACCAGCATGATGTTCATCAGCGACATGCGGTGCATCAGGAAACCATCGACTTGCTGGGGTATCCCGAGCATTGGTCCAAGCCCGATCAGGTTGTTGAACCAGTCGCCCCAGAACTTGACGCCGCCGAACACGCCCCAGACCAAGCCGGAGAGCATCAGGCCGATTATCACCAGCACCAGCAGCATGGCGCCGACGAAAGGCGACCATTCCTCGACGAAGATCGCCTGGTAGTCGGTCTTGAAGCCGGCCCGCCAGCCGGAGTCGCTATCGGTACTCATCGCTTCTCCATCCACCGTCTATCGGGCACCCTCCACGGCTTGCTGTGCGGTGACCGTACCGGTGCCGCGGCGCTCGAACCATGAGCCGAAATAGAATACGGCAATCAGGGCAAGTCCGAGAATGGCCAGCACGACGGGTTCCGGAACACCGTAAACGTCGGTGAAGGTGTCGCCTTCCGCGATCAGTCCTGCGGACTTTATGGACTTGAGCGCCGCCCCGTAAAAGACCGCAAATCCCGTCGTGCCGAGCAGAACACCAACGATGAATACCAGGGCGTCGAGGCGGCCGGAAAACAGGCCCGCCACCGAAGTACCCGGGCAGTAGCCACCCGTCGCAAACCCCGCACCCACCAGCGCGCCGCCCACGGCCGCCGCCACCAGCGCCGCTTGCGGCACGGCGATCGAGTCGGGCCTCAGCAGCCCCCCGAGCCTCAGCAGCCACAGGCCGACCGCCGCCACCACGATGGCGGTGAACATGACCTTGAATACCGCCCAGTCGGTGAGCTTGAACTGGGCGCTTAGTTTGACGGGGCTGCCGAATCCGGCGTTCTCCAGCACGTAGCCGAACAGGACGCCGCAGAGCAGACCCGATATCATGCCATTATCATTGAGCGGGAACATGTCAGACTCCTTTGACCAGGCGGCTGACGATCATGCCGGTGGCAAAAAACAAAGCCAGGAAGACAAAGGCCGAAATGCCCAGCGCCGCCGAACCCGACAGCCCCACGCCGCTTGTGCAACCTCCCGCGATGCGGGCGCCAAAGCCGGCGAGGAAGCCGCCGCCCAAGGTGGTGATCAAGCGCTTCGAGGTGCCGACGCTGCGCGCGCCGTCGAATTGCACGCGAAAACGACCCCCCATGAAAGCCGCCGCCAGTGCGCCGATCGCGACGCCGAGGATTTCCCAGGTCATCCATGAGCCGATCGGGCTGCCCTCCGCCACCATCGGTCCAAGATAGCCGTTCGCCCTGGTTGCCTCCGGCGCAAGCTTCAGCCCGACGCCGGCGACCATGTCGGTAGCCGCCCCACTGGCCCCCAGACCGTGAGCGGAAAGAACAAAGGTCAGCAACAAGACCAATCCGAGCGCGATGCCCGCAGCCAGGGGTGACCAGAAGGGTTTGATTTTCGGATTGCCTTGCTTTTCTGATGTGCTCATGATGTTTGCCTTTCGATGGCCGAATCGCTGTCGTTGCCCAACGTCAATCTGCCAATCTCATTGGCAATCAGGCGCGAGAAGCCGGCGTGTCCCCCGGGAGGCGCACGCCTTCGGCTGTGCCCTTGTCAGCTGCAGCTGGCCGGCGAGTCGCCGTCCTTGGCGCCCTTGTTGAGGAAGGCCCCGATGTCGCTCATCAGCTCCTGGTCCGGCGTGTCGGCAAACTTCTCTGCCGCCTTGTTGCCCGATTTGATGCTGGCGCGATAGGCCTTGCTGACATACTGCTTGACCGTATCCTTGCCCTTGGCGTGCTTGTCGGTCTTCAGGTAGTTCGCCCATTCCGCCTTGGTCTTGGTGCTGGGATTGATCGAGCCGATCGGCGAAGCGACATGGCAGGAAGTGCACACGCTGCGGTAATAAACGCGGCCGCGTTTCCAGTCGGCGTCATAGGCGAAAGCGGCTGAGGCGAGCATGGAAAGTGCGACGCCGACAGTCAGTTGGGTGGTGAATTTCATGGTCATGCTCCTTGTGAAAATTTGGTGATTACTCCACTTCTTCCCAGCCGGTGATCATGGCCTTGATGTGGGCCAGTGGCGTATGACCGGCAGTGGTCAGGTACACGTGGGCGATGAGGAAGGCCAGCATCATGAAGGCGCCGATGATGTGGCCGGTGGCGACCCATTCCAGCGACAAGCCGTTGATTCCAAGTCTGGCCCAGTCCGAATAGAACAGATAAAGCACGCCGGTGACCCAGATCAGCGGGCCGACGCAAATCATGATGGCGAGGTAGGCCAGGCGCTGCAGCGGATTGTGCTTGCGCAACTGCGTCAGCTTGAACGGGTGCGGCTCGTTCCTGAAAATGCCGACGGAGTAATAATGGATCATCGCCACGACTTTTTCCGTGGTCGGGATGTATTGCTTCCACTCGCCGGTGGTGAAGTGCCAGAAGATCGCGAACACCCACAGGCCGATCAGCGACCAGGCGGCGATGGTGTGATAAGCCACCGCCTTTTCGAAGCCGAAGATCGTGTAGGTGCCGTGGATGTCGAAGGCGGTGAGCATCAGGAACATGATGAGACCGGCCTGCGACCAGTGCCAGAAACGCTCGAAGCGCTTGAAGACGTAAATACGTTCAGCCATTTCAGTTCTCCTTGAGGCTCAGTGCTTGCGGCTGGATACGATGCGGATTGCACCGTGACCGAATACGCCGAGCATGGTCAGGAAGACGATTGCCCAGCCGATGGTGTCCAGCAACTTGTTGTTGTCGCGAACCGGGATGTAGATGCCCTGAATGCCGGCCAGGCGACCATCCTTGCTGTGGCATTCGACGCAGCCCAGCGCTTTTTCCTTGGGCGCCACCATGTGGGTGATCGGCCAGGACATCTCGGTCTTGATGAAATCGATCTTGCCCGAGAAGGGATGGCCGGAATCCTTCATGCCGACCGCAATGGCCTTGTCCCAGTCCAGATTCTTCCAGTAGCCGGTGTCGTCGTTGCCCGCCGTGTGCGGCGTGACGAATGTCTTGTTCACCGGGTCGTAGGGCTGCGAGCCGCGGAACACCTTCATCGGCCAGATCATCGACTTGCCGTCGGTCGGGCTGCCGCCGAGCTTGTTGATCGGCGTGCGCTGGTCGGTTTTTTCGATCTTGTCGGTGACTAGCGTGTACGTCACCTGGCCGTTGAACCAGAAGTATTCCGGCTTGACGTTCTCGGCCAGGGTGAAGTCGCCCTTGCGCGATTCGTAGATGATGCGACCCTTGGCGTCCTTCTTGACGATGTGCTTGCCTTCCGCATCGCGCTGGCCGGCCGTCGACCAGTCCCAGGTCATCTTGGTGGCTATGCCGCCGCGGGCGATGGTCGGGATATGGCAGGTCTGGCAGGCGATCTTGGTGGCGTGGTGATTCAGCCGCGCTTCCTTCTTGTGCGGTCCGTTGCCATGACAGGCTACGCAGGTCGCCGGATTGCCCTTGTCGGCCTTGCCGCGGATGTGGGCGCCCTTCTTGTCCTGGGCGGTCGGCGTGTAGCGGCTGCCGGCGACATCATGGCTCGAACTTGTGTGGCAGGTGCCGCAGGTGAAGTCGAGCCCTTCGGCATCCATGTGCACATCGACATCCTTGGTCGGAGCGGCGAGCGAACTGTCCATGTCGCCATGCTTGACGCCGTCGCCGCCGCCGCCGTTGAAGTGGCAGGCGCCGCAGGTGTCGCGACTGGTCTTGCCGACCTTCTGGGCGATCTTGGAGAGGTCTATGCCCTTGATGATCTTGCCCGATCCGGGCGGGAACTCCGTATCCTTGACCACCGGGTTGCCAGCAAAGCCTGGCGGCTTCTTGTAGTTGCCCGAGGTGTCGTGGCAGGCCAGACAATCGACGTTCTCTTCCGACTTGAAATCGAAGCTGGCGTCCTTCCAGCCGTAGCCGACGTGGCAACTGGTGCAGGAGGCGTAGTTGGAGGCGATGGAAATGCAGAAGTTGTTGACGACGGTCTTCTTGCCCAGCGTCTGCTTGGTGTCGGGATTAAGGTATTCCCATTTCCAGTGCTTGGTGCGGTGAATCTGGCCGGCGGCTTCGGTGTGGCATGCGAGGCAGGCCTTGGTTACCTCCGGCCCGGAGTTGAATTGCTTCTGCAACTCCTTGAATTTGGTGTGGTCGGCGGTGGTGGTCAGTTTCAGCGGCTTGGGTTCGGCGGCTTCATCAGCCAGAACGGGACCGCCGGCCAGCCAACCGGCGCAACATGCGAGGAGCGCAATTCGGGCGAACACCTGTTTCATGATTCTTCCCCATCTATCAATGCTCGGATAATCGAATTTAATTATCTGCTGATATACCGATCGGGATTTGATTCAGGTCAATAAAGCTGTGAAATATCCCGCACTGCACCAGTGTCCGCCGAGGTGGTCATTGCGGCATAGGCCTTCAGCGCCGCCGAGACTTCGCGCTGGCGATTGAGCGGCTTCCACGCTGCCGCACCGCGTGCTTCCATCGCCGCGCGCCGTGTCGCCAGCGCCGACTTTTCGATCACCAGATGAATGCTCCGGTTGGGAATGTCGATTTCGATGGTGTCGCCTTCCTCCACCAGACCGATAGCACCGCCGGCGGCGGCCTCCGGCGAGGCGTGGCCGATCGAAAGCCCCGAGGTGCCGCCGGAGAAGCGGCCATCGGTCAGCAGCGCACAGACCTTGCCCATGCCCTTCGACTTGAGATACGAGGTGGGATACAGCATTTCCTGCATGCCGGGGCCGCCCTTGGGGCCCTCGTAGACCACGATCACGATGTCGCCGGCGACGATCTGGTCGGCCAGAATTTTCTCGACGGCTTCTTCCTGCGACTGGCAGACGCGGGCGCGACCGGTGAATTTGAGGTTCGAATCATCGACGCCGGCCGTCTTGACCACGCAGCCTTTCTCCGCGATGTTGCCGTACAGCACCGCGAGGCCTCCGTCTTTGGAATAAGCGTGTTCCTTGTCGTGAATGCAGCCATTGGCGCGGTCGAGATCGAGTGTCGGGTAGCGGCGATTCTGGGAGAACGCGGTTTGCGTCGGCACGCCGCCCGGCGCGGCGCGATAGAACTCATGCACGGCCGGCGCGTGGTTGCGTTTGACGTCGCAGCAGTCGAGCGCCTCGCCCATGGTTGGGTACAAGACGGTCGGACAGTCGCGGTTGATCAGCCCGGCGCGGTCCAGTTCGCCGAGGATGGCCATGATGCCGCCGGCGCGATGGACGTCCTCCATGTGGTACTTCTGCGTCGCCGGGGCCACCTTGGCCAGGCAGGGCACCTTGCGCGACATGCGGTCGATGTCGGCCAGGTCGAAGTCGACGCCGGCTTCCTGTGCAGCGGCCAGCAAGTGCAGCACGGTGTTGGTCGACCCGCCCATGGCGATGTCCAGCGCGATCGCGTTCTCGAAGGCGGCGAAGCTGGCGATGCTGCGCGGCAGGGCCGAGGCGTCGCCGCCTTCGTACCAGCGCCGGCACAGGTCGACGGCGACGCGGCCGGCCTTGAGGAACAGCATTTCGCGGTCGGCGTGCGTCGCCAGCAGCGAGCCGTTGCCGGGCAAGGACAGGCCGAGCGCCTCGGTCAGGCAGTTCATCGAGTTGGCGGTGAACATGCCGGAACAGGAGCCGCAGGTCGGGCAGGCCGAGCGCTCCATGCTGGCCACTTCGGCGTCGCTGTTCTTGTCGTCGGCGGATTCGATCATGGCGTCGATCAGGTCGACCATGCGGTACTCGCCATGCCACTTGACCTTGCCGGCTTCCATCGGCCCGCCGGAAACGAACACCGTCGGGATGTTGAGGCGTAGCGATGCCATAAGCATTCCAGGAGTGATCTTGTCGCAATTCGAAATGCAGACCATCGCATCCGCGCAATGGCCGTTGACCATGTACTCGACCGAGTCGGCGATCAGTTCGCGCGAAGGCAGGCTGTAGAGCATGCCGCCGTGGCCCATGGCGATGCCGTCGTCGATCGCGATGGTGTTGAATTCCTTGGCGACACCGCCCGCCGCCTCGATCTCGCGCGCCACCAGTTGCCCCATGTCCTTCAGATGGACGTGGCCCGGCACGAACTGGGTGAAGGAATTGACCACGGCGATGATCGGCTTGCCGAAGTCGCCGTCCTTCATGCCGGTGGCGCGCCACAGCGCGCGGGCGCCGGCCATGTTGCGGCCGTGGGTGGAAGTGCGGGAACGGTAGACTGGCATGGGAATTCTCCAACGCGAATGGATGAGAGCGAGTTTGCAATTGTATCGCCGTCTCACCAGCGCCGACTTTTGCCGGACGGTTAGAATCCGGCCACCATGCTGATCCACCCCCAGTTCGACCCCATCGCCATTTCCGTAGGCCCGCTGGCCGTGCGCTGGTACGGCCTCATGTATCTGGCAGGCTTCATCGCCTTCCTCTGGCTCGGCAAGCGGCGTGCGGCGGCGCAGCCCTGGCACGGCATGAGCGGGCAGGACGTCGACGATCTGCTGTTCTACGGCGTGCTCGGCGTGGTCCTCGGCGGCCGCCTGGGTCAGGTGCTGTTCTACGAGCCGGGCTACTACCTTGCGCATCCGCTGGAAATCCTCGCGGTATGGAAGGGCGGCATGGCCTTCCACGGCGGCATGCTCGGCGTGTTCGTGGCGATGGCGCTGTGGGGCCGTAAAGCCGGCAGGACGTTTTTCCAGGTCACCGACTTCATCGCGCCGCTGGTGCCGCTGGGCCTGATGGCGGGGCGCATCGGCAATTTCATCAACGGCGAACTGTGGGGGCGGGCGGCCGATCCGGGCTTGCCCTGGGCGATGATTTTCCCGCAGGTCGACAGCTTGCCGCGCCACCCGTCGCCGCTGTATCAGGCGGCCGGCGAGGGCCTGCTGCTGTTCGTCATCCTCTGGCTGTTTTCGGCGCGCCAGCGAGCGGTGGGGGCCGTTTCGGGCATGTTCATGATCGGCTACGGCGTGCTGCGTTTCGTCGCCGAATATTTCCGCGAGCCCGATCATGGCATCTTCGGGCTGTCCTACGTGGTCAGCATGGGACAGTGGCTGAGCCTGCCGATGGTCCTGTTCGGACTCTGGTTAATGTTGCGCAAACCGGCCGCCGGGGGCCGTTGATTCAGCGCGTCCGGTAGGAATAGTGACAGCCGACGCAGCCTTCTGTCAGCTTCGGCAGCAGGGCCAGAGCTTTTTCGCGGTCGCCGCTGCTCGCTGCCTTGGCGAATTCGCTGGCGGCAACGTGGCCGTCGTTGCCGATGCCGTGCATCGCGGGCGGCATGTGCGGGCCCGGACGCGCATTGAAGGGTTTGTCGCGGTGTTTGCCCTGAGCGGACTGTCCCAGCGCCTTCTCTGCCAGTTGACCGGCTTCCTTGATCTTGCCGGCGGCCATCAGCGTCAGGACTTCGTTGATGGCGAGCAGGTTGCCGAGCATTTCCTCGCGCAGCGATTCCTGCGCGGCAGGCGGCAGGGGAGCGAACTGCCGGTGATCCTCGGCCAGTGCCTGGCCCGCCAGGAGTATCGTCACCAAAACAAGTTTCTTCATTGTGAAGTCCTCAGCGAAACACCACGGTCTTGTTGCCGTGGACCAGCACGCGGTCTTCGAGGTGATAGCGCAGGCCTCGCGCCAGCACGGTCTTTTCGATGTCCTTGCCGTAGCGCACCATGTCCTCCACCGAATCCGAGTGGTCGATGCGGATCACGTCCTGCTCGATGATCGGGCCCTGGTCTAGTTCCGCGGTGACGTAGTGGCAGGTGGCGCCGATCAGCTTGACGCCGCGCGTGTAGGCCTGGTGGTAGGGCTTGGCGCCGACGAAGGAAGGCAGGAAGCTGTGGTGGATGTTGAGGATGCGTCCCGGATAGGCGGCGCACAGATCGGGGGAGAGAATCTGCATGTAGCGCGCCAGCACCATGGTGTCGCCGCGCGCTGCCTCGAACAGACGCTGCACCTCGGCGTAGGCGGCCGCCTTGTTGTCGGGCGTCACCGGCACGTGATGGAAGGCAATGCCGTGCCATTCGACGAAGCCCCTGAAGGTGTCGTGATTCGAGATCACGCAGGCGATTTCGATGTCGAGTTCCTTCGATTGCCAGCGCGCCAGCAGGTCGTACAGGCAATGCTCCTGCTGCGAGACCAGCACCACGACGCGCTTCTTCACTGCTGAATCATTGATGCGCCAGTCGAGTTGCAACTCGTCGGCCACGGGCTGGAAGCGGCGGCGGAACTCGGCGAGCTCGAAGGGCAGCGAATCGGCCCTGACTTCGATGCGCATGAAGTAGCGGACGTCACGCATTTCCGTCGCTTCGTCGGCGTGGAAGCTCGATTCGAGAATCCAGCCCTTGTGCTCGGCGATGAAGCCGGTGACGCGCGCGATGATGCCGACCTGGTCGGGGCAGGAGGCGGTCAGCGTGTAGAAGCGCGCGCGATGCATCAGATTCTCGTTGAGGCCTTATCGATCTCGCTGCGCAGTTCGGCGTAGTTCATGGTCACCGGAAACTGCGGGAACTCGTCGATCACGTTCTGCGGCGGATGGAACAGGATGCCGGCGTGGGCTTCGGCCAGCATGGCCGTGTCGTTGTAGGAATCGCCGCCGGCGATAACCTTGAAGTTCAGTTGCTTGAAGCGCTTGACTGACTCCATCTTCTGGTTCGGCATGCGCAGGTGGTAGTTCACCACGAAACCGGCGGCATCCGTTTCCAGCTTGTGACAGAACAGCACCGGCATGTTCAGTTGCGCCATCAGCGGCATGGCGAACTCGTAAAAGGTGTCGGACAGGATGATGACCTGGTAGTCGCGTCGCAGCGCATCGAGAAAGTCTTTGGCGCCGGCCATCGGCCCCATGTCCGAAATCACCTTCTGGATATCCGGCAGGCCGAGCTTGTGCTTTTTGAGCAGGTCCAGCCGATACTTCATCAGCTTGTCGTAGTCCGGCTCATCGCGCGTGGTGCGTGAGAGTTCCGGGATACCGGTGCGTTTGGAAAACTCGATCCAGATTTCCGGAACGAGCACGCCTTCGAGATCGAGACAGACGAGTTGCACTGAAATTCTCCAAAAGTCGGCGCTGGCGCGCTCTGCGTACCTGGACTTCCACTTCGTGGGCAGGTAACGGCGACGGGCCGAATGCCGCGAAAGTGCGCGATTTTACCTATAATCCGCTAACTCGCAGTTCGCGTTGTCTCAAGGTCCCATCGCCGTGAAGCTGTTCGCTCTGGGTATCAACCACCATACGGCCCCGCTGGCAGTACGCGAGCAGGTGGCGTTCAACCCGTTGCAGATGGGGCAGGCTCTGCACGACCTGTTGCGGGCGAAGAGCGTGCGCGAAGCGGCTATCCTGTCGACCTGCAACCGTACCGAACTGTATTGCGCGACTGAAAATCCGCAGGCTGCTGCGGACTGGCTGGCGGAGTATCACTCCCTGTCGCCGCAGAAGATTCATCCCTATCTTTACCAGCATCCGCAGAAGGATGCGGTGCGCCACATGTTCCGCGTTGCGGCCGGGCTGGACTCGATGGTGCTCGGCGAGCCGCAGATCCTCGGCCAGATGAAACAGGCGGCGCGTGCCGCGGAAGATGCCGGGACGCTGGGTACGCTGCTCGGCAAGCTGTTCCAGCGCACCTTTGCCGTGGCCAAGGAAGTGCGCTCGACCACCGCGATCGGCGCCAACACGGTTTCCATGGCGGCAGCGGCCGTGCATCTTTCGGCGCGCATTTTCGACAGCCTCGCGGAACAGCAGGTGCTGTTCATCGGTGCCGGCGAGATGGTCGAGTTGTGCGCGGCGCATTTCGCCGCGCAGAAGCCAAAGCGGCTCACGATCGCCAATCGCACGCTGGAACGCGGCGCCGACCTGGCGGCGCGCTTCGGCGGCGACGCGATGCGCCTCGACCAGCTTGGCGAGCGTCTCGCGGATTACGACATCGTGGTCTCCTGCACCGCCAGTTCGCTGCCCATCATCGGCCTCGGCATGGTCGAGCGCGCCCTGAAGGCGCGCCGTCATCGCCCGATGGTGATGGTCGATCTGGCCGTGCCGCGCGACATCGAGGCGGAAGTGAACCGGCTGGACGATATCTTTCTCTACACGCTCGACGACCTGGCCCAGATCGTCGAATCCGGGCTTGAATCGCGGCAGGCCGCCGTGGTCGAGGCCGAGGCGATCATCGACGACCGCGTCTCCGGCTTTCTGCACTGGATGGAATCACGCGAGACGGTGCCGACCATCCGTGCCCTGCGCGACACCGCCGAACGCGCCCGCCGCCATGAACTGGATCACGCCTTGAAGCTGTTGGCGCGCGGCGACGATCCGGCCAAGGTGCTCGACGCGCTGTCGCACGGGATCACCAACAAGCTGCTGCACGCTCCGACCCACGCCCTGAATCAGGCGGAAGGCCCCGAGCGTGCAGAAGTTGCAGAGCTTATCTCCCGCATCTATCGCCTCAATTCCGGGGAGTAGGTGCGTGCTTTCGCATCGACTGCCCGGCGCCGTCACGGCGCGCAAGCCCGTCCGCCAGTGAGCAAACTGCCTCTATTCGATTTCACCGGCTGGACGCTGAACGTCCTGCGCCGGATTCTTTATCTCGTGACGCGGACCCAGGTGTTTCCGGAAACACCCGAGATGCTCAAGCTGCGGCCCGATCTGCCGGTTTGCTACGTGCTCAACGAACGCCATCTTTCCAATCTGCTGGTGCTCGACCGCGAGTGCCGCGAACTGGGTCTGCCGGCGGCATTGCGGCCCTTGCGGGATCCTGCATTCACTGCGCGGCGATCGTTCTTTTTTCTTTCGCGCAACGAGCGCGGACGCCTGGTGCCGAACCCGCGCAGCGATCATTCTCAGCTGCTCAAGTCCCTGGTCAGAACGGCGGTCGCCGATCCCCGTTTCGATGTGCAGCTGGTGCCGGTGACGATACTTTGGGGACGCGAACCGGGGAAGCAGGACTCGATCCTGAAGGCACTGTTTGCCGAGACCTGGCAATCGGTCAGCACGCTGCGGCAATTGTTCGCCATCGTGATCCACGGCCGGCACACCGTGGTGCGCTTCAACGCGCCGATTTCCCTGCGCGAGCTGTTGAGCGGAAAGACCGACGCGTCCCACGCGGTGCGCAAGCTGGGGCGCATCCTGCGCGTGCACTTCCGGCGCCAGCGCGAGATGGCGATCGGTCCCGATCTTTCGCATCGCCACACCCAGTTGAGTACCTTGCTCAACACGCCCGAGGTGCGCAAGGCGATCGCCGACGAAGCGGAGAGCAAGTCGATTTCCCTGCTCGCGGCGCAAAGATCGGCACGGAATTTCGCGCTCGAGATCGCATCGGACTATACCTATTCGGTGGTGCGGGCCTTTGCCCTGTTTCTGACCTGGGTCTGGAACAAGGTTTATAACGGGGTCGAGGTGCACAACTTCGAGCGCGTCACGGCGGTGGCGCCGGGCCACGGCATCGTCTATGTGCCTTGCCACCGCAGTCATGTCGATTACCTGCTGCTGTCCTACATCATCTTCAACCGGGGCCTGATGGTGCCGCACATCGCCGCCGGCGCCAACCTCAACTTGCCGCTGGTGGGCTCGATCCTGCGGCGCTCCGGCGCCTTCTTCCTGCGCCGCAAGATCAAGGGCGAGCCGCTTTACGCCACGGTGTTTGTCGAATACCTGCACATGATGATCGACCGCGGGTTCCCGATCGAATACTTCATCGAAGGCGGCCGCAGCCGCAGCGGGCGCACGCTGGCGCCGAAGGCCGGCATTCTGGCGATGACGATACATAGTTTTGTGCGCAGCCGGGCCAGGCCGCTGGTATTCGTTCCCGTGTACATCGGTTACGAGAAACTGATGGAGGGCAGCAGTTACCTGGCAGAACTCCACGGCCGGCCCAAGAAATCCGAGTCGCTGACCGACCTGCTGAGTGCGGCGCGGCTGCTGAAGCGCAACTTCGGCAAGGTGCATGTGAATTTCGGCCCGCCGCTGGCGCTCGCCGAATTCCTCGATGCGCAGCATCCGGCATGGCGGGAAGAGGACTCCGATGCCCAGGCGCCATGGCTGCGCAGCGCCGTGGACGCCACGGCCACGGTGCTGGCGCGCAGCATCAACGCGATCGCGGTGATCAATCCGGTGAACCTGATCGCCGTGACCCTGTTGTCGACGCCCAAGCACGCCGCGGATCTGCGCCTGCTGCAGAGGCAGATCGAGCATGTCCAGTATCTGCTGACCGAAACTCCCTACGCCGAGTCCATCGTGGCCTGCGATCTGCCGGCCGGCGAGGTAATCGACTACGTGCTCCGGCTCGACATGGTGGAAAGCCATCCGCATCCCCTGGGCGACATGATCCGGGCCACGGAGGAGCAAGCCGCGCTGCTGGCCTATTTCCGCAACAACGTGCTGCATCTGTTCGCCCTGCCTGCCCTGCTGGCCTGCCTCGTCAGCCACAACCAGGTGCTGACCCGGCAACGGGCCAAGGAGGCGATCAGGGGCATCTACGGCCTGTTGCGCGCCGAGCTTTTCCTGCCATGGGAAGCTGACCAGCTCGATGCGCTGATCGACCGCACCGAGGCGGCGCTGTTCCGGCGCGGCCTGATACTCGGCGACAGCCAGATCGCGATACTGCGCGCGCCGTCGCCCAACAGCGAGGCCAGTCCGGAACTGCGGCAGTTGGGCGAGATCATCCGCCCCACGCTGGAACGGCAATTCCTCACCCTGGCCCTGCTGCAGCATCACGGCAGCGGACAACTGACCCGCGTCGCGCTCGAAGACGCTACCCACCTGCTGGCACAGCGGCTGGCGATGCTCTACGAATTCAATTCCGCCGAGTTTTCGGAAAAATTGCTGTTCGCCAACGTGATTCGCAACCTGATCGATGCCGGCATTTTGCAGGTCGACGATGCCGGGCTGCTGTGCTTCGACGAGCGGATCACAATGGCCGCAGCGCAGACCGAGCTGCTGCTGGCGGCCGACGTGCGCCACAGCATTCAGCTCATCGCTCGCGCGGCATCTCCCACAGGCACCTGACTTCATGAAGAAAAGCATCCTCGAAAAACTTGAACGCTTGAGCGAACGTCTCGCCGAAATCGACGGCCTGCTCGGGGGCGAGCACGCCGCCCGCGACATGGACAGCTATCGCAAGCTCACCCGCGAGCGCGCCGACATCACGCCGGTGGTCGAGCTCTTTCATGCTTACCGTAGCGCCAGCGCCGACTTTTCAGGTGCGGCGGAGATGCTGGCCGATCCGGAGATGAAGGAACTCGCCGTCGCCGAGCAGGCCTCAGCGACCGCCGACATGGCCCGGCTCGAAGTCGAACTGCAGCGCGCCCTGCTGCCGAAAGATCCCAACGACGACAAGAACCTGTTTCTCGAAATCCGCGCCGGCACCGGCGGCGACGAGTCCGCGCTGTTCGCCGCCGACCTGTTCCGCATGTACAGCCGCTATGCGGAGCGCCAGCGCTGGAAGGTGGAGATCGTCTCGCGCAGCGAATCCGATCTCGGCGGCTTCCGCGAAATCATTGCCCGCATCGAGGGCAACGGCGCCTATTCGAAGCTCAAGTTCGAGTCGGGCGGCCATCGCGTGCAGCGCGTGCCGGTTACCGAGACCCAAGGCCGCATCCACACCTCGGCGTGCACTGTGGCGGTGATGCCGGAGGCCGATGAACTGGTCGATATCGACATCAATCCGGCCGACCTGCGCATCGATACCTTCCGCGCCTCAGGCGCCGGCGGCCAGCACATCAACAAGACCGACTCGGCGGTGCGCATTACCCACATTCCGACCGGCATCGTCGTCGAGTGCCAGGACGACCGCTCGCAGCACCGCAACAAGGCGCAGGCGATGTCGGTATTGGCGGCACGCATCAACGACGCCAAGCAGCGCGAGCAGCAGCAGCAGATCGCCTCGCAGCGCAAGAGCCTGATCGGCTCGGGCGACCGGTCCGAGCGCATCCGCACCTACAATTTTCCGCAGGGCCGGATTACCGACCACCGCATCAACCTGACGCTGTACAAGATCGACGCCATCATGGACGGCGACCTCGATGAACTGGTCGGTGCGCTGACCGCCGAGCATCAGGCGGAGCTGCTGGCGGCGCTTGCGGAATGAGCACCGTGGCCGCGGCGCTCGCGGCGGCGCGGGCGAAGGTGCCGGCAAGTGAGGCGCGCTTGTTGCTTGGGCATGTCATGGGCCGGCCGGCGGCCTGGCTTATTGTCCATGACAATCAGGTACTCGATGAAGACGAACTGCTCGCCTTTGCGTCGCTGGTGGCAAGGCGTGCTGGCGGAGAGCCGGTGGCTTATCTGCTTGGCTCCCGCGAGTTCTTCGGTCGCAAATTTGCGGTCTCGCCGTCCGTGCTGATTCCGCGTCCCGAGACCGAACTGCTGGTCGAAATTGTCCTTGCAGGAGTCGGCGCTGGCGGTACGGCGAGGATTCTCGATCTCGGAACGGGCAGCGGTTGCA
>Ga0265297_10002399_pt1 | contig 38285 bp, 51 predicted proteins | sample Munlanlwell13791_FD_192502 | JGI IMG/M metagenome (GOLD analysis project Ga0265297, IMG submission 192502) | Leachate microbial communities from a municipal landfill in Southern Ontario, Canada - Leachate well 137-91 | ecosystem: Engineered > Solid waste > Landfill > Unclassified | place...
CAATACCGTTCAGTTAAGGTGAAAATAAAAAGCCTCCTTTGCCGATTCAATGGTTAAGTCCAATAACCGAGAATCAAACAAAGGAGGCGAAAACTGATCATGAATAAAAACGACCGACAACTCACATTTCTGAAGCCGTCTTTTGCTTTTTCTGAGAAGGTTTTTTTTGAAGCCCTTTCGAAGGTTCTTTCTCCGGAATTGGTGGAACGTTTGCTCATGCAAACCGGTTCTTTTGAGAAGCGCAAGCGATGCCTTCCTGCGCGGCTGGTGGTTTATTTGGTTATCGCCATGACTCTCTACGCCCACGACTCGATTCCTGAAGTGCTCAATAAACTGGTGGAGGGGCTGAGATTTCACGGAGCTTACCTCTTGGGAAAGCTGCTGCCCGTTAAAAGTGCGATCACACAAGCCCGACAGCGTCTTGGCGTTAATGTTCTTGTGGAGCTTTTTAGAACCATTGCCGGTCCCAAGGCCCAAGCGAATCAACCGGGTGCTTTTTATAAGGGAATGAGATTGACCGCCTTCGACGGAACGACCATTGCGTTGCCCGACACCCCTGAAAATGAGCGGTTTTTTGGCCGGCCAGGTGCAGCCCGCGGCAAATCCGCCTGGCCATTGGTCACTGTTGTCGGATTGATGGAAATTGGAACCAAGATGCTCATCGATGCTTTTGTCGGCCGATACAAAATCTCGGAGAGAAAGGCTGCCGCTCGAATGATGCGTTCGATTCATGAGGGAATGTTGATTCTTTGGGACCGTCTTTACATCGGTTATGCGTTGTGGAAAATGACTCTTGGACGAGGAGCTCATCTTTTGGGACGGCTGGCTGAAGATCGTGTTTTCAAGCCGCTCGAACGTCTCCCCGACGGTTCTTACCTCGCGAAGTTTTATCCCAGCCAAAAGGCTCGAAACAAAGGACTGGGAGGACTGATCGTTCGCATTATTGAATATACGGTCGATGGATCCCCAGGTAAGAACCGTCTGATCACTTCGCTTCTGGATTGGACTTCCTATCCGGCGCTGGAACTGATTTCTCTTTATCATGAACGTTGGGAAATCGAATTGGGATTTGATGAGATCAAGGTTCATTTGCTCGGTAAAACGCCGGCACTTCGAAGCAAAACGCCGCTGGGGTGCCTGCAAGAAACTTACGGGCTCTTGATTGCCTACCTTGCCATCCGTTCGCTCATGTTGGAGGCAGCCACGAAATATGATTTGGATCCTGACCGCTTGTCTTTTACTGATAGTCTGCGGGTCATTAGCCGGGCGATCCCAAGAATGCAGGCCGTTAACGTACTTTTGCTGAGCGTTCACTATGAAATGATGCTCGATGAAATTGCGGCATCGATCCTTCCGGCGCGTCGCCATCGAGTGAATCCGAGGGTTGTTAAACGAAAAATGAGCAAATTCCCTTGCAAGCGTTCCAAACATTATCAATCTCCAGCTCAAAAAATTCATTTCCAAGAGGCCGTACATGTCCTTAACTGAACGGTATTGGGTTTAAACCTGCCCTACGGTGAGAATACGAATTCTCACTCGAATTTACCGAACAGCGTACTATATTATGAAAATTTATTTTCTCTACATAATGGCCAGCAAAAAAGGAGGAAAACGCTTTATATTGGGGTTACTAATAACCTCCTAAAGCGCGTTGCAGAGCATAAAAGTGATCTTATAGATGGCTTTACTAAAAAATACGGCGTCCACAAACTTGTTTATTACGAGCAAACCTCTGATATTATGTCAGCTATCATTCGTGAAAAAAGACTGAAAAAATGGAACAGAAAGTGGAAAATCGATATGATAGAAAAAGATAATCCTAACTGGGACGATTTATATGATATGCGTTGCTCCAGTTATTCCCTCCTGTAGGGCACATTTAAATGTGCCCTACGGAAGAGAGGATAGAGCGAATATCTCTCAGGAAACCGGAACAATGCATATGATTTATTGGCTAAATGACTGGATTCCTGCCTTTCCGCCAGAGGACGGATCCGTCCAGCGCCTTGTGGCGGACGCGGGAATGACAATTCAGATGAAGGATTTAGGATGACGGCACCTCTCAAGGTCGGCGTGGTCGGTGTGGGGCACTTAGGCAAAGAACATGCCCGGATCTACCACGACCTTCCCGAAGCTGAGCTTGTCGGAATCTCGGACCAGGACCCCGCCAAGGCCGAAAAGGCCAAAGAGCTCGGTACAGTCTATTATCAGGATCCGCACGAGCTGATCGGAAAAGTTGAGGCCGTGAGCATCGCCACTCCGACCTCCACCCACTACACGGTCGCCAAAGAATTCCTTAAGGCCGGCATTCATACTTTGATCGAAAAACCCATCACGCTGAAACTGGAAGAAGCCGACGAACTCCTCGATCTCGCCCGTCAAAACAGTTGCGCGCTCCAGGTCGGACATATCGAACGCCATAACCCCGGATTCAAACGCATCGAAGAGATCGCCAAGAACATCCGCTTTTTTGAAATCCACCGGCTCGGTCCCTTCACCGGCCGGATCAACGACTGCGGCGTGGTGCTTGACCTTATGATCCACGATCTGGATATCGTTCTCGGGCTTGTGAAATCCGAGGTGGCAAGTTTTGACGCCATCGGCGTAAACGTGCTCACTCCTTTCGAAGATATTGCTAATGTCCGTATGAAATTCAAGAACGGCGCGGTTGCGGATATCACGGCTTCGCGCCTCACATTCGAAAAACAGCGCAAGATCCGCATCTTTCAGGAAGACGCCTACATTTCCCTCGACTACGGGGCGCAAAGCTGCAAGATCTTCCGCAAGAACGGTGCCCAGATCGCTCAAGAGATCGTGGACATCGAGAAAGCCGAACCGCTCAAGGAAGAATTGAAGTTTTTCATTTCGAACATCCAGTCGGGCAAAAGTCCCGGCCATCCCGATACCGCGGCCCGCGACGCCCTGAAACTGGCGCTGGAAATTGCGCGCAGAGTCCAGGCCGAGCAACCCAAACCCACGGTTCATTCCAAACCATGAGCAAGAAAATTTTCTTGGTCGCTTGCGAAGCCTCGGGTGATCTTCACGGTGCTCATCTTATTGCCGAGATCCGGAAACTTGCTCCGGATACCGAATTCTCGGGCGTGGGCGGCGCCAGGATGCAGGCGGCAGGCATGCAGATTTTCAACGACATGACGAAGATCTCGGCGCTGGGTCTGGGCGACGTTCTCCGGAATTATTTCAAGTATCTCGAGATCTTCAACGAAACACTCCGGAATATTCGGCATGAAAAACCGGACGCCGTGGTCCTGATCGACTCTCCGGCCTTCAATCTCCGGCTCGCCAAAAAGATCTCTTCGTTCGCGCCTGTCCTCTATTACATCTCTCCACAGTTGTGGGCCTGGGGAAAGCGCCGGATCCATATCGTTAAAAAGCACATCCGCGAAATGCTCGTGATCCTGCCGTTCGAAAAGGACTTCTACGAAGAGGAAGGCGTGGCCGTAAAGTTCGTGGGACATCCCCTGCTGGATTCAATACCGGAACTTCCGGAGGCCTCCGTACTTCGCGCCAAACTCGGGATCGCTCCGGGTCAAAAAGCGATCGGGCTTTTTTCGGGCTCACGGGAAAAAGAGGTCAAGCGCATCCTGCCGGTCATGCTCCGGGCGGCTTCCTATCTCCGGAAGGACCTTCCCGAAGCTGTTTTTTTTATCTCGAAGTCGCCGAACGTACGCCCCGCGGTCTATGACGAACTGCTTCAGGGATTGTCTTTCAAAATAGATTGGCCCGCCGTTCCATTCTATGAACTCGTGAAGGCCATGGATTTCGCCTATGTGGCTTCCGGCACCGCGACACTTGAGACAGCACTCATCGGAACGCCGTTCTTTCTTCTTTACAAGGCAAGCTGGTCGACCTACCTCCTCGGCAAATATCTCATCAAAGTTCCCTACCTCGGGCTGGTCAACCTCCTTGCGGATGACCGCGTGGTCCCGGAATTCATCCAGCGAGACGCCCACCCCGAAACGCTCGCGCATGAAGCCAAGGTTTTTCTGCAAAGTCCGGAGCTCCACCAGAAAATGCGGGAAGAGTTCCGTCAGGTCAGGGAGAAACTCGGAGAAAAAGGCGCAAGCACGCGGGCGGCACAGGAAGTGCAAATTTTCCTGAAAAAAACTTAAAAACTTTTACCCCCTTTCACGCCCGCCCTTAATGGCGTGGCCCCTCATATGACGGACTTTCGCAACTGGATGATGCCCTTCGAGAAAATCCGTCCGTTTCAAATTTCACCTATCACTCAAAATTGTTTGACGGGATGTTTTTTGTGGATTACACTATTGATAGTCATTATCAATAAGGAGACAAAGGGATATGCCTAGACGAGATGGATGCGGGCCCCCGTGGTTTACGGGACAGTTAAGGGGATGCGGCCGCCGGATGACGGTCACGAGGGAGCTGATCCTGGATGTGGTGAGCCGTAAGAAGGGTCATTTAAGTGCCGAAGAGGTGTTTGACGCGGTCCGGAAACAATATCCCACGGTGGGTCTCGTTACGGTTTACCGGACTTTAGATCTTCTTGCCGAGATGAACGTGCTTTCACGGCATGAGTTCGGTGACGGTCGCGCCCGTTATGAAATGATCCGTGGTTCTAAGAGCGATGACCATCATCACCATCTCGTCTGCACCTCGTGCAACCGCGTTATTGATTATCGTGATTTTATCGATGACGAAGTTCGGCTTTTAAAAAAGACCGAGGCGGGATTGTCGAAGAAATTCCGTTTCATGATCACGGACCATGTGATTGAGTTCTATGGGCTTTGCGAAAAGTGCCAGAAATAAAGCGCGGATATATTTTTTGCCTTCTAATGAAAATAATTTTCATTAAGGGATTGTTGCAGAGGAGATAAAAAATGAGGGTTGGAATCGTTATTTCAACGAATGATCCGGAAACAAGCTGGAACGCCTTAAGGTATGCGAATTTTTGTCTTGGTCAAAAAGATGCGGTGAAGGTTTTCTTTATGGGCAAAGGTGTGGAATACCAGAAAATCAGTACGGACAAGTTTAATACAGTTGAACAGGCAGACAGCTTTTTGAAATTGGGAGGAAAGATCTACGCGTGTGGTTCATGTATCAGGTCAAGGGAGCAGGATAGCTCTGAAATGTGCCCGCTTTCTACTATGAAGGATATGTACGAAATTGTTAAAGAATGCGATCGAACAGTATCTTTTTAACAAGATTTTAACCAGAGGAGGTGATTAAGATGCCAGGAGGAAATGGAATGGGTCCTATGGGTATGGGACCGATGACGGGATGGGGACGCGGTTTTTGCGCGGGTTATGCCGCTCCAAACGCTGTGCATCCAATTTCCGGCCGCGGAGTTGGTTACGGACGTGGTTGGGGACGTGGATTCGACCGCGGTCGGGGCAGAGGCTTTGGTTGGCGTTGGACCGCTTATCCCGAAGCAGCGCCGCATATCTATGGCGCGACTCCCCAGACAGAAGCTGCAGCTTTAAAAGAAGAAGCGCAGCTATTACAAGAAGAGATTCAAGCGATTAACCAGCGCATCAAAGACCTTGAGTCTGCCCCAAAACAGAAAAATAAGGATTAAAAATCAGGCGAGGATGGTTTTTAAACTGTCCTCGCTGTTTTTAAGGGGGTGATGAATATGCCGCAAGGCGATGGAACCGGTCCTTCAGGACAAGGGCCAAGAACAGGAAGAGGCCGTGGCGGAATGAGCGGGGACCGTTTAGGCGCGGGCCCGGGAGGAAATTGCATGTGTCCAAATTGCGGGACTAAAGTTGCGCATCAGGCAGGCGCTCCCTGCTCGTCTGTAAGCTGTCCTCAATGTGGAATAAGAATGGTGCGAGAAGGATAAATCAGATCAAGGAGAAAAAAATGAGATATGCGATTGCAAAGGACGGAGACGTTGTTTCGGCCCATTTCGGGAGATGTCCTGAATATCTTCTTGTGGATGTCGAAAACAGCAAGATCACCAAAGAACAAATTGTTATGAACCCGGGGCATGAACCGGGCGCGATCCCCCATTTCTTGAAATTACACAAGGCGGATGTTGTGATCGCCGGAGGAATGGGACAACGCGCGATCCAGTTTTTTAAGGAACTGGAGATGGATGTTATGGTTGGTGTTTCAGGAGAGATCGCAACTATCAAAAAAAACCTGGCGGAAGGTACTTTGAAAAGCGGCGAAAGCACGTGCGATCCCAAAAGCGGGAGAGGGTATGGGCTGGACCGCCAGGGAGGCTGTCACCACGATTAAAAAACTTTTGAAAACCAGGAGGGGGAAAAATGAAAATAGGCATCACGTCAACGGGCAAGGACAAGGATTCCGAAGTGGATCCGCGTTTCGGAAGATGCAAGTATTTCCTGATCTTTGACACGGATTCAGGCAATGTCGAAGCTTTCGAAAATCCAAGCATCCAGCAGTCGGGAGGCGCGGGGATCCAGGCGGGCCAGCTGATTGTCTCCAAGGGCGTGGAAGCCGTCCTTACGGGAAACATGGGGCCGAACGCCTTTCAGGTCGTTCAGGCCGCGGGCATCAAGGTCGTGACCGGGGTATCCGGGAAAATCTCGGAGGCTATCGAAAAATACAAAAACGGAAAATTCGAGCCGGTAAAAGATCCGAACGTCGGTTCGAAATCCGGGATCTCCAAACCCTAACAACTCATTCATATAAGGAAAATTTCAGGATGGTCAAAATAGATGCTTCAAAATGTAATGGTTGCTGCTCCTGTATAGGTATTTGCCCGGTGGACGGAGTCCGGCTCGTGCAAGGTAAGGCTGTGGCGAACGAACAGTGCGTTGAATGTGGAAGTTGCATTGCCTCTTGCCCGACTCAAGCGATCACTCTCAATGAAAACTGATTCTGTGCGAGTTTTTGGGGAAAGCAGGGTCCCCGCTGAGCTTCCGCCGGCGTTAAGACGGATATTTGAACGCAAAAAATTGTTCTTAAAGTTCGGCTACAACCTCGATAGAGAGCGAGAAGTGATCCTTGAACAAGTCTCTCCCTTGCGTGGGAAAATACTCGAAGCGGGGACAGGAAAGGGGCATTTTGCGAGTGCGTTGGCAAAGCGCGGCCTGACCTTCACCAGTTTTGATATTTCAAAAGAAGAGCGGGATCTCGCAAAGCTTTATCTGAAATTTCAACTTTTGGACGGTTTTGCGGACCTTCGCGTGGAGAACGGTGAACACTTAAGCTTTAAAGATGAATGTTACGACATGGTTTTCTCCATCAACACCCTTCATCATTTCACCCAGCCCCACAAGGTACTGGGCGAACTCATCCGTGTCCTTAAGCCCGGAGGAAAGATGATCCTGAGCGATTTTACGGCAAAGGGATTTAAGAGCATGGATCAGATCCATGCTCTTGAAGGAAATGTGCATGATCGAGGCACGGTCACGATCCCGGGGTTCGCAACTTATCTCCGAAAGCAGAAGTTCCTTGTAAGAAAGTCGGCGACTTTGTTTCATCAAACGATCATCACAGAGAAACCGCAATGATCATTTCGGTGGCGAGCGGTAAAGGCGGTACCGGAAAAACTACCGTGGCGGTGAATCTGGCGCTTTCCCTTGAACACGCTCAGCTCCTCGATTGCGATGTCGAGGAGCCCAACGCGCAGATATTTCTGAAAGCCAATATCAGCGGTCGAAAACCTGCGACCGTCCGGGTTCCGGAGATTGATTATCAGAAGTGCAATTTTTGCGGAAAATGCCGGGAAGTTTGCGCCTACCACGCGTTGGCGGTTCTTCCCCAAAAAGTCCTTCTTTTCCCCCAAATGTGCCATAGTTGCGGGGCCTGTGCTCGTCTATGCCCCAAGGGAGCCATTCGGGAGGTCGACCGGTCGATAGGTGAAATTGAAATAGGACAGAGGGGCGGCATTGATTTTGTTCAGGGGAAACTGGCCGTGGGTGAAACCATGGCCCCTCCGCTGATTCGACAGGTCAAGTCGCATATCGATCGGTCTTGTATGACGATCATTGACGCGCCGCCGGGGACTTCATGCCCCATGGTGACGGCTGTGAAGGGAAGTGATTTTTGTATTTTGGTCACAGAACCCACCCCTTTCGGAATGAATGATCTTCAATTGGCTATCCAAACCGTTCAAAAACTTGGCATTCCCTACGGTGTGGTCATGAATCGTGCGGAACCGAACGATCTGAAAACCCGGATTCATTTCAAGGCTAATGATATCCCGATAATGCTTCAAATCCCTTTTGACCGAAAAATCGCAGAACTTTATTCCGTGGGGATTCCTTTTGTCGAGCAACTCCCGGAATACCGGGAGAAATTTCTGGATCTTTTTAAATTCATACTTGGAACTGCGAAGGTTGCAACATGAAGCAAATCGTCGTAATCAGCGGAAAAGGTGGCACGGGGAAAACCATGCTCACCGGAGCTTTTGCGGCTCTGGCAGAGAACAAGGTCATGGCGGACTGTGATGTTGACGCTGCGAATCTTTATCTTTTGCTAAATCCTTCCATGAAAGAACGGCATCCGTTCAAAAGTGGAGCTTTTGCCAAGATTAATCCAGCTTTATGTACGCGTTGCGGTGAGTGTAAGGCTGCTTGCCGCTTTCAGGCCATCAGCTCAGAGTTCGCCGTGAGCCCGATCAATTGTGAAGGATGCGGTCTCTGCGCCCGGTTGTGCCCGGTGAACGCGATTTACATGCAGGAAAATACGGCCGGAGAGTGGTTTATTTCCGAAACACGCTACGGACTGTTCGTGCACGCCAAGCTTGGGATCGCGGAGGAAAACTCCGGAAAGCTTGTCGCGAAGGTGCGGCAAATCGCTAAAGAAATCGCTGAAGAAAAACAGGCGGACTATGTGATCGTCGATGGTCCTCCGGGGATCGGATGCCCTGTAATCGCTTCACTTTCAGGCGTGGATCTTGCGGTGGTCGTGACCGAACCCACTCTTTCAGGTCTTCACGATGCTGAACGGGTGATCGAGTTAGCGAAGCATTTTGAGGTGCCCGTCAGGCTGGTGATTAATAAATGGGACATCAATCCGGAAGCCTCGGGGAAAATCGAGCGTTTATGCGCGGGGCAAAAGATTCCCGTGATCGGGAAAATACCCTTTGATCGCGCTGTTATTGAATCCATCATTGCGGGAAGACCCGTTACGGAATACACAAATGGCACCTTAAAAACCGAAATGATCCGGATATGGGAGGCTGTAAAAGTTTAGACTATGATTTGTCCCGTCGAAAGAGATCTGCACGTATTAAAATATTTTTCTTCCGTGATCACTATCTCAGAAGGTCAGGTGATCAATGTGACGGATCCCTCCCTGCGTTCTTGTCCGCTGGCGCGTCATTTTTATCCTGAATTCAAAGACGCAGATCCGGAAGACGTGGAGTCTCTCAGGAACGCTGTCCGAAGAATCATCGAATCAAAGATCCGGAATTACGGATTTTTCACGAACGACCGTTCGTTTCATTTTCCCCAAGGCGCCGTTCCGTACGGTGCTTCTGAAATGTTGGCGGTTTCGTTGAAAAACCGTTTTATCGAAACAGCGGTCGTAGTTTGTGACGGCGCAGGCACCGTGATTACAGGTTCCCCCGAAACCGTCCAGGGGATCGGAGCGAGAATGAATACGTTGATCTTCACGTCGCCCGTGAAAGAAATCTTGGAAAAACTAAACGAAGCCGGCTGCCATATTGTGTTTAAAGATAACGCATGGATCGATCAAGTCAAAGGGGTCGAAAAGGCAATTTCGCTGGGATGCAAAAAAATCGGTGTTACCGTGCCCGGTTTTGCCGCAGAACAACTGGAGCAAATTCGCCTGCTTGGAAAAGAGGCAGGCGTTAGCATGGTCATTTTGGCTGTATGTACCACAGGTATTTCTGCTAATAAAATCGAGATGATCCGCCAGTACGCTGATCTGGCTTGGGCCTGTGCTTCCGGTGAAGTCCGGAAACAGCTGGGCAGCATTGCAAGGTTGCAGCTTTCGAAACAAATCCCTGTGTACGCGTTGACCGAGCGCGGAGTCGCATTTGCCGCCTCCTACCTGGATGATCCTTCCTTGGTTCGTCATTTCGATAGTACGAAACAATACCTTCTCTCAAGTGAACCGGGGGGATGGCCGGTATGTTCCGGATCTTTGCAGGGATATGTCCGGGAAGCAGTTTTACCCTTGGAAGCCAGAAAAACGTCTTTACATAATTCCAACAAAAATGAAAGGGTTTTGGCATGACGAAGGAAGATAGTTCGTTTTTTGGGAAAATACAGAAACCGTCGGCTCAGGGGCACATCCAGGGGCCTTGCGGGGACACCATGGAATTTTTCCTGAAAATAACTTCGGGTACGATCCGCAAAGTCCGTTGTTTTACGACCGGATGTAGGGCATCGAAAGCGTGCGCTTTGGAGACCGCCAGAATGGCTCAAGGTAAGCGTCTTGCCGATGCGCTTTTGATTTCACCCGGGAAAGTGATTCAGAGACTTCAACATATCCCGGATGATCATTTGCACTGCGCTATTTTGTCTGTAAGCACTTTGCACCGCGCGGTCGCGGATTATCTGATGAGTGGCAAAAAAAAGATCAGTGTCCGCATCAAGGGAGTTCCTCATGCACGCTGAAGTGTTCTTCTGGATTCTCGGAAGCGGGCTTCTGATGAGCGTTATCGCACTGATCGGGAGCGTCACATTTTTATTCAAACAGGAAACTTTTGAACGGATGATATTGCCGCTGGTCGCACTGGCCGCCGGTAGCCTCATCGGAGGCGCATTTTTCCACATGATACCTGCCGCGCTCTCCAGCCATCATCTGGACGAACTTCGGGTTGGCATTTGGATCGCTCTGGGGTTCACCGTTTTTTTTGCGTTGGAACAATTCATCCACCATCATCATTGCCACCGACAGAACGCGAACTGTCAAGAGCCTCTTGCATATCTGATCTTGATCGGAGATGGTCTCCACAACTTCCTCGGAGGCTTGTCCATCGCGGGGGTTTTCCTGGTGGATATTCGCCTTGGCATCGCGACATGGCTTGCTGCAGCGGCCCATGAAATCCCGCAAGAGCTTGGTGATTTTGGAGCCCTGGTCCATGCGGGATGGGACAAGAAAAAAGCTTTATTTTGGAATTTTATTTCAGCGTTACTTTTCCCGGCAGGAGCGCTCATCACTTGCGCGGTTTCACGTCATATCAATACGGATTTTCTTATTGCATTCGCTGCAGGAAATTTCATTTATATTGGGGCATCGGACCTTGTGCCGGAGGTCAACAAGGCCCGCTCTGTCTCAAAAAACATCATTCACTTCACGGCTTTCGCAATCGGCCTGCTGCTCTTGCTGATGATCCGTTTGTTGTTTAAACATTGATCCGTTTCAGAAAGGAACTCGCATGAAAATCGTTATTATTGGAGGCGTCGCAGCCGGTCCAAAAGCCGCATCAAAAATCATGCGCATGAATTCCGAAGCGGATGTCACGATTATCGAAAAAGGCGAACTGCTTTCCTATGCCGGCTGTGGATTACCTTACTACATTTCCGGCGAAGTGAAGGAACAGAAACAATTAATGGAAACTCCGGCAGGAGCCGTGAGGGACGCTGTATTCTTCCAAAATGTCAAAAATCTCAAGGTGCTCACCTCTACCGAAGTTGTGGAAATTGATCGTGCCGGTAAACGCGTCCGCGCCAAAACGTTAGCGGCAGGAAAAGATTTTTGGTTGTCTTATGACAAACTCATCCTTGCAACAGGTGCTTTACCTGTCATTCCGCCTATCCCTGGGGTGAACAAAAAAAATGTATTCACTTTGCACGGGGTTCATGATGCGGAAGGCATTAAACAAGCCCTGGCAGAAGAACGAGCCAAAGATGTGGTCATCATCGGTGGGGGGCTTATCGGCGTGGAGGTGACCGAAGCATTAACCGGACGTGGCTGCCGGGTCACTATCGTGGAAATGTTGCCGCAGATTCTCAATCTGCTTGATTGGGAGATGGCCCGCTTGGTAGAACAGCATATGGAATCCAAGGGCGTCAAGATCATGACGAACACCAAAGCTCTTGCGCTGGAATCCTCTCATGAGGCAGATAATACAGTGGCCCAGGTTCGAACGGATAAAGGCACCGTACCTGCGGACATGGTCATCCTGGCTATCGGAGTACGTCCCAATATATCTTTGGCGCAACAGGCAGGACTAACTATTGGCGAAAAAACAAAAGCGATCCGGGTCAATGATTATATGCAAACTTCGGATCCAGATATATACGCGGCCGGCGATTGTGTGGAGTGTAAAGACCGTCTGACCGGACAGACTTGCTTCATTCCGCTCGGTTCTACAGCCAATAAACAGGGCCGTGTCGCCGCAGTTAATATCTGTGGAGGAACCGATACGTTCCCAGGGGTTCTGGGAAGCGCTGTTTGCAAGGTGTTTGATTTTTGCGCCGCACGAACAGGACTGACCGAAAAAGCGGCCCGTTCTTTGGGATATGATGTTGTCACGGCGATGGCACCCGGTCCTGACAAGGCCCACTATATGCCGAAATCCAAAGCCCTGTTGCTTAAGATTGTAGCCGATAAAAAGACGGGGAAACTTTTAGGTGCTCAGGCTACAGGCCCTGGTGACGGGGCTAAGCGAATCGATGTTGCCGCAACAGCCATAGCGGCAGGTATGACGCTAGAGGATGTTGCCAATCTCGATCTCGCCTATGCACCCCCCTACGCCCCCGCCATGGATAATTTAATCACAGCAGCTAATGTCGCCCGAAACAAAAGGGACGGATTTATGGTCGGGATCACCGCGGAAGAAGTCCACCGCAAGTTTCTTGCCAAAGATGATTTTTTCTTTCTGGATGTCCGCTCACCGAAAGAATATGTGGAAGTCCGCTTACCTCAAGCAACACTCATCCCGCTCGGAGTCATTCGTAAACGTCTCGGCGAAATCCCGCGGGATAAGGAGATCATTGCTTTTTGCAAGGTCTCCCTTCGGGGATATGAGGCCGCTTTAATCCTTAAGGCCGCTGGCTTTAGCAATGTGAAGGTGCTCGACGGCGGTATCGCCATGTGGCCCTATGAAAAGGAGTGTTAAAAAAATGAAAAACGTGGCATTGATCGGAGCAACTAACAAAGCGGACCGATATGCCTATCAGGCGATGAAGCTGCTTTTGGAGAAAGGGTACCGGGTCTATCCCGTGCATCCCCGCATCACGACAATCGACGGCCTGTCTGTTTATCAAACAATCCGTGATATTCCGGAAGAAATTCACACCGTAACACTCTACGTAGGAGCTCCCCGATCAACTCTTATGATCGAAGGAATCCTGGGGTGTCGTCCACAGCGGATCATTTTCAATCCGGGAGCGGAAAATGACATCCTGGAAAAACAGGCTCGAGACGCGGAAATTGAAACGGTGCGAGGCTGTACGCTGGTCATGCTTAAAACCAACCAGTTTTGAAATTGCGAAAATGGAAAATATATTTGATAAATTTTATAAGCATTATGACGCATGGTACGACCGAAACAGGAATGCTTACCTGTCCGAACTGAGAGCCGTCCGGAAATTCTTGCCTAAAGAAGGTAAGGGTTTAGAGATTGGGGTTGGCACAGGACGATTCGCCGCTCCTTTGGGGATTAAAACAGGTGTTGATCCATCAAAGAAAATGATCGAGATCGCACGTTTGCGGGGCGTTGACGCCCGGCTAGGCCGCGGCGAATCTCTCCCATTCCAAAATTCATCTTTCAATTACGTGGTTTTGATCATCACTTTATGTTTTGTCAAAAAGCCGTTCCGGGTATTAGCCGAGGCGCGTCGAGTATTGAAGAGAAATGGCGTCTTGCTTGTCGGGATCATCCCTAAGGACAGCTTCTTGGGCAAGGCCTATCAGAAAAAAGGAAGCATCTTTTACAAAAACGCTCGCTTTTTTAGCATGTTTGAACTTGTGCATAAATTAGCCGTGTTAAAGTTCGTCGATTTTGAATTCTGCGAAACTTTGTTTCAATTGCCCGACAGGATCGCGCGCATAGAAAATCCCAAAAAGGGATTTGGGAAAGGCGGATTTGTTGTAGTGGCATGCCGAAAGAATGCGACAAAGAAACTGGAGAGCTGCAAATGAAAAAAAGGATTGGATTTGAAGAGATTGATAGCGCGAGACGGATCTTAAAACTTGATGAGTGCGCAACCATGCAAGAAATCAAGGAAGCGTACCGCCGCATGGCCACCCGTTATCATCCCGACCGGTGTAAGAAAGTGCAGTTAGCCTTGTGTGAAAGAAAGATTCGCGAAATCAATAATGCCAAAGATATCCTGACGGGTTATTGTACTAATTACAAATATTCTTTTAAGGAGAAAGACGTCATCAGAAACTCTTTTGAACGGGGAGAATACGAGCACCTGAAACAGTTTTATGATGGCTGGATCACCGAATTATGAAAACGACCCTCAAGAAAATACAGCAGGAAGAACACTCCCACTGCATACTGTGCGGACAAAACAACCAGCAAGGGCTCAAATTGGATTTCGACCTGAAAAAGGACGGTAGCATAGAAGCTTCATTCAAATGCTCTAAAGACCTTGAAGGCTATAACAATATTATGCATGGAGGAGTCATATCTGCCTTGCTCGATAGCATTATGACCAATTGCCTCTTTGCTCACGGCATCAAGGCCTTGACTGCCGAACTGAGCACCCGATTTATGACGCCCGTTAAAACAAAAGGAATCGTGAGACTAAGAGCCAACATAGAAAAGTCTAGCGGAAGCTATTACATATTAAAAGCATCACTCACCCAGGGGCAGACCGTCAAGGCCAAGGCGACCGGAAAATTCATTGCATTTTTTAAAAATCCCACAGTAAAAAATGATTCAGCGGTAACGGAAGGTGTAAGCGCGGCATGAAGAAGGATAAATCCTATTATTTTATTTGGTTCCCGGTTCGATTGGCCCTGGGCTCAATCTTTGTTTATTCCGGTTTGAGTAAGCTCGCTGTCCCTGTTGCCGAAACCCGGGCGATTTTTTATGAATACACATTTCTTCCCGATTTTGCAGTTCCCTGGATTGCGCTTATGTTCCCATGGGTGGAATTTTTTGTCGGCTCCTTTTTGTTTTTTGGGCTCTTTACACGGTTAGCCGCTTCGGTACTACTTGGCTTTACATTTTCCTTCGTAGTCCTTTTGGGAGCAGAACGTCTGCTGGGAGGGCATTTCCCGGGGGATTGTGGATGCTTTGCTGGAAGCTGGAAACTACCGACGCCGGTGATTTTCTTGATGGATATCCTTAACTTCTTTTTGGCCCTGAAATTGGTCCGTTTGAAAAGTCATTTGTGCAGTTTAGATGCCTTCATCTCTTCCCATATACAAGGTGAGCGAAGGACTCTTTCGACACGTTCCTTAACAGGAATTATTTTAGCATTGGCCCTGGCAGGTATCGTTCTGGTAGCTGGAATCTATCATGGAAAAGGCAAGCCTACTGTGCAAGCACCTGCGGAGCCGGTAAAGGTGTCATTTGTAAAGCGAATGGGCGCTTCCGACGCGACGGTGGAAATAGTCGAGTTTACCGATTTTGAATGTCCGGCGTGTGGTGCGGCTCATAACGTCTTGAAGCAGATTGAAAGTCAATATGCCGGTAAAATAAATGTGACATTTAAACACTATCCATTGCAATACCATAAGTCGGCCATGCAGGCGCACCGAGCGGCTGAGTGCGCGAACTCCCAAGGGAAATTCTGGTCTTTTCATGATGCGCTTTATCAAAGCCAGCGGGAATGGGTCGGAAAGGACCCTTCTGTTTTTTTTAGCTATGCGGAAATTTTGGGACTGGATGTGCCGCGTTTCAAAGATTGCTTGAGCGGCTTAGAACCCGATATTGCTATTAATGCCGAAGTGCAAGAAGCCCGGAAACGGCAGGTGAACGCGACGCCGACTTTTTTCATTAATGGAGAAAGAGCGGTTGGGCTTCGCGAGTTATCGTCAAAAGGCAAAGAAATCATCGAACATTCCTTGCAGCAAGGCATTCAGCATAAAAAACAGGGAACTGAAAAAAGTTAAACCTGTAATTCATTATTTTTCGAAGCATTGGACATTCAACCAAAGGAATTAATATGAGCGGAGACGGTTATCGCTATATTTACGGTCCTGTATCTTCTTGGAGACTGGGAAGATCTTTAGGCGTTGATCCCATTTCGGCAAAGGAAAAAATATGCACGTTCGATTGCGTTTATTGTCAGCTTGGAAAGACGACGGCATTTTCGAACCAAAGGCGAGAGTTTGTACGGATCAAGGATGTGATCCATGAAATTGAAACGCTCCCGTTGCCGCCTATTGACTATATTACATTTTCCGGTGCCGGAGAGCCAACGCTTGCAAAAAACCTGGGAGGCATGATCAAGGCTGTCAAAAAAATCAGGAGAGAAAAAGTAGCCGTCATCACGAATTCCTCGCTCATGAACAGAAGGGATGTCCAGCAAGACTTATCACTGGCGGATTTTGTCCTCGCTAAATTGGACGCAGATTCTGAGGAATTGTTTCAAAAAATAAACAGGCCCATGCCTGGCATGAACCTCCGGACAGTTATAGCAACCGTGAAGGGTTTCAGATCTTTTTATAAGGGCCGGTTGGCGCTGCAAATAATGTTTACCTCTCTTAACAAAAAATGTGCCGGGCAAATTGCGAATTTTGCCAAAGAGATCCATCCGAATGAGATAGAGATCAATACGCCTTTGAGGCCTTGCGGTGCGGAGCCGCTTCCGGAAACGATCCTGAGCGGTATTGAGCGCGAGTTCCGGGATATTTGCGGTGGGAATATTTCCATTATTAACGTATACAGCGCCGAAAAAAAGAAAGTTTCGCCGATCAGCGGGCCTGATACTTTACGGCGCAGAGGAAAAGTTTAAAAACTCCACAACAAAAATAAGGGTCTTATAGAATGCTGCCTCAAATATCCACAAACAGATTTCCGAACAAACGAATTTTGGCTTTTTCCGTCCTTCTGGCAAGCATGAGCTTCTTTTCCGGTTGTGCTTCAGCTCCTCCGGGCCACGCACCGGTATATCAAACACTAAGCCCCGTCTCGACGTCTTCCTTGGTACTCCCCCGCTCATCCGGGGCTCTTCGTAATATCTACCATGAGGTCGGACCTTGCGAAACCCTTTGGCGTATCTCGACCATCTACAGCGTGGATATGGCGACCATCATGCGCGTCAACCATTTGACAAATAAAACTCAACTCAAGAAAGGAATGAAACTTCTTATCACGAATACGCGTGGCCCGCGGGCGAATATCCCCCTCTTCCCGACTACACGCTGGACGCATATTGTGATCCACCATACGGCGACCGATCAGGGCAGTGCTTACAGCGTTGACGGTTTGCATCAACAGCGAGGATGGGAGAATGGGATGGGCTATGATTTTCTGATCGATAACGGGACGCGTGGCAAGACGATCGGTCAAATTGAAGTGGGGCCACGGTGGCTCAAACAGATGCAAGGAGCGCATGTAAAAGTGGGCGACTGGAACCAGAAGTCCATTGGCATCGCCGTGGTCGGTAATTATAGCGAAGCAGGACTTCCTGATAAAATGTTCGATTCTCTAACTTTTCTCGTGCTTACGCTCAAAAACTTTTACCGCATTCCGGATCAAAATATCATAGGGCATCGCGATGTCCCTGGCGCTGCGACCGAATGCCCCGGAAAATTCTTCCCCTGGAACGAATTCAAACGCCGTCTCCGGAGTTATTAAAGAATTTCCCGACAAAAAAGGACCAGGAGCTGAAAAATGATTTATCTTTACGGTTTTGCCTTTTTGGCTTTAGCGGCATCTTTCAGCGCTAATTTCAAAAAAACGGTACTCGCGCTTAAAACCGCCTGGCGTGAGTTTTTTCAGATTTTACCGACATTAGTGATCATGGTGATTTTAGTGACAATCCTTTTGTTTCTCGTGCCCGATCAGGTCATTGTGGCTTATCTCAGGAACCATGATAAATGGATCGGATTTTTGTTCGCCACGCTTTTCGGATCCATCACGATCATGCCCGGATTTATCGCGTTTCCGCTTTGCGGGATCCTTCTGAAAAAAGGTGTGGCTTATATGGTGTTGTCGGCTTTCGCAAACACCTTAATGATGGTAGGCGTTGCAACGTTTCCGCTTGAGAAGCGATATTTTGGAACAAAAGCAGCTCTTATGAGGAATGCCTCGAGCTTGTTCATAGCGATTATTGTTGCGCTTGTGACGGGATTTTTTTATGGAGAATTACTTTAATGATGCTTTCGCGCAGAGTCACTGTTATGACGGGGATTCTCTACGGCGCATTCATCTGCATAGCGTTTCTGGCAGGATACGAGCCGGGTCAGAGGATCGGTCGGGATTTCGTTTACTTCAGCTGGGATATTCTCAAAGTGATGCCTCCTGTGTTTATTCTCATAGGACTATTCGAGGTTTGGGTGTCCTCTAAAGCCGTTGAGAAACATTGCGGCAAAGATTCCGGTTTTGCCGGTTTTCTTTGGGCCATCCTTCTTGCCGGTACTGCGGTAGGCGGAGTGCAGATGGCGTTTCCCGTCGCATATGCCTTGCACAAGAAGGGAGCGAGACTCGGAATGATTTTCACCTATGTGGGCGCGGCCGCTATATGCAGGATACCTCTGACGACATTTGAAGCGTCCTTTTTAGGGGTAAAGTTCACGGTAATCCGATGGGCGGTTTCTTTGCCGCTGGTTATTTTGGCAGCTGTTTTCCTTGAGCGTTACTTGACTGTCCAAAGCTACAAATTACCGCTAATGGAAATGGATAAATGAAAACATGTCTGGACTGCATTCCATGCTTTTTCCGGCAGGCTCTTGAGGCGTCCAAGCTGGCAGGGGCAAGCCCCCGGACACAGCAGCGTGTGCTGAACGAATTGGCAAAGATTTGTTCCTCATTTTCTTTAAAATCTTCTCCCCCTGAAACGGGACGGATCGTTTATCGGCTGGTCAACCGGATCACGGAGAAAAAAGATCCTTATACAAAGATCAAAGCAGAAAGCAATCAAAAGGCGCTTAAACTTTATCCACGACTCAAAAGAAGGATCGCTCATTCGTCCGATCCGATGGCTGCCGCGGTGAGTTTGGCGATCGCCGGTAATATTATCGATTATGGCGTCAAAAACTCCTTAAATGTTGAACGGGAGCTGAAAAAGATCATGAAAGAAGAGACCCGGCTGATTCCCAAAGAAAATAAAAAATTTTACCAGTATACGAAATTCAAGGGGGCGCTCTCCAAAGCCAACACAGTTCTTTATCTGGCGGATAATGCCGGGGAAATCGTGTTCGACCGTCTTTTGCTGGAAGAGATCCAGAAAGAGGATCCATTAAAGCAGATCATTTACGCGGTCAAATCCCGGCCGATCATTAATGACGCCCTGGCTAAGGACGCCAGACAATGCGGGGTCGACCGAATTGCCCGGATATTCGAAAGTGGGTCCGATGCCCCCGGTACGGTCCTTTCGCTATGCTCCCAAGAATTTTTGCGTACTTACCGAAAAGCAGACATCGTGATCAGCAAGGGCCAAGGGAATTTTGAAACATTATCCTTAAGTCAACGGCCGGTCTTTTTTTTATTCATGGCCAAATGTCCTGTCGTGGCACGCCATGCCGGATGCCGGATAGGGGATATTATCTTGCGATGCGGTGGAAAGAAGTGAACGCTGGAGGAATGAGATGAAAACATGGATCAGACTGCTGGCCTTTGTGTGTGAAATATGCCCTTTGTGTATCACGTCCAGGCGTTTCCCGGACTCCAAATTTGCTTCAGGAATGAAGCGGCTGGAGAAGTTTTGCCCGTTTTGCAATGCACATAAGATGCTGAAACAAAAAGAACACGCACAAGAGGAATGAAAATGAATATCCTCCGGATCAGGCAATATCCAGACCCTGTTTTAAGGAGAAAGTGTCTTTCGGTAGCGGGTGCCACTGATAAAGAGAGGAAGCTTTTCGAGCAAATGCTTTTTATTATGCGGCGTTTCAAGGGAATCGGTTTAGCAGCCCCGCAGGTCGGAATTTCCCAAAGCCTTATCGTGGCAGATATCGGAAAGGGAGCCATCCGGTTGGCCAATCCCACGCTTTTGAAAATACAAGGATCAGATGAAGCGGAAGAGTGTTGTTTGAGTATCCCCGGCGCCAGGATCCTTGTGAACAGACCGGCAGAAGTTATTGTGGGCGGATTAAATGAAAAAGGCAAATCCGTGATTATCGAAGCTGAAGGACTTTTGGCGAAAGTGCTTCAACATGAGATGGATCATTTGGAAGGAAGATTGATCATCGACTATTTAAATTTCTCAAAACATTCCATTGGATCAACTCCAAAATGAACCATCATTCAAAAAAGAGGAAATACAACAAGGGCTTTCTGAATCTGGACTCTCGGGTTTGGCCGGGGGCGGTCTTTTTACTAGTGGCTTTTTTATTCGCATGGATCTGTTGTCTTTGTTTGCCGGCAATCCTGCTTGCGATTGCGCTTTTGGGACATCTGCTGTTCTTCCGCGATCCTCCGCCGAAGGCCCCGGCCGGGGGCGAGGTAATTTCTCCGGGAAGCGGCAGGGTTATTTCCATTGATCTCGTGAATGAAGGCCGGTTTTTACATAACGAAGCTTGGAAAATCCGGATTTTTCTTGCTCTCTGGAATGTCCATGTGACTCGTTCTCCCATGGATGGCGAAATTGTTTATCAGGAGCACACTCATGGAAAACACCTGAATGCCTTGCTCAAGATCGCTTCAGAATACAATGAATCGAATTGGATCGGTATCCAGAGAGAGAATCGAAAAGTACTTGTTCGGCAGATGACTGGTGCGATCGCGCGGCATATTTATTCCGACGTCTTCGTGGGAGACCAAGTTTTGCGGGGCGGAAAACTTGGGATCATTTGCTATGGATCCGGCGTGGAGATATACATTCCCAAACGGTTATTTGAGCCAACTGTTCGGGTTGGAGACCATGTCAAAGTTGGAATGACGCCCATCGGAAAGTGGGCCAACGAGGCTGCATTATGAAAAGCCGGCTCTATTTTTCCACAGCGGCATTTCTTAACATGATCACCCTGCTGTGTCTCATAGCCTTGACCATGGCAACTTGTATCCTTTTGGCGTAAAACGGCGTGTAACAAAAGTAAAAAAAGGAGATTAAATAAAGATGCAAAAAACGGCTCAACAACTGGATCTTGAGATTCAACAGGAGCGAATCAATTATCGGATGAAATCTATCAAGAAAACGTTTGTCGTGATGAGCGGAAAAGGCGGCGTCGGGAAAACGACCGTTGCTGTGAATCTTGCGTATGCTCTCGCTCTTAAGGGGAATCAGGTCGGGATTCTGGATGTTGATATTCACGGGCCTAATATCGCTAAAATGCTCGGCATTGAGGATAAGTTGGTACAACAGTTTCGGGAACATTCCATCCAACCGGTTATGGTCAGAGAAAATCTAAAGGCGGTTAGCATTGCCCTGCTTGGCTTGGACCCATCCGAACCTATCATCTGGAGAGGCCCTGCCAAGGCGGGCGTTATCCGTCAATTCCTGGGCGATGTTGAGTGGGGCGAACTCGACTATTTGATCGTGGATTGTCCGCCAGGCACCGGCGATGAACCCTTGAGCGTATGCCAGCTCATTCCGGATCTGACAGGGGTGATCATCGTAACAACACCCCAGGAAGTGGCCATATTAGACGCAAAAAAGAGCATTTTTTTTGCGAGGAAGATCAATGTTGCGGTCGCCGGAATCATCGAAAACATGAGCGGGTTTTGCTGTCCACACTGTTGCAAAGAAATAAACCTGTTCAAGAAAGGAGGAGGCCAAAAACTGGCGCTTGAACAACGGGTCCCGTTTCTTGGGGCCATCCCTGTGAATATTGATTTTGTAACTCGCGGGGACATGGGGACGCCTTTTGTTTCAATGGACGGAAACGATCCTTCCGCGCAAGCTTTTTCCGTGATTGTAACTATACTGGAGGCCAATGTAGAATCACATTGTGAAAAGCATAGTTTTAAAAAATAAAAAAGGAGGAATCAATATGGGAACCAAAGGAAAAGAGATCGTGGGAGTGAATATAAAGGAGTTACTCAGTCTGATGAACAAAGCCTATGCCGACGAATGGCTAGCTTATTATCAGTATTGGGTGGGTGCCAAAGTCGCAGCGGGAAGAATGCGCGGCATTATCGCCAAAGAGCTCGAGCAACACGCGGAAGAAGAGCACAAGCACGCAGGCATGCTCGTCGAGCGCATGATACAACTCGGCGGAACACCCCTCTTGAAGCCCGAAGATTGGGCGAAGGAAACAAACTGCGGCTATGACGCGCCTATCGATCCGAGCACGAAAACACTTCTCACGCAAAACATCAAGGGCGAACAGTGCGCGATCACAACCTATAAAAAGCTTCTTGATTTCGTGAAGGGCAAAGACGACCTCACAGAGAAGATCGTCCTTGAGATCCTGGCCGACGAGGTGGAACACGAAGAAGACCTCCAGGCCATGCTTGATGACATGAAAGCCCCTGTTAAGTGAGCGTTGAAAAAGCAAAAGACCATTACCTTGGCCGATCCGGCTCACGACGGATGAATTGTTGTGAATCAGTGGCTCACGCCTTCAAACACGCAGTTCCTTTATCCGAAGAGGAGCTGCGTTCGTTTGAGGGATGTAGCGGAGGCAGAGCCCCGGAAGGCTACTGTGGCGCTTTTTATGCGGCTCGGTATATCCTCGAACGCCATTTCCCCCACCGCGCCCAGGAAAGTATGGCTCAGCTTCATTCCGCAGCAGGCTCCCTTAAATGCCGCGAGATCAAAGCTCTGAAAAAGATGCCGTGCGTCGGCTGTGTCGAAAAAGCCGCAGCAATAGTCGAGGGAAAATGAAACTTTGTCTTATTGCTGAAGGCTCAACAAAACGAGATAGGAAAACTCTGCGATGGGGCATTTCCTTTCTGGTTGGAGACGTTCTTTTCGATGCGTTTGGCCGGGAAGATATCTTCCGAAAAAATGTTAGCCGCTTCAAGATCGATCTGCCCCGGGTCAAGCATGTAGTGATCTCGCATGAGGACTGGGACCACATCGCCGGTCTTGGGGATTTCCTGAAAGCTAATTCCAAAGCGCGTGTTTACATCTGCAGGAAATCGGGTAAAACGTTAAAGGAACTGATACTGAATAGCGGCGGCTCACTTGTCGAAGTCGGTAAAACTCGAAAGATAAACCGCAATATTTTTTCCCTTGGGCAGATGCGCGCGAATACAGGCCGTGGCATCCTTTATGAACAGGCGCTTGTCGTGAAATCCCGAAATGGCTTTTCTGTGATCACGGGGTGCGCTCATCCGGGGATCCTCCGGATAGTCAAACGGGTCGTCAAAGTGTTCGGGAAAAAGATCTATGCCGTCTGCGGCGGATTCCATATGAAGGACAATACGCGGGAAGAAAATTCGAAGATCATCGCGGGATTTCAAGCCCTCGGCGTTAAAAAGGTTCTTCCCCTCCATTGCACCGGCCGTCATGCCGCACGCTTGTTCCAAAAGACCTACGGGCGAAAATGCTCTTTCCTGCGAGAGGGGCAATCCACAACTCTCTAAGGCGTTGGCGCTAAAACCAGCCGAAACCATTTTTTCATTTTTTTGATATTTTAAAAACGATATCGACTTCAATCTCCACTTCGGCCGCATTAAAATCCTCGGAGAATTTTGGAAAAGGGCTAGCGCGACGGACAACATCCAAGGCTTCCCGGTCGAACTCCTGAAGGCTTGATGGCTGAATGAGCCTCAGATCTTTGACGAGCCCAGAAGATAAAACTTTAAAAGAGATCCGGACCACCCCTTGCCGCCCTACCCGCAAAGCCGCGCGTGGATAGGCCCTTTCTTCCTGGATCTTCTGTTTGATGCTGTCTTGATACCGAAGGAATGACTGCTGGAGGGATTGGTCCAATGCTTCCGCAAGCGGGTGAGAGATCTCTTCCTTCTCTTTGGCAGGCGCTTCTATTTTCTTCTCTTTTTCAACCTTGTATTGGTCCGGCAAGAGATCTTGGTCTGCTTTGAATTCTACTTCAAAAGACCTCGTCTCATCCGAGGGATGAAAACGGAAAAGCCCGGAGCCAAGAACAGTCGCATGCACGACAAGTGACACAAGAAAAAAAGCCGGAAGTTCAGCGAGAGCTTTCACGTTCTGGAACCTGAGTCGATATTACAAGGCCGCTTGCCTTTGCGTCTTTGGCGATATCCATGATCTTAACAGCCGCTCCCAAAGGAACGCCCTCATCGGCTTTGATGACCACCGTCTTTGACCTCGCGCCGCCCAACCCTGATCGAACCGCATCTTTTAGATCTTCCCAAAGCACCTTCTTGCCAGCCAATAGAATATGGCCGTCTTTATCGATCGTGATGGTCAGGTCCTCATTTTTCTGGGTTTGGGCGTGCGCTGCGCTGGGAAGCTTCACTTTAAATCCTTGATGGGAAACAAAATGGGAGGACAGCACAAAAAAGATCAGAAGAAGGAACACCATATCGATCAGAGGCGTCATATCGATACGGACTTCGGATCTTTTGCGTCTTTCAAACTCCAGTGATCCCATCAGAACCTCTTTCCCAAAAACCCTGTCTAGTGAATCTTAAAAACATCTGATGCGATATTTTTTAATTGAATTGCCCTGGCATCGACGATGCCTTCAAGATAATGCGAGCAAACAACCGTCGGGATCGCGACGCACAGCCCAAAAACGGTCGTTAAAAGTGCTTCCCAAATACCACCCGCCAAGACCGTCACATCTGCCATTCCGCCGGCGCCTTCGATCGTTTTGAAAGTTTGCACCATACCCGTCACGGTCCCCAAGAGCCCGAGCAATGTCGCGGTGCTTCCGATCACCGCAAGAACGCGAAGATATTTTTCTCCAGCTTCCAGTTCTCGGGAACCAGCACGTCGGAGTATTTTCTGCTTTTCTTCCTCCGAGCGATCGCTCACCTTGACGCCCACCGAAAGGAACCGGCCCAAAAAACAGGGCTCGGCTTCGCACAAAGCAAGGGCCTCTCCTGTTTTTCTCGCGTCCATAAGCGCCAAAACACGCTCCGGAAGATTCCTATTCCGGGAGCGTGTTTTATAGAAAAAAGAAAACCGTTCCAGAACAACCGCCAAAGAAACCACGGAACAAAAAAGGATGGGCCACATGAAAAAGCCGCCCTTCAGAAAAAAATCGGTCATAATCGGATCGGTCCTTTCTTAAAAACGGTAGGAGAGGCTTGCGTACATGAAACGCCCCGGTTCGTTGACAATGCGGACATTGGCGCCGGCCGGATCCGTTGGGTCATACTCGTAAGAATTCGCCATCGCATAATTCCGGTCAAGAATATTATCGATCCCCAAGTAAACCACCGCGCCGTTCAAAAACTCAAAATGACGGATCGACTTGTCGAATGCATAGCCGGCACGAACATTAAAAACATCCCAACCCTTGATATGGACTTCTCCAGCCGCTACATCAACCCGTTTTTGCGCGTTGGAATGAACCCATTCAAACGTTGAGAAAAATCCTTTGTGGTCATAATTGACTCCTGCTTTGATCTTAAGCGGAGCCACTTCCGCCAGATCTTTATCATTATTCCCCGCCGGCCGTTTGTATTTTGCTCCGTACTGATAAGCCAACCCGCCTTCCAACTCAAAACCTTTGCCCAAATCCAGCGTCGATTTTACGTCACCGCCGATCAAATAGGCATCGATATTTGTATAGGTCCGGGCAGGCACAGCCGTCTGGTAGATGAAGTCCTTGAGATAACTGTAAAATCCTTTCGTCTTGATCTTCAGACGCTTAAACAACTCCGTTTCGAAACCAATGTCAGTTTCGAAATTATGAGCCGGCTTAAGATCTGGGTTCCCATAAAAACCCGCACTTTCCTGGATATAGCGTTCCACCCCCGACGGAGTCCGCGTCGAAAGGCCCACCCCCCCGAACATTGCAGTTGCTTTTGTGAAAAAATACTTTAAAAAAAGATTCGCGCTCGGGAAAAACTCCGTTTGTCCGTTCTCATCCGTCATGGCCCGGCTAAACACCAGTGTCCTGTCGGCTTTTGTATGAAAAATATCCGCGCGAAGTCCTCCCGTCACCGAAAGCTTGCCGATGTCTTTTTCGGCTTTCAGATAAGCACCAAAGTCGAGTTCATTCACATCAGGAAAAAGGGATTTGTTCAGAACCTGTTCCGTCACGCGGCTCATCAACTCGCCGTACCAGTTGCGATAGTAAGCATCTATCCCTCCCGTCACTAAGGCAATGTCTGATTTGATCTCGTTCTCGATCCGCGCTCCGGTGATATACGAGATGGCTTCAATCTTCCTGTTGGGGACCTGTCCGGGCCCTTTGCGGAATTTTCCCGAGGGGTAATGTTCGATCCGGTTATAGTATCCTGACAAACTCAGTCGGTCCGAAAAACGGCCGAGATCCTTGATGGAGTATTCCAGTTTATTGAAATAGTTCCGCTCGATCTCCGTATCCATCGCAACCCGGGGGGTCAGGATATCATTCCCCCGGCCATAAGACGCCGTAAGCACGACCTCTTGGTTCTCCGCAGGCTCTACTTTAATCTTCCCCCAAAAATCGTGCTTTTCAAAAGCAGCCATATCCTGCCCCTTTTGATTGTAGTTCGGATTGAAGCTCGTCAATCGGTTGCCCGCGCCGTCGTGATATTGTCCCGATCTTGAATAGTTATATCCAAAAATCCCCTGGATCAGCTTATTGCCGCCGCTCAGAAAACCGCCTTGGCTTAAATAGTCAAAGGAACCGAATTTCGACAAAAGATCTCCATGAAATCCTTCCTCGGGATCCTTGGTGATCACATTGATATCGCCTCCCAAAGCTCCGGGGGTGCTGACATCATAAGGCCCTTCGTTCACTTCGAGCTTATCAATCGTGAGCAGATTGATATGCGAAAGTGGCGGGTCCTTCCGGCTACCGCAGGAGCCTTCAATAAGAGTTTTGTCTTGGGAAAAGCGAAGATTGCTTTTCGTAAAACCTCTCAGGCCGACCTCGTTCCCGTAACCGCTTTTACGGATCATGGAGGCTTCCACCAACTCATCCGAAATAATTTCGGCAAGATCCACGACTTTATGCGATTTTAACGATTTCTGGTCGATCCTGGCCTTTTCCGAAATGTCGAGCTGTTCGCTGTCCGGCGCATCGGAGACCAGGACCTCACCGAGGTCAAACACGGTCTTCTGGGCAAATGCTCCCCCCATAAAAACAAATTGGGCAATAAAAAGCATTGAAATAAAGCAGGCCGTCTTTTTCACGTCTTACTCTTCTTTTTTTAAATGAAAATCATTTCTATTTACAAGACACGCATTCTATGCATAATGGACGCGTTGTCAATCTTGTTGTGATCCAAGGAGATGCTCTCATGAATCCCTATCTCGTTAAGCTTAAAGAAAACGGCCTCAAAATCACTCCGCAGCGGGAAGCGGTGCTGGATCTTTTCGCTAAAGATAACTCGAGGAAAACTCCGTATGCGGTCCACAAAAAACTTAAGAGGCTACTTCCTCAGCTAGGCCTTCCGACCGTCTACCGCGTTCTCGAAGTACTAAAGGAGATCGGACTTTTGGTCCAAATCCCTTCGGAAGACCGGCAACTTCACTACAGTCTTTGCCATCTCCCCGGCCACAAACATCACCATCATTTCGTTTGCCGGAAATGCAAAAAGGTCGAAGAAGTCGAACAGTGCAATTTCAAATCAGTTGCCGCTTTCATCCGCCGCAAACTCGGCGCGATCGTCGAATCCCATTCGCTACAGCTTGAAGGTTTGTGCGCGCGCTGCAAATAAAAAAGAGCGCCTCATGCTAAAAAAAATAACCGTAATAACCCTTACAATCTTCCTCGGTATAGGAGCTTTTGTTTCAGCCCAGGCAAAAGAAACGGATGCCTCTCTGGAAGTGGCCGCAACGCTTTTCCCCACTTATGATTTTGCAAGACAAATCGGAAAGGATAAAACCCACGTTACGCTTCTTCTTCCTCCGGGTGTGGAATCTCATGCGTTTGAACCCAGACCAAGTGACGCAGCCAGAATCTCCAAGTCTGACATTTTTATTTATACCGGAGAATTTATGGAACCGTGGGCTAAAGACCTTCTGGCGGGTACGTCTTCGGAAGCGCTACTTGTGGTTGATGCGAGCCGGGGGATCGAACTCATGGCTGATGAAGACCACGATGGAGAAGAGGAACATCATGAGGAAGCGCGTCATCATGGCGGGAAAGACCCGCACATCTGGACCGATCTCGCGAACGCTCAAAAAATGGTCGCTACGATCACCGAAAGTTTCTGCGAAAAGGATGCCGAGAACTGCGCTTTTTACCGCGCGAACGCGGCTTCCTACAACGCAAAACTGGCGGACCTCGATCAAAGATTCAAAGCGGGACTCGCCGACTGCAAACATCACGCGATCATCTACGGCGGACATTTCGCGTTTGGTTATTTTGCGCATCGCTACGGGTTGGAGCATGTTTCACCTTACCGCGGATTTTCTCCGGATGCAGAGCCGACCCCGAAGGCTATTGCAGAATTGATCAAGACCATGAGATATTCCGGTATGAAATACATCTACTATGAAGAGCTGTTGGATCCCAAGGTTGCCCGGACGATCGCCGAAGAAACAGGCGCAAAACTCGAGCTTCTTCACGGCGCCCATAATGTCAGCAAGGAGAATCTCGCCAAAGGAATCACCTATCTGACTATCATGGAGGAAAACCTGGCCAAGTTAAGAACCGGCCTGGAATGTTCATGAAAGTTTTAGAAGTTAAAAATCTCTCGACCGCCTATAAAAGCGTCGAGGTCCTCCGGGATATTTCATTTACTGCGGAAGCGGGCGATTACATTGGGATCGTGGGTCCAAACGGATCAGGGAAGACCACTCTGATCAAAACGCTCCTGGGGCTCTTACCCTCGTCCCGCGGAGAGATCCTGATTGAGGGAAAATCTCTCTCCCATTTTAAAGAATGGGGCCACATTGGATATCTGCCCCAAAAAATGCCTTTTCTGGACCAACACTTTCCCGCAACCGCTGAAGAGATCATCGCAACCGGCACTTACCCCGGGAAATGCTTCCCAAAAAAGCTGGGAGGAAATGATCATCGGGCCGTTGACCGGGTGGCGGCCCTGCTTGAGATTGAAGACCTGAAACAAAAACCCATAGGAAAACTTTCCGGGGGCCAGCAGCAACGGGTCCTTTTGGCGCGGGCCTTTGTCCATGAACCGAAGATCGTGATCCTCGACGAACCTACCGCGGCGCTTGACCCTCAATCGCGCGGGTCTTTTTACGCGATGGTAAAAAAAATGAACCTGGAAACGCAAACAACCGTTCTGCTCGTCTCTCATGACATCGCATCGCTCGGCAAAGAAGCTTCCAAACTCCTTTATCTGGACCGCAGGATTATTTTTTATGGAGGGTTTGAAGCTTTTTGCAAATCCCCGGAGATGACCGCTTACTTCGGCTCCTTATCCCAGCACCTTATGTGCGGGAGGCATGGAAACTTATGAGCCTCATTCAACAAGTCTCCGAAGCGCTTCAGTTTGGGTTCATTCAAAAGGCCTTGATCGCCGGCTGTTTGATCGCCGTCAGTTGCTCCTTTCTCGGCGTCTTTCTTGTCCTGCGCCGTTTTTCCCTTATAGGCGACGGCCTTGCCCATGTCAGCTTTGCGACCGTCGCGATCGGACTTCTTCTCCATCAACAACCGATTCTCATCTCGCTTCCTTTAGTGGCCCTGGCTTCCTTGTTTATTCTAAAACTGAACGAAAAGGCCGGGCTGCATGGCGATGCCGCGATTGGACTTGTAGCCTCTTTCGGTGTCGCCGGAGGGGTGCTCATCGCGAGTTTGGCGGGAGGCTTTAACGTGGATCTTATGAGCTATCTTTTCGGAAGCATCCTTTCCATCAGCACAACAGAGGTCTGGATCACCTGGGTTCTTTCGATCGCGATCATCGTCTGCATTGTTCTTTTCTATCATGATCTCTTTGCGATCACCGCGGATGAAGACTATGCACGCGTCCTCGGGATCAACCCAGGCACGATCAACAAGGTCCTGATCCTTCTCACATCATTTACGGTCGTGATCGGCATCAAGGTCGTCGGGACCATGCTGATCTCAAGCCTGATCATCCTCCCTGCGGTAGCGGCTCTCCAGATCGCAAGAAGCTTCAAAACCGTTATTTTGACCGCTTCTTTGTTCTCGCTTATTTCAGTCTTGGCCGGCATCTTTATCTCTTACATCTTCGACCTGCCGTCCGGCGCAACTATTGTATTGATCAATTTCACCTTTTTTGTTTGCGCCTGGGTTGCTTCGCGCTTCATGAAATGAGGAAAAACCATGATCCTTTCTGACGGCGATATCTCCCGGTCATTAAAAAGCGGCCGTCTGGTGATTCGGCCGAGAAAAAATATTTCTATAGAGCCGGCGTCCGTTGATCTGAGCCTCGGGAGGAATTTCGTGGTTATTGACGAGAACAAGAACGGTTGCCTGTCCTTGAACTCTCAGGCACATTACCGCAAGATACGGTCCCGTTCTTTTATCCTGTCCTCTCATTGTTTTGCGCTTGCGACAACCCAGGAATGGATCGAACTTCCCAACGACCTGACGGCGTTCGTGGAGGGTCGCAGCTCCATTGGCAGGATCGGCTTATTCATTCAGAATGCCGGATGGATCGACCCAGGCTTTAAAGGCACCATCACCCTGGAACTTTACAATGCAAATTCCCTTCCCATCAAACTGGAAACAGGGCGTAGAATATGCCAGCTTGTTTTTTGCCGGATGAACCGCCCGGCTCTAAAACCCTACCGGGGCAAATATCAGAACCAAAAAAGCACGACAGGATCCCTAATCTACAAGGATAAAAAATATGCCTAAAAGTGATCCCGAGAGGAAAAGTGACAGTCACTTTTCCCGAAACCGAACAAAGACGGCCGAAGTCTATGGTTTTCCGACACTTAGAACCGAAGCCGTGGAACATGCGAAGTCCTGTGGATTTGACGTTGGCCAGAACCACAAAAAGCTGCATTCTGAAACCGTTTCCAAGAATGCTCCGTGCCCATGCTGCAAACACCACGCAGCGGAACCTCCCCCAAATGGATTTCCTTTTGCTGCCACATTAAAGAAAATCGTCCAACCCCTTCACCGTATGATTTCCTGGTTCTATCACAACCTCTTCATGCGCTTGTGGCTCGTTTTCGCGGGACTGATCGGTATTTCCACTACTTCGGTCTGCCCCTGCTGCGGGCAGGCCGCGGCATCGTGCCCGACCGGATTCTCTCTTATCGCCGGGCTCGCTGGCATCCTGGCGCTTTTGGGTGTTTTTCAAAAAAAGACTCGTGCCTTCCTTCGCAGGGTCTTTCCTTTTCTAACAGAAACCCAAAGCCATTGCGCGTTTTGGGGCTTCATCCTCTTCCTAGTCGCGACATTTATGTTTACCGGATATCAACTGGCCGGGAAACCTCTTGTACAGAAAGAATGGTCGCCGGGCCAACGAAAGATTTTTAAAAAAACAAGCGTTTCCGTCCTTCCCGCCCCGATCGTCACCCCGCCCCCTGCAGCAGAAGAAAAAGAAAACAAACTCACGAAACAGGAAGTTCCACCTCTTGCTCTTAAACAAGACTCTGCCCTTTCAAGACCGGAAAAGCCGGTTCGGGTTAATTCCTTTAAAGAAAATTCAACTCTCATGGCCGAAACTGCGCCTGCGCTCCCCGTTTCTGCCACACAAACATCTGCTTCGATAGCGCCCGCTTCTCCGGTAAAAGTTGAAGAACCCCTCCAAGAAACTGAGCCGCCAACCCGGATGAGGGCTATTATCAACCCGGACGGAAGCGTAGAGTTCCAAAAAAATCCGGAAGGTTTAATACGCTACGAAACATGGAATTTTATGGAACTGAATGACGACATTTATGAGCGAATCAACGCTTACCGCGGAAAAAAAGTTGAAATTGAGGGATATGTCTACCGCCGCAGTGACTTTGAGCCGGGGTATTTTGTCACGGCACGGCTTTACATGTGGTGTTGCACCTTCGATGCTGCTCCCGTAGGCCCCTTATGCAAATGGAACCGGGCTGACGAATTAAAAGATGGAGCCTGGATCCGCGTAGAAGGAACGATCGAGCCGATGTTCTTCCATGACACCTTTGAAGACGCAAGCGACGATATCCCCTTAATCAAAGTTGAAAAGGTGGAGCGGATCCCCAAACTGGAAAACCCCTATGTTTATCTCCGGGGAACCCGCCCGACCCCGCGTCCAGGACATTCCTAACCGTTTGAATCAATCAGCCGTTCAATTAGCCGGGATTCTCTTCCGGCGGGATCTCTACGATCCTTTGGAGACCACGTTCCATCAATCTCTCGAAAGCCGTAGAAACCATCCGGGCATAAGTCCAGAACGCGCTTTCCGTAAAGTGGAGAGTGATCCCCTGGACACACACATTGATATGTCCGCAAGGCCCCTTATAGACCATGCCCAAACTCTCTGATTTCGCTAGCTCAATAATATCGTTCATGGATTTCCTGTCCTTTCATAGATGACCTCTTTTGAGTCATGACAATTGCCGCCGCATTTTCCGCAATGCTCTCCCTTTTTGACGTCTTTGCGCACAAGCCTTCCTTTTGATACCAGCACGTCCAACATTTTTTCCATTACTCCCCACTCGATGCCAAAATGAAGAGCAAGGTTATAAAGCGATTCTGACGGTCGTTCTTTAAACAATTTCTGGACATCCATGATCATATTCTGACCTCCTTGCGCGCTGTGGACACTTTGCCAAGCGCGACGATAAACAGTAAAACAACCCCCAAGCAGAAAACGATCCAGACAAGCGACGAGGCAGGGTGCTCGCCAAAGCGCGACACCTGGTAGAACGCCGTTGACATCAGCCAGGCTAAAGCGGAAAGATAAACGGAACTGAAAATCGTCCACCCAAGGTTCAGTTCTCGGTAAACAGCAGCGACGGCCGCCACACACGGCATATACAGCAAGATCATCAGAAGATAAGCAAACGCGCCCGCCTTACCGTCAAATCGCCGTTTGAGAGCACTGTAAGTCTCATCCTTTACCTCCAGATCTTCGACCGCGGAATCTACATCCGCACCGATGAGCCCCGTGAAAGAAAAAGGCAATTCAAGACCGGAGAGATTTTTAGGGATCGTCGCAAGAGCATCCCGGAGTCCGCCGGCAAGGTCAAAACTTTCCTCTTTGCTTTCTTCCGCCGCCTCCTTGGTGTCAATTTTGGAATAGAGCGCATCCAGCGTCCCAACCACCGCTTCCTTTGCAAAAATACCTGTAAAAATACCGACCGCCGCCGGCCAATTCTCTTCCGTCATTCCCATGGGCCGAAAAATAGGTGCTATGGATTTCCCGATCTTGCTCAATACAGACTTTTCGCTGTTCTCATTGCCGAACGATCCATCCGTGCCGAGAGAGTTCAAGAAACTGAGGATCACGACCACCAGTAAAATGGCTTTCCCCGCCCGCCAGATGAATGCCTTGAGTCTTTCCCAGGTATGCACCAGAACGCCTTGGAAAGTCGGGATGTGGTATGGCGGCAGTTCCAAAATAAAAGCGGACGTTCTGCCCTTGAGAAGGGTTTTCTTCAGAATGAACCCCGTCATGATGGCCAAAACAATTCCTGTCAGATAAAGGGCAAAAATAACATTTCCTCCGTTTTTCGGGAAAAAGGCAGCCGTGAAAAGGGCGTAAACCGGAAGGCGCGCGCCACACGACATAAAAGGGTTCATCATGATCGTCATGATACGGTCTTTTTCGTTGTCCAGCGTGCGGGTCGCCATGATCGCGGGAACATTACAGCCAAATCCGACAAGCATCGGGACGAAAGCCTTTCCCGGCAATCCGATCCACCGCATAAACCGGTCCATGACAAAAGCTGCTCTGGCCATGTAGCCCGAATCTTCGAGAATGGCCAGACACAGAAATATAAAGAAGATCGGAGGAATAAAGGTCGCCACCGTTTGGATACCCCCGCCCACTCCGTTTGCAAGCAACGTCGTCAGAAAAACAGGCGTGCGAACCGCTTCGAGAACGATCCGGAAACCGTCAACAAAGACCGTTCCGAAAACGCCATCAAAGAAATCAATAAAACAACCGCCAAAGTTTATGGTAATCCAAAAAGTAAAATACATGGCAGCAAGAAAGAGAGGGATCCCAAGAAACCGGTTCAAAAAGATTCTGTCAAGGTTGTCGGACACGGTTTTCTTGACAGCATTTCTCTTATCCACAGTTTTCCGGCACAGGGAGTTGACAAACCCGTACCGGCTGTCAGCGATCAGAATATCGGGATCTTCACCCAGAACTTTCCGGATCCTGTTTTTTTCGGCCTCCACCGCCGCATGCTGATCACACCCCGGAGAGATCAACGAAGTTTCGATGTCCTCCTCAAGTAACTTGGTGGCCGCCCAGCGGGGATCGTATGGCGTCTTTCCAGAGCCATCCCCGATGCGCGCCTGCAACCTTCCTATCGCTTCTTCAATCTCCTTGGGGAAATAGACATCTGCCGTGGATATTTTCTTTTCCTGGGACATCTGACAGATCATGTCCTTGGCCTCTTCGAGCCCTTTCCCTTTATTGGCAACGGTCGTCACGACCGGACAATCCAGCAAGCGGGCAAGCTCGTCCGTTTTGATCCTGATATTTCTCTGCCGAACCATGTCCATCATATTTAAAACAACCAGCAGAGGCACTTTCATCTCAATAAGCTGTGTGGTGAGATAGAGATTGCGCTCGAGATTGGACGCGTCAACAATATTGACGATAAGATCCGGTTTTTCTTTGAGGATATAATCCCGGGCGATCTCTTCATCTAGGGAAGTACTGCTCAATGAATAAATGCCCGGCAGGTCGACTGCTTCAATCCGCCGGTCTTGATGGATAAAATAACCGGACTTCTTTTCTACGGTCACGCCCGGCCAATTACCGACACGCTGCTTGGAACCGGTCAGTTCGTTGAATAATGTCGTCTTACCGCTATTCGGATTGCCCACAATCCCGATCCTGATCATCTCTGCCATTGTTATCTCCTTTTCTGTTTCAAGATTCTGTTTCTACTAAAATGACATCCGCCTCGTCTTTTCGTAAACTCAGATTGTAGTCCTTGATCCGGATCTCGATCGGATCTCCGAGTGGAGCTTTGCGGATGACTGTAAACTCCGTTTCTTTCATAAGGCCCATGGCCAACAACCTTTTCCGGTAAGCAGGTTCACAAGACGCAAACCCTTTGATCCGGCCTTTTTGTTTTTCCTTCATCTGCCCTATGGATAGACCCATTTCTTATGCCTTTCTTTTGTTTTAACCGTTAATCAAAACAGCGATCATCAACCAGTATCTTCTGCGCTTCACCGCGACCGACGGCATAGCGGGTTCCCCGTACTTCCAGAAGCATCGGCCCGCCGAAGCGGCAATTTTTGACCACACGAATATATTCGCCCACTAAAAAACCCCGATCGGCGAACCGCTTCCTTATGGATTGTCCGCCCCTTATCGACCCGATCATGACGACTGCTCCCTCTTCCGCAAAGGCAACAGGGATAAGATATTTTTTTTCTTTTTCAATTCTTAAGTCCGGATCTGTTTCCACATAAACCTCACAATGATATTGAAGAATCTAGAACAAGTTGCCGCTTCGCCGCACGGGAAGAGTCCTGCGGCTGGCGACAACCGTTCGCTTTCAAAGATCAGAAGTTGACCTGTGCCCGCAACCCAAGCAAATAGACTGTCCCCCTTGAAAAATCAGCCTGGACCGTTGATGCATCTGTAAGATCCGTTGCAGAAGACGGATTCGTGTTCATCCCGTAAGGGTCCCATATCCACTGAAAGTTGGGACTTAAGGTAAAGTGGTCGTTCAATTGCCAGCTGTAATATATTTCTAAATGCTTTTCATTGGCTGCCTTTCGGGTAATGGCGGGGTCAAATGCGTTCCCCTCTGTGCGCCAATCCCGTCCAGAAAACGCCTGTCCAAAGGCAATCCCGAGGACATCGTTCTCCCTCTTCCACTTCTTCCCTTCCATGGCGGCGCCGACGCTCCACGCATTATCCAGGAGATACACCTGGCGGTCCTGCCAGCCATAGCGGGTAAAAAGCCTGATATCGTCCGTTATTTTCTGGTCAAAACTTAGACCGAATCCGTATCCGGGCCGAGTCGTTAAAGTTGCGTCCTCCCCCCAGTAGCTGTGGTCCGAATTATTCCTCCAGATGTATGCGCGGTAATTTCCAGGGCGATTTTCTCCCAAAAACGTTGGTTTAAAATTGACCTGGCCAAACATATAGCCTGAATTGATGAAGTCGACGCCGTTACTATCTCCATCTAAAAATCCTCCGGATACTTCCAACCAAGGCGCGAATTTCGGCTCGATCAAAAGCGTGGCGCCCAAAGCATTGTCCGGAAAATCAATGACCGGAGAGTTCCGGAACATCGAGGACAGGAACTGCGTTGTCTCGTCATTGGCATATTCGTTCTGGTCCATTGACGTCGTCGGATCGATCTTGCCGATCCGGATCCCGGCCTGTTTTCCGAACAGATAATGCTCATAAAACGCCTCAGTCACACTGACAAAGTTGTCTGAATCATCCGCATCGCGGTTGACCGTCGAGAACAATGCGGTCTGTTCATCCCCCGCAAGCCCATCACCTGTCTCGAGATGAAGAAAGGCCCGGCCCCAATCGTCGAACTCCTTCTCAAAAGCAAGATCGATCGAATACCCGGCGTCATTGGAGCTTTGCCCCTTTTTATCCACATTACGGTTCGTGTTGAAGGCTTGCTGCCCCACCATAGTTGCGGCCGCCTCCATTTTTAACCCGCCGATCGTCATATAGCCGTCCTTACTGTCCAACAGACGTTTTTCAATGTGCTCGGTCACTTCGCCCGAAAGCGGGATCTGCCTTGCCTGTTCCCGTTCCACAGTGACCTTACTTTCGAGTACTTCGATCTTCCGGTTTTGAGCTTCCATGAGCTTGCTCTGTGATTCCACAAGCCTGCGCAGGTCCTGGATCTGCGTTAAAAGATCCTGGCTCGTGGGCTCCGCAAACGCCGTCGCGGGAGATTGGAAAAATGTGACGGCCACAAGGGCGAAAAGCGCTATGGTTCGCTGCAAAAAATAATGGGACATATGCTGACCTCCTTGGTTGTTGGATGGCTGGGTGGTCAGCAAAATCCCGCGACTGCCTGGCTTGAAAAATACTTGTTCTATTTTGTTAAAATCAGTTTGCCCGCCCGGGTGATCTGCAGCCGGTATCTTTGAGAGTTATGCTCTATCGCAATTTCACGGGATCCTCGGAAAAGCTCTTCCGAACGGAATGATACATCCGCCAACCGGTCCTTTTTCTCCGGCGGCACCCCGCGCGGGCATTCTTTCTTCTGGTGAAATTCCATGGCAGATCCTTATTGCCGGTCGATTGTGATTTGGCTGGGTACATGGCGGGAAAACGGCCAATCCCTGGCTGACAAAACAAGTTAGATAAGTCTAACTTGTGTAATAAAAAAATTTACTTCCCTTTGCACTGCCTGTAAGGCCTCACCTTCCCGTTTTTACTATACTCATAAAACCTCGAAAGACACTGATTGGCCTTGCCTTCCGAATGGATCTCAAGGAACTCGATAAATTGCGTCAGTTTTGCAAGCGTTTCGTTACTCATCGCATGCTCCATGCCGCAGGCTTCCTTCTCCGCCAGCTTAGGATTTACTCTCAGTATATCCTTTAGAAATTTCGTCAGGGCCTTGTGTCGCCGGTAAACATCTTCGGCAATCGCTTTCCCCTCAGACGTCAGCTCAATATGCCCGTAATTTTCATGCCGCAAATATCCCAACTCAACAAGACTTACGATCGCAGAATGGACCGTCGGCTTCGTAACATGCATCATGTCGCTGATAGTCTTCACACGGGGCGGCTGTTTTTTTTCTTCCAACATCAGAACGGCTTCCAGATATCCTTCCATCGCGGGAGTAAGCTCTTTTACCAGATGCATTCATATCACCTTTGTTAGATTTATCTGACTTTGTTTGAGTAGTCTAACTTAATTTTTCAACCCGTCAACACCTTTTTTAAAGAAGTCGCATAACCGGTTGTTGGCAAACGTCGTAATCCTTTAGTTGGAGGGAATTAGGACTTAATTTTTCACACCAGTTGCCGACTCTTTGGTTAAGATGGCAACGACCTCCGATGTTGTTTTTGACCCGCGCATTTTTCTGGAAGAGCAATCCAAAGACGAACTCATTGACGAAATTCTACGGCTTCGGCAGGAAAAGGAAGCCCTTCAAAAAGAGAATGAAGAGCTGAAGAAAAAAATCAAACCCTCCTTTGTCAAAGAGAACGGTTACAAGAAAAAGAAACGCTGGATGAAACTCGGAAGACCCGTCGGGCATCCCGGCTGTACCCGC
>Ga0265297_10002400_pt1 | contig 38280 bp, 36 predicted proteins | sample Munlanlwell13791_FD_192502 | JGI IMG/M metagenome (GOLD analysis project Ga0265297, IMG submission 192502) | Leachate microbial communities from a municipal landfill in Southern Ontario, Canada - Leachate well 137-91 | ecosystem: Engineered > Solid waste > Landfill > Unclassified | place...
GACCCCTTTTGGAGATTTGTCTCTAAAGAAATCATTCGATGCGGCAAAGGTTGTTCTTGATTTTGCACCTTGGACGATTGATGCTATCTATTCTAAAGTGAATGGTAATCACACCTATATTCACGACAATACAAATCTTTGGGGTGTTAATGCTAACTATCAGTGGGGTTCTTTTGACGGAGTAACTGAAGCTTATTATTTTGGTGCGCAGAATAATAGAGACGGTTTGCTTTACTCAAAAGTGAATACACAAGTTCCGGAAAATCAAGATATTACCCACGTCATTGGAGCAAGAACGCAATTTAACCCGATGGAAAAGTTAACGTTAGGGTTAGAAGGTGCTTATCAGTTTGGCGATGTCCAGGATCTTACAGCTCAAGCCCACACTGCGCTTGATACGCCTGCGCAGCATTTACGCGCATTTGCTATTGAGGCAATGGCAGAGTACAGATTTATGACTAAGTATAATCCGACGCTCGGTTTAACTTATGTTTATTTAAGCGGCGAAGATGATTTGGATAAAAATCATTTTACCGGTTGGGATCCGATGTTTGAAGACCAGAGCCTTGGCGAAATTATGAACATCCTTTTTCCGAACACCAACGTTCAAGGCGCAAGAGTTAATGCTTCAGTCATGCCGAGGGAAGATATTACCTTGGGCGCTTCGTACAGCTTTTTGAAATTAGCTAATAATGTAAACTACTATGCCGGCGCCAACACTTACGAAATTCCTCTTGGTTGGTACGGAGGAGCTACTTATGACATCAATGCTAAAGACACTTATTTAGGCAGCGAAGTTGATGCTTTCGCAACATATGATTATACGGAAGATGTCCAGCTTAAACTTACTGGCGCGTGGTTTATACCAGGCGATTTCTTTGCAGATACAAACGATGACCTAGCATATTCAGTAAGAGGCGGAGTCAACCTTAACTTCTAAGGTTTAATTAAGTTAATTTAAAGCCCCGTTCTGAGAAATCAGAACGGGGCTTCTTAATTTATGAACCATTAAATAAAGAATCTAAGACAACAAATGGCGGGCAGTTCAGTTTATCTAGAGGAAAAACCGTTATTTTAGTTAAGGAAGCAGCGCTTTTTCAGTTGCGTTAATATTTGCGTGTATTTTTATTTTTAATTCTTCGCAATAGTAAAGTTCTTCGCTGTCATCTATTTGATTGTCGTGCCCGAGTTGGCCCAGTTTAAAAATAGCATCAGACAGATACGATTCTGCTTTTCTGTAACATTCTTTTGCTTCAAAGGGGTAAGTTGTGCAATCTCCTTTCTCTGCCCACTGGATAGCCTTTTTGTAGCTGATATTTGCTTCTTCAAGCTTTGGGCTTTTAGTCAGGTTTTTGCGATATGACGCTTGGCAGGTGGCGCAAGAACTAAAAAAGCCAATAATGATTCCCAGAAATAACAACCTAGATACTATACCAAATTTTTTCATTTTTCCTCCTTTGTAAAATCCATAGTTATAATAATACTGCCTGCCAGCCGGCAGTAAATTGTGTCTTTCTGCTTTTTTCTGACTTTTTTCAATGAATGCATCATTTTTTAAGCTATAACCGCAGCTAAGCCTGGCAGTTGGAATAAAGAATACAGATCTTTAATGGAGTTTACTTTTAGTAAAAAATAAGTATAATTATTACTGCTTGTGGATATATTAAATACAGCTAGATTTTATCGGAGGTAATAGTATGGAGCAAATTCAATTGCCAGAGGGAGAGATTCGGGAGGGTGCGCCTTTTGCTGCCTTGTCCTATGTTTTTTTTCTGTGGATTTTTACTTTTATCTGGAGGAAAGAAAACCGTTTTGCGCATTTTCACGCAAAGCAAGGCATTGCTATGTTTATCGGAGAAATAGGTGTTGGAGTGCTGTCGCTTATGCCTTTTATAGGCGTAGTATTTTACGCAGCAGGCCTTTTACTTTTTCTTTTCCTTTCTCTCTACGGAATTTATTACGCCTTAACCGGAAGAATGAAGCGCATACCTTTCATAAGTAATGTAGCAGACAGGTTTATTGTCTGAAAAGTTTTCAATTAAACAATGCGAAATTTTATAAGAGTTTGGGAAGAGGTTAACATCCAGGAAATTGAAAAAACGCTTATTGTTATTGGAGAGCTGTCAGCAGAATGTTTTTCTTGCCACAAAATAGGAATAGATTCAAAAGCGCACACCTGCCCTGGCTGCGGCACAAATTTTAAATATATCGGCTTTAGAAGAAGAGTGGAAGGCGCGTATCTGCATAGGATAAAAGAAGAAATGCCCTATGCAATTTTTATTGATTTTGATGATTTTAAGAAAGCTATAGGTAAAAAAGAAGCAAGGAAATTATTGGACATATAATTAGAGGTTAATATGGGCAGTGGCAGAAAAGCATTTGGGCCGAAAAAGAAAAAATATTGCGACCTTCATAAAAAATCGCCCCGTTGCCGAAAAGCTAAAAAGAAATAATTTTTTCCAGGCAATAATTTTAAATTAAATTTGTTCTATTTGGCCTGCGCCTGTGGCTCAACTGGATAGAGCATCTGGCTTCGGACCAGAATGTTGGGTGTTCAACTCACCCCGGGCGCGTTCTACTTCGCCATACACCTTTTGAAAAGCAGGTATGGCTTCGAAACAACATATTGCTGCGAAGCCTCACCGCAGGTTAATTGCGAACGGCGAAGCAGAAAAGTTCCTGCGAAGCCGCACTGGAGATTGCTCGCGAACGGCGAAGCAGAACCAGGCGCGTTCTACTTCGCCATACACCTTTTGGAAAGCAGGTATGGCTTCGAAGCAACATATTGCTGCGAAGCCTCACCGCAGGTTAATTGCGAACGGCGAAGCAGAAGCAGGCGCGTGGTTCGGAATGCGAAATTTTTTACCATCACACAAAATCTTCCGGTAACTTTTTAAATAGTATTGAATAATATACGGAGAGGTCGCATAGCCCGGTTTAGTGCGTACGCCTGGAGAGCGTAAGTCCTCCGAAAGGCGGACCGAGAGTTCAAATCTCTCCCTCTCCGTTTTTCACTTTTCAAAAAATCATATTTCCTTATGCGTAAAACCGTTGCAGTGCATTTGAAAAGATAAAGGCGTAATCCAAAAGGAGAGAGGAGAGGCATGAAGAAAAAACTATTTTTCCCTTGCCTTGTGGCGGCAGCTGCCGTTAGTTTTTTTGCCAACTGTTACGCTTCTGACACGCAAAAAGGAACCTACCAGGCTAAAATAAATAGCATGCTTTCTGATAAATGGCATAGTTATACCGCGGATAAGCCTAATTTGCTTGGCGCCGTAGCAATATATATTACCTCTCCCAAAGGAAATTTCTACGCTAATACGGATACGCGGGCTTCCAATATCAATGCCCATTTTCGTATTGCCAGCGCAACTAAAACATTTACTGCAGCATCTATCATGCTGCTCAACCAGCAAGGTAAGTTAAATATTAATGATTTAATTACCGCGCCAATACCGGGCTCTAAAGAGAGTTACGCCCCGAATATGCCCGATTACAATATTCCCTATAAAAATCAAATTACTATTAAAATGCTTCTTAACCATAGAGCCGGAGTTTTTGACGTGGATAATAATGCTATTCCGAAAGAGGCTGCTTGTCCTTATGCCGGACGAAATTATGTTTTGTCCAAAGAAACTGTTTCTCCCGAGCACACGTTTACTTTTGATGAGTTGTTGGGGGTGGTGGCAGCCTGTGATTTAAAATTCTTCCCTCCTAATACAGATTATCATTACAGTGATACTGGTTATTCGTTGCTTGGCAAAATTATTGAACGGGTTTCCGGAAAGCGATATTCTGAATTTGTCCGCGATAATTTTCTGATACCTAATTCCTTGAACCAAACAAGCCTTCCATATTTAGGCAGTGACACCAAAATTCCTGTTCCCTATGAAACCGGCTACGCGTATGACGGCGCAACATCATTTGACGTAACTGAAGATAATATGTCTGTTCATGTTTCCGAAGGAAATGTAATTACTACAGTGCTAGATTTGGCAAACTGGATAAGGAAGCTTGTTAGAGGAGAAGCTGGGGTGTCAGCTGATACGGTTAAACTAATGACTGCGGAAATTCATAACCCCAACGTCAACTATGGCTTGGGTATATCAACTGTTCCGGGGCTTGGTTACGGGCACGAAGGCGGCACTAACGGATATCTTACAGTAGCCCGGTATGACCCCAGGCAGGATGTAACAGTTATAATTTCTGCATCAGTAATCAACTGGAAGGATTATGTTACAGAGATGTATGCGCTTTACGACATCGGCCGTGCCGCAAAAAACATCCTAGGTTATTCAACGGAAGAAAAATTTTAAGGTTTGCTTAGTAAACTGTTTAATCAATGCGCAGAAAACCACATATTTTACCTTATCTTTTAGGCTATCCGTTGAATTCTGGCCTGAAAACTTTCACAAAGCCAAGCCCGTCTATTTCTGGTTTAGCTTTGCTTGTAAAACTTTATAAATATGATAAAATTTCTAATATATGAAACCAGTTTTTTACTGCGCCAATAAAACCTCTAAAAATAAGGTAGATTTACCTTTTCCTTTTAAAAAAATAAAAAGCTTTCGGGAGCTTAAAAATAAGGGGTTTTCTGTTGCCATATTTGATGAAGCTTTTGTGCGTAAGCATAAACCGGCAATTAGCCAGCTAACCGACAAAGTATGCCTTGTCAGGCTTGCTAAAGAAGCCAAAGATAATATTGAAAAAGCCAAAAGTTACGGTTTTTTTGATTATTTTACCGGTGAAGCTGATAAGAAGGAAATTAATTTTAAACTGAAACGCGCGCAGGATTTTTTGGAGCACAAAACCCGAATCGGCAATCTTGAAAGGGAGCTTCTTCACCGGGATAAAAAAATCAAAGAAATAACTCTTGTAGACCCCTCTACCGGTTGTTACAACTGGCGTTATTTCCTGTATAGGACGCGCCAGGAATTAAGCCGCGCCCGCAGGCACTTAAATAATGTATCCTTTATAGCGGTTGATATAGATTATTTCCGGCAAATTAATGAACTTTACAGCAGCGACATCGCTGATTCTGTTATAAAAGAATTGGTGCATTTGCTTAAGGCAAGTTTAAGGAGAGAGGATGTGCTCGCTCGCTGGAGAGAGGATGAATTTTTTATTATACTGCCGCTGTCACTGCGCGATAGCGCCTACCAGGTAGCAAACAGGTTAAAAGATAAAGTTGCTCTGCACAAATTTAAATATAAAAAATTCAACATAAACATAAAAGTAAGCCTTGGCGTAGTTTCTTTCCCCGGGGACAATGTATATAATACAAAAGATATAATAAATGCTTTGCATGGGTGTTTGGCTATAGCAAAGAAAAAAGGCGGGAATCGTGTTATCCTTTACGCGCCGCACCAGCATGAACAGCTTGCCAAAGAAAAAAAACGGGCAGGTTTTGATGCTTTTAAAACCAAAATAGAAAAGTTAAACGCCCTTCTCACCCGTGACCTCTTGGAAATGATTTATGGATTTGCTCGGGCAATTGAAGCAAAAGACTATTACACCGGAAGGCATGTGGAATATACTTCACTGATAGCGGAAAAAATTGCCCAGGAACTTAATCTTCCGCCGTCAGAAATAGAAAACATAAAACATGCCGCCGTTCTTCATGATTTGGGAAAAGTAGGGATAAATGAGAGTATTCTTTCAAAGAAAGGCCGGCTAAATGATAAAGAAAAAGAAATTATAAAAGGGCATCCTTGGACCGCTGCGGAAATTTTAAGAGAAATTCACGCTTTGCGCGGCGCTATACCTGCTATACTTTACCACCATGAACGATTTGACGGGAAAGGTTATCCGTTGGGCTTAAAGGGAGAAGAAATACCTTTAAGCGCAAGGATAGTTGCGTTGGCTGATGTGTATCAGGCGCTTGTCTCCGACAGGCCATACCGGCGCGCATACAATAAAAAGCGCGCGATAGATCTCATCAAAAAAGAAACCGGTGATCATTTTGACCCGAGAATTACGAAAATATTCCTCAAGGTAATTAAAAAAATAAAATAGTATAATTATGTTTATCAAACAAAGCTTCTATATGGAGAAAGCTTTGCAGCAGGCGCAGTGCGCTTTAGCTGAAGACGAAGTCCCCATTGGCGCAGTTATCGTTTACAAGAATCAAATTATAGCAAAAGCGCACAACCAGGTTGAACATTTAAATGATCCTACCGCCCACGCGGAGATGATTGCAATTACTCAGGCTGCGACTTTTTTGGGTTCAAAATGGATTAAAGATTGTACTCTTTATGTCACGGTTGAGCCTTGCAGTATGTGCGCAGGCGCGCTCATACTTTCGCGGATTACAAACGTAGTATTCGGCGCAGACGACCCCAAAACCGGCGCGTTTGGTTCAAGGACTGACGTCAATCTTTTAGGGTTGAATCACAAAATCAGGATAAAAAAAGGATTGTTAAAAGAAGAATGTGCAGCTCTTTTAAAAGAATTTTTCCGGAATAAAAGAAAAACTGTCAAAAGAGTCAATTAAACTATGTTTGATATTGAGAACATAAAAGAAAGCCTGGATAAATTCGTAATTGATCCTTTAATGATAGTGGATGCGCAAAAAAATATCTATATGGTAAATGCGGCCCTGCGTTATCTGGTTGGTTATAAAGAAGGAGAGCTTATTGGAAAGAAAGTTGAAGTTATTTTTGCTGATTCAGAAAAATCTATACTTAAAAAAAGCAATGTAGAAAAATTAATAGGCACCGGCACTATTCTTAACATTGAAACCTATTATCAGACCAAAGATTTAAGAGAAATCCCGGTGCTTTTCAGCAGTTCCGTAATGCACGGGCAAAATGAAAAGGATACCTGGGTTGTTTGCACTGCGAGAGACATCAGCGGGCGCAAGAAAGTGGAAGAGGAGCTGCGCGCAGCCTACGAGCAGGTTAAGGAAGCCCAGGATCAGCTTGTGCAGGCTGAAAAATTAAATGCCATAGGACTTCTAGCAAGCGGCGTTGCGCACGAGGTAAAGAACCCTTTGGCTATAATTATTCAAGGGATAAACTATCTTCAGGCAAAGTTGGAAAACAAAGAACGTGATATAGACAATACATTTTCCATGATGACAGAGAGCGTAAAACGCGCCAATAGAATAGTTAATACACTTCTTGATTTTTCAAGGGCTAACAAGCTTGAACTTAAACTGGAAGATGTAAATGCTATGCTGGAAGGAGCCCTGGAACTTGTAAAAACAAATATCAAATTTGAAAAAATAAATATCAATATAGATACGAAAAAAAGTATCCCTTCTATATTCGTTGATAAAAACAGGCTTGAGCAGGTATTCGTAAATTTAATAATGAATGCTATCCAGGCTATGCCCAAGGGCGGGAAAATTTTTATACGTAGTTATGATAAAAATTTGACTGAACCAAAACAGGGTATTTATGGCAGAGATGACTACTTTAAGGCTGGAGAAAAAATCGTGGTTATTGAAATCGCAGATACAGGAGAAGGAATTTCTCCCGCAGTTTTTAAAAAGCTTTTTAACCCGTTTTTTACTACAAAGGGCCTGCACGGCGGCTCCGGTATAGGCTTATACGTAAGCAGGAATATAATTGACATGCACAAAGGCTTGATAGAAATTCAAAGCACCCAGGGTAAAGGCACAAAGGTTAGTATTTTTTTAAGGGTGCCGCAAGAGAGGGGGTCAAATGAATAAAATAAAAATACTAATTATTGACGACGAAGAGGATTTTTGCAAGTTAGTTAAGATGAACCTTGAACTTAATATTAATTTCAGCGTAGAAACAGCTATTGAAGGTAAGAAAGGTTTAGAATTAGCAAAAAAATTTAAACCAGATGTGATTATCCTGGATATAATGATGCCTAAAATGAGCGGTTTTGAGGTTTTGGAGAAACTAAAAAAAGACACATCTACCATAACTATTCCGGTTATTATGCTTACTGCCAAGGAGGATATAGATTTTCAGGCTAAAGCAGCGCAGCTCTATGACGAACTTTATCTTATAAAACCTATAGATGTTGTTACTCTAAAAGCTAAGATAGGGGAAGTTTTAAAGAGGCGGGGGATTGAGTTTAAGTAGGCAGAGGATAAATTTTTAGAAGAATAACCCCATCTGGTATTATTTTTTTGGAGAGGTGGCTGAGCGGTTGAAAGCGCCGGTCTTGAAAACCGGTGTGGGGCTTGTCTCCACCGTGAGTTCAAATCTCACCCTCTCCGTTCTTCTTCGCCCCAGCCTAATTAAGATTGCTGGTCGGGCTTCTAAGCAACTTTGTTTTTATAAGACGAAGAAGAACGCTGCTGCCTTGCTGCGCCGTAGCGAAGGCTATCGAAGATAGGCTTCGCATAGGCGAGAGAAGCCGTATCGCATTTTAAGTTGCAAACGGCGAAGCATAGCGTGTGGCGGGTTTTGTCGGTATTGTTATTATTTTTGACCTTTTACCCTGCCCTTTATAGCTTGACTTTATCAACCGATTATGATATTTTAAAGCTATTATTTTTCCGATTTTTAGTTCATTTTCTCAAGAGGAGGTATGTATGAGAAAAAAGTTGTTGGTATTTACCCTGTTGTTTTGTTTTATTTTTGTAAGTGGCTGCGCGGTTATATTCCAGACGGGCAGGCGTTCTGACGCAGAGCGTATCAAAGCGCTTGAGAAGGAACTTGAAGAATTACGAAATACAAAAGGCCTTCTTGAGCAAAGTCTGGAGAAAGAGATAAAGGATAAGCAGGTTAGGCTTAGCATGGAAGAGAAAGGGCTTGTGATTACTTTTGTTTCCGAAGTGCTTTTTGATTCAGGTAAAGCCAGCCTAAAACCGGAGAGTTTCTCAAGCTTGGATAAAGTAGTAAAGATACTTATAGATAATGTCCCGGGGAATAATATAGGTATAGAAGGGCACACAGACAATGAACCTATAAAACATTCAAAATGGAAATCAAACTGGGAGTTGTCAGCTCATCGCGCATTAAGTGTGCTTGAATATCTGCAGGAAAAGGGTATCAGCCCCGAGAGGCTTTCGGCAAGCGGCTATGGTGAGTTTAAGCCGATTGCTTCAAACGATACTGCAGAAGGCAGGCAGCTAAACAGAAGAGTTGAAATCGTAATATTACCTAAAACAATAAAAAAAGTGCAAAAACAAAATTTTGAAGGCAGGAGCAATCAACCTTCTGGTGAAGGGGAGGAGGAATTGAAATGAAGGATAAACCTCTTATCTTAAGTCTGTTAGTAGGATTGATAATGGTTTTGGTGGTCGCGGGCGTTTCTTTGCTGGTTAAGATAAATTCTTTGTCTGGTTTTCGCGAGGAATTAGCAAAGAAAAATATGAATCTTGAAAAAACAATAGAAGATTTGAAAACCGAAAACAGCGCAATAACCGAAAAGAACAAAGTTCTTACGCAAGACGTTAATAAGGCTAACGATAAGGTAACTGAGCTAAAGACAGAACTTACCAAGCTGGAAAAGCTTAAAGCAAAGTTGGAAGAAAATCTGGCAGATGAACTTGTTAAGCAGGATTCAGATGTAAAGACAGATGTAAAGAAGTAAGGAGGACGGTAACTGCTTTTGATTTTTCAAGGGGGCAAAAAACGCCCCCTTTGTTTTTGGTAGGCACAGATTATCGCAGATTGAAAATCACACCTGCCCGCCAATCCGGCAGGCGGGGATGAGCATAGATAAAATCATCTGTAATTATCTGTTTCCAAATCTGTGCTAATCTGTGTAAATAAAATGAATATACCGCAGCATATAGCAATCATTATGGATGGCAATGGCCGCTGGGCAAAAGCAAGAGGCCTCTCGCGCATGGTCGGGCACAATGAAGGCTCTAAAAGAATAAAAGAAATAGTAAAGGAAGCAAAAATACAAGGCGTAAAGATTTTAACTGTTTTTGCTTTTTCTACTGAGAATTGGAACCGGCCGAAAAGTGAAATAGCTGCGCTTTTTTCTTATTTGAATGATTTTTTGAAAAATTATAAAGACGAATTAGTGAAAGAAAATATAAAACTCAAAATAATCGGAAAAAGGGACAAGCTAGACGGTAATACTGTTAAGAAAATAGACGAAGTGGAAAAGGCAACATCTAGAAACGACTCTTTCATTTTTAATATCGCAATAGATTATGGCGGCAGGTGGGACATAGTAGAAGCGGCTAAAAAAATTTTAGTGGATTTTCAAAACTCAAAAATAACCAAGGAACAGGTAAACGAAGAATTTTTTAAAAACTATCTTGAACTTGGCAATTTACCGGATCCGGAACTGCTCATAAGGACTTCCGGAGAGGAGCGCATAAGTAACTTTATACTCTGGAATCTTGCCTATACCGAATTTTATTTCCCTAATGTTTGCTGGCCTGATTTTACAAAAGAAGAACTGGCGAAAGCAATTGACGTTTATTCCAAACGGGAAAGGAGGTTTGGTAAAGTTCATGGCTAAGAGATTGTTAAGCTCGCTTTTTTTGGGTTTGGTTGTTGTGTTTGCGTCAGCCTATTATGCTGTTTGCGGGTTAGTGGTAACGTTGCTTATAATAGTGGGGCTTTATGAGTTTTTTTATATGGTTGAGAAGAAAGGCGTGAAATTATTTAAGATTTTTGGAATAGTCATAGGTATTCTTATACCAATCACGATATATTTTCATTTTTCCATAAAAGAAGGCTGGCAGTTTTTATTCGCAGTTGTCGGCCTTTTTGTTCTTTTTGTCCTTGAACTTACCAAAAAAGAAACTCATCAAGCAATACTGTCTCTTTCAACGACAGTATTCGGTATTATTTATATTTCGTGGTGTTTTAGTTTCTTGATAAGGGTAAGGCAGCTCCCAGAGGGGGCTTTGTTGGTTGCATTTTTGGTAGTAATCACAAAATCATCCGATATAGGCGCCTATTTATGGGGAAAAAAATACGGCCGAACGCCTCTTCTTGAGAGAATAAGCCCTAAAAAATCTCTGGAGGGCGCAATCGGAGGCTTTTTTACAAGCCTGACTGTGGGGATTATTTTCTCAATTTTCATAGAAAGCATCGGTTTCCTGGAGAAGTTTTTTTTAATTATCATAATAGCTATAATTTCTCAACTGGGAGATTTGTTTGAATCTTTGCTAAAAAGAGATTGCCAGGTTAAGGATTCAGGAAAGATTTTCCCCGGTATGGGGGGCGTTCTTGACGTTATAGATAGCATAATCTTTACCGCCCCTATCTTCTATCTTTATGTCACAATGATGAAAGAAAGCCTTTCTCTCCCGGCAGGATTATAAGCATTAAATTTTTTAGGTTGCGATAAGTTTTTAAAGCACGATGGAAACTCTAAATATTTTTGGTTCAACAGGTTCAATCGGCAAAAACGCCCTTGATGTTATAAGGAAAAACAAAAAGGATTTTAAAGTCCTGGGGCTTTCTACGAATACTAATATTGAGGCGCTTATTTCCCAGGTAAAGGAATTTTCCCCATCATATATTTGCGTCGCTGACGAAGAAAGCGCAAAAAAGATAAAGCATCTTGGTAAAAAAATAAAATTGTTTAAAGGCCAGTCCGGGCTTTGCGAATTTGCTTCAGTTGGCTGTGATGTTTCGCTTATGGCGATTTCCGGAATCTCCGCGCTTAAGCCTCTTATGGTAAATATTGAGCACGCGAAAAAAATTGCGCTTGCCAACAAAGAGTCTATAGTTACTGCGGGCGGCTTTGTCTTGACTAAAGCAAAACGGTTTAAAACCAAAATTTTTCCTGTTGATAGCGAAATAAATGCGTTGTATCAGCTTTTTGCATTGCAAAAAGATTTTAGCAAAGTATATTTAACTGCTTCGGGAGGAGCGCTTTTCAATTACCGATTGAAAGATTTAAGCAGAGTTTCGGCAAAAACAGTGTTGACGCATCCTACCTGGGATATGGGTAAACGCATAACTGTTGATAGCGCAACTTTAGTTAATAAAGGTTTTGAGATCGTAGAAGCCCACTATTTTTTTAATTTACCTTACGAGAATATTGGTGTAGTTATTCATAGGGAATCCAGGGTCCATGCATTTGTAGAGTTTAAGGATAAAACACTTTTTGCCTGCATGTATCCGCCGGATATGCGGATACCGATTTCGTTTGCTTTAAGCTACCCCGGACGCATGAATGCGCTTAAGACTTGTAACTTTAACAGCGGATTTTCTCTTTCGTTTGAGCCATTAAAAGAAAAACAATTCCCGCTTTTGGGAATTGTCCTTGAGGCAGCAAAGAGGTGCGACAACGCACTTTCAGTTTTAAATGGCTGTGACGAAACAGCCGTAGAGTATTTTTTAAATAAGAAAATAAAATTTACGGACATACATAAGGCAATGGGTTATATATTTTCGCATTACAAGCAGGCTAAGGTTAAAACGCTAGACGATGTTTTCTATTGGGATAATTGGGGCAGAGTTAAAACAAAGGAGTATTTGAGGGCATTATGAATTTTCTAATTTTTGTAATTATTTTAAGTATCCTTATAGTTGCGCACGAATTCGGCCATTATCTCGCGGCAAAACGTAACAAGGTAAAAGTAGAAAAATTTGCTATTGGTTTCGGCCCGGTATTATTTACCAAAAAAGGCAAACAAACCGATTTTGTAATCTGTCTTTTTCCTTTGGGCGGTTATGTTAAATTAGCCGGGGACAGCCGTTTGGAACTTAAAGGAACAGACTACGAATTTCTTTCAAAGCCGGCGTGGGCAAAAATAAAAATTGTATTCGCCGGACCTTTGTTTAATTATGTTTTTGCTTTTATGCTTTTCTGGTCTATTGCTATGCTCGGCATGACCTACAGGCATATTGACCCTGTGATTGGCATTATAACAACAGACTCTCCGGCTCAAAAAGCAGGCATAGTGAAGGGAGATAAAATTATCGCAATTTCCGGAAAATCCGTTAAAGTGTGGAGCGAGATTGAGGATAAAATTTTTAACAGCAAGACTAAGGTAGAATTGAAGGTTGAAAGGGGCGGAAAAGTTATAGCATTCACTGTTCCAACCACACAAAGCGAAATTTTTGATGAATTCGGAGCCAAGAAAAAAGTTTATACTATAGGTATTTCTCCATATATGTCTACGGTTGTTGGCAAGCTTATAGAAGGCTATCCAGCGCGAAAAGCGGGCATCTTGGAAGGGGATAAGATAGTTGCTGTTAATGAGAAACCGGTAGACCAGTGGGAGGAAATGACTGACATTATCCACAATTCCAAGAGTCCGGTCGTTCTTGAAATAGAACGCAATAACAAAAAATTTTCAGTTACCGTGCCATGTGAGCAGAAAGAGATTGTAGATGAATCCGGAAAGAAGAAAAACATTTCACTTGTAGGCATTTATCCTTTTGTTAAGACTGAGGTAATTAAATATAATTTTTTTGAAGCTTTTTTTAAAGGGGCAGAAGAGCTTTACAGAATATCGTCTATTACCATAAGAGGTTTTGGCGCGATGATCCTGGGTATCCTTCCTTTAAGAGACGCAGTAACAGGGCCGCTCGGTATTTATAAAATTACAGCCGATACCGCTAAGCTGGGTTTACTGCCGCTTATAAATCTTATGGCGGTTTTAAGCGTAAGTTTGGCTATAGTAAATTTGATACCGCTTCCTTTGTTTGACGGCGGGCATATCCTGACTTTTATCGTAGAGAAAATAAGGAAAAAACCATTAAGCGAAAAAACAGACGAAGTGCTTACGCGCATAGGTTTTGCGATAATAGGTTTAATTGTATTATTCGTTTTCTATAACGATATAATAAGGTTCGGCCCTACGTTATGGAAGAAATGGTTTTAGCAACAGTCTTCAGCCGCTAGAAGTTGACGGCTGGAAGCTGATAACTTTCTAAAAAAATGACACGAACAGTAAAATTAGGTAATTTAAAAATAGGCTCAAAATATCCCGTACGGATAAAAGGCATGCTTAAGACGCCTTATTCGGATGTTAAAGGGTTAATTGAGGAAGCTAAGTGTTTAGAGGATGAAGGAGCTGAAGCTTTACGTATTGCGGTTCGTGAAGAAAAAGACGCGGGAATAGCAAAAATTCTTAAAAAAGAAACAAAGGTGCCTTTGGTTGCGGATATACATTTTCATTACAAAACCGCCTTAGCCGCAATTGAAAATGGTTTTGACTCAATACGGCTTAATCCATTGAATATATATAAAACAGGAGAAGTTAAGCAGATAGTCAAAGAGGCTAAAATAAATAAAATTCCCATAAGGGTAGGGGTAAATTCCGGAGGATTTAAGAGGGATTTTTCTTCTTCAAAGGCCATGGCAAGCCAGATGGTGGCTGTTGTGGGGCGCTATATTAGGATATTGGAGAAAGAAAGTTTCTTTGATATAATGGTATCTTTAAAGGGCTCGGATGCGGCGACTACCACAATCGCAAATGAGCAATTTTCCAAAGAATACAATTACCCACTTCACTTAGGGATAACAGCCACAGGGTCATACCTTGCCGGCGTAGTTAAATCTTCTATAGGTTTGGGCGGGCTTCTTACGAAGGGTATCGGAAATATCATAAGGGTATCTCTTACAGCGCCCTCGTTTTTGGAGATAAGGGTTGCAAAATATATTTTACAAGCCTTGAATTTACGTAAATACGGCCCGGAAATTGTATCTTGCCCGACTTGTTCCCGTTGCGAGGTAAACTTAATAGGCATAGTTGAAAAGTTCGGCAAAGAGCTTGAAAATTCTAGGTTAAGTGCCCCTATCCGCATTGCGCTTATGGGCTGCGTTGTTAACGGCCCAGGAGAAGCCCGTCAGGCTGATATCGGCGCTGCCTTTGGTAAGAAGAAAGCCGTTATATTTAAGAAAGATAAAATTTTAAGGCAGAGTAACGAAGATAATATAATAAAAGACTTACTTCAAGAAGTGAGGAAGGTATGGATGTAAAAACTATCAAAAAAGAATTGCGTAAGGAACTAAGTTTTCTTGGCGGAGCAGAAGCTAAGCTTAACGAAGAATTTATTCGTGATCGTATCTCTAAGATATTTGACTTCTGGGAGAAAGAAAAGGGGCGCACCGTTGAAACAGGGGCAAAAGAACAGGTTATAAAGGAGCTTTGTGATGAATTTTTAGGCTGGGGCCCGCTTCAAAAATTAATGGACGATCCCGAAGTTACGGAAATTATGATAAACGGCCCTTTTAAAGTTTATATGGAAAGGCGCGGAAAAAAAGTAGTAACCGATGTAAAATTTGATGACGAAACGCACTTACGCCACGCAGTTGAAAAAATGCTTATCCCCGCAGGCAGGCGCGTTGATGAATCTTATCCGTATGTAGATTTTTCTTTGACTGACGGCTCCCGTGTCAATGTCATTATACCGCCGCTTTCAGTCGGAGGCGCAACTGTTACCATCAGAAAATTTTTACGCAGTATAAGTTTAGTAAATGACTTGGTTGATTTAGGCACAATTGATGAAAGAATGGCTAAATTCCTGGTTGCCTGCATTAAAGCAAAAGTGAATATCCTTTTTTCAGGAGCAACCGGAAGCGGAAAAACCACAACTCTTGAAGTACTTTCTTCGTATATAAATCCAATGGAAAGAATCATAGTTATTGAAGACACTCTTGAACTTACGCTTAGGCAGGAACATGTTGTGCGTTTGCTTACCCGCCCGCCTAACATTGAAGGCAAAGGTACAATTGAAATAAGGGACCTGTTCATTAATACCTTACGAATGAGGCCTACCAGGATTATTCTTGGTGAAATAAGGGGCGCAGAATCAATGGATTATCTTCAGGCGTTAAATAGCGGACACCGCGGTTGCCTTGCGGTAATACACGCCTCCAGCCCCTTTGATGCGTTAACCAGGCTTGAAACAACAGCCCTTTATGCCGGGTTGTATATGCCGGTATGGGCCATAAGAAAGCAAATTGCATCCGGCGTAGATTTAATTATACAACATGACCAGCTTACTGATGGTTCAAGAAAAATAACCTATATGACGGAAGTCCTGGATAGGCTTGAGGGAGAAGATATAATTCTTCGTGATATTTTTCGTTATGAAATAGAAAAAGTTGACCTGGAAGGAAAGGTGCTCGGGGCATTTAAGGCGAAGAATACCCCGATATTTTTCCCGTTATTCAAGAAGAAAGGAATTGAATTAAGCGAGAATATATTTAAAGATTAGCTATCAAGTATCAGCTTTCAGCTGTTAGCTGCTGTCCGCCACCTTTAAGAATAAGGCGGACATCGCCTCAGGCGGAAAGGCCGGTAACTAAACTAAAGGCTTAAAGAAATGCAATACTCAAAAAGTTTCATTTTTACTTTAAGGGAAGACCCGAAAGTTGCCGAATGCACAAGCCATAAACTGCTTTTAAAAGGTGCTTTCTTGTATATGGTTTCATCAGGGATATACTCATACCTTCCTTTGGGATTTCGTGTGCTTGAGAATGTAAGCAGCATCATAAGAAAGCATATGAAGGCTTCCGGCGCAGAGGAAATTTTGATGAGTGCGCTTCAGCCTCTTGAAATGTGGCAGAAGACCGGCCGTGACCAAGTGCTTTCTGAAGTTATGTTTAAATTTAAGGACAGAAAAAACCGGACGCTTGTTCTTGGGCCAACGCATGAAGAGGAAGTTACAGAGATAGTAAAGAAAAATGTTTCTTCCTATAAACAACTGCCGCGTATTTTATACCAGATACAGACAAAATTCAGAGATGAAGCGCGCCCGAGGTTCGGTGTTGTCCGAAGCTGCGAGTTTATAATGAAGGACGCTTATAGCTTTGATGCGGATGAGGCAGGCCTGGCTAAAAATTACGAGACAATGCTTTCTGCCTATCAGGCGGTGTTTAAAGAATGCGGCCTAAATTTTATAATGACGGAAGCTGACCCTGGAGCAATGGGGGGAAGCACTTCCCATGAATTTATGGTTCCGGCAGAAATTGGAGAAGATGTGCTTTGTCATTGCGAAAAATGCAATAAGCATTTTAAAGATATGTCCAATTGCCCGGAATGCGATAACAAACTATCAGAGCGGAGAATGATTGAAATCGGCCACATTTTTAAACTCGGTACAAAATATTCAGGAGCCCAGGAAGCGCTTTTTCTGGATAAGGATGGCACACGTAAACCCATGATTATGGGTTGTTATGGAATAGGCGTAAGCAGAGTTCTTTCTGCGATAGTTGAGACTAATTATGATGATAAGGGGATAATGTGGCCAAAATCTGTCAGCCCATTTGATGTTCAGCTCGTTTGTTTGGACCAGAAGCTTCTTTCTTTAGCGTTTGCACTCGGCGAGACCCTTGAAAATAACGGTTTTAACGTATTGATTGATGAAAGAAATGAACCGGCAGGAGTAAAATTTAACGATGCTTATCTCTTGGGCAACCCTTATATCGTTATTATGGGTAAAAATTACACAAATTCTAAAAAGATAGATTTGGAGATAAGAAAAACCAGGCAGAAATTCAGTTTAAGCGAGGAAGAGCTCATTAATTTTTTGAATAATGAGTATGGAAAATAACCTTAAAGAAGAATTAAGGAAGAAAATAGAAGAAATAATTGCGCAAGACCAAATAGAGCTCATTGACTTTAAGTTTTCTTTTTACGCAGGGCAGTATTCGCTGCGCTGCCTCGTTGATTATGCTGCGGGCGGAATTGCCATAGATAAATGCGCAGAAATCAACAGAAAAATATTTAACTTTCTTGAAGAAAGCAAATTGCTGGGCGAAGATTTTACCTTGGAAGTAAATTCTCCCGGCCTTGATTACCCGCTTAAAAACTATAAAGATTTTTTGCGGGTTAAAGGAGCTATAGTAGGAGTTTGGTTGAGTCAGCCGGTAAATGCCAAAACATACATAGAAGGTGAAATTATTGATGCAAACGAGGCTGGCGTAGTATTAAAGGCTAAAGATAGAATGTATATCTTGGAACCGTTAAATATTAAAATTGGAAAAGCAAGGTTGGATTTGTAAATGAGGCCAACATTTTTTCTTCACTGGCGTTTGAAAAATGCTATTTCATTAAGGAGGTTTGAATATAATGAATAAAGAATTTTTAACAATATTAGAACAATTAGAAAGAGAAAAAGGCCTGGAAAAGAATGTGCTTCTTGAGGCGGTAAAACATGCGCTTACTGTAGCTGCAAAGAAAATTGCAAAGATTACTTCAGCCTCGGAAGACGTAAAAGTTGAGATAGACCCGGCTAAAGGCGATATCCATGTTTATATAGGAGACAAAGAGGTAGTATCAAAAGAATTCGGCCGTATTGCAGCGCAAACTGCAAGGCAGGTAATTATTCAGAAAATACGAGAAGCAGAAAAGGATAATGTGTATGCCGAATTTAAGAAAAAAGAGGGAGATATCGTTGGTGGCGTAGTCTACCGTATAGAAAAAAGAGCGGTTATACTTGACCTTTTGGGCAAAGCTGAAGGAATAATTCCTTATTCTTTCCTGTCGCCTATGGATAACTTTAGGCTCGGCGAAAGGGTAAAAGCTTTTGTATATGAAGTTAAGAAGGATAAGGGTACTCAGATAATACTTTCAAGGCGACACGAAGGCCTGGTCAAAAAGCTTTTTGAACTTGAGGTGCCTGAAATTTTTGAAGGAGTTGTGGAGATGAGGTCTATTGCCCGCGAAGCAGGCGAAAGAACAAAAATAGCTGTCGTATCCAAAGATGACAAGGTAGACTGTGTTGGTGCGTGCGTTGGAATGCGCGGTTCCAGGGTAAAGAACATAATTGAGGAATTAAGAGGGGAAAAAATAGATATAGTCCGCTTTAGCGAAGACATAAAAGAATTCATAACTGCAAGTTTAGCGCCGGCAGTTATTTCAAGAATTGAATTGGACAGGGAGGCTAAAAGAGCGAGAGTGCTTGTTGCTTCAGACCAGCTTTCACTTGCTATAGGCAAGCGCGGCCAGAACGTGCGTCTTGCTTCAAAATTAGTAGGCTGGGAAATAGATGTTCGTTCGCGCGAGGCGATTGAGGAAGAAGTAAACGATATTTTACAGCTAAAAAACATAGGCAAGAAACTCGCTGCAATTTTGGTTGATGCAGGATACACTTCTTTAAGTAAAATTTCAAGAGTAAGCGCCGAGGAACTTTCTAAATTAAAAGGAATAGGAGAGAAGAAAGCTGCAAAAATCATAGAAGAAGCAAAGAAATTTTTGGAACAAAAAGCAACTCCCCCAAAAGAAAAAGAAAAGACAGAATTGCCCGAGACAGGCTCAGGGACAAAAGGTGGTGAATAATGAGAATTCATGAATTAGCCAAAACTTTAGGCATAGACAGTAAAGAGCTGCTGGAAAAACTTAAAAGCTTGAATTTTCCGGTTAAGAGCCACATGTCTAGCGTTGATGACGAGACTGCCGAAATAATAAAACACGAAATATCCGGATTAAAAGAAAAAGAGATAGAAGAGAACGTTATTGAGGTTGATTTTCCTGTTTCTGTAAAAGATTTAGCATTGAAGTTAGGCAAAAAGCCGTCTGAGCTTCTGTCGGACTTGCTGAAAGAAGGAAAATTTTTAAATATCAATCAGGGCCTTGACGAAGCTACCGCAAGCCAAATTGCTTATAAATATAAAATTAATTTAAAAAAGAAACCGACCCAGGAAGAAGCAATACTTAAAACTGAAACCAAGGAACTTAAGAAAAGAGCCCCAATAGTTACTCTCATGGGCCATATTGACCATGGAAAAACAAGTCTTCTTGATTATATAAGGAAAAGTAAAATTGCGGAAAAAGAAAGCGGAGGAATTACCCAGCATATTGGAGCGTATCAGGTAAGCCTTCCCAAGGGCAAAATAACTTTTCTTGATACGCCCGGCCATGAAACATTTACCGCAATGCGCGCGCGCGGAGCAAACATTACAGACGCAGTTATACTTGTAGTTGCTTCAGATGAAGGTATCAAGCCCCAGACAGAGGAGGCGCTTGACCACGCAAAAGCTGCAAATGTTCCTATACTTGTCGCAATAACAAAGATGGATAAAGCAAACGCAAATCCTGACATGGTAAAGCAGCAGTTGTCAAAACTTGGCCTTACTCCCGAAGATTGGGGAGGAAAGACTACAACTGTCGGGGTATCTGCAAAGACAGGTCAAGGCATAGATGAATTGCTTGATCTTATACTTTTGCAGGCGGAGTTGCTTGAGCTAAAGGCAGATTACGGCCGGCCCGCAGTTGGGATAGTGGTTGAGGCGCGCCTGTCAAAAGGCAAAGGCCCGCTTGTTGCTATTCTAGTCAGGGAAGGTGTCCTTAAACTTGGAGATTGCTGCGTTTGCGGGCATTACTGGGGCAAAATAAAGGCTATTAGCGACGATAGGGGCAATAACGTTACTGAAGCGCAGCCGTCATCGCCGGTTGAAGTGCTTGGTTTAAACGGAGTTCCTAATCCCGGAGACCAGCTTTTTGTTGTTCCGGAAGAAAAAAGCGCAAGAGAAATAGTAGAACGCAGGCGCGAGGAAGACGCAAAGCTCAAACTTCAAGCCCCCGCTCATTTTAAGCTGGAAGACCTTTTCAAAAAAATAAAAGAAGAACACATAAAGCAATTAAAGGTAGTATTAAAAGCAGACGTAGGCGGCACCCTTGAGGCAGTTGATGAAGCCTTAAAGAAAATTTCCCACGAAGAGGTAGAACTTATATTAACCCACAAGGGTGTTGGCGCAATAAATGCTTCAGACGTTTTGCTTGCGGAGGTAACCGATGCAATAATTGTCGGTTTCAAGGTAACCATAGATACACAGGCACGCGACCTTGCCAAACAAAAAGGAATAGAAATAAGAGTCTATCAGATAGTTTATGAGTTGATAGATGACATAAAAGCAGCGTTTGAAGGTTTGCTTACCCCGCAGGTTAAGAAAATTTTCGTTGGCCGTGCGCGGGTAAAAGCTGTTTTTAAATTGTCCAAATCAGGAATTATTGCCGGTTCTATAATTGAAAAAGGAAAAATGCAAAGAAATCTTACCTGCCAGCTGATGCGCGCAAACAAAATAATATTTGAAGGGAAAATCGCGTCGCTTAAAAGATTCAAAGATGATGTGAAGGAAGTTGCAGAGGGGGTTGAATGCGGCATAGGGATAGGTTATAACGAAGTTCAGGAAGGCGACTACATAGATGCATATAGCGAAGAACTGATTGCCCGCCGGCTTAAATAAACATGAATAAAAAAGTAATTCTAAGCGGAATGCGGCCTACCGGAAAACTGCACCTGGGCCATTGGGTGGGAGCCTTGTCCAATTGGGTTAGCTTGCAGGAGGAATATAAATGTTTTTTCATGGTGGCTGACTGGCACGCTCTTATGAGTGAGTATAAAAATCCTTCTATCATCAAGGATTCCATTCTTGATAATGTAAGTGACTTTCTGGCATACGGCATAAACCCTGATGAGTCAGTTTTATTCATACAGTCTGAGGTAGAGGAGCATCTTGAGCTTTTTACAATATTCTCTTTTCTTACTCCTCTGGGATGGCTTTTCAGGTGCCCTACTTTTAAAGAGCAGATAAACCAGTTAAAAGATAAAGAAATTAACACGTATTCATTCCTTGGTTATCCTGTGCTGCAGGCAGCCGATATCGCTTTGTATAAAGCAAATGCTGTGCCTGTGGGCGATGACCAGCTTCCGCATTTAGAGTTGGCCCGCGAAATTATCCGCCGTTTTCATTTTCTATATAACAAGGAAGTTTTCGTAGAGCCTCAGGCGATACTTACAAAAGTTCCCCGCCTCCTGGGTTTAGATGGCAGAAAAATGAGCAAGAGCTATCACAATTATATTGCTCTTGATGAAGACGACAAATCCATAAAGGACAAAATTTCAAATATGATTACTGACCCCGCGCGCATAAAGAAAGAAGATAAGGGGCATCCAGATGTTTGCAATGTTTATAGCTATTATAGTGTTTTCGCCAAAGAGAAAGCCCCTGAAGTTTACAGCTGGTGCACCGGAGCTAAAAAAGGCTGCGTTGAATGCAAAAAAATATTTACCGAACTTCTGGTTGGGTTTATAGCCCCGCACCGGGAAAAAAAGAAAGAATTTTTGAAGAAAAAAGATTATATATGTGATATACTAAATGAAGGTGCGAAAAAAGCGCATAGTGTAGCTTCTGCGACGGTTGGCGAAGCAAGAAAAGCAATGGGAATTTAACAATTAATTTCTACGAATTTCGCGAAGCAAATTTCTATGAATTTCAATGGCAATAGAAATTGGTAGAGATTAGGAAATTAATCGAAATTTATCGTTAACATGAAAATAAGACTAGACATTTTTGAAGGCCCGCTGGATTTACTTCTGTATCTTATCAAAAAAGACCACCTTAATATCTACGATATTCCTATATCCACAGTTGTCGGACAGTATTTACAGTTCCTTGAACTTATGAAGTTTTTGGATATAAATATAGCTTCCGAATATATGGTTATGGCGGCAACGCTTATCAATATAAAATCAAAAACTCTTTTACCTAAAGAACAAATTCCGGAAGCCCCTGAAGAGGATCCTCGCGAAGAGCTGGTAAAGAAACTTCTTGAGTATGAAAAATTCAAGGAAGCAGCACAATTCCTCAAGGAAAAAGAAAAGGAACGGCTTAAATATGTAACGCGCACAGGTTCTGATTCCCAAGAGAAAGAGGTGTTTCTGGAAGCTTCCATTTTTGATTTAATAAGCGCTTTTAAGAGCGCTCTTAAGGATGTTCCAAGGGATATTTTCTTTGAGATTATAAAAGATGAATTTACGGTAGAGCAGAAAATCCATGACCTTTTGCATCTTTTCCTGGCAAAAGAAACCGTTTCTCTTGACGAATTGTTTTCTTCCGCTAAAAGCAAACTTGAGGTAGTTGTTATTTTTCTTGCCATACTTGAGCTTATACGGCTACGCGAGATCGTTGCCGTTCAAAAATTGCTTTTCGGGCAAATTTTAATTGCCAGAAGGCAAAACATTTTAACCTGTCCATGAATCAGGAAAACGAAAGAGTAGTTGATTATCTCCAGGAAAATGAAGAGGAGAAAGTTATAAATCTTTCTCTCCGTCCGCACAGCATTTCCGATTTTATCGGGCAAAAAAATGTTATAAGCGCTCTTGAAATTGCAATCCAGGCTGCCAAAAAAAGAGAAGAGCCTCTTGAGCACGTGCTTCTTTCAGGCCCCCCCGGGCTTGGTAAAACCAGCCTTGCATATTGCATAGCTCATGAAATGGGAAGTAAGCTTACTTCAACCAGCGGCCCCGCAATTGAGCGCGCAGGCGATTTAGTTGGAATTTTAACCAATCTTGAAAAAGGGGACATTCTTTTTATAGATGAAATTCACCGTCTTTCAAAGATAGTAGAAGAATTCCTTTATCCTGCGATGGAGAATTTCCAGATAGATTTTGTAATTGATAAAGGCCCTTACGCAAAAAGCGTAAAGTTTAACTTAAAGCCTTTCACTTTGATAGGCGCGACAACAAGAAAGGGGCTATTAAGCGCGCCTCTGCGCGGCCGGTTCGGGCTTTTTTACGATTTTGATTTTTACGCAGCTTCCGATTTATCTTTGGTCATAGAAAGAAGCGCAAAGCTTCTTGATGTAGTAATTGATAAAGAAAGCGCTCTTGAAATAGCGGGGCGTTCCCGCGGCTCGCCCAGGCTTTCAAACAGGCTTTTGAAAAGAGTGAGAGACTATGCGCAGGTAAAAGATAAAGGCGCAATACATCTTGAAATAACTAAAGAAGCCCTTCTTCATTCAAGAATTGACGAAAACGGGCTTGATGATTTAGACAGAAAATACCTGCGCGCGTTAATTGAGTTATACCAGGGAGGCCCGGTAGGCATTGAGACAATCGCAGCATCTCTAGGCGAAGATAAAGGCACACTTGAGGACGTGGTTGAGCCTTACCTTTTAAATAAAGGTTTTATAATACGCACTCCGCGCGGAAGAGCCGTTACCGATACTGCCAGCAAGAATTTGAAGATTTCTTAAGTCCCAAACCCTTTAATCCCCTCATTCCATTTTTATAAACTTATGGTATAATTTACCCGCGCATCAGTTCTGCCTTTGGGCATAACGATGAGGGATTTCGTCCCATGGAGTCCCGCATCGTAGGGAGTTGTACCGCCGGTTTATCTGCGGGGCTCCATACCCACATTAGATATTCTAATAGGTAATTAAATAATATATGAATAATTTAGGCAAATTTCTCATTATAACTGGTTCCATTTTGGTGATACTAGGCTTAGGCTTGGTGGTATTTTCGCGTTTTAAGATACCGTTTTTAGGAAAACTTCCCGGAGATATCTTTATCCAGAAAAATAATTTCACCTTTTATTTTCCTTTGGCTACTTCAATTGTCGTAAGTGCTGTTTTGAGCCTGATTTTATATCTGGTATCCAAAATACAAAAATAAAAATGTTTAAGGTAGTAAAAAAAGACACAGAAACAAGGGCAAGGCTGGGTATTTTTGAAACAAGCCATAACAGCTTTAAGACCCCATGCTTTTTCCCTGTTGCAACGCAGGCTGCCGTAAAAGGATTAAATGTGCGCGAGCTTGCTGAAATCGGCATTGATGGCCTTTTGGTTAATGCCTATCATTTATATGTCCGGCCGGGCATAGAAGTTATAAAAAAATGCGGCGGGCTTCATAAATTTATGAATTTTGACAAAACTATAATCACCGACAGCGGCGGTTATCAGATTTTTAGCCTTGAGCATCTTCGCAAAGTAGCGGATGAAGGAGTGAGTTTCCAGTCTCACGTAGACGGCAAGTCAATTTTTTTAACACCCGAAGATGTTATAAAAACCCAGCTGGATTTAAAGAGCGACGTAGTTGTCCCTCTTGATGAGTGTGTAAAATATCCGGTAAGTTACGAGGATGCCAATGTCGCCTGTGACAGGACAATCGCATGGGCTGCAAAAAGCAAAGCTTTTTTTGATGCAAATAACACCGCAGGTAAACTCTTTTTTGCCATATCTCAGGGGTCTGTCCACCAGGATTTACGTAAAAAGTGCCTGGATAGCATATTAAATCTTAATTTAGACGGTTTATGCATAGGCGGTTTAAGTGTTGGCGAAGACGTTGATTTACGGTATAATACACTGGATTTCATAAGCCGTTATGCAGGCGACGATAAACTGCGTTATTTTATGGGTTACGGAATGCCTGCTGACATATTGGAAGCTGTAAGCTTTGGGGTGGACCTTTTTGATTGTGTTGTCCCGACAAGATTCGCAAGAACAGGAACTGTTTTTACAAAAGAGGGAGTTGTAGTCGTAAGAAATTCCCCCTGCATAAATGACGTAAGGCCCCTGGATAGCGAATGCCTCTGCTATACTTGCAAAAATTTTTCCCGGGCATACCTTCGCCATCTCATAAACGTAAACGAAATTCTGGCAGTCAACCTACTTGCTTATCACAATGTATTTTGGTACAAGCATTTTATGGATGACATAAAAAAGGCGATAGAAGATGATAAATTTTTACAGTTCAAAAAAGAATTTCTATCTAATTTTAACCATGAATAAACCTTTTGTCGTTAGCCTTTTGCCGTTGGCCTGGTTGTTATGATTATAGATGTAGTAACTATTTTTCCGGGAATGTTTACGCCGGTAATAGATGAATCTATTATCAAAAGAGCAAGAGCAAAAGGCCTTTTAAAAATAAATTTGCACGATTTAAGGGCTTACACTAATGACCCGCATAAAAAAATAGATGCACCAGCATACGGCGGCGGGGGAATGGTTTTTAAGGCAGAGCCCGTATTTAACGCAGTTGAAAAGATTCTCGGATATAAAGCGTATCCGAAAGAAAAAACCGATAAAAATAAAAGAATTGTTCTTTTGAGCCCCCAGGGAAAGCGCCTCAGCCAGGAGCTCTTAAAAAAATTTATGAGCTACGAAAAGCTTATACTTATTGCCCCGCGTTACGAAGGGGTAGATGAGCGGGTGGCTAAGTATCTGGCCGAAGATGAAATTTCTATAGGCGATTATGTTTTAAGCGGAGGAGAGCTTGCTGCAATGGTTTTTATAGACTCAATTGCAAGGCTTATTCCCGGTGTTGTTTCTGATAGAAACTCAATAAAGAACGAAAGCTTTGAGAATATGCTTTTGGATTATCCTTGCTACACGCGGCCGGAAAATTTCCGCGGGCTAAAAGTACCTGAGGTTTTACTCTCCGGAAACCACGCTGACATAGAAAAGTGGCGTAAGGCCAAAGCGCATGAAGCAACAAAAAAGAAAAGGCCGGACTTATTAAAAATAAAAAGTATCACGTAACAGGTTTAAAAGACGTGATACGTGAGACGCAAAAGGAGGTTAATATGAACAAACTAATGATGGTTGAACAGGAAATTAAGGAAAGCCTAAAAAAAGACTACCCGCAGTTTGGCGCCGGAGACATTATCAAAGTTCATTACAAAATCAGGGAAAAGGATAAAGAGAGGACGCAGCCGCTTGAAGGAGTTGTCATAAAAGTACAGGGCGAGCTTCACAGAAAATCTTTTACCCTAAGAAGAATTTCTTATGGCGAAGCGTACGAAGTAACATTTCCTTATTATTCGCCTAATATAGAAAAGATTGAGCTTGAAAAGAAAGTTGCGAAAACACCAAGAAGAAGCCGGCTGTATTATTTAAGACAAAGAATCGGCCGTCAGGCAATGGCAGCGTAGTAACAAAAGGAATAACGTTTAGTGTATAGCGTTAGGTAAAATACTATACGCTACCCGCTAAACGCTATACACTATTATGATAGTCGGTGTTGACGAAGCAGGCCGCGGCCCTTTAGCGGGGGTAGTAAGTGCATGCGCCCTTTACCTTGGTAAAGAGCCGCCGGCAAACGTGCGCGATTCAAAAGAATTGACACCTTTTGTGCGGCAAAATCTTTTTGGCTGGCTTTCCCAAAATGCTTGCTTCGCAGTCGGACTTGCAAGCCCTGAAGAAATTGACAAAATTAATATACTGGAAGCAACAATGCTTGCATTTAACCGTGCGATAAAAAAGCTTTTGGTAAAAGCGCCGCGCCTTAAAAAAGCAACTTTTATAATTGACGGAAATATTTTTCGCACCGCACTTAACATAAAGTATAAGTGCATAGAAAAAGCAGATAAGACCGTAAAAGAAGTTTCATGCGCTTCTATTGTTGCAAAGGTTACCAGGGATTATCTGATGATGAATGCTCATTTTTTATATCCTGAATGGAATTTTGAAAGCCACAAGGGCTATCCAACGAAAGAACACTATGCGCTTATTGAAAAGCATGCATTGTCGCCCCTGCATAGAAGAAGTTTTCGGTTAAGTTAATTTTTTATGGACAGATGTCACGGATTGTTACGGATTAAAACGGATAAATAAATCCGTGTCACCCGCTTAAATCCGTTTGCATCCGTACTATGTTTATATTATAAATGCAAAAGGGTAAGTTTTACGAAGACAAAGCAGCAGATTACCTTAAGCTTAAAGGCTACGTTATCTTGAAAAGAAATTTTCACTCTCCTTACGGAGAAATTGACATCATAGCAAAGGACAAAAATTATACCTGTTTCATTGAAGTAAAAGCGAGAAGCTCAAACTATCTTGTTTCAGGCAAAGAAGCGATAGATTTCAGAAAGATAGAAAAGATCAGGAAAACCGCTCTTTTTTACGCATCAGATAATTTGGATAGATTTTTCAGGTTTGACGTCCTGGAGATAATCCAGAATAAAGATTTTCGCGAGTATCATCTTTTAAAAGGAGCGTTTGATGTATCAGAAAAATTTTAAAAGCTACTTAAGCGATCTTTCCAGAAGAAAACCCTCTCCCGGAGGAGGCAGCGCTGCTGCGCTAGCTCTCTGCATAGGAATTTCCCTGATAGAAAAAGCCATCAACTATTCATCCGAAACAATCATTAAACACAACGAGGAAATCAGAATTCTCAACAACCTTAAAGCTAAAACTTTAAAATACGTAGATAAGGACGGCGAAATATTTGAGAAATTCATAAAAGCCCGAGGCGAAGAAAGGATTGGTTTTTTAAAGAAAAGCAACAAGCTGGTTGTTGATTTGGGTAATAATTGTATTTCTGTGCTGGCTCTTCTAAAGGGGGTTGAATCCGGCATAAAAAAGAGTATAATTAGTGATTTTTATACGGGATTAAACTTTGTCAGAGTTTCTTTACGCGCCTGTATTTATAACCTTGAGGATAACGGTAAAATCCTGGGTAAGCAGGAAAAAAGCATAACTGCTTTCAGAAAACACTTAAAAGCGGGTATTTGATGGCTAAAATACTTGAAGCAAAAGAAATATACGATATTTTGAAAGAAAGATTAAAAACGCGCCTTAAGAGCCTGCCTGCTTTAACGCTTGCTTCTTTAAGCATAGGAAAAAATTACTCTTCGCAAGTTTACCGTGCCTCGCAGAAAAAGCTTGCCGAAAGCCTGGGCGTTAAATATTTATCACTGGAATTGCCGCAGGATATCAGCATAAAAGCCGCACTCGCTAAAATCAAAAGCCTGAATAACAACAAAAAAATAACCGGGATTGTAGCAAACAAGCCGTTTCCTTCAACCTTTACGGAAGAAATAGTATTTAGCGCAATTGATTACAAAAAAGATATAGAAGGGATGAACCCGTATAACCTGGGTTTATTGTTTATCGGAGAGCCTTTGTTCATCTCCCCGACGGTCTTAAGCATTTTGGAATTTATAAAGATGTCAGGCATTGAGCTTTATGGCAGGCAGGTAACTATAGTTGGTTTCTCAACCCTTATCGGAAAACCTTTAGCGCTTATATTAGGCAGAAAATTAGCAACTGTTACTATTACCCATATAGGAACTTACGAATCAGGAAAGCTTCCTTTTTACATAAAAAATTCTGATATTGTTGTTTCCGCAGTAGGCAAGCCTCACATTATAAAAGGAGACTGGATTAAAAAAGGCGCTGTAGTTATAGATGTAGGGATAGGCCAGTTTAACGGTAAAGTTGTAGGCGATATAGAGTTTGAAAAAGCAAAACGAAAGGCCGCTTTTATTACGCCTGTTCCGGGCGGAGTCGGAAAGCTTACGTCGCTTTTTCTTTTTAGAAATCTTATAGACGCATATAAAAAATATGCTTAACAATCAAAAGATAAACTCAATTGCTGTTTTGGGAGCGGGGGAAGCCGGCATTACTTTTATGAAAAAAATACGTGAAAAAAATACCGGTATAAAACTTACCCTTATAGATAAAAATGCATATTATTTTGATAAGGCTAAGTTTATTAATTCGCTGGATTTGAAAGGCTATATTGATTTAAAAGATTTTTCTAAGGAGAATAATATTACATTTATACAGGATGTAGTTGAACGCATAAACCTGAAACAGAAAAAAATTTATTTTAAACAGGCTGAACCAATTGATTTTGAAGCGCTGGTTGTAGCAAGCGGGGCAAAGTCAAAAAGTATCCCTTTTAAAGGCGAACGCAGGGAAGGTTTATTTTATCTTTCAGATATAAACCCTTTTGAGCTTAAAGGGCTTCTTAAGCTGTCGTCAGAATTAATCGTTTACGTAACTACTTTCCTCGGGATTAAGCTTTGTGTTTCGCTTAAGTCAGCCGGTAAAGATGTGAGGGTTTTAGGCGATAACTGGGATTTTTTAGGAAGCCTCAAAGAAAAAGTTGTTAGTTTCTTAAATGACAAACAAATAAATGTCCACTTAAACGTTACAGTGGAAGAGGTAATAGGAGAAGGCCAGGTTAAGGCTACAAAAATAAGCCCCCTTAAGGTGTTTTCTTCCCAGATGGTTTTTCTGGATACCGGGTTTTCGTCAAACCTTGACTTTTTTGAGGTGCCTATTAATATAACAAATATGCTTACTGAGTTTGAGGGCGTATTTGTTGCAGGCGATTGTACTAAGCGTGATATAGAAAATGATTATTTTTACGCGTATAACAGCGAAGAAGCGCGTATTCAGGCAGAGCTTTTAAGCGAGTTTATGCTTGAGGCTAAAGAAGCAAGCTTTATGCCTAAGACATTAAGCGAAGAAGACAAACAAAAGTTAATAACCGATTTTATATCCGCAAGGGAAAATATAAATTTAGAAAATCCAAGTTTGGATAAAACCGTAAGTTAAGGAGGTTTAAAATGGCAGAGTGGATTGGCATAGGAAGGCGCGCAAGAAGATGTTATGGTTTTGATGAAATTGCTCTCGCCCCAGGGCGTATTACTATAAATCCGGAAGAGGTTGATACATCGTGGGAATTCTGCGGTAAAAAATTCTCTGTTCCTATAATGGCCGCAGCAATGGACGGAGTTGTAGACGTTAATTTTGCTGTTGCGATGTCAAAGCTTGGCGGGATAGCAGCTCTTAATTTAGACGGAGTCCAGACAAGATACGATAACCCGAATGAAGTGCTGGAAGAGATTTCAAAAGCGACCCCAGAAAAAGCGACAAATCTTATCCAGAAAATATACACAAGCCCGATAAAAGAAAAACTTATCGGTAAAAGAGTTTCCGAAATAAAGAAAAAAGGCGGATATGCTGCTGTAAGCTGTATACCGCAGAATGCTACTAAATTTGCAAAAATTGCACAAGCTAGTGGCGCAGATTGTTTTATTGTGCAGTCAACTGTTACAACCACCCAGCACATCGCAAAGCGTTATACGCCGCTTGATTTGTTTAAATTCTGCAAAGAAACAAAAATTCCTGTAATACTTGGTAATTGTGTAACTTACAATGTAACGCTTGAACTTCTTGAAACAGGCTGCGCCGCAATTCTTGTTGGCGTTGGCCCGGGCGCCGCCTGCACAACCAGAGGGGTTTTAGGCATAGGCGTTCCTCAGGTAACCTCAACAGTTGACTGTGCGCAAGCTCGGGATTTCTATTACCAGAAAACAGGAAGATATGTTCCGATAATAACTGACGGCGGAATGCGCCGCGGCGGAGATGTTTGCAAAGCTTTTGCCTGCGGTGCTGACGCGGTTATGATAGGCTCTACTTTTGCAAGGGCGAAAGAAGCTCCGGGAAGAGGATTCCATTGGGGAATGGCAACTTCTCACGGGAATTTACCCCGCGGGACACGTATTTCCGTTGGAGTCTCAGGAAGCCTTGAGCAGATACTTTTCGGCCCGGCTCAGGTTGACGACGGCTCCCAGAATTTAATGGGCGCGCTTTCAACCTCGCTCGGCTCTCTTGGCGCAAAAGACATCAGGGAGATGCACTTTGTAGAAATAATAATTGCCCCTTCCATACAGACAGAAGGAAAATTATTCCAGGCTTCCCAGAGAGTGGGAATGGGGAAATGAGCTTTCAGTCATCAGCTATCAGCTTTCAGCAGCTGACAGCTGACATCTGATAGCTGTCAGCTTATTATGAGTAAAGGTACCATCTTAATTCTTGATTTCGGTTCTCAATACACCCAGCTTATTGCGCGCCGTGTCCGCGAGCTTAAGGTTTACAGTGTTATTGAGCCATGCACTTTAAGCTACGAAAAAATAAAAGCAATAAATCCGAAAGGAATTATTCTTTCAGGCGGCCCGCACAGTGTTTATGAAAAAGGCGCGCCAAGCCTTAACAAAGAGATTCTCAAATTAAACATCCCGATTCTGGGCATCTGCTACGGAATGCAAATCCTTGCCAAAACCCTAAAAGGCACAGTTAAAGAAGCAAGAAAAAGGGAATATGGCAGGGCTGAAATGTATATTGACGACCACAACGATTTATTCTTTTCTCTGCCTCCAAAAATAGTTTCCTGGATGAGTCACACAGACCAGGCAGTTAAACTGCCGCAGGGTTTTGAGCCTATTGCGCATACATTGCATACAGGATTTGCGGCAATTGCAAACAGGAAAGCTAAAATCTATGGCGTTCAATTCCACCCGGAAGTTGTGCACACAGAGCATGGAACGCAGATTCTTTCAAATTTCCTTTTTAGAATTTGCGAGTGTTTTGCCAACTGGCAGCTTGAAGATTTCATTCAAAGCGAAATCAAATCCATAAGAGAAAAAACCGGAAATAAAAACGTAATCTGCGGATTAAGCGGAGGAGTTGATTCCTCAACTGCGGCAGTTTTGATAAATGAAGCAATAGGCAAGCGCCTTAAATGCATTTTTGTAAATAACGGGTTACTTAGAAAAGACGAGGCAAAACAGGTGCTTAGTGTCTTTCGCGGCCACTATAAAATAAATCTCAGTTACGCTGATGCTTCAAAATCTTTTCTAACAAAACTTGGCGGCGTTACCGATCCGGAAAAAAAGAGGAAAATAATCGGCCACGAATTTATAAGGATTTTTGAAGCCCAGGCGCGTAAAATAAAAAATGTGGAATTCCTTGTGCAGGGAACTTTATACCCCGACGTAATTGAATCGGTTTCATTTTTCGGCGGGCCTACTTCAAGGATAAAATCGCATCATAACGTAGGCGGGCTTCCGGCTGACATGAAGCTAAAGCTTATTGAGCCTTTCCGCCAGCTTTTTAAAGATGAAGTCAGGGAAATTGCAAAAATTCTAAAACTTCCGCCGGCTGTAATCGGCAGGCACCCGTTTCCAGGCCCGGGCCTTGCTGTTAGGATTATTGGAGAAATTACAGAAGAACGCCTTAGGATTTTACGCGAAGCAGATAAAATTTTTGAAGACATAATAAAAAAGCATAATCTTTATGACGGCATCTGGCAGGCATTTTGCGTGCTGCTTCCTCTTAAAACCGTAGGTGTTATGGGTGATAAGCGCACCTACGAAAATGTCTGCGCAATACGAGCAGTAAACAGCTTAGACGGCATGACCGCTGACTGGTCAAAGATTCCTTATCCTGTGCTTGGTGAAATATCAAATGCAATAATAAACAAAGTCAGAGGGATTAACCGCGTAGTTTTTGACATAAGTTCAAAGCCCCCCGCAACAATTGAGTGGGAGTAAATTAAATAGCATATTATACGTCGCACGTAACAGGTAACACGTATTACGTTCTTTTAACCCTTTGATTTTTAATGATGTGTTACGTGATACGTGTGACGTGGTACATTTTTATGGCGCATTCAGATTTTATACATCTTCATGTTCATACCCAGTACAGCCTTCTTGACGGAGCCTGTCAGATAAACCGTCTGGTTGAAAAAGCAGTAAAGTGTAAACTACCCGGCCTTGCTATAACCGACCACGGAAACATTTTCGGCGCGATAAAATTCTACGAAGAATGCATGGACGCAGGCATAAAACCGATTATCGGCTGTGAGGTTTATGTTGCGCCTGATTCGCGCTTTAAAAAAGATTATAAAAACGAAGACGCGGGAAACCACCACCTCATACTTCTTGCCAAAGACGAACAAGGCTATAAGAATTTAATAAAACTTGTAAGCCTTGCTTCACTTGAGGGTTTTTATTACAAGCCGAGGATAGATAAAGAAATATTAGCTCAATATAACAAAGGGTTAATCGGCTTAAGCGCCTGCCTTAAGGGAGAAGTTGCATCAGCCATACTTGCCGATGACGTTAAGGGCGCATACAAAAAATGCGATGAATACCTTCAGATTTTCGGTAAAGGCAATTTCTACCTGGAAATTATGGAAAACGGCTTAAAAGAACAGGAAAAAGTAAACAAGCATATTTTAAAAATTTCAAAAGAACTGGATGTCCCGCCAGTTGCAACAAATGATATTCATTACCTTGAGAAAAATGAATCTTTCGCCCATGAGGCGCTTTTGTGCATACAAACGCAGACTACCTTAAACGACCCAAACCGTTTTAAATTTAACAGTGATACTTTTTATTTCCGTACTCCGGAAGAAATGAAGGAAATATTTAAGGAAGTTCCGGAAGCGATAAGAAATACTCTTGAAGTAATGCAGAAATGCAATTTGGTTATGGATTTTTCCAAAATCCACCTGCCGCGGTTTCCGATTCCGGAAAGTGAAACCGAAATCGGTTATCTAAAAAAAATAGTAACTGAAAATCTGCCAAAGCGCTACGCCGAAGTTACCGAAGAAGTAACAAAACGCCTTGAATACGAGCTTGACGTAATAAAAGGAACCGGTTTTGCCAGTTACTTCTTAATTATCTGGGACCTTATAAAACACGCCAAAGAAAATAATATTCCTGTAGGGCCTGGCCGCGGCTCTGCTGCAGGAAGCATCGTAAGTTTTCTTTTAGGCATTACCGATATAGACCCGCTTAAATACGACCTTCTTTTTGAAAGATTTTTAAATCCTGCGCGTATTTCCATGCCTGATATTGATATGGATTTCTGTTACGAGAAACGTTCCCGGGTGCTTGAGTATGTGGGAAAAAAATACGGCGAGGCTAATGTCGCCCAGATTATTACTTTTGGAACAATGCTCGCGCGCGCAGTTATCAGGGACGTGGGCCGCGTTATGGATTTTAGTTATTCTGAGGTTGATAAAATCGCAAAGATGATTCCTGTTATTGTCGGCCACCAGGTAAATTTAAAAGAGGCGCTAACCCAAAGCCCTGAACTTTCGCAAATTTATCAGTCAGACGCAGGGATTAAGCGCTTAATTGATGTGGCTATGCAGCTTGAGGGCCTGTGCCGCCATGCTTCAACACACGCGGCAGGTGTAGTTATCTCGGATAAGCCACTTATGGAGCGGATTCCGCTAACAAGAGGCGCAGAAGATGAAACCGTAACCGGTTTTGATATGGAGTCTCTTGAGAAAACCGGAATGCTTAAAATGGATTTTCTCGGCCTTAAAACTCTTACTGTGATAGATTCAACAGTTAAAATAATAAAAAGGACAAGAGGGGTAGACCTGGATATTGCAAATATCCCGCTTACTGATAAAAAAACCTTTAAGCTGCTTTCGGATGCGCAAACAATCGGCGTGTTCCAGCTTGAAAGTAGAGGCATGCGCGAAATATTAAGAAAGCTTATTCCAACGCGCTTTGAAGATTTAATTGCAGTCTTGGCGCTTTACAGGCCGGGGCCTCTCGGAAGCGGAATGGTTGATGATTTTATAGAAAGAAAGCAGGGGAAAAAACCCGTAAGCTACGGGCATCCGAAACTGGAATCAATACTTAAGGAAACCTACGGCATTATACTTTATCAGGAGCAAACTATGCAGATTGCCTCAAAGCTTGCAGGTTTTAGCCTGGCGCAGGCAGATTTGCTCAGAAAAGCAATCGGCAAAAAGATACCTGAAATAATGGAGGAACAGCGCAATTTATTCGTTGAAGGAAGCAAAAAAAACGGCGTTTCCGAAAGAATTGCAACCCAGATTTTTGACTTGATAGATTATTTTTCAGGTTACGGCTTTAATAAATCGCATTCAACTGCTTATGCGCTTATCTCTTACCGCACAGCATATTTAAAAGCAAATTATCCGGTTGAGTTTATGGCGGCGCTTCTGACAAGTGAACGCACGAACACCGATAAAATTGTTGAATACGTAAATGAAGTTAACCACATGGGAATGAAGGTGCTGCCTCCGGATATAAATACAAGCTTTGCGAATTTCACGGTTACTGATGAAAAAAATATAAGATTCGGGCTTTTGGCAATTAAAAACGTAGGAACTACCGCGCTTGATAATATAATTCAAATACGTAAGGAAAAAAAGTTTGATGACTTTTTTGAATTTTGTGACCGCGTTGACGGACGCGTTGTAAATAAAAAAGTCCTTGAAAGTCTGATTAAGTCAGGAGCAATGGACAGTTTTAAGCTAAAACGCGCGCAAATGGCAGCTATGCTTGATAAAATTTTAGCAAAGACTACAAAAAAGGAAGACCCTTCCCAATTTTTGTTGTTTACTGCTCCGAAAAGACAGGAAGAAATTCCTGACCTTGAAGAATGGCCTTTATTGCAAATTTTAAGCTTTGAAAAATCGCTTCTTGGCATATATGTAACGAGCCACCCTTTGTATTCTTACGAAAATACAGTTAAACATTTGCGGCGCGAAGAAATAATTTCTCTCTATGAGCAGGAATCCCGCGAGGAAGTAGTTGTTTGCGGAGTAATTGAAAAAGCGCGCATAATAACTACGCGGCGCACCGGAGACCGCATGGCAATTTTGAAGGTTGAAGATGAAACTTCAAATGTTGAGGTTTTTGTTTTTCCGAAGTTATTTGAAGAGGCATCCGCAGATATTAAAGAAAAAAGCATTGTAGTTATAAAGGGAAAACTTGAGTCAAAAGAAAGAGTGCCGAAAATTTTAGCTGCCAAAATTATCCCTATTGAACGAATTTTTGAAAGCATAAAAGGCCTAAACATTGCAGTAAATCAGGAAAAATTCCCCTTAGCGAACCTAAAGACAATTTTTTTAAACAATAGAGGGACAACTCCGGTTGTCTTCGGCTTCAAAAATTCAAAGCTTAATGGCGTAAGAATTAAAACCGCCAATCAGTTTTGCCTCAAGCTTACCGAAAACGCCTTGAAAGAAATCAGTGCGCTTATCGGCGCTGAAAACCTGTCGTTATCTCTTTAGTACAAATTACCACGAATATGAAGACGAATTATCACGAATAAACCAATATCCCATTCGTGGCTATTCGTTTTAAATTTGTGGAAATTTGTGTTCAAAAAACTACCTTTTCAAAACCTCAATTTCGCGTTAGAATACCCCAAGTTTCACGGCGCGCAAGAAACTCACGAGCAATTCTAGACACAAGGGTAATTCCGGGGACACAATACTTAATTAGTGGGTGTCCCGGAGCGAATAAGCTTAATCCATAACCAAAGCCCACCGCGTAGGTGGGCGCGGGTTAGAGAGGAGGAAGATGAAGAAAATATTTTTAGTTTTAACAAGCGTGTCGCTTTTGGTTATTTCAGGCTGCGGAGAAGAGAACTTTTCGCGCTACCCTTCAGTAACTATACCGGAATTTTCCAACAAAGATTACTATGCCCAATTATCTGATAAAAATCCGCAAGTCGTCTATAACGCAGTTGTTAATCTGGGAGGCCGCGCTGTAGAATTCGGAAAAATGCTGTCTGATGATAAAGCAGATAAAAAGTTGCCGCAATATATTGGGGCAGAAAAAACCTACCGTAAAATAACCGAGCTTTTAAACTCATCCGATGTTGATATAACTGCGGCTTCTCTGCGCTTCCTGCAGCTTTTTAGCACCGATTACGCTGCAAAAGCAGAAATGTTAAATCCTATTTTAAAAATAAAAAGTGATAATCGCCAGGTTGCCTATGAGCAAATAGTAACACTGGAGCGTATTTCCAATAAAGACACCCGTATTGCTGATTCTGTATTGCGTAAATTTTTAGATAATCCTTCCTGGATTGTTTCGCGCAGCAGTTATCTTTTAATTGATAAACTTGAAAATGAGAATTTAAGGCAGGAACTTATTGCGCGGTATAGAACTATTGCCAATGAAGAGGAAAAGCTGCTTATCCTAACGGCCTTTAAAACTCATTCAGGCGATAGCGATGCGGATTTCTTTTTTAATGAAATACAATCAGCAAAGAGCGATAAAATAAGATATGCCATTTATGATGCCCTGGGCAATTGTAAAAATCAGGAAAAAGTATTAGCTTGGATAGCTGAAAATTATGGAAAGATTACGAACAATGATAAAGAATATTTATTTAGACGTTATGCCGGAATCATGGATGAGGATTTTTCGTCAAGGCTGCTTGCAATTTTCCTTAAGAACGGTTTTTCTGCAGACAAAGATTTCCTCGTTTTGCTTAATAAAGGAATTGAAAGCTATACTTACTCTGAAGATGCAGCAGCCAAAGATACTGGGGAAAAACTTGATAACCTGAAAATGATTGAAGAGGCATTGTTTGCAGGAAAAGTAATGGTTTCCGACTGGCAAGCTATACTTAAGAAAAGAGAAGCGTTTAATGCCAACATAAACGCTATGCAAACAGAGTGTAATGCCCTTACCAAAAAATTCAGCGCCAGTATAAATACAATTTTTAAAAAGTATGGTGTGTCCGAAGAAAAGCGAAAACTATACCTGGAAAACACTGCAATTTCACGCGAGACCCTGGAAACATTATTTGAGCCGGATAAAGAAAGCAAAAATCAAAAATAGCGTAATTTAAGCCGCATTAGCAAGTTTGCTTATTCAAAACCAGTTTAGGGCGGTTTAATTAACCTAACTTCCTGCGGGAAAGCAGGTTATAGTTATTATTTAGCCTTAATAACGCAGTATTTATCCCTTGCCATTACTTACTTGACACCCAAAAAAAGGATGATACACTAAACCTATGCGTAAACGCGATATTGTCCTAAAAATAAGCCAGGACACAGGTGTCAGGCAGGTTGTTGTCAAAGATATTGTTCAGCGCACCTTTGACACTATTTTTGAGTCTTTAAAGAATGGAGAACGCATAGAATTAAGGAATTTCGGGGTTTTTCAGGTAAAGAAAAGAAAAAAAAGAATCGGCAGAAATCCTAAAACAGGCGAAGTAGTCCCTGTCCCGGAAAGGCATACCGTAGTATTTAAGCCTGGCCTTGAGATGAAGCAATTCATCAAATAATCCCGCACCTTCATGATAAAAACCTATAAAAGTAT
>Ga0265297_10002401_pt1 | contig 38278 bp, 42 predicted proteins | sample Munlanlwell13791_FD_192502 | JGI IMG/M metagenome (GOLD analysis project Ga0265297, IMG submission 192502) | Leachate microbial communities from a municipal landfill in Southern Ontario, Canada - Leachate well 137-91 | ecosystem: Engineered > Solid waste > Landfill > Unclassified | place...
AATATGTTTATCTTATATCCAAGGGAGCGGTGACGCATGAGTAAATTCATCGATAAATTAGATAATCTGAATAAGGCTACGGCCCCTACCATGGGCTTTCATGCCGGAAGTGGTGGTGACAGGCCTGTATCGATGCTGGTTGCTGTTGAACTGGCCGGCAAACCGGAGGATGAGTTGAAGGAAGTCGCCACCACAGGCGCCTGTGCCGGCATACTCGATCCTGTCGGCCTGTCCGGGGCCGCCATCGTAAAATACCTGAAAACAAAGGTTGATATGCCGGTGGGTCTCGTATTAAGCGGCGGTAAAACCGGCACGGGGGCCAAGCCGGAAGGCAGCGATATCGACTTCGTGGTGTTCGATGCTAACCTGCCGGTCAAATCGCTGGCGGGAAGTGAGCCGGAATCGGTTGGCAGGGTACTGAGGCTGGATATGTCGATCGAGGCCGGGCTGATGAGGGCGGTCAACAACCTCCATCCTGCGATAGAGGCTGTGATGGTGGACCTTCGCGTTCCTGCCCTTACAGTGCAAACTCTGATGCAATGCCGCCGGGCGGCTGATTTCTCGGGCCAGCCAGTTATAGCTTTGACAGGCGTTGGACTTACAGTGGCCGAACTGACGGCTTTACGTGAGGCAGGGGTTAAATGTCTGGTCTTGCCTGCGGGTTCAAGCGCATCGGAGATAGGTTCGCTTATCGATGATATACGCGCCCTGCCCAAACCCGAGAAAAAGAAGGATAAAAAAGGTATCGCTATCGTACCCAGGATGGGACTTTCACCGGCGCCCAAAAATAGTGGAGATGATGGTGGAGATGATGATGGCGATAACGATGACTGATAAAGAGTATTTTCTGCAGTAGTGCCCGTATAAGGTTCACTTGATATGACCCAGAATCTATGGTTGTTCCTGCTTTCCGCGGCCGGCATATCACTCTCAGGCGTTATGCTGCCCGGACCGCTGACGGCCGCCACGATCGCCAAAGGGTATGACGACAGAAATGCCGGAGCTATGATCGGCATAGGGCACGGGATAGTTGAGATCCCCATGATCGCCTTGATTTACTTCGGATTTGCCGCTTATCTGGAAAATCCAACGGTAAAGATGGTTACCGGCCTGGCCGGCGGTACAATGCTCATAGTGATGGGGCTGCTGATTTTCTTTACATTTAAAAAACCGGTGGAGGGGGCGTCGGTTATGCCTTACAGCCCTCTGGTTACCGGCATTGTAATGACAGGCGGCAATCCCTACGTTTTTCTCTGGTGGGCCACCATAGGTGTGGCATTGATAACAGGCGCCGTCACCTTCGGTGTCATGGGTCTGGTGCTTTTCACGATCGTCCATCTTGCCTGTGACATCACATGGGATCAGATCGTTTCGATGACGGTCTTTCGCACCAGACACCTTTGGACGCCGAAAATACAAAAAACAGTCTTCAGCGTTTGTGCGGCCGTTCTGATTGGATTTGGTATCTGGTACGCCTTGTCGGTCTTCTTATGAGCCAACATCTGCAATATTGAATAAACATAAGCCTGACTGATATCCGGACTTGAATTGAGAAACAGTCCCGCGGGTTATTAAAGTGTTCGATACGCTTAAAGAGCACTTCAATCAATGGGGCGGAGGTATTAGCCTCTTCTTCTGCTTCACCCACTTCAGCCAGGACTTGATGACCGGCCTGCTTATCACGCTGCTGCCGTTTATCCGGCAGGATATGATGCTGAATTACTTTCAGGCGGGATTGCTTGTTTCTGCATACAGCGTTACCTCGGGCTTATCGCAGATATTGGGCGGATGGGTTGGCGACCGCATCAAGCACAGATGGATATCGATAACAATGGGTTTGATCGGCGTAGGCATGAGCGGTTTTGCCGCAGGCCTGATGCCGACCTATGAGTCACTGCTGGTAGCGATGGTGGCTATGGGCATCTTCGCCGGCGCATACCATCCTGCGGCCGTGCCCGCCATCAGCAGCCTGTTCGAGGACAGGCGTGGCAAGGCCATTGGACTGCATATGATCGGCGGAGCCTTAGGCTTCGGCGTCGGCCCGTTTATCGGCACGGCCATCGCCGCAACGATCAACTGGCATATGGCCTTTCTCCTGCTTTCTATACCTGCCATGGTTGCAGGACTGAGCGTGACTATCTGGCTGCGTAAAATTGAACCCGACATACCACGTGCTGAAATTACAGGGGGCAAAGGGAAACAGGCCGGCGCCGATTCGCCGTCACTCTGGCAGGTGCTTAAGAAGGTATCTACAGTCATCATCCTGGTGGTCGTCGTCACATTCACCTCCGGCTCTCTGCTGCCTTTTATACCCCTTTATCTTGTAGACCATTACAACCTTACCGCAACCATGGCCGCTGTCTGGACGAGCATATTGAGAGCATCAGGAGTTCTGGGAAGCCTGCTGGGCGGATGGCTTTCGGACAGGTGGGGTAACAGACAGACGGTCCTGCTGACATTGATAGCCATAGGTCCGGCCATACTGCTCTTTACCACAGTCAACTATTTTCCCGCCCTGGCCGTGTTAATGATTGTCATTGGGATCGTGTGGACAATGAGGGAAACTGCGGTCCAGACATATTTGATGGAGAGAACACCGCTGCGCATGCACGGGATAGTCTTCGGTATCTATTTTGGTATAGGGCAGCAGGGGCAGAGCCTGCTGCAGCCCGTGTACGGTGTGTTCATGGACATGGCCGGCATCTCCAGTGTCTTTCTCATCGTAGGTCTCATCAGCATGGCCACATCCATCGTTACGATCTTTATTGCCCGCAAAATATAAGATAAACCTGCAGTTGAAGTGGATTGCCGGCCGAGGAACATCGCACGCTGTCAGCAGCTCTGCTGAATGGCCTGGAAGTATTTTCCCTCGGTCTTTATGGAGGGGGCGATCACCAGTTTAACTTTCTGAAACTCTTTGATATTAAGCGCGCCGCAAACCCCCATGGCATTACGCAATGCGCCCACATAGTTTTCCGTCCCGTCGGTAACATGGCTCGGTCCGAAGAGCAGCTTCTCAAGCGAACCCTTGACGCCTGTCTTTATGCGCGTACCCCGCGGAAGTGTGGCGGATGGTTGAGACATCCCCCAGTGATATCCTTTGCCCGGCGCTTCCCCGGCGCGGGTCAGGATGGAGCCGAATACCACGGCATCGGCGCCCGAGACAAAGGCTTTACACATATCGCTGCCGATGCGGATACCTCCGTCGGTTATGATCGAGACATAGCGGCCAGTCTCTTTAAAATAAACATCGCGTGCAGCGGCGCAGTCGATGGTGGCCGTAACCTGTGGTACTCCCACGCCCAGCACTTCGCGTGTTGTGCAGGCCGCGCCCGGGCCGATACCCACCAGCAGGCCGTCTATACCCGTCCGCATCAGCTCCAGCGCTGCGCTGTAGGTTACGGCATTGCCCACCACTACCGGGATGCGGAGCTGCTTGCACAGGTCGGAGAAGCTCAGGCCGCGGTAGCTTTTGGATATGTGCCGCGCCGTGGTTACGGTGGTCTGAACTACAATGATATCGGCGCCGGCTTCCTCTGCTAAGGGGGCCAGCTTCTTGGTCGTGGCAGGTATCATGGATACCGCGCAGACAGCGCCAGCCTTCTTAATCTTCTGAATACGTTGTGCGATAAGCGAATCCTTGATGGGCTGGCTGTAGATCTTCTGCATCAGGGCAGTGACCTCTCCCTGAGGTGCGTTGATTATCTCATCCAGTATGGCGCGCGGATTGTCGTATCTAACCTGCACCCCGTCTAAATTGAGGATGGGCAGACCTCCCGCCTTGTTTAAAATTATGGCGAAATCGGGGTCCACCACAGCGTCCATAGCGGCGGCTACAATCGGGATGGCGAAAGTGATATCGCGGATTTTAAATTCTATATTGGTCTGGTCGGGATTGACCGTGACGTCCCCTGGCACGATTGCCACTTCATCGAAACCATATGCTCGTTCGAGCTCTTTGAATTTAGGTATTGGCATTTTAAGCCTCGGGGGTGATTAGCGGAAACTATATCAAAATAGGCTGTTTCAAGTCAAGCCTGGGTGAATCCTGACATATGTCATCTGCGCTCGAATACGACATAAAGTTTACCGCCAAGCGTAAACTGGGATATAATTACTGCGTTATTGTGCCTGTTCTGTATGTTGTAGCCACGCCCATCGGTAACCTTGAGGATATCACGCTGAGAGCCCTGCGAGTGCTGGGCGAGGTTCAGTTGATAGCAGCAGAAGATACCCGCACCTCACGTAAGCTGCTCAGCAGGTATAATATTAAGACCGGGTTGACCAGTTATTACGAGCACAACAAAAAAAGTAAGATGCCTGTCCTGCTGAAAATGCTGGAGAAACAGGACATAGCCCTTATCTCGGAAGCCGGTACGCCGGGCATCAGCGATCCGGGCTACGAGCTTATCAGGGGCGCTATTGAAAAAGGATTCAAGGTCGAGGTGTTGCCCGGGCCTTCGGCGGTGACCACTGCCCTGGCTGGCTCCGGCCTGCCCGCGGACCAGTTCCTTTACCTGGGCTTTTTACCGCGCAAGAAAGGGGAGAAAAGACGGTTGCTGGGATCGGTCAGCCTGGAGCCGCGGACGATGATCTGTTTTGAGTCGCCGTACAGAGTAGTTGATTCTCTGTCGGCCATGCTGGAGACGCTGGGTGACCGCAATGTTGCAGTTTGCAGGGAGATGAGCAAACTGCACGAGGAGGTATTTCGCGGTTTGCTGAGTGCGGCAATCAGGCATTTCAACAAACCGCGGGGCGAGTTTACGATCGTCTTACAGGGTATCGGTAATGTAAAAAAGTCCTTGCGTAAAATAAAGGACAAATCTAAAATGGGAGTTTAGTCATGCAGGAAAGATTTCGCAGGGGTGCAATTTCCATTGGACCGGCCAGGTGCAATGGCTGCGACAGCACCATACATCACGGTGATGTATATCTGGCTATCGACGAAAAGCCTTCGGATAAGTTGAAGGAAGAGGTGATATATATCGACGAGCTGGATTGCTCGGATTGTGACAAAGGGATAAAGAGCGGTGAAAACTACCTGTTTATCATAGATGGGGATAGCGAGAAATGTTACTGCTCGGCCTGCTATAAGAAAAGGGGCGGCGAAACATTCAGGAACAAGAATTGCGGCTGCGTAATCGAATATAAGAAATCGGCTCAGGAGTCCAAAGAGCTGCGTTTCTGCAAATCATGCTGCGAGAAGCGAAAGGCCGGCATGGAAAAAAAGGAGAAGGGGGACAAGGTTTTCACCTTTTTCCCGTCGAAAACTCTTAAGTAATTTAATACGAAACGGGAGATTTACATTTGGCTGATAATATCCTTGTTGCTGTAGCCTGGCCATATGCCAACGGTCCGCTTCACCTCGGCCATGTTGCCGGGGCTTATTTACCTGCCGATATCTTCGCCCGCTATCATCGCTTGCGCGGCAACAGTGTGTTAATGGTATCCGGAAGCGATGAGCACGGGACACCCATAACCCTGCGCGCTGAGCAGGAGGGTATTCCCCCCTCAGAACTGGCCACCAGGTATCATAAAGAATTCCTGGAAAGCTGGCAGAAACTGGGCATTTCGTTTGATCTTTTCACCACCACCGATACGGATAACCATGCGGCGGTTACACGCGCCATCTTCCTCAAACTGCTTGAGAAAGGCTACATCTATAAAGGCTCGATGCCACAGGCTTATTGCCCCAGTTGCAGGCGCTCGCTTCCTGACCGTTACGTCGAGGGCACTTGCCCCCACTGTAATTACAATGCGGCCAGGGGTGACCAGTGCGATAACTGCGGCCACACACTGAATCCCAGCGACCTGATAGACGTGCGCTGCCGCACCTGCTCATCCACGCCCAGATTTGAGAACGCGGAGCATTTTTTCTTCAAGCTGAGCGCATTTGAGGAGCAGCTCAGAAAGTGGGTGAAAGATAAGGATTTCTGGCGCCAGAATGTTCAAAAATTCACCCTGGGGTTCCTGGAGGGAGGCCTCAAAGACAGGGCCATCACACGCGATATCGAGTGGGGCGTCACCGTGCCGCAGCCGGGATTTGAGAAAAAACGTATTTATGTCTGGTTTGAGGCTGTCATCGGGTATCTATCGGCCAGCCGTGAGTGGGCCTCTTTGCAGGGAGATAATGACGCCTGGAAACGTTTCTGGACGGGGCAGAACAGGGCTTACTACTTTATAGGCAAGGATAATATACCCTTCCACACAATTATCTGGCCGGCCATGCTGATGGGCTATGGGGACCTCAGTTTGCCCTACGATGTGCCCGCCAACGAGTTCCTCACAATCGAGGGTAAGAAACTATCCACCAGCCGTAACTGGGCTGTGTGGGTGTCCGATTTCCTGCAGCGCTACGATCCTGACCCGCTGCGTTATTATCTATCCATCAATATGCCGGAGACGGGCGACATGGATTTCTCATGGCACGAGTTCCTGCGTAAGAACAACGATGAGCTGGTGGCGACCTACGGCAACCTGGTGCACCGGGTGCTCTCGTTCAACCATCGTAACTTCAATGCCTCAGTGCCCGAACCGGGCGATATGGACGAGGCCGGCAATGCACTGCTGCAGAAGGCCCGCAACGCGCTTGAACAGGTCGGCGGTCAGCTCGACCACTGCCATTTTAAGGAGGGGCTCAAAATTGCCATGGCCCTGGCGCAGGATGTCAACCGCTTCCTCGACGACACCGCACCATGGAAGATGATCAAACAGGACCGCCAGGCGGCCGGGAGATCGGTATATACGGCCATCGTTGCCTTATCGGCGTTGAAAACCATGCTTTATCCCTTTCTGCCTTTCACCTCGCAGAAGCTGCACTCGTACCTGGGCTTCGAGGGAGAAATAAGCAATACAGGCTGGAACCTTCAGATTCCTCAGCCCGGCCGGGCCCTGCCTCAACCCCAGGCGCTGTTCACCAAATTGGAAGACAGTCTGGTGGAAGAGGAGATGGCGAGGTTGGGGAGTAGTGAAACGGCATGAGCCTCGATCAGATATACGCCCCGGTCAGGCCCGGCCTCGATCTGGTGGAATCCAAGCTGGAGGAAATAGCCGGTAACGAGATACCGCTGTTGTCACAATTGCTCCAGTATGCCCTTCTGAAAGTCGGCAAAAGGGTCAGGCCTGCTCTGACGCTGCTCAGTGGTAAGTTTTACCGCTACGATCTTGGAACGCTAGTCCCCATGGCCGCGGCCGCGGAGGTGCTTCATATAGGCACCCTGGTGCATGACGATATCATAGACAATGCGGATATGCGCCACGGCAAGCCGGCTGTTTACCGCACCTGGGGACAGAACTCCGCCCTGTTGCTGGGGGATTATTTATTCTCCAAGGCGGGCAGCCTGGCCTCCACCACGGAAAACCTCAGAGTAATCAGGCGTTTCAGCGAGACACTTATGACTATCTCGGGTGGTGAACTCAGGGAGGGCAGCCATACCTTCGACCTGGCCGTTGCCAGGGACAACTACTATAAATGGATCAGCGATAAGACAGCCTGCCTGTTTGTTATGGCTTCAGAGTGCGGATCGGTACTCAGCGGTTGTCCCGAGGAACAGGTGCAGGCCCTCAAGGAATATGCGCTCAATTTCGGGCTGGCCTTTCAGGTTGTCGATGACATACTTGATTTCGTGGGCGATCCTTCGGCGCTGGGGAAACCTGTTGGTTCGGACCTGAGCGAAGGCGCCGCCACCCTGCCGTCCATTTTGTATGCGGAGAAGCATCCAAATGATAGCCTGATCCAGACCATTATCAGGGACCACCGCAAAGACCTTGTGCCGGGCGCAGTGAAAAAGGTGTGTGAATCCGGGATCATAGATGAATGCAGGTCCATCGCCCAGGGATTTTCGCAAAAGGCCAGCCTTTCGCTGGATCAATTGCCGGATTGTGATGCGCGGCGGTCGCTCAAGGCTCTTGTAGCCTTCGTTGTCGAGAGGAACAAGTAGACGGTGTCAGGAGGCCGGCGAAGGCTCGAGGTCTGGCGCCGGGATGGGGTCCTTAAGCAGCTTTTCGAAGGTTAGATCGTCTATAGTCTCTTTTTCAATGAGGTAATCGGCTATGTATTTTAGCCTGGGCTTATTGTCCGTCATGATCTCCAGCGCTTTAGTGTAAGCTTCCTTGACCAGGGACTCCACCTCCTCGTCTATCTCCTGTGCCACCTTGTCGCTGTAATTCTGCTGCTCGTGTATCTCCTTGCCCAGGAAGATCATCTCCTCTCTCTTGCCGAAAGTGCGCGGCCCCAATTTCTGGCTCATGCCGAATTCCGTAATCATGCGGCGGGCAATCAGAGTGACCTTCTCGAGGTCGTTCTGTGCACCGGTGGTCAGTTCGCCCAATGAGACCTGTTCAGCCGCCCTGCCGGCCAGGCTGATGATCATCATGTCCTTGAAGCGCTCGTAGGTTTCAAGATGGCGCTCCTCGCTTGGCAGGAACCTGGTCCAACCGCCCATCATGCCCCTTGCCACGATGGATATTTTGTGCACGGGATCAGCGTTGGGCAGCATTTTGGCCGCCAGCGCATGGCCGGTCTCATGATAGGCAATTAGTTCCCTCTCACTCTTGGTTATAACGCGTCCCTTTTTCTCCGGCCCGGCGATGACGCGATCGATGGAATCCTCCAGCTCTTTTTGCCCGATATCCTTACGGTTTCGCCTGGCTGCCAGGATGGCACCCTCGTTGATCAGGTTGGCCAGGTCGGCGCCGCTGAACCCAGGGGTTTGCCGGGCGATTACATCGAGGTTGGCTTCCTTGGCCAGCGGCTTGCCCTTGGCGTGGACTGCCAGAATGGCGCTGCGGCCGTTTATATCCGGCTGATCGATAACGATATGGCGGTCGAACCTGCCCGGCCTCAGCAGGGCGGGGTCGAGTATATCCGGCCGGTTGGTGGCTGCCAGCACGATAACGCCGGTGTTGCTGTCGAAACCGTCCATCTCTACCAGTATCTGGTTCAGCGTTTGCTCGCGCTCATCGTGGCCGCCGCCCAGGCCTGCTCCCCTGTGCCGGCCCACGGCATCGATCTCATCTACAAAGACGATACAGGGCGAATTGCGTTTGGCCTGGTCGAAAAGGTCGCGTACACGCGAGGCACCCACGCCCACAAACATCTCGACGAATTCACTGCCGCTGATGGAGAAGAATGGAACCCCTGCCTCTCCCGCAGTGGCTTTGGCGACCAGCGTTTTTCCGCAGCCCGGAGGGCCGACCAGCAGCAGGCCTCGCGGGATACGGGCTCCCAGGGCCAGGAATTTTTGTGGCGATTTGAGGAACTCCACGACTTCCTGAAGTTCACCCTTGGATTCATCTATGCCGGCCACGTCGGCGAATGTGACGGTCGGCTTATCGCCCGACGCCAGACGGGCCCGGCTCTTGCCGAAATTGAAGGCCTGGGTATTGGCGCCGCGAGCTGAACGGAAGAGGAAGAACAGTAAAGCGCCGAAAAGAACCAGCGGTAAGAAGCTCAGCATGATGCTGCCCCAGTCAAAGCCGCCGGTCTTTACATCGAACTTGATCCCGTCGTCCCCCAGCTTGACACCTGCATCCTTGAGGCTGTCCATCAATTCCTTGGTGCTGCCCACATAGGCAGCTTTGACCACGGGCTTGTCGTCCCTGAGCCCTATTATAGCGTTGCCGTCCTGCTGGATAGTATTGACCAGGCCGCTCTTGGCATTGTCGACAAATGTATAGAAATCGACTTCCTTCGGTCCTTTGTTAATAGGGAAGAAGCTGAATGCCAGTGCGAGCAGCGCCACCAGGATAAGTAGGTAGAGAAGGCTACCTTGCCACCATCTTGCTTTCATATATTACCTTATTTTAGACAGTATGCTAATTATATCAAATGGTACGGGGATGACAAAGGAAAAATCGTATAAGAACGGTAAAGGGGTCATCCTTTATCAATACTTTTGTCGCTACAGCAGAGCACCCGGCCGTAAAGAATACTGCGCGGGCGCCTGCTGCATCGTGTGATCAAAATTAAGGCCAGGGCAGGGCCTTGGGGCTGAGGTGTAACTCCTTCATGCCGGCTTCTTTAAGCATGGTCAGAGTTGCCTTGAGCTGTCTCTGCTGTTCCGCGCTCAATTTGTACAGAACACGCTTGGTGCCATCTTTTTTCATGGCCTGTTTCAGGGCATTTTCTCCCTTTGCTGTCAGGGTGATGCGGATCAAGTTTTTACGCTCCATATTCTTGGTCCGTTTGATCAGGCCCTGCTTTTCCATGCGCATAAGGATACCGGATATGGAATGCGGCTCGCGCAGCAGCATACGGGAAATCCTGGCAGGGGTGACATCTTTGCCCATGGCGTCTACGAGGAAAAGAATGGCGGCCGAGGTTGCCGACAGGTTCTGGGGGAGTAGTTCCCTCTCCCGCACCTTCACGAATATATCGGCTACCTGCATAATCTGCGTGACAAGAGTATAATCCTTGTCCGCTTTAATCTGCTGAACCATTATTAAATCAACCTCCGTTGATGTATTCTCTATATATTTATGATTATCGAGAGCCAACATATTTTGCGCTTGCACTGATATTGGCACAGCATCTGATTGATCAAGGCCATAAGCCTGAGTTAATTATGACAATTATTGTGAAAAAGTCAAACCCGACCTTCTTGCATTCCTAAACGCATGTGGTCATCACTACGACGTTATGGCCCCGATATGAGTTGCCCTGCTGCCACGGGCACCTTCCCTGTGCTATAATCTGGTATAGAGTATAGGAACGGTACTATAGTACTATAGAGGAGACAAATCTGGAGCCACTGAAAATAGCCCGAAGGGCAGTCGAGTTGGCCTCGGATAAGCAGGCCGAGGATGTAGTGTTGCTGGATATGAGGCAGGCCTGCTCCTTTACGGATTACATCGTTATCTGCAGCGGCGACAGCGACCGCCAGGTGGATGCCATCCACCGCGAGATATTAAATTCTCTTAAAAAGGAATCAGCTTTGCCCTACCGCAGCGAAGGGGATTCCGACTCAGGCTGGATACTGCTCGATTATCTGGGCGCGGTCATACATATTTTCTCAAAAGAGATGCGCCACTTCTATGATCTGGAAAGCGTCTACGGCAAGGCCGTGCGGCTGCTGACTATCCAGTGAGCCATTTGTCCACGTCCCTGGTATAACTCAGTACCTCATCCGGCCTGAAGAAGAGTACTATTTCTTTTTCTGCGTTCTCCGGTGAATCGGAACCGTGGATCAGGTTATGTTCCATATTTATGCCCAGGTCCGCCCTGATGGTGCCGGGCGCCGCTTTCTTGGGGTCCGTAGCTCCCATAGTCTGCCTGGTCGACTCGATCGCTTTCTCCCCCTCCAGCACGGCTGCTATGATGGGGCCGGATGTGATGAAATTAACCAGGTCTTTGAAAAAAGGTTTCTCTTTGTGAACGGCATAATGCCTCTCGGCCAGCGCCCTGTCCATGCGTAGCATCTTCAATGCCACTATTTTCAGGCCGCGTCTTTCGAGTCTGGATAATATCTCGCCGGCCAGGCTCCGTTGTACGCCGTCAGGCTTGACTAATACGAGTGTCTTTTCCATTTCATCTCCAAGCTACATTTATTGCCCCTCAGCGGATACTTATTTTATCTTTAATACAGTTATTTTGCCATTCTCGGGGGGAGAAGTAATTCGGATTGAATCCCCCGGTCTTAAAAGACAGGGGGATTGTTGTCGGCGGCTTAATTGTATAGACTATTACCCGGGAAATCAGAGGGATAATAAGTATGGAAGTGCCTGCTTACGCATCTATCATCATCGACATCATAGTGGCCTTGATACTGGTCTTCAGTTTTCTGGGTGGTTTAAAACAGGGAGCGCCCAGGGAATTATGCGGACTGCTGGCTTTTATCGTCGCGTTGTCTATTACGGGCGCTTTTATTGCTTATGTCTTTGTCTGGATGAGTTTTGCATCGGATAATTTATGGCGGTCGTTGTTAACTTTCCTGATCACCATGGCCATAATAATGATCGTGCTGCATCTGGCCCTCTTGCTGCCGCGCCATTTGCTGGACAAGATATGGAGCGGCGGATTTTTCTGGAGCGTGCTGGGCGGTATCTTCAGCGTGATCAACTCGGCGCTGGGGTTGGTGCTGATGGTGCTGCTGCTGGGAATTTACCCGGTGCTCGACTGGCTGAACGATCTGCTCGCGGCCTCCGGCATTTTAAACTGGCTGGTATCGATATCAGGTTCGGGCATCCTGTATTTAATGCATATGACAGGGACATATTGACGGGCGCCGGCAATCAGTATTTCTTTTTGCGCTGTGTTATGGGAGGCTGCCTCAAATAAAGGGGCTGAAGTGTAACCGGGCTGTCGGATTGCCCTGATTTCAGACGCCGCCATCCGAGATAGGAGATATAGCCGGGCCTCCTCAGGCGCTGCTCCCATTCAGGGATCACTGCATTATCTCCCAGCGACGCACGGATATGTTCAATCGCAGCGGGAGGAATCTCGCCGCAAAAGAGAGTCTTTTGATTGGGTTTTTTACACAGCGCTTCAACGGTAGTGAGGTGCTCCTCTTTCAGCTGCTGCCAGCCATCGGCATAACAGTATAGTGCGGTGGCGATTTCTCCCCTGCCCGCATCATGTATGGGGCACAGAGGCAATCCAGTGAATGCGAATGGATAGGCCTCTATTTCAAGAGTACTGATACCTATAATGGACAGGTTGAGAGAGAAAGCCAGGCCTTTGGCCGCGCTGATGCCGGCGCGCAACCCGTTGAAGCTGCCCGGGCCGATGGCAACGAAGACGGCAGTCAGTGACCTGAAGTCCGATTTCGCTGTTTGCAGCAACCTTTCGATGTTGGGGAAAAGCTCAGATGTATGGTTCTGCCCTGGTTTCCAGGTAAGCTCCGCAATCAGGCTGCCCTCCTGTGATATGGCCAGGCCGCCCCAGGATGTCGAAGTGTCTATAGCAAGTTCCATGTATCTTCCCCGTTGTTTTGCAGCGAGATCTTCAAACGGTCGACCAGTTCATCGTATCTATTACCATGTGGTATGAAGGATATATTGCGCTTTTCACCCGGCAGGTGCGTCAGTCTGATGGTCAGGTTGTCCCCGGGCAAAACAGGCGCTCCTTTCTCGGCCCATTCTATGGCGCAGACAGAGTCATCACGGAAGTATTCGTCCAGCCCGAGACCGGCTATCTCCTCAATATGGTCCAGCCTGTAAAGATCGAGATGGTAGAGAGGAAGCCGGCCGTGATATTCACGGGCTATCATGAAAGATGGACTGCAGGCATACTCATCTATACCCAGACCGAAAGCGATACCCTGAACAAGGTGCGTTTTACCGGTGCCAAGGTTTCCTTTCAACAGGTAAAGATCGTTGCCCCGCGCCAGTCCGCCGATGACCTGGCCGAGTCTGCGGGTTTGTTCCGGGCTGTGCGTGGTAACTGTAAAACCTACCATATCAATGGTCAATTAGGATGTTTGTAATGATCCCAGCCGCTGAAATCGATGTGAACGGGATTTCCAGCTTCGTCGAGTAAAGATACAGCGTATGGTTGACCCTCCGTTATCTCTCCTATAACGACGGGAGCCTGATCGAGTGCCGAATTGACTCTTTTCAGTACATCCGGTGCAGCTGTTAAAAGCAGCTGGTAATCTTCACCGCCGGCCAGGCACATTTTGAGGCTGTCGCGGCCGAAATATCTTGTCAGAAGAGGATGGACGGGCAGATTATTTAAGTGCAGTGTGGCCGCCACTCCACTGGCCATACAGATATGTGTAAGATCGGCTGCCAGCCCGTCACTGATATCGATTGCCGTTTTGACACCGAGGCTGGCCAACAGGGGGCCGTTGTTAAAATCCGGTGAAGGCCGGATATGGGCGTTCTTAAATATTCGCAGCGCATCGGCATCCAGATCAATAAATTGCGAGAGCGCCTTACGCCCGGCTGACGAGAGGCCTGGGAAACCGAAAACGGCTACCAGGTCACCGGGTTGGGCCGAGGAACGAGTCATTATGTTCCCTTCTGCGAGCCCTGTTAAGGTGATATTGATAACGACTTTATCTGAAGCAGAGATGTTTCCGCCGGCCACGGCTATACCGAAGGTATTGGATATCTCCAGTATCCCGCGGTAGAGATCAAGCACATCGCCGGCCTCGCCGCGACCGGGCAACGCCAGTGAAACCAGGGCATAGCGCGGCCTGCCGCCCATAGAGTTTATATCACTGATATTAATAGCCATGGATTTCCAGCCTAAATTTTTCCAGTCTGTATAGGCGAAATCGAAGTGCACCTCTTCCACCAGGATATCCGTGGTGATAAGTTCGATACCGCCGGGGCTTTTCCAGGCAGCCGCGTCATCGCCGATGCCCAGCAGTAAATCCCTGCGGGCCGGCGACTGCCCGTCGCTTATTTCATCGATAAGAGCGGCTATTTTTGTGATAAGCCCGAATTCGCCTATTTCCGCTATGCGCATGCCGTGATTATAGCACAGGCCTGTACCACGGTTAGCGGCGGGTCTTGCTATAGTGTTGCACCACGTATATAATGCAGGAAAGTAAAGCTCAGGCGGTGAAATATGCAGCAGATGGTAACATGCCAGAATTGCGGCTCACAGAATGCCGCCAACCAGCAGTTCTGTGTAACATGTGGAGCGCAGCTGGGGAGTAACCAGCGTCAAATTCCCCATATGCCCATCGTAACCGGCATAGCTACCCCTGCACCTATGGTCACAGGCATGTCGATGCCCCAGCAGATGGTGACGCCAAGCGTGGCACCTGACGTACATCATCACCGGCAACTGGATGTCAAGCCTACCTGGGGCCTGGCCTGGGGTCTTTTCTGGCGTATGCTTTGCCTGTGGATCTTTGTTTCGGGCGTGATCTTCCTGGTATATATGCTGGTAAGGCTGGCACTGGGCTACACATCGGTTTTCGGAAGCTGGTAGAATATTGATCTGGGTAATGCACAATCCGGGGTGCTGCTTCGCGGCAGCACCCTGTTTATGACCGGAGCAAATGCTGAATGTGAAGGATGGCGATATCTGCTATGTCTAAAAAACGAAACAAGAAAAAGAAAGTTGAAAAAAAAGCCTGGTATAAAAATAATTCGATAATGATACCGGTGATCGTGGCACTGGTGCTGATAGGATTAGTTCTAACGTTGTTTATAACAGGAGTAATTAAAATGCCCGCACAACAGCCTAAAAGCTATAATTCACCCATTCCCATGACGATCGATGTAAATAAAACGTACACCGCCCTGATCAAGACCGCCAAGGGCGACCTGGTGCTGGAGCTGTATCCGCAGGACGCACCGGTCACGGTCAATAACTTCGTTACGCTGGCGCGCAAGGGTTTTTACAACGGTCTGACCTTTCACCGCGTGATACCCGATTTCATGGCCCAGGGCGGAGACCCCAGCGGCAACGGCACAGGCGGGCCGGGATATCAATTCCAGGACGAGTTCAGTTCCCGCACACACCAGGCCGGCTCGTTGTCAATGGCCAATTCCGGCCCTAATACCAACGGCAGCCAGTTCTTCATCTGCTATACGCCGCAACCTCACCTGAATGGCAAGCATACCGTTTTCGGGCAGCTTACGCAGGGCATGGACGTGCTTAAGAAGCTGGTAAACGGTGATAAGATGAACGAAGTAATCATCACCGAAAGCAATTGATCCGGCGTTTCAGATGATGCCCCAGTCCCGGTAACCCTGTTGTATAACGGCCAGGTATTCAGGTGAAGGTTTACCCTCATCCTCCTGTCTGGCTTTAATGAACGTTACAGCATCGTACATATCGCCGCCGTCGGTGTGAACACGCACATCCAGGTGCTTATATTCGACCGGATAGTTTTCGTATTTGTCCAGCTTGCGCAGCCCGGCCTCGCTGATTTCATATACAGCGCCGATAACCTTGTCGCCCTGTGAACCTCTGATTGTGGCCACCGCGCCTTTGCGCAAGCGCGAGTAGCCGCTAAAAACGAGCTTGAAATTGGGCAGCGTGGCTACAGCCCTGGTCCTGGCATCGGGACATCGCTCGGCCATCTGCTTGCGGCTCATATTGGAGGCATAAGCGAAATAGTAAATAGCCATGCTGTTAATATACACTGCATGCATATTGAGACACAACCGGCCGGCGGCGATGTGTATGATATAATCAATTTTCCATGAAATACCTCGTCATCGCTGATATTCACGCCAACTTTGAGGCTTTTCAGGCGGTACTGGAGGATGCTTATGACCACGGCGGCTTCGGGCACGTATGGTGCATGGGTGACGTGGTTGGTTATGGGCCTGATCCTTCCGCCTGTATCGGCCTGTTGAGGAGGCTTGACCCGGCCTGCGTGTGCGGAAACCACGATCTGGCGGCGGTAGGCAAAATCGATATAGGTGATTTCAACTCGGAGGCCGCCCGCGCCAACCGGTGGACATCCGGGCAGCTGAGCGATGATGACCGCGATTTCCTGCTCAACCTGCCGGAAGTACTGGTGCGCGATGACTTTACCCTGGTCCACGGCAGTCCCAGACTGCCGCTCTGGGAATATATCGCCCACTCATTTACAGCCTCGGATAATTTTGAATGCTTCGAAACCAGGTTCTGCCTGGTGGGGCACACTCATGTCCCCTTTGTCTTTGAACAGGATGGGATATCGGTCAATGAAGGGTACTTGGGCAGCGACGATATCCTGAAGCTGGGCGACAGGCGGCTGATCGTCAATCCCGGAGGGGTGGGGCAGCCGCGGGACCGTGATCCGCGGGCCAGCTACGCCATATATGATTCCGATGAAAGAGCCCTCTGCCATTACAGAGTAGCCTACGATATCGAGTCCACGCAGGCCAAGATGGAAAAAGAGGGCCTGCCGGAATTCCTCATAGCAAGAATAGCCAGGGGCGTTTAATCTTGAAAAGAAAGCGCTTAAATTGTAGTATTTGAGTTGGGCCGTGCTAGGCGGGGAACCAGCGGTGCCCTGTACCCGAGATCCGCTATAGCGGGGCTGAATCCCGACTCGAGGTTTTGTTTTTCAGAACTGCAACTGTTAAGTGGTGTTGAAGGTTGGGTCTTGCGCGGCGGAGGGCTATGAATCCCGTCAGGTCCGGAAGGAAGCAGCGGTAAATAGTGAGCTCCGGGTGACGCAGGGTCACCTGGCCGGAGCTGGCTGGCGGAAGTAAGCTGAAGGGCACTATCGAAGGTTGGTGCACGGCCCTTTATTTTTCAAACAGGCAGCGGGCTGTTGCCACACAAGTATAGAGAGAACAGACATAGTCTTCAGAGACGGCTGAGAAGCCAGGGGCTCAGGGCACGCAAAAGCCTCGGGCAGAACTTCCTCGTGGTCGATTCCGTCGGGGAGGCCATCATAGAGGCTGCCGCCCTTGCGGCGGACGATACTGTGCTGGAGGTGGGCCCCGGCCTGGGAGCGCTCACGGAAAAGCTCGCGGCCGGCGCCGGCCGCGTCATCGCTGTCGAGCTCGACGAAGGGCTGGTATCCAGGCTCAAGAAAAAGCTGGGCGTTTACCACAACGTAAGGATCATTCATGCTGATATCCTCACACAGGATTTGAAAAGCCTGGTGGAGGGATCCTCCTACAAAGTCGTGGCCAATATCCCGTATTACATAACCTCCCCCATCCTGCGCTATTTCACGCGCGCCGATAGAAGGCCGGATCTGATGATTATCATGATGCAGGAGGAGGTGGCCAGGGAGGTAACTGCCCCGCAAGGGAAAATGGGTTTCCTGGCGGTCAGTATGCGGCTTTTCAGCAATCCGGAGATCATACTCAGAGTGCCGGCGGCCTCGTTCTACCCCGTGCCCAAAGTGGATTCGGCCGTTGTTAAATTCAGTATGCTGCCGGCGCCGGCCCTGAAGATCGCCGATATCGACGGGTTCTTCGAACTGGTTCACTGCGGATTCTCGTCGCCGCGCAAACAGCTCCGTAATTCCCTGGCCATAGGCCTGAAGATCGAAGCAGCAAAGGCGGAGAGCATACTGCGCGGATCGGGCATTGATCCTGGGAGACGACCCGGGTCGCTCTCGCTTGAGGAATGGTCGGCCCTTTATCTTGCAGCGGGAGGCGGAAAGTGCTGAGGCTGAAGGCATTTGCCAAGCTTAATCTTGTGCTTGAAGTACTGGGCAGTCGAAGCGACGGCTATCACGATATATCCAGCATTATGCAGGCGATTAGTATGCATGACGTATTGACACTGCAGCTTGCCGACCGTATAGAACTAAAACACAGACTGCCCGGCGTCGAGGACAGGGACAACCTTGCTTTACGGGCGGCTCAAACGTTGGGCGACGCCACCGGCTGTAAGCGGGGCGTTGCTATAGAATTGGAGAAGCATATACCGTCGGGAGCCGGGTTGGGTGGAGGAAGCAGCGATGCCGCGGCCGTGCTGCGCGGTCTCAACATCCTCTGGCGGCTCGGATTGACGGCAGATAAACTGGCGGCGATCGGGGCCGGACTCGGGTCAGATGTGCCGTTTCTCATTTATGGGGGCACCTGCCTGGTTGAGGGGAGGGGTGAACGGATCACTCCCCTTGCCGACCTGGAGCAGACGTGGTTTGTTTTACTGCGGCCCCACGTGCCGGTACCATCCGGCAAGACCGCCGCTCTTTACAGCCTGCTCAAACCAGCCCATTATTCTGACGGCGACTTCTCCTCAACCGTTAGACGGCAATTAGAAAGCGGGGCTGAAAGAAGGCCGCAGGCGCTCTTCAATGTTTTCGAGAGGGTTTTGCCCGACGCCTTCCCGGGGCTCGACAGATATATAGAGGACTTCCATCGGGCGGGCGCGTCCGAGGTACATCTGGCCGGATCGGGGCCGGTGCTTTTCACAATGCTGAATAATGACAAACAGGCATCCGATATCCATGCCCATTTGCTGGCCCATCAGTTGGAGTCATATATAGTGACCTCGGTAGGAAGGCAAGAGATTGGCTGTTAAAGGTGCCAGGCCTGCCGGCTGGTGGGTCAAGTGGCTCAAGGAGGGGCTGCTGCTGCTGGGTATGGTGGCTCTATCCGCCGGCATTGCCTTCCTGCTATTCCAGTATCATGATGTCTTCAGTATTTCTCTGCAGAGTTACGGATGGCTTGCCTATCTGGTTGTTTTCACGGTCAGCCTGATCAGCAGCTGCACTATTTTCGTTCCCACACCGGCCTTAGCCATAATGCTTGCTGCCGCTATCATATGGAATCCCATGCTGGTGGGATTAGCCGCCGGAACGGGAGACGCCATAGGTGAAATGACATCCTACTGGGTGGGCTATGCGGGCGAAAAGATAGTAGTCGATGAGAAGTTGCCTGTCTATCAGAAGGCGGCCGGCTGGATGCAGCGCTATGGCGTATGGGCTGTCTTCGGCGTGGCCCTCGTACCTGTCGTGCCCTTCGACCTGATGGGCCTGGCCGGCGGTGCGCTAAAGATAAAGTGGTGGAAATTTATTCTGGCCGCCTGGTGCGGCAAGGTGCCGCGGGCCATTATCCTTTGCAGCATCGGACACCAGTTGCCGGTGCTGTTGAACGGCTGGCGATTTTAGAGGCCGGCCAGCCGACGCGCCAGTTTGGTCTCGTCTGATTTAGACCGTATCGCTCCATCCAGCCGGGCAGCCAGGAGTTTATTGAGGATTGATCCCAACCTCGGGCCTTCCCGTACGCCCAGTTTCAACAGATCGTTGCCGCCCAGCGAAGTTTTAACGTGACGGAGCGTGTGCAGATACAGCTGGAGATTCCGTCTAAGGCTGGGATTCACAGCGTAGCAACAAGCGGTCTGTACGGCTACCGGATCGTATTCATGCAGCGTTGAATATATTTTTGACCTTTTAACGGCTGGTCTGGCGATATCGTTGCACCTGTTCGCGAGTTCAAGCGACTGGTTGCTCAGCAGGTCCAGACGGCTGCCGGTAAGGTTGAGCCTTCCCAGCAGTTCATACAGCTCCTCCTCATTCAGGTTGTGCACGAACAGGCAGAAATACAGAGGTGTCGCTTTGACAACATCCGGAGCAGCCGCCCGCCTGAAAGCCAGGCTCATGGCGCGATTCCATTTGAGCGCGGGGTGCAGTTTGCCGGTTATACCGAGTTGCGAAGCCCGGCGCAATATCTTATGACAATGGCCTTCGTTGAGCCAGAGCAGCAGTTCGTTTTTCAGACGGTCGCCGCTGATCGTGTCCAGCATATCCAGGCTGCTCTTTAACAGCCTGACCGTGCTGCGCTCAATTTTGAAGCCCAGTCGCTGCTCGTAACGCATCGCCCGCATCATGCGTGTGGCATCATCCTGGAAGCTCTTATCATGCAGAACGCGCACCAGTCCTTGGGAAAGGTCCCGGCGTCCGCCGAAAAGGTCGGTCAGGACATCCCGGTCGGGCCCATTGACGCAGACGGCCATGGCGTTTATGGTGAAATCCCTGCGTTTAAGGTCGTCCTCTAAATTGCCTGGCTTGACCAGAGGCAGCGCGCCCGGATGGCGGTAGATCTCGCTGCGGCAGGTCGCCAGGTCCACATTGAAGCCTTCTATTTTCAGTGACGCGGTGCCGAATGCCCTGTGTACTTTCAGCCGTGCGCCCATTTTCTCCGCCATCTGCAGTGCCAGTCCGACGGCATCGCCCTCAACCGCCAGATCGATGTCCACGCAGGGCCGGCCCAGCATCAGGTCACGCACGATGCCGCCCACCAGGTAAACTTTTACTCCTGATCTACCGGCAAGCCTGGCGGAGGTCAGGGTCAGCTTGAGAAGGGGTGGAGGCAGACGCTCGATCAATCCTCCGTGCTGCATTCAGGGCTCCGTAGACATCTGTCTCAAGATAGTATCGGCCTTTTCCCCGGTGATAAACCGGTCATAGAAGAAGAGCAATACATCGGCCAGCGCAAAAACGATAAATCCGGCCAGCCCGGTCAAGCCCACAGTCAGCTCATCTCCCCCGGATATAAGTATAACAGCCAGGCCGGGTACGGCGTTGATAGTGCCATGGAAGATTGAGGCAGCGATGACCGAGCGTGATTTGAGCCGGATGTAGCTGAAGAGTGGCGCCAGGAGTATCGTCCAGCCCGTCATCAGCAGCACGCCCAGTTGTGGATTCTGTGGATAATTCAGGCCCAGCAGGATCAGAGGTGCGTGCCAGATGCCCCATATGAATCCGATCAGTATGGAGGATTTCCAGAAACCCATGACGGAGAGCTCTTTTTGAAGGAAACCGCGCCAGCCCAGCTCCTCTCCGAATCCCAGAATAGCATTGATGGTTGTTCCAGAGATGAGAGCCAGCACCAGTATCAGCCATACAGGATTTACCGGCATGGAGGCCAGCTGTTCTCGGGCCTGCTCCATTTGCTCCGGGTTTAGGGCGGAGGCCATCTGGTCAAGAAAGCCTGACATATCGGGCGTAAATGTTATCCCTGGCATGAGCAGGCTGACTCCCATGACGGCAAAGGCGATTATGGGAGGCAGGAACCATGCCACAAAGAACCAATGGTTAAACTTGAATGAGATGCCCATCGGCCCGGCCACCGGCTGTTTGTATATAGTCTTCTGTACGATAATTGTGACTATCATCGGGATAAACATATATATCGAAGCCAGCAGCACGATGCCGAGGCTGTCGACCTTGCCTCCCAGTGCGATGTAGAGGAATACCAGCGACCAGTCGATAAAGAATGTAAGCAGAATGAAGAGCAGTGTTTTTTTTACGCGTAAACTCATTGGCAAGTCCTTATGAAGAAAAATAAATCGGGTTACGGCCTGATAAATCTTACAGTATAACTCCAGAGGTTGCCAGAAAATCACTCAGTTTGGAGCGCATTTTTCTGGTTTGTCTTATGACGCGCTGCGACATTAAGTGGTCTACAGGTCGGGCACAATGCGACCGCTGCTGTCGCGGGTAAGCGAACAACAGCCTTCAATTTCCTGCAGTTGTTGCATCGTGCCGAAAGCGGTGAGGCTGCCCCCTATCTCGATAGTGGTATTCAGGGTGGGACTAATGAGTACATCGCCATCCTTCTCACGGATGGCCATGATGCGAACACCTGCAAACTTTTCCTCGAGGTCTTTGATGGTTTTGCCGATGAGTGTCGAATTCTCGTCGATATAGACTTCTTCCACGAGGTACTCACCCTCGTTATCCGCCAGTACCGTCTCGATAAACTGGACCGTGGAAGGTCTGAGAGCCAGACGGGCCATCTGCTGGCCGCCTATCACTTCGGGCAGGATGATGTGGGTGGCGCCCGCCTGCTTGAGCCTGCGTACGGCATCATTGTTATTGGCGCGGCTGATGATGGTAAGCACGGGATTGATCTCGCGTGCGGTCAGCACGGCATAGGTGTTGTATGCATCGTCTCCGAAAGCGGTGATCAGTCCCCTGGCCTTTTCAATACCGGCGCGTTTCAGCACCTCGTGGTTGGTCGCATCGTCCATAATACTCAAACAGCCGTCCTGGATGGCCCGGTTGAAGCTGTTTAAGCTGTGGTCGATGACCACGAAGCCGGATTTCTGTTTTTTTAACGTGCCGGCAATAGCCTCGCCAACTCGCCCGTAGCCGCATAGTACAAAGTGGTTATTGAGCCTCCTGATTCTGGCTTCCATGCGGGACCTCCTGAATGATCCGAACTCAGTTTCCAGTGTCGCCTGCACAATGCTTGTAAGGATATAAATTACGGTACCTACTCCGACCAGCGTGAGGATGATGGTAAAAATGCGGCCGTTGCCGGTGAGAGGATGTGTCTCGCCCCCGAGCGTGGCGATGGTGATGACCGTCATGTAGAAGGAATCAAAGAAGTCCCAGTGCTCGATGAGCATGTAACCGGCCGAACCGAAAGCAAAGAGGGCAATGAGGACTGATAACCATATAATATAATGATTTCTATTGCCCATATCGTTGGCCCCTCAACCTAAATAAAGAGGGCTATTTGCAGCAGTCTAATTTGGACAGTGAGTCATCGATCTCGCTGAGGGTCTGGAACCGTTCGGTCTTGATCTCCCGGATAATGCCGGTGGAATCGATAAGGAACGTGGTGGGGAAGGCCGGCCCCTTGTAAATAGAGTCCGCCTCGCCTTCGCTGTCCATCAGCACAGGGAACGATAGCCTCTCATTGGCTACGAGGTATTTGACCTTATCGGGGTCTCCTCGCACGTTGACTGCCAGTACGGCAAGTTCGTCGCGGCCGTATTTGTCGAAGGCCGTTTGAATCAATGGCATCTCCAGCTCGCAAGCGTGGCAGCCTTCCAGCCAGAAATTCAGCATGACCTTGCGGCCCAGGAACTGGCTCACGGAATACTCTGTGCCGTCTATAGATTTCAGTATAAAGTCAGGTGCCCGTTTGCCCACCTGAGGAGCCGTCTCGATCATGCTCAGCGTCTTTACCGATGGCAGGTCCTGAGTAGACTCCTTGCCGCCGGTGTCCTTCGATCTGATCTTTAAACGATACTCCGTATCCGGTATCAGGCTATCCAGCTTGACCGTATGCCAGATCGTCAGGTTGTTTCCCTGGGATTCTGTGCCCGGTATATCATTGCCTGTGCTGAAATCGACTTCACCGCTGGCGGGCTCGTCGGTTTTCCATGTTACCAGTATGGATGAATCCGTAATCGAGCTGGTCCCGGCGCCTGATATCTCCGGGTAGCTCGAATCCGTTCCCGAAGTCGTGGCCAGATAGCGTTTCGAGACTATCGTGTCGGCCAGCGCGCTATAGGAGTGTTCCGAAACGTTGATGTAATTCACGTTGTACAGAATCCTGATATGGTAGGAGGTATTTGGGGACAGGTCATTGATATTGAGCGAGTGGAGGGTGACCGGAGCGGGCGTTATCACTGTCTGTATATTCTTGCCGTCAATATCGACCTGTGTGGTGGTCGGGAGCGAGGTACTCCAGGTCACCATGGCGCTTTTCTCGTTATTGGACTGGACAAGCACGTTCAATATGGGCGCTTGCGACGTATTGATGCTGCGGCCGCTGCCGGTGGTGTGGATGATCTGTTCATAATCGGATATGGTTGTGATGGGGCCCTCCACCCTGGCCCTGATGATACCGTTCTTGTCCAGGAAAACGCAGGTGGGCTCATAAGATATATTGTAGCTTGAACGAAGCTTGCCTGAAGTGTCGCTGATGACCGGGAATACTATATCGTACTTCTTTATCAGGTCATCTATCTCGCTGCTGCTGGCGCCAGAGGCGATGGCGATAATAGTCAGGTCGTCCTCAGGATACTTTTGCAGGAGCTCGTTGAGCTTGTTCGGCGTGTAAAGCCCGCGCACCACGCCGTTTACACTGAAGAAGTCATCATCCCAGAAATCCCTGTCCCAGAAGGCCAGAACGACATTATTACCGCGGAAAGAGCTGAGCGCCGTGGTGTTGTCGTCGGTGAGCTGCATGACGAAATCAGGGGCGATATTGCCCACGCTTGTACCCTGCCTCGGCACCAGCAGTATCACAGCGGCGCAGAGCAGCAGACCAAGCGCCACTACGGCTACAATCACTATCAGCGCCCGGTGCTTTTTAAATTTATCGCCTGCAGAAAGGGGTATTTTATTTATTTCTTTCTCAAGCAGGCTTATCCTGTTGAGCAGGATCTTGCTCTCGGAATCAAATACATCGCTCTCGATCTCTCCGACTTTGAAACGGCTTTGAAGCAACGCCAGTTCCTCGCGGCATTTGTCCAGCTCAACTTTCTTGGGCAGGCTATGATTATCACTCATGTAAAAACACCGTATTTGACATATTATAACTGAATTTCAGCGTCAGGTCAGCTTTATCTGAATGAGTCCAGACGTTCCTCTATTTCCTCGATATTGATAAAGGGGCCGATTTTAATGGATGTAATGATGCCCTTATCGTTGATAAAATATGTGGTCGGCATGCCCCTGATATTATAGAGGTCGGATACTACTCCGCGCGGATCGAGGGGTATAACGAAATCCATGCCATTGGCCGAGGCGAAGTAAGCCGTGCTGTCCGCGTTGTCCAGACAGCTGATGGCGACAACCACAATGCTGCCGTCGTTGTATTTATTGTGTATCTCTTTAAACGCGGGTATTTCGAGACGGCAGGGGCCGCACCATGTGGCCCAGAAGTTTAGTATCACATTTTTACCGCGGTAATCGCTGAGCTTGAATTCCTTAGCGTCAGTGGTGGGCAGAGTGAAATCGGGCGCGGCAAAACCGATACTGGTACCTGTTTTCACATCCGTTTGCCCCGCCGGTTCAGATGCTAAAGAGGGGACCGGTATCGAGGCATTCGCATGTATGACTCTGTCTGCAACAGCAACCGCTGCAATAAGTACGATAATTGCAGCCAGAACTATCCACAATAATCGGTTCGTCTTCGAAAAATCCATAATATTGCCCGGTCACAGCAACGATCCTGAATAATATCTTGTTTCAGAGAACAATAATATGATCAACGTCTCAGTCCCATTAAATATCACTGGAGTCCCTGAGACGAATTGGCCGTCATTCTCTTTTTACGTCAGGGCATAAGTTTCTGCACTTCGCTGACCAGTTCCTCCTTGGTGGCAAAGCTGCCGATCTTTATAGATTTGATATTGCCGTCTGTTCCGATAAAAAACGTGTTCGGGTCCGCATTTTTGGGGCAGCAGAATTTCTGATAAATGACTGTTTTTAAATCGATCAGAGTTGTGAAGCTGTATCCGTTCTGGCTCAGGTAATTCTTGGTTGTATTGATACTGTCCTGCGTATTTATGGAAAGGAAGACCAGCCCCTTTGGTCCATATTGCTCGACTACTTCCTTAAAGTACGGCATCTCTTTCTTGCATTCGATACAACTGACCGACCATGTATTGATAACGATGGGTTTGCCCGCATAGTCGCTCAGACTATGGTTTATCCCATCGATACCGGGCAGGGTGAAATCGGGCGCTTTATCGCCGATTTTAGGGCAGGCCGACGCGGGCGTTCCGCAGCCGGACAGCAGGACGGCGCAGAAGAGCGCTGTGAGAATGATGGGTAATGCAGATTTCATTGATGTCTCTCTCCTGTTATAACGCATTCAGGTTGCAAACCTGCTCAGCCAGGTAAGCTGGCCGGTCAGCATCAATATACCGACTATTATAAGCAGTATGCCGCTTATAATAGAAATGAGGCCGAGGTGGCGGTTGATGCCGCTCCAGAAAGGCACTATATAGCTCCAGGCCAAACCGATAATCAGAAAGGGTATGCCCATTCCCATCGAATACACAGCCAGCAGCGCGGCGCCCTTGATGGTCTCACCGGTATATGATGCGATAAAGAGTATCGAGCCGAGGATGGGCCCTATGCAGGGCGTCCATCCCACCGCAAAGGCTGCCCCGATCAGCAGCGACCTGATATAGCCGGGGCTGCTTGCCCCTTTCATGTGCAGCCGTTTTTCGTAGTTAAGCCAGGGGATTTTATAGGCGGCGATGAGGAAGACGCCGAAGATGATAACGACTATGCCGGAGACGACGCGCAGGGTGTCGGAGAATGCGATGATGGAGGAGCCGATCAGGCCGGCCGACGCCCCCATCAGTATAAACAGAATGGAGAAGCCCAGTACGAAGGCCATGCTGTGCAGCAGCGTGGGCCACACTCTGCGGTTGGCGCCCGTTTCTATGGCCGATGTTCCCGCCAGATTGGCCAGGTACGCGGGGACCAGCGGAAGCACACAGGGCGAAAAAAAGGACAGTAAGCCCGCTATGAAAGCTGTCCAGTAGGTGACGTCGCTTATCGGGCTCACTATTACGCTAAGGCCTTATCGAGAAGTTTCTGGATGTCCTTCTTGGGGCGGTAGCCGACTACCTGTTCGAAAGGTTTACCCCCCTTGAATACGATAAGGGTGGGTATACTCATTACGTTGTAGCTTGAGGCGATCTTGGGCGCCTCGTCTACATTGAGTTTGGCGAAATCTATCCGGTCCTTGTATTCTCCGGCCAGCTCGTCCACGAGCGGTGCAATCATTTTGCAGGGCCCGCACCACACTGCCCAGAAATCCACCAGCACCGGCCGCGCCGCATCCAGCACGTTCGCCTTGAAATCCTTTTCGTTGACCGTTTTTATACTGTCAGCCATCTCGCCTCCAATGTAGTTGATTATTATGTAGTTGGTGCCTTGTGGTTAATTGTTTGCCCTTGCAGGCGTTGTCCCTTATTTATCTTAGCACCGCTGGCAATAATGCTGTTAATAATGATCGCGTCCTCAGCGACCGTTATGTCTTCCCATAGCAGAGAATTCTCGATAACCGCGCCTCCGGCTATCCGGCAGCCGCGGCCTATGACGGCCGGGCCCGTAATACGCGCCCCTGCACCCACACTGCATCCCTCCGCCAGCATAACCGGTCCGGTCAGGGAGGCGGAAGGATGCACCTCGCATCCTTCACTGATGATCAGGTCGCGGGCCGCGTGCAGGGGAGAGGAACAATTGCCCAGCAGTAAATCGCTGTTGATACGGTGATACTGTTCGGGTGTGCCCATGTCAATCCAATAAGCCCGGTTGTGATAGGCATAAAACGGAGCTCCATTTTCCAGCAAGCGGGGGAATACACCGTTCTCGAACATGTAGAACTGGTTATCCGGAATATAGTCCAGCACATCAGGCTCAAGTATGTATACTCCCGCATTGATCCAGTGGCTGGTCACGTCCTCCCATTTCGGCTTCTCTATGAAACGTAAAACTCGCCCTGACGCGTCCGTTTCGACCACTCCGAACCTGGTGGGATCCTCCACATGCGTGAGTGCAATAGTCGCCTTCGCTTTATTGCGCAGGTGCTGCCTGTGCATATCCGAATAATCGAGATCGGAGAAGCAGTCGCCGTTGAGAACGAAGACGGATTCTTTTATGTGGCCGCTTGCGTTCTTTATGGCGCCCGCTGTACCCAGCGGCTTCTCTTCCAGGCTGTAGGTGAGCTTGACGTCCAGCCCTTCACCATCCTTGAAATATGCGTAGATAGAGTCGGGCTTGTAGCCCATGGCCAGCACTATCTCGTCGATCCCGTGCAGGGCCAGCTTGCATATAACATGCTCTATGAAGGGCCTGTTGGCTACAGGGACCATCGGTTTGACTACTGAATAGGTCAGCGGACGCAGCCGGGTGCCCTCGCCGCCTACAAGAATAATTGCCTTCATATCAGGGTAATTGACTTATTTTAAACCGTTTAAATTTGATGGGCAAACATAGAAGTCGATATCCATTCTGCTTTTCGTTCATGTCATTGCGAGCCCGCAGGGCGTGGCAATCCTGTGTGCTCGTTATCACGTACAAGATTGCTTCGTCGCTACGTTCCTCGCAATGACGTGATAAGGGGCGTTCCTCACATTGGCACAAGGATTTACAGGGGCAGGGCGAAAAGCTGTACAGCATTGGCCGTGGCGATGCCGGCCAGAGATATCTCATCCATGCCTTTGATCTCTGCCGCCGCCTTCAGGCTGCGCACGACATCGGACGGCTGCGAGCGGTAGCGCTGCTCCCTGCCGTAATAAACCGGGCAATCTGTCTCCAGCAGCAGCCTTTCAACGGGGACCTCCCTGATGGCGCGGCGGTGTTCATCGTGGTACTCTGCAGCCGGAGTGGCCGAGATGTAATATCCGGCTTCGATCAGCTCAGTCAGCGTGCTGGAGAATCCCGTATACCAGTGGAAAACCAGCTTCCGTATCCCTGCGGATACGACCTCCTGAAGCGCATCCTTCCAGGCGTATCGGCTGTGCAGTGATACCGGCTTATCATGGCGCAGGGCCAGCGCCAGCAGCCGCCGCAGCACCTCCTTCTGTGCATCCTTGCCGGCCGTTTTAAGCACCCGCTTGTCGTAATCCAGGCCGACCTCGCCCAGCGTGACTGACCTGTGCAGGTTATCTGATATGAAGCCGATGTTCCTCTCAAGCTGCGTATCGTCCAGCCTGCCGATGACCCAGGGATGCAGGCCGAGCGCGGGGTAAACAAACGAGGGGTAACGGGCGGACATCTCCAGGTTCTTGACGTTGGAGCTTAAATCCTGCCCCATGGCGATGATACCGGCCACACCTGCCAGCCTGGCCCTCTCGACGGTTGAATCGAGGTCCTCCATTTCATCGAGATGGGCGTGCGTATCAATGAGGCCGTTCACCCATGCTCCCTGATAGATCCCTGACGGTGAATTTATATATATCGTCGGACTTCATCATCCCCTTTTCCGTGATCAACCCCGAGAGCATATCAAGCGGGACCAGATCGAAGCCCGGCTCAGGCTCAGGCAAGCCCGCGGTCAGTCCGCGGGCGTCGATCTTGCTTGTCTCGCATACGGCATAGAAAGGACGTTTCTTGCGCAGAGCCGTCTGCGCCAGCTCCAGAGAGGGCGTCCCGTTAATCAGCCAGCCGTGAAGCGAGACGCCGTCGGCGCCGCACAGCACCAGGTCTGCACGCGCAGCCTGCCAGCCTATTTGTGAATCGGGCACAATGCTGCCGCTGATGCCCGATTCCCTCAGGCGGCGCAGCGCCATCTCACCGTAGGATATTTTTTTGTAGCGAGACTGGATGGCCAGCACTTTAAAGTCCCTGCCGCCGCGCCGTGCCAGCTCCAGGGCGCTGCAGACGGATGAGCTGTAGCTGCAGATCATAACGATGCTGCGCTTGCCGACGAGCGCGACCGCATTGCGCGCCGCGGCAGCAGTATATTTTTGCTGACGCCTGATCAGGCGGTCGGCTATGCTGAAGGCTGCCTTCTTAAGGCGCTGCGGCGATCTGGATGTCGCAGCGGCAGATTCGATCTCTTCCTGATAATAGATGGCATAATTGGCGATGGACACCATGGAGGGGCGCGCGCTGATCAACGCGCTGACCACGCCGGTGAGTGATGACAGGAGTTTATCCGAGCTCTCGGCCGTATCCAGCGAAGCGGCCTCGCGCAGTATCTCGAGTGCCCGCAGGGTGAGCCATCCCGCCCCGTGCTCCCGGTCCTTTTTTAGGGCGCTGATATTCTTTCTGAGAGTGACCATTGTTATCTGGAATTATACCTTAAACCTGCCTGTGGCTTATACGTGCAGCTCGATGATGTCGTTGTCTTGCAGCACGTGCTCGGGTCCGACGCGCTGGCCGTCGAACTTGCCGGAGCCCCAGAGCACGGCATAGCGCAGTCCTGATTTAAAATCCTTGTGCACAGCCTCGGCTGCATCTTTGATGGTCGCCCCTGCCGGCAGTATTACAGGATCGGTCAGGTCCACCCTGGCGCCGGGAGACTTGGTGTGCACGCGCATGATCCGGAGGCGCGAGAAGATCTGCCGTTTGAGCTCTTCCAGGTTCTGCTTCTCCGCTGCCGATACCCTGACCGCGTCCAGCCATCTTCCGAACCTGGTATTAAGGGCGTTGATCCCTTCGTCGTCGATATCCAGGTCTCCTACGTTAGCTATAATGAAGGCGCGCCGCTCCCTGAGGCCGGTGCCGCTATTGTCTACACCGGACTTAAAAGGCACGACGGATATCTCCTCCAGACCCCGCAGCGTTTCTTCGACCTGCCGTACGGGATCGCTGGTGAGGTCCACCACGATGGCCAGCAGGTCGGCGTTGCGCAGCACGGTGTTGGACCAGACGCGCGTCTCTTCCATGTTGATGGCGGGCATGTCCACCAGTTGTACCTGGATGTTCTCAAAAGGCATCATGCCGATGTTGGGCGACTTGGTGGTAAAGGGATAAGCGGCAACCTCGGGCTTTACGCTGGTCAGTGAGGCCAACAAAAGAGATTTGCCGGTATTGGGCATACCGATCAACGCCACCTGGCCCGCCCCCTCCCTGCGCACATTAAAATTTTGCCTGCTGGTGGCGGATTTTCTCTCGGCCTCTTCGCTGATTTTAGCGATCTTGCGGCGCAGGTCGGCCTGGAGGTGGTCGGTGCCCTTGTGCTTGGGCATCACGGACAGCATGGCCTCCAACGCCTGGATCTTCTCGTCCGGCGTGGTTGCGCTCTTGAAGCGTCGCTCCGCTTCAAAATACTGCGGCGTCAGGTTAGCCGGCATACTGCATCCCCCGGGAAGCTATATTGTATATATTTTAACTCAAAATACGGTCAGAATTCAGGCTTGACTATTAGAGCATAGATAACTGCCAGGAGGGCCGCGGCGCCGGCGATGGCGAATCCGGTTGCGTACCCCGTGAATGCCCCGCTGATGACGGCGCCGCACAACGTGCCCAGCGTTACCGTGGCCTGTATGGTGGCCAGGTTGCCGCCCATGCGGGTGACCACAAAAAGGTTGGATACGATCAGGCTGCGCGTTACCAGGGTCAGGCTATCGCCTACGGCATGTGTCAGGCGCGTGGCCAGCACGTTGCCGAAATTGGTGGTGAACAGCAGCAGGATATTGGTCAGTCCCGACACCGCTATGCCGACATAATACAGTACGGCCAGCCCCTTTCCGCGCGCGTTCACGCGGTCTGCGTAGTATCCGCTGATGATGGAGAGGACGGCCATGAAGTTGGCATGGATAAAGTACAGCCAGCCCACCGTTTCCTTGTCCATACCAATGTCCTTGTTGAGGAAGAGGCTGAAGCTGGACTGTTCGGCGCCGGCGTGCAGTGAAAAGGCGAAGACCAGTATCACGAAGACGAGCACCGTTTTATTGGACAGGTCGGCCCGGTAATCGCTGAGCCTGACACGCGTGCCGGGAACGTCCCCCAGCAGCAGGCTCAGCAGCAGCATGGGGACCGTGCCTATCAGGGTGAAGATGAAGATGGCGTTCATATCGAAGGCCGTGTAGATATAGCCGCCCGCCAGCGAGCCCAGGCCGTAGCCCACCAGTATGCCCGCGGTGTAATAACCCAGCTTGAGCCCGCGCACACGGGTACCCAGGGTCTTGTAGTAAAGCGCCGGCAGGGCATTGTTGAAAAGAGCGTTGCCCGCGCCGCCCACAGCCAGCAGCAGCATGGTCGGCCAGAACTCCTGCGTCATCAACAGGCCGGCCACGCTCAGAGCGAAGATAAACTGGCTGGCGATAATCAGCTTCTTGGGAGGGATGCGGTCTACGAAAACCCCGAAGGGTATCATCAGTGCCAGCGATACCAGGGGGAAAACGGCGACCAGTATCCCGACCTGCAGGTGGCTGAAGCCCAGGTCCACCCAGTAGATGGTGATATAGGTCAGCACGACCCACAGCAGGGTCGACCCCATTAAAGCTATCAGGCAGGGTACGGCATAGCGTCGGAAGAAACTCAAATCGTTCATATCAAAATTGGGAAAGAGAAGTATAACAGATGCGGGCGTCCGGCGTTAAACAGCTGAGGCGGTTATTTCAGGATTTGGCAACTGCCGTCGCCGGTCCGGCGCAGCCACGACTGTCACGTAATTGCATTAAATATTAATTTATTGTAAAGTATTAACAGTGGTTTCTGTTTGGGTTATTGCCAGCTTCGGTAGATTGATTCTCGATCTCCCTCTCATATCTTCTCATGTTGGATGACCGCAACTAAAAGCCATTAAAATTAAATCAGGAGGTCATCACATGGGTTTCACCGACAAAACTATCAACTGCGCTGACTGCAACAAGGATTTCACATTCAGCGCCACGGAGCAGGAGTTCTACGCGACCAAGGGGTTCGCCAATGAGCCCAAACGCTGCCCCGACTGCAGGCAGGCCAGGAAATCCAGCCGCGACGGCGGCAGGTCCGGCTACCAGCGCAAGATGTACCCCGCGCAGTGCGCACAGTGCGGAAAGGAGACCGAGGTCCCCTTCGAGCCGCGCCAGGACAAACCGGTTTACTGCAGCGATTGCTACAGCACCATCAATCCCAGACGGTAGCCGCGGCAGGCATTACAGGCGAAAAGGGAGAATATATACCCGCGCCTTTTAAATTAAGGAGGAAAATAATCGTACCATGAATATATACGTGGGGAACCTGGCTTACGAGGTAACCGAGGGCGATATCAGGACTGAGTTCGAAGCCTTTGGCGAGGTCTCATCTGTTGCCATTATCAAGGATAACTACAGCGGGCAGTCCAAGGGCTTCGGCTTTGTGGAGATGCCCAAATTGCAGGAAGGCCAGGCTGCCATCGCCGGGCTGAACGGCAAGAAGCTCAAGGAGAGGGCTATCACAGTCAATGGCGCCCGACCCCGCGGCGAAGGCGGCGGCGGCGGCGGACGCAGTGGTGGCCGCGGCGGAGGCGGAGGCGGAGGCAGGTCTTCCTTCGGCCAGCGTGGAGGATACGGCGGCGGCAGAGGCGGACAGAAACGGTATTAATCGCAGGCACCTGAAACCATAGATATTAACGAAACGGCCCTTAACCGGGCCGTTTCCATTTCAGCTTGCCTTGCGGCAAATTTGTGATAAAAGTTTTTGACAGCCCCCTATTGTGTTGTTATAATACGGCAACAGGCTTCCATAAGCCGTATAGGCGGCATGAAATGTATGTAGCAAATAAGGCCAGGGTGAAGATCGATCTCTTCTGCTGCTCGAGCAGCCTGGATCCGGCTGAGCTGTCGGAAGGAAACGGCGCGCAGGGGATCGATCTCAGGGTGATCCCTCTGCCGTGTTCCGGCAAGGCCGATATCCTCTATCTGACCAAGTCCTTCGAGACCGGCGCGGATGGGGTCGCCGTGGTCACATGTAAAAAAGGTGATTGCCGTTATATTGAGGGCAACCTGCGCGCTCAAAAAAGGGTGGAGGCGGTGGATGCCCTGCTGGAGGAGATAGGCCTGGGCCGTGGTCGCATGGTCATGATCCAGCTGGGGGAAGGTGGCGTGAAGCAGGTCAGAAAAGAGCTGGAGGATTTCCGTGCCAGGATAAAAGCATCGCCGCGCAGCGCATATGCCGGCGACGAGATGGAGCTCGATAAGGAGTAAGGAATAGGGGTAATCATATGAAACCTGACAGCAGACTGGCCGCGAAAATCGAGGGCACTGATTTCATTCTGACGGCGGAGTACCTGCCCCGTCCCGGGGCGGACGCGCGTGCTGTTGAAGAGGGCGCTGCAGCTTTGAGGGACGGGCCTGTTGCCGTAAACGTTGCCGATAACCATTTCGGTGTGGCCATGTCCAGCCTCGCGGCATCCATTACCCTGCTCCGTGCAGGTATCGAACCTGTTTATCAGGTCGTCACCAGGGACAGGAACCGCATCGCCCTGCAATCGGACCTGCTGGGTGCGGCCTCGCTGGGCATCAAGAACGTTCTCTGCCTCAGCGGATACCACCAGGCCCTTATCGGATGCCCCGATTCGGCCAATGTCTTCGACCTAGATTCGGTCCAGCTCATCTCCATGATTAATGCCATGGCTGAAGAGGGCGTGCTGCTTAACGGGCGCAAGATCGAGGGTCCCTTCGCAATGCTGGTCGGCGCCGCCGCCAATCCTGAACTCAGGCCGCTCGAGCTCAATGTTATGCGCGTCAAAAAGAAGGTCAGGGCCGGGGCCAGGTTCCTCCAGACCCAGGCCGTCTTCGATATCGAAGGCTTCAAGCTGTGGCTCGATGCCCTCAGGGCCGAAGGCATCGCGCAGAAGACAGCCATCCTGGCCGGCGTGCTTCCCCTCAGCGGCGCGGCCGAAGCCAAGAGGCTGAAGGACACATTCACAGACTTCAATATACCGGATGATGTGATCACTCGTCTGGAGTCGGCCGGCGGCGAAGAAGCCCAGAGAAAAGAGGGGCTGGCCGTTTGCGCGGATACCATCGGCAAGCTCAAGGCCCTGCCGGGGCTGCGCGGTATACACATCTTTTCCGGGGGCAACGAATCAGCCGTGCCCGCACTGATATCCATGGCCCTTTAAGCGGGGAATGAAGATATGCCTGACAAGTATCACATCAAAACCAGACCGGTGCCGCCGCGGCGGCCGCGCATAGGCAGGTGCGGCGTGGTCGACTGGCGCGAGGACTGCGCCGGTTGCCACAACTGCGTGAAGCGTGACTGCGTCTTCGACCGCTACCGCGAGGAGGCCGCTTATATACGCGACATGCGCGAGATGGACTCCCTCTTTTTCCAGTGCATGGGCTGCTTCTCCTGCGTGCAGCAGTGCACCAAGGGCCTGCTTTCGCTCTCTCTAAACCCCGTATATGAGCGATTGGGCAACGGCTACTGGACCCCCCAGATGATCGAGACGACCTGGACACAGGCGGAGACCGCCAGGATCCCCGTTTCGGGCGCCGGGTATCGCGGCCCCTTTTCCGGGACAGGGTTCGATTCGATGTGGACCGACATGTCGGAGATAGTCCGTCCCACACGCGACGGCATACACGGCCGCGAGTACATCAGCACAGCGGTGGACATCGGCAGAAAACCCGCCCTGCTGCAGTTCGAGGCCGACGCTGCCCGGGACCGCCTGCCGCCCCTGGTGGATATACCCATCCCCATGATTATAGATATGATGCCGCAGGGCTACCGGCTGCCCAACCTGCCCGCCGTCTTCAAGGTGGTCGCGGCACAGACGGGCACCATCGCCATCGTCGATTACAATGAGTGGGATTTGCTGGGCAACGACCTGGAGCAGTACCTGCCTAACCTGGCCGCTTATATCGGCCCGTCTGCGCCCGCGCCTGCCGCCGGAATGCTGCTGAAAATGAGATTGGTGGAGGTGGGGGACGGCGACCGTTTGGAGCAGCGCATCGCCGAGCTCAAGGCCGTAAACCCGGATATCGTTGTCGCGGTCAGGATCGACCTGGACGCGCACGGAGTCGAGCGCGGCATCGAGCTGGCGGGAGAACCGTATATCGAGGCCCTGCACCTGGTGGCCGACGTCAACGGCAGCGAGCTGAACTCCGGCAGCCCGCGCTTCGTCAAGGACATGCTGCGGCAGGTACATACGTCGCTGGTGCAGCGCGGCATCAGGAACGAGGTCACGCTGATAGCCGGTGGGGGTATCGCGCTGGCCGAGCACATGGCCAAGCAGATCATCTGCGGCGCCGACCTGGTTTCTGTAAACCTGCCGTTATTAATAGCCCTGGAATGCACGCTGTGCAGGCAGTGCAACGATGGCCTGTCGTGCAGGGCCGGCATCAGGGAGATAGATACAGACTACGGCGTGGGCCGCATGACCAACCTGGTCGCCGCGTGGCACGACCAGTTGATAGAGGTCATGGGCGCAATGGGTATACGCGATGTCCGCCGCCTGCGCGGCGAGGCGGGCAGGGCGCTATTCTACGAAGAGCTCGAGGAGGCAACCTTTGGCAAACTCTTTGGTAAAAGAAGAAATGGCTGAACGGGACCTGCCGCAGAGCACGCTCGAAACGCTGGTGCCCCAGGTCGAGGTCCGGCGCGAGATCAAGCCTGCGCCGCCGCGTTATCGCAACGAGATCGCCAAATATATTATTCGCCGCAGCGACGCCTGCAAGCTGTGCGGCAAATGCGCCGAGGCCTGCCCTCAGGGCGTCCACGTGCTCAAGGGCGGCTACAAGTACTTCGCAGCCCCGCGCCAGAATGTGTGCATCGGGCCCTCGTGCAAGGAGACGGGACACTATTGCGTGGACCTCTGCCCCAACGGCGCGCTGAAGATGGTGGAGAATCCCATGATGAAGGTGCTGGGCGATCACCGCTGGACGTCCGACCTGATACTCGCCACCTGGAAGATGGCTGAGACCGGAGCTCCGCCTGATCCCGAATATGGATATCAATACGAGTGCGGAGACTCGGGCGGAGGGTTCGACCGCCTGCGATTCAGGTTCCCCGACAGGCCGCCGGTCGACCTGTCGCCGGACGAGATCGATACCAGCCTTGAGCTGAACCGGCGCGGAGACGGCCGGCCGCAGATCAAAATCGATGTTCCCTGGTACGGAGGCGGCATGTCCTTCGGGTCGGTCAGCAACGTGACGCAGCTTTCCAAGGCGCAGGCAGCCGTCGCCTTCAACACCTTCACCTGCACAGGAGAGGGCGGCTACATGGAAAGGCTGAGGCCTTACGACGAGCATACCATTACACAGGTAGCCACGGGGCTGTTCGGCGTGCGCGAGGAGACGATTCAACGGGTGCGCATCGTGGAGTTCAAATATGCCCAGGGCGCCAAGCCGGGCCTGGGTGGCCACCTGCTGGCCGATAAGGTCACCCCCTCCGTTGCCAAAATGCGTGAGACGGTGACGGGCATCTCTCTCTTCTCGCCCTTCCCCTTTCACAGCGTATATTCCATCGAAGACCATAAGAAGCACATGGACTGGGTCAAGCATGTCAACCGCCATGCGCTGGTCTCGGCCAAGGTATCGACGCCCGCTGACGTGGACATGGTCGCCGTGGGAAGCTATTCGGCCGGGGCGCACATCGTTCACATGGACGGTGGCTATGGGGGCACCGGCGCCGCACCCGACATCGCCAAGAAGAATATCGCCATGCCCATCGAATATGCCATCGTCAAGGTCCACGATTTTCTTACCCGTGAGGGTGTGCGGGACAAGGTGACGCTGATGGCCAGCGGGGGTTTGCGCAGCGCGCACGATATCGCCAAGGCCATCGCACTGGGAGCTGACGGCGTGGTGGTGGGGACGGGTGAGCTGGTTGCGCTGGGATGCGTACGCTGCGCGCGCTGCGAGAGCGGGCGCGGCTGCCCGCGCGGCATAGCCACCACGGACCCGGACCTGCAGGGCCAGTTCAATGTGGAATGGGGCTCACAGCGTGTGATCAACCTCTACAATGCCTGGCGCATCGAGCTGGTCGATATACTGCGCAGGTTGGGCCTGCGCAGCGTCAGCGAGCTGAGGGGACGCACCGATCTGCTCATGCACCTCGATTACACTAACGAGGCAGGAAAAGCGGAATGAAACGAGAGATGATCGAGCGTCTGCTGGACTCCCGCGCCGTGCTGGTACGGGAGATGCAGCCTGGCACGCCCGACAGGAAGATCGAGGAGGAGGGTGGCTGCGGTGTAGTAGGCTTCTGCTGCTCTCAGCCGGTGGCGGCCAGGCATATCTACGAGCCGTCCAGGCAGATGCACAACCGCGGCAACGGCAAGGGCGGCGGCATCGCCGCGCTCGGCTTCGTGCCCGAACAGCTCGGGGTCAGCCGCGAAGTGCTGGAAGATTATTACATGCTGCATGTGGCCTTCCTCGATACGGGGATATTGAGTGAGCTTGAAAGAAAATATATCGAGCCGAATTTTGAGGTCAGGGCAAGGCAGAGGCTTGAGACCGTGGACGACTGGACAGCGGTCGAGGGGCTGGAGGCCAGGCCTCCCGACGTCTACCGCTATTTTGTGCGCGCCAGGGCCGACGTGCTGGACGCCTTTATTGAGAAGAACAGGCTGAACGGCCTGCCGAGAGACTCCGCCGAGGAGGAATTCATCAACCAGAACAGCGTGAGGCTCAACCAGGAGTACTATGCGTCGCTGGGCGAGCAGAAGGCCTTCGTCATGTCCGAGGGCAGGAACATCATGATACTCAAGGTGGTCGGCTATGCCGAGGCCATCGTGAAGTACTATAAGATCGAGGAATTGCGAGCGCACGTGTGGATAGCGCACCAGCGCT
>Ga0265297_10002402_pt1 | contig 38273 bp, 33 predicted proteins | sample Munlanlwell13791_FD_192502 | JGI IMG/M metagenome (GOLD analysis project Ga0265297, IMG submission 192502) | Leachate microbial communities from a municipal landfill in Southern Ontario, Canada - Leachate well 137-91 | ecosystem: Engineered > Solid waste > Landfill > Unclassified | place...
TTGGAATATTTCCACAAATAAGAATGATTGATTAACGGCATCGTAACCTACAATTTCGCTAATGCTGATAATTCTTCTGCCAACCTGTCCCGAAGGCAGCTTAACGGCACTTTGTATGATAACTAAATTAAGGTTGTCCATATAAGATTTAGGGACGTTGATAGGATCGCCGGTTAGGCGTTGGATAAGCCTTTCTACAGAGGCAGCATGGAAAGTTGCCATTACCGAATGCCCTGTCTGCATTGCTTGAAAAGCTATAGCTCCCTCGGCTCCTCTAATTTCACCAATAATTATTTCATTGGGACGCTGTCGAAGGGCAGCCTTTAATAAATCGAACATTGTGACATTGCTGTTTTCACTTTCTTTTGTGGACCGTACCACTTCTCTTATCCAGTTTTTATGAGGTACCTGTAGTTCCGGCGTATCTTCTATTGATACTATCTTGGCATTGGGATGGATAAATGTGGTTACGGCATTAAGAGAAGTCGTTTTACCAGAGGCAGTCTCTCCACAAACAAAAACATTCATTCCTTCCCCTATCATGAGGGATATGTATGCTGCCATCTTGTAATTCAGCGTTCCCATTTCTATTAGGTCAATAACCGAAAGCGGTGTTTCGCTGAACTTTCGGATGGTGAAGTTGGAACCGCGTTTTGATACATCGCATCCATAGACAATGTTTATCCTGGATCCATCAGGAAGCGTGGCATCTACTATAGGACTATTAACACTTACAGGCTTTTTAATCCGTTCTGCCAATCTCATAACAAAAATATCAAGATCTTCATAATTCGGGAAAGAAATAACAGTTTTTAAACTCTTAAATATCTTATGCTCTAAAAATATCGACCCGGTACCGCTACAACTAATATCTTCCACGTATTTATCGGATACTACAGGGTCGATTATGCCTAAGCCCATTTTATCTCTTAATATAAGGTACTTTATGGCACGTAATTGGTTAGGTGTTACCAGCAGCGGTTTAATTTTAACGCTGAACGAATTTTTTTTGCTGAATTTACCGGGAGAGTTAGGATTATTCGATGTAGTGCAGATTCGTTCCAAGCACTGAAGTATAATAGCTTTTTTTTCATCGTTCGAGTTGAATATGTTTAAAGTCACGTAATCAGCGATATCCAGTAGTCTTTTTTCTACTTCTTTCATAAGCTTGTCCAGATTTTGTGTAATAACCGGTTCTATTGGAATATAGGTATTTCGTCCGTCGTTGAGATCGTGCAAAATGTGAGCAAAAATTCCGGACTTCACCGGGTAAATAACATTGGGACTTTTATTGGTAGACATTTTTCTATCCAGCTTGTCACGAAAATCAGGTATGCCATATTCCTTTCGGGGAAACATATGCAAATAATGCAAAATGTGAGGGTTTTTTTTGATAACATCTTGCCCCTCTTTTGATAGCATGCTGATTATGCTGTTGGGGTCCTCTTTCGTAGCGCTTTTATTTTTTAGTTGATTAAATGGTAAAACAATATGTGGCATGAATTTGTTCCTATTGTTATTTGTTATGCTTTAGCTCTGCCGATTGGCATTATTCGCATGCCAATGCCCGGATCAACATCGAAGCTTAAAACATTGCCGGTGCTTTTAACCGCGCCTCTAACCTTAGAGACTTCAAGAACTTTGACCAGTTTATCTCCAACTTCCTCTATGCGAAGACGGAAATGTGCATCGCAGGCAGAACGTATCCGAATCAACGCTTGTTCCTCAAATGCATATGTGTGGGCGATATTGATAATAGTTTTTCTTTGGTCACATAGCTTTTTACACTGCTCGAAATAGGTGAGAATTTCATCCTGAGTTGTATGAGCAAGAACAGGAGTCAATGAATCCACGACCACCAGATCATAGTCTGGATAGCCCGTGATCCCGGAGATTATAGTATCGAAGGTATTTATCTGTTTCATTTTTGAGGCTTCGATGGTAAATATTTTCATCCAACCCAGAAGGAGAGAGTCTATAATGCTCAGCCCCAGGCTTTCCATCTGGCTGTTCATACTTTTCACGGTGTTTTCGGCGGTAAACAATAGCACGCGATGGCGGGCATGGAGAGCTCCCCACATCATTTGCTGTGCCAGTACCGATTTGCCGGCATCTGACTCACCTTCAACAAGTGTGAGGGAGCCTAAAGGTATGCCACCACCCAGTTGCTTATCAATTTCTCTCATGCCAGTGCATATAACATCCACCTGTGGTTGATCTTCATCGAACGTTGAGTTTTCCATTTCATACTACCTTTTATTTTCAATATCGTTGATTTCAACGGCCAAAATTAATCTCGGTTGTGGCACCAGTGGGTGTCGATATGATTGCCAGGTTAGTGGCTTCCTCGGCTACTGCCGGAGAAAGTTTTAAAATGAGGTTCATGGTTTCCCAGGGATTGAATATATTTGGTTCATAAATCTCAGGTTGTCCGTTCAGAAAAATGCCCCCAATAGTCCAGCCAGGCGTAGCTGTTGTGTACGGTAGCCATTGTGCACTGCTATTTTGATATATAACAATCACATCCCATTTGCTGAAATTTGCCAAGGCTGTATTTCCCTCATTCTTGATCACTATTTCTGTTTGAGTACCTTCACTGGTTGTGTTAGAGCTCACGGATTTGATCATAGTATTTCTCATATTTGTAGATAGATATTCTTCTTCTTTCCAGGCATGTACTATTGTGTCGATAGAATTGAAGGAAACCGATGCAATAGTAACAGCCCCTGTTACCAATACGGCGATGCATACCAATGCTAATATAACGTTTTCCATTATGCTTCCTAGGAAATGCTATAAAATTTTTCGTCCGATATCCCATTAGGTATTACTATTTTGAAGTAATATTCTCCTGATGGTGCCGATGATAGATGAATTGTGATTTTTATTGTTGCCGTAGGTCCCCACTTAGTGCTATTCTCTATGGCATAGTCCCAGTAGGGTGCTGTTGAACCACCATATGTTATCCGTGCAAAATTTCCTTCCAGACCCCAAAATATGTCGCAGTTATCGATACTACCTATGCTTGACGAGCCCACATTTTTAACCCATATAGATACTTCAGTATCCTCACTTGCTATTTCAACGACTTTAACCTGGCTTCTGATCCGGTCGTCTATCTTACTGGTTGCATCGGCTATGGCCCCACTGCTCGCCGTAATGGCTGGATATGCTGCATTAATAATCACCACTGAGCAGACTATCCCGGCTATAATTAAAATAAGAGTTACTAATACCTTATCCATGGTGAGAATCCTGCATCATTGATAGAATTGATAGCAATGCATTGTCCTGTTGCTTAGAGCCTGTGATTAAGTTCTCTAATTGAGCTAAAATCGATAAATAATCGCCGGCAGTTATCGACTGCCTGTTGACAGTTTCATGTTGAGAGAGACGTGACATTCTTATCAAGGCGTCTTTAAGATTTTCTGGCAGCCGTCCCATTGCAGATGATATTTCTATTAAAACTTCTGTTCGTTCCTTACCGAGCTTGGCTGTGGTCTGGTCTATCCATTGAGTAAGCCCAGCGATAACGACCAGGTCGACTTTGCTATTTAAAGTAGAAGATGCCTGTTCCTTTTTCCTTTTATTAGGTAATATTGCCTTTGGCTGCTGTGGTTCGTTCGAAAATTCCTCTTCGCTACATTCTTCTGCCTCTTGCCAGCAGCCGGGCATATCATCTTGAGCCGATATTATTGAGTTATCAATTCCTGAAATATCTGTGCGCGGTGTATCAACCACTTCATCCTGGGCTATTTTATGCTCGCTCGGTTTTTCAGTTGCCAGTAACATAGTGGGTGATTCGAATGTATTTGTTTGCTCTCCTATTTTTTCCATATCAGTAGGTGTAATTACTACATCGGCCTCTGCGTTAGATTCGGCCTCGTAATTTTCCATTTCCGCCTCTATCTCTCTTCGCTCGGCGTTTACGCTGGTAATTCTGCTGCCAGTGCCAGCTAACGCATTGCTGTTAAAAGGATTTTCTGCATTCAGTTGCTGCTCGCGCAAATCTAGAAGCACTGTCTTAATTTCATTTTTCAAGACCTTCAATTCTTCTTCCAATGTCTTAATTCTTTGCTCATCCTTCATGGCCTAACCCCTTCTTGGTGGGAGTGGGGGTCATCTCTTTTAAAAGAGATGACCCCTTATCCTAACTGTATGGATGTTGAAGGTAATAGCTAACATCCCGAAAACCTAATGAAGGTCCATAGTTGCTGTTATTGCAGGTGGTAATGTTCTCTGAACGGTAATTGTAGAACCTAAAGAAGGTTTTATCTGGAGACTAAACTGCGAGTTGGCAGTCAAGTTACTAGTTAGGGGCACCAATCCAAGATCATCCAGATCTATTGTTACTTCGAATTGCTCACCTACTTCAAGTAAGTCATTACCGTTGTCAATGCCAACGGCTGTGACGCCATATTTAACATTGTTGATATAGTCGGCCCCCGTGTTCAGACTGATTACACACTTGTTTTGAGCATTACCAGTGCCGTCACACGGAGTCATATCGATTGGTTGCCCGGCAACAGCGTTTTTAACCGTAATAAGGATTGAATCGACTGTGGTGTTATCTGCGCTTGTAGCGATAACCGACCCAGACATTTCAAGGTTACTCTGAGCTCCCTTTAATCCTGCATAAATGGTCTCCTTGCCTCTTTCTGCAGAGAACAGCCCGGCACTTAGCACTGCGTAGCCGAATACGGCAGCAACAGTAACGAATGCAATAAGGATAATGGCAGTTTCCAGCCCGGTCATACCACGATTATCCCTGTGCAGATGGGACATAGCTTTCATAAATTTTTTGAACATATTTTTTCCTCCTTTTATTTAATGGTTTGAATCCACTTTATTAAGCTAATCCAGGCCTATTTTAATTAATAGGCCATCGATTAGTTATTCTCATACTCCTTCCAATGTTGCACCTCCTTGAAAAATATTCGAGAAAAATTTAGCTCATCCTTATTACAGTTTGACCAATGAAAAATGGTCTTCATCTTGGAACAGGATTGAACGCCAAAGGTATATCATGCGAATTGCTGAAACTAACTCATTACGGCTGATATCTCTGCTGAGGAAACCTGATACCCCGTTCTTAATTGAGGGCACGAGCAAACTTTGCTCGTCACTTAATACTATGATTCCTATATTATTGAGAGAACACTTTATCTGGTTGATAATCTTGTAGCAATCTGTCTCCTGCATTTCAATACCCAGAATTATGACGTCAGGGTACAGTTTTTGAATCTGAGTTATGGCTTCTTTACTATTTTTTGCTTCGCCAATTACCTTTATGGTTTCATCACCGTTTAACATCTGACGAAGACCTTCACGCATGGCCTCACGACTATCGACTAGTACTACTCTTATTACATCGGAAGCACTGGTGGTATAGCTATATGTCCAGGGTAATTCGTTGAATAAGGTCTCCGCCATCATTCAGCTCCTCAATAAATATTTTCTGGGTTCAATTTTGGCATTATGGGAACTTGAGGCAAAGTACCAAATGGGTTAAGAATAGTGACCAGATGAGCTAAAATGCATATGTGTGGGTATTTTTATCGGATGTGGTGAGAGGTTAACAAAGGTTGATGAAAACAAGAAGATAGCAAGGATTATTTAAAACGCTGTTAGAATTTTGTTAGCAATTTTTATAGCAGATTTTTGGCATATGCCTCGGCTACAGCCTGGGTTCTATCGGTTGCATCAAGTTTTGCGAATATTGAACTTGTTTCTCTTTTGACTGTAGCTTCACTAAGGTAAAGCTTTTGAGCAATATTTTTATTAGTAACACCGCCGGCAATAAGTCGCAGAATATCAAGCTGCCGAGGGGTTAGAATGGCCTTACGGTTGCTCTCTACCATGTTGGCAAACTGTTTAAAAAGAGACCTTGTAAGAGAAGGAGAAAATGGTGATTGACCTGTATGAGCAAGTTTTATTGCTTTTACGAGATCTTCCTGTTTAATATCTTTAAGCAAGTAACCTGAAGCACCAGCCTCAGCCGACTGGGCTAAAAATTTATCCTCATAAATAGTTAGAATAATAACTTCGGCTATAGATCCCTGCGCTTTGAGTCGGCGGGTTGCCTCAATCCCGTTCATTCCTGGCATTCTTATATCCATCAATATAACATCAGGATTTAGGTCTTTGGCTTTTAGCAAAGCTTCTTCGCCCGAGCTGGCTTCGCCAGCTACTTTTATTTCTTCATCTAACTCAAGCATTCGCCGTAAACCTTCACGTACTAATTGTTGATCGTCTACCAGGAGTACCTTTATCTTCACGTCAACTATCCCTACCTTTCTGTGAAAAGAATATGGAAAAAACATTAATAAGGAATTAGACTTCGCATGGAGATTGCATTGCAATGGCCGGGATTTTCAGTAATACTGTTGTTCCGTTATCAATCGATGTATTTATATCCAGAGATCCTCCAATGATTGCAGCTCTTTCTCTCATGCTTATTATTCCTATATTGCCTCCCGCCGCTTGATTTCTAATTGCTTCTTTGAGATTAAAACCATTTCCATTGTCGGTGATTTCTATCGAAATAAAATCTTTTTCGAACTTAATGTTAACCTCTGCTAAGGATGCAAAAGAATGCCTTCTTATATTATTAAGAGCTTCTGACAAAGTACGGTAAATAGTAACTTCTTGTGCAGGAGACAAAGGTATAGGTTCACCGGTTATGTTCAGATAACAGAAGATGCCAGTTTCCTCGCTGAAAGCTTTTATGTTTTGCTGTAATGCTCCGATCATTCCTAGCTCAGCCAATGCTGAGGGATGAAGATCAAGTATAACACGGCGTAACTCCTTTATGCTTTTTCTGATAATTGCATCTGCCCGTTTAATCTCTTCCGATGCTTTTTCAATGTTCATTCTGTCTAAATGTGTACTGCTTAATTGAATAGCATATGAAGCGCTGGACATCCACTGTGCTAATCCATCATGCAGCTCTGTTGATATTCTTCGCCGCTCATCTTCTTCAGCAGTAAGGCATTTTTTGAAAAATATCTCTAGATTGGTCCTGTTTAGTTGGAGATCCTTGAAAAGTCTTGTGTTTTCAATAGCAATGGCTGCTTGTACGGCTAATATATGTAGTAGCTCAAGGTCACTTTCCGTAAAAGGGGGTTTACTGTGGTTTTTACTGCAGTTAATAACGCCAATTGTTTTTCCTTTTATCGATAAAGGAACGCATAAAGATGAAATATTTGATTTCTCTTTGGCTGTTCCATTATCAGGGCATTGCGTATTGAGTAATAAGGCTTTCCCCGTCTTCATAACAGACCAGGATATATCACTCTCTGAAAGCTTTAGGCTTTTGCCTATGATTGACTTTGACATGCCTAATGCTGCCATGGTGATTAATTCATTGGTCGCCTCGTTTAGCATTAATATTGATACTTTATCTGCTCTGGTCTCAACACAGATAACACGGACAATTTGATTAAAGATTTTGTTTCTATTGAGTATTTTATCTGTATTTAATTCGGAGACAAGAGATTTGTTCAACTGAAGCAATGGAGAAAGAGTTTGGCGGCGCATGCTTTCTTTAGAGACTCTGCAATCTTGCAAAACTTCATTAACGATTGTTTTTAGCTCTTGACCTTTAAATGGCTTTAGTAAAATAGCTTGGGCTCCAGCTTGAAATGCTCCGATGAGCGATTCTGCAGTATTACTGCTGCACATTACGATTGAACCAATTAAAGGATTTGTAAGATGCGCCTGGTGTAGAAGTTCAGGAACTGTAATGCCTGGCATACTCAAACTGGTTACCAAGAGGTCTATTGTTTTTTCTCTGAGAGTTTCAAGGGCGTTTAGAGTAGTCTGAGAAAAATAAACTAAATAATCCTTGCCATATAGAGAGGACTTAATTATGTCTAATTCTTTTTGGTCTTGGTCAACGACTAATATTTTTTCCCTGTTCATCCTTGCTATCCAGTATTAAGCTATCAATTATTTTTTAATCTACTATTTTGTTTCACACTAGCGACATGCGCATAAATAATGCGTAGACGAACATGGCACATTAGTGACATAAAATATATTATTTAACTAGCTTTGTCAAGTCCCTTTTTATAATACATTTAATAACAACCTTTAATCATATTATCTAGCATATACAACATCTTGCGTATGTAGAATATCTTTGACGTTTAACATATTTTCCCCGAATGATTTCAGAGATATTTGTGTTAGATTAGAGTTTAGCATTATCAAAAATGTGCCTTGAACTGCTTGCTGATTGACGTCCAATGTAGATTTGACCATGAAAGTATTATTTTGCTCCTGTAAAATCTCTGTGAAGGCAATATCTATTAGAGCCTTGGCTTTATCAAATAATATTACTGGTGTAGAAATATGCAGAGGTATTTTGAATATATTCCGTATAGTATTAAGAAAAGAGATTCCCATGATATTGCCCATTTCTCCTATGGTTGACTGCTCTGTTTCTCTCAAATTTTTAGATATGCTGTAATTAGTATCTTTCATATTTAATATCTTATAGGCTAATTCCGGTTTATGGGCTAGCATGAAATGTCCGTTAGCTGCCCCTGAAAATGCAAGGTAAATTCCTATGGCTGGTGCCTCAGCTCCGTCAAATATAATGGATATATTATCATTAGGTATTTGTTGTATTTTAATCAAATCAATATTGATTTTGTGACCAATCATTTGAGAAATGCCCATAACGGCATTTCTCATTCCTTCTTTAATTGGAAAATCCCAGGTATCTGGTTTTGCTATATCTTGTATCGAAATATCGGTCATCTTAGTTTCTCCGTGGTATTATCCAGTTTCCTTGTTGTATTGCATGTTATTGCTAGCTCTTATTTAATTTTTAGTCGGTTTTCTTATTTTAATTAAAACTCGCTTTTATATTTTTAGCCAGATGATGTTATTTGGAAAGTACCGTACGGATTAAAAAAATGAGCCTAATGTCTCGCTTTAGCTAGAAGGGCAGGATTAAAATCGCACGTTTTTACTGTAAATAAAGCTGATTTTGTGTAATTGTGCCTAAGTAAATAATAATAGAGGAGAAAACAATGATAAAATATGCTTAAGGAATTTGCCATCAGCATCTTAGATTTAAATTTTGAATTGCCTCCATATTAAATGGAACCAAGGTTTAATCGATGATCCGTAGCAGCTTATTCCTTTCAATGAGGGGAAATGTTTCGGGTTATTATTATAATTATTATTTTTTTGAAGACATGTCTCTATATGCGATAAGGGCAAAAATAATAGCCAGAACACCAAATGCTACCGCAGTAAGGGGAGTATTTTCGAAAAAAGACCCGGCTATGGCGCCATACGCTGCTGCTATCGCAGCGAAAATCCAGAGCAAATTCATTTTCGTTTTTCCTCCTTTTTGTTAATTATTACTAAGCCCTTTCTAAAAAACTTGTGGTATACAAAGACTATACTTATCCTGATAATACTTTGTGTGACTCCAGAGAATATTTATCCAGTTTCTTTTTCTTTTCCCAGGTTTCATGGAACGGTATATATACTATTTCTCCTTTTCTTTCTCCTACAGTGTGACCATGCTTTCCTTTTATGATACCATCAACCGCAGCGATACCCAGTTTAGTCGCTAGTACTCTGTCTCTTGCAGTTGGTGCTCCCCTCTCTGCAAATGTCCTAGAATACAGGCACGGGAGCTTATTTTGAGGCGGTGTTGGACATAGTGTGCCATTTGCATAGTACGATCTACTTCATTGCCTTCAGCTACCACTACGATGCTGCTACGTTTACCCCTTCTGAAACTTTCTCTTAACACACTACAAAGTTTTTCCAGGTCGGTCTCTTTTTCGGGAACAATTATTTCCTCAGCACCACCACCTAGACCTACTTCAAGAGCAATAAAGCCAGATAGTTTTCCCATAACTTCCACAAAGAAGACACGTTCAAAAGCGTCTGCGGTATCACGAATACGGTCTATGGCCTCTAAAGCTGTATTTATTGCAGTATCAAATCCGATAGTATAGTCTGTGCCGTAGACGTCGTTATCAATGGTGGCCGGAACTCCAATTATATTTATTTCACTTTCTTCTGCAATAGCTGCGGCTCCGTGGAAAGTACCTTCTCCTCCAATAACTATCAAGCCTTCAATTCCTTCTCGCTCTAAGAATCGAATACCTTTTTTCCTTTTTGTGATGCTCTTAAATTCCTCGCAGCGTGAGCTTTCCAGAATTGTACCACCACGCTGAATTATATTGGCTACTGCACGACGATTTAATCTAAAGTATTCTTCTGACAAAAGGCCACTATAACCGCGCCGTATGCCAATCACATCTAGATTTCTGTGTATACCACTGCGTACCACGGCACGAATGCAGGCATTCATTCCAGGCGCATCACCACCGCTTGTCAAAACAGCAATCTTTCTCAACGAAACCTCATTTTCATGTTTGATAAAGCTAAGATAAAGGTGTATTTTCTAATAAACTATAAAACTTGCCAGCATCTGAATTATAGGCGTTTGAGAAGGTGATATGTTGACCACAATTATGAGTAATCCATTCGTTTGTTCTATTTGTACTGCTGGTTTCTTGAAGTGATCGTTTATTGTTCAACAGAATACCCGTATACTGAGTAAGGTAACATGCTATATGAATATCGTATTCTTTAATATTAGCCATGTTGTAACTTTACTCTGTCTTATATATACAGTAAATACCCAATTGGTAGCTTTAAATATAACCAAAAGTACTAATTTGCAAACGAATTTGTGATTAGGAATTTATAGGGGGGCGACTTTGATTTGTATGATAGTACAACTATTGTGAGTAAGTTAGAAATTTCGACCATGTATATAGATCTGGTCTGGAATGATGCGTGGTGAGCCATACAAAAATTTTGTCGGTGTAGAAACTAGCGGGTGGTTCTTGTGTTAAACCAGACAAACTAGGGCATTCGCCAGTTGGTTACATTTTGAGTCTTTTATGGCGCAACACCAGTTTGATTATTTCTTTACCGATACGGTTATTAACAGACTGTTACCATCGACTACTTGAGTCAGATTTGGATCGTATTTACGCAAAATATCAAGCATAATCATATTTTCGTTAAGAAGTTCAGCGACGAATGCAGCAATTGCTCTTTCTCTGGCAAGTTTTGCTAGCTCGTTAAGCATGCTTGTACCTATGCCATTTCCTTGTTCTTTGTCCTCCACAACGAAAGCTATTTCGGCTAAATCAGTGCAGGGTAGGCGAACATAGCGTCCTACCGCAACTACTTCCATACGCCCTTCATGGCATATTTCGGTAACCAGAGCAAAACTGTTGTAATAGTCCACGCAGCAGTAACGCTCTAGTTCATCTGGGGTTATTTTGGACTTGGCGTAATGGAAACGTAAGAATCGGGTATCGGGGCTGAGTCGGTTAAATAGCGCCAGAATAGCATCTTTGTCAGAATAGAGAATAGGCCGCAATAAAGCTTGCCTACCATCTAGTAGTTTAACCCACTCCTGGTATTCCGGTGGAGGACAGATCTGTTTATTGCTATGCTTAGTAACCATTTTACAAAGCGATAAGCTGGGGTTAAGAAAGTCCTAGCCTGTGTCACATTTTATATTGATAGCGGTTAAGATGCAATAGATAATATAGTAGCGTTGCTTTGTAAATTTTAAGGGATAGATCTGTGTGAGGGAAAAAGCCCGTGAGACGATGGTTTTTATTTCGCTATTTAGACTCGGGCTGCCGCCTGGATATACATTTTTTCGGTATATTCTTTGGTCATACGTCGTGCGCTGAAGAAAGGTGCATTGGAGCGGATGGCTTCTTTTATCAAGCTTATCCAGCCATGCGGTATCCCATATATGTCTCGTTCATAATACAGGGGGATAACCTTGTTCTCAAGTAAGTTGTACATTTCTTCAGCGTTCTGCGTGTTTTGTTCTGGTGAATCAAGAGCGTTACCATCGTGATGGATTGGATTAATAGCCCATCCATTAGCACCGTTATAACCTTCATACCACCAACCGTCTAATATACTGAGATGCAATACTCCATTAAGAACGGCTTTCATCCCGCTGGTTCCGCAGGCTTCTTTTAGCGGTTGAGGAGTATTAAGCCAGATATCCACCCCGTGTACAAGATAGCGTGCCATATGCATATCGTAATTTTCGATAAAGGCTATTCGTCCGCCAATTTCAGGGTCTTTAGCTACTTTGTATATTTCTTGGATGAGATATTTCCCGCTGATATCGTAAGGGTGCGCTTTGCCTGAGAATACAATCTGGACTGGCTGCAGCTGGTTACAAAGCATGGATTTTAACCTGTTGATATCATGTAGAATCAAGGTGTTTCGTTTATAATCAGTAAAACGGCGGCTGAAACCGATGGTTAGCGCTTCTGTATCTAGTAGGGCTCCCATAGCCATAGCTTGAACTGGCTGTATAGCGTCTTCAGACCACCGTTTCCGTACTATGTCATTGACTGCGCTGATGAGTTTGGATTTCAACCATCTTCGGCTTGCCCATATTTCCTCGTCTGGAATATCAAGCGCTCGTTCCCATAATGCCAGGTCATCATGCTTTTTTAACCAGTCGGGTGTTAGGTACTTGTCATATAATCTTGACATTTGAGGAGCTATCCACGTGGGGACATGGATTCCATTTGTTATTGAGATTATAGGAACATCTTTTTCTTCAGTTTCGGGCCATAGGACATGCCACATGTTGCGGCATACTATACCATGTAGCTGACTTACTCCGTTTCGATGCTCGGCTAATCTCAGTGCCAGCACAGTCATATTAAAGCTTGTTTTGTCCGAGTCCTGCGTACCCATATTTAAGAACGTTTCTCGGTCAATTTTAAGAGATGGCCAGAAGTTGTGGAATTTCTTTTCTATCAGGTCTATGGAGAATGCTTCATTGCCTGCTGGAACTGGTGTGTGGGTTGTGAAAATGGTTGTGGTTCTCACTTTTTTTACAGCTTCATTAAAATCTAGCCCTTTTTCTACATGCTCTTTAATACGTTCCAACATCATAAAGGCGGTATGCCCCTCATTAGCATGCCATATGGCTGGCTCAATACCGAGTGCCCTAAGAACGCGGACGCCGCCAATACCTATAATAATCTCTTGTTCAAGTCGCATCTCCCGTTCGCCAACATAGAGACGATCGGAAAGCTGTCGATCTGTCGGAGGATTATCTTCGATATTAGTGTCCAGCAAGTACAGTTTTACTCGGCCGACATTAACCTGCCAAAGGGCGACTTTAACGGTTCTGTTATCCAGTGGTACGCTTACTTTTATTGTTTCACCTTCTGCATTTAGCACAGGAGTAATAGGAGACTCATCGAAGTTCAATTGGTCGTATATCTCTTCTTGCCATCCGTCTACGGAGATACGTTGGCGGAAATATCCTTCCGGATACATGAAACCTACTCCTACCATGGGTAATCCGAGATCACTTGCCTCTTTGCAATAATCACCTGCGAGGATGCCTAACCCACCGGCATAAAGAGGGAGTGAATTATGGATGGCAAATTCCAAAGAGAAATATGCTATCGTATGTCTCGAAAGGCCAGGATAATGCATTCCTAACCATGTTTGGGATGCTTCAATATCGTTTCTGAAATTGTTCATTACCAGGTCGTATTTCTTAAGGAAAGCAGGGTTCTTGATTGCGGTTGTTAGTCGACTAGGAGAAATATGTTGTAATAATTTTACAGGGTTGTGCCCTGTGGCTTTCCATAATGGGCGATCCAGGATATTAAAAATCTCTCTGGCTTCTATATGCCAGCTCCACCAGAGATTGTAAGATAGCTCATTAAGGCCACTTATACGTTTAGGTAGATTTGGCATTAATGGATAGTCTGTCATTTTTACGGTGGCTCATAATAATTCTCTCGTATCTTTCTGTCAAGTTTAATTAAACATCGAGTTTTGTTTTTAAAATTGTTTCATGATTTGCAATATTGATGAGAATATAGTTTTCTCCTTGCTATACTATTGATGATTTAGAGAACTGCCTGGTGTCTACTGTTGTTTTTGTAGTTCACGGAAAGCATCAATATATCGCCTGGCACGCTTGTCATAAGACATAACTAGGTCAGAGGCAAGTACTATTGGGCGTAATTTGGCCACGTCGACAATGAGGCAAGTAGCTCCTGCAGATATCATGGCTGATGCGAAGGCAAAATTAATTAAACTTCGGTCAGGCATACCGAAAGAAATGTTGCTGACTGCCACCGTGATATTTACGCCTAATTCAGCTTTAATCCTGCTTGCGGTTTCGGTAGCTAGCAGACCTGAGACAGGATTAGCTCCGATAGCGAGAGCTAAACAATCAATTACAATGTTGTCTCTAGAAATGCCTGATTTCTCAGCCCGTTCTACAATCTTATGTGCAATGGCAACACGGCGCTCGGCATTAGTAGGTATGCCTTCGTCATCTTGTGTTAACCCAATAACCGCTGCATTATATTTTTTCACTAGTGGTAATACCGTTGCCAGAGATTTTTCTTCACCGGTTACGGAGTTGATTAGAGGTTTACCCTTGTAAATCTTGAGAGCAGCTTCCAGTGCTGCTGGATTAGCACTATCGATGCACAGAGGTGTATCAACAGTTTCCATCGCTATTTTTACGGCTTTAGGGAGTATGCTTGTTTCGTCACCGCCGAAGATTGTTGTATTTACATCGATAATATCTGCCCCTGCTTGTGTTTGAGCTATAGCTTCGGTGCGTACAATCTCAAAATCGCCTGCTTTTAATGCTTCTGCCATACTCTTTTTTCCTGCCGGATTAATCCGTTCACCGATAAGTATTGTTGGTAAGCCAGTACCAATGGTTACTTCTTTGCTCAAACTCGATATCTTTGTCTCCATCAGGTATTTCTCTCCTTCCGCTTTCTATTTTTAGTAGGCGATTGGTAATGGCCTATGTAACTTGCCTGAATAAATATTTGTTGAAAATTGGGAGCAGAGGCTAGCTCAATATAGTTTACTCTTGAGGCTAGCATATTTGCTTTCTCTCTTTTACTAGTTGAGACTAGCGCTAGCTTAGCTCCCATACCAGCGGCGTTTCCTACTTGAGAGAAGCGATCCAGCGGGAGCGAAGGCAACATGCCTATAGTCACTGCACTGGCGACATCAATGTAAGTGCCGAAAGCTCCAGCAATTATCACCTGGTCAATTTTATCTTCAGAATTGCCTGTTTTTTCCAATAGTACCTGAATACCAGTACGGATGGCGGCTTTTGCCAGCTGTAGTTCTCGTATATCTTGTTGAGTTATGGTAATTGCTGATTGCTTGCCCTGTTCCTGTTTGTCGACCAGTACGAACTCGCGTTGTTTATTTTGATAGCGCACGCGAGGATGACTGTCATTGATTCTACCGCTTGTATCCAATACTCCAGCTAGATATAGTTGGGCTAAAGTATCTAGAATAGCTGAACCACAAATGCCTACAGGTGGTACTCCACCTATTGTTTGATATTGAACTTTGTTATCTACCAGTTTTAAGTGCTCTATAGCCCCTTCAGCAGCTCTCATGCCATATTTGATGTGACCACCCTCGAAAGCTGGGCCTGAGGCACAGGATACAGAAAATATCTGGCCTTTATCTGTCAGGGAAACTTCAGTATTAGTACCGATGTCCAAGACCAAAATTGTTTTCTGGGTGTATTCTGGGACTGTTGTTAATAATGCTGCCACATGGTCAGCACCTACGAAACTGGCGATGTTAGGTAAGAGGTGAATATAAGCACCACTGGCGATGTTCAAGCCGATATCCCGGCTCCTGACGTCCAGGGCTTTACTGGCTGCTGGCAAATATGGGGCAAAAGCTAATTGATATACTGGCAAACCCAGAAATAAGTGGTGCATGGCAGTATTCCCAACTACCACTGTCTCAACAATTTCCTCCGTAGAGGCATTTATTTCAGTGCAGAGATCGGCAGCCAGATCATTTATTGCTTCCGTTACTAATTTTTGCATACGTATAGCTTCTTTAGAAGATTTCATAGCACGTTGAATGCGACTAATAATATCTTCTCCGTAACTTATCTGTGGGTTCATTATTCCCTTGCTGGCCAGTGTCTGCCCTTTGTCTAGGTCGATCAAGTATCCAGCGATTTTAGTACTGCCCAGATCTACTGCTAGCCCGATATGGTGGCTAGAGGAAGGCATGAAAGATATTACCTCATCGTCTCGAACTACAGCCTGGCATTGCCAATTCCAAGCGCGGAGTTGTGAAGAAGCTTTACGCATGGTTTCTATATCTACTGTGCGACATTTTATATTGTATCGCTGGTTCAGATTTTCTAATGTACGTATATCATCGGCTCGCAGGTCGGATAATGTTGGAGATTGTAAGTCTAGCTGATAGAAGTGTACAGGTGGTTCCAGTTTAACTGCTGTATCTTTGCCTTCTATCTGGGTCCGTTGTGGTGTTGTCATCGATTCGGGAGGTATGGCCAATTTACAATTACCGGTAGGATAAGCCTGGCATGCCAGCCTCCATCCATCCTTTAATTCCTTTGGAGAGAAGATTTCTAGCTCGGCTGAAGTAGGTACTGATACGTTTCCGCTTATAACCTGTATCTTACATGCCTTGCAAGAGCCATTTCCTCCACAGACGCTGGTAATGCCTATGCCGGTTTGGCGTGCACAATCTAAAAGTGAATCACCAGCTTGGCATTGCCCTCTAAGACCGACTGGTTCAAAATCGATGTGATAAACTTTCATATAATTCTTACTCAATCATAGCCTTTTTAAGTGGATGAGGCACTTTGTGATGGCAGCTTTTCCTTAGTTTACAATGTCTGCATACTTCAGCTTTAGTCCATTTTGGCATCTCTGGTCCAATGCCGATAACCATTGATACTGACTTACGAGGGATCATTATCTGTGCCGAGGTAAGCTGTACACCGATTTCCTCCGCCGGTACCATTTTGAATAAATGTTGCTGTTCTGATATAGGCAAGCCGATCATCCCAGGGCCAATGGGACTACTTGTTTGATAACCACGGGTTGATACTTCTTGTGTTAGTATGTGACAGGCTTCTTCTAATAGAGAGTCAACAGCCGCGCTGCCGATTCCGTCGAGTAGTAGTCCTCGAAGAGGTTCATCGTGATGAAAGAAATATGCTGCTTTTTCTTCCAGTTCAGGTCCAATAGTGCACACTATAATTGCAAGTTCTTTGGCTGAGGGTAGGTTTGAAACAAGAAACGGGCTATGGAGAGATTCATTACCCGACAGGTGAATTTGTCCCTGGCATATATCGGTTATGGTATATATTTTGTAGATAATTGCTGGTTTCAGAAGGGGGGATTTATTTATGCTTTCTAACAATTCGTGCAAGATGTTCATAACTTGTGGTCTGGGTTTGGAACGTCGAGTCATGCCCTGACGACGGAGTACCTGCTCCATATCAATGGTTAATTTAATATTGCGGACTGTAGGCATAAGAGTAACACCACCCCTCTAACTAAATCTGCAAATTTAGATGAAAAATTGAAAATCGCTTATCTTGCTCGAAGCCTCATTATATCTGATAACATAATGCTATTCAATTGAAGTTAGTTGAGATTAAATTTTTCTTAAGCAGTGCTACCGATGGGAGATATTGTAGGATTAAGAAATCGACGAACGATTTTAATGGTAATTAGCCTTGTTCCCTTTAGCTTTCATGGTGTAATATGCAACGGTTTAATATCGAAGAATCGATTAAAATGAACGAAGCACCGAGTAAAAAGTCTGTTTTAGTTATAGCCATATTAAGTTCTTTCCTCTCTCCGTATATGGGTGCTGCCATCAATATAGCGTTACCGCAAATGGGGGATGAGCTTAACATGGATGCAATTTCGTTGAGTTGGGTGGCTACGGCGTACCTTTTGGCTTCAGTGATTTTTATGGTTCCTTTCGGGCGACTAGCAGATATTTACGGTAGAAAAAAAATTTTCACCGGCGGAATAATTACGTTTACTGTAACATCACTTCTCTTGGCCGTGTCAAACTCAGCTACTATGTTGATTATTTTGAGATTTGTGCAGGGGATTGGTGGTGCTATGATCTTCAGTATTGGCACGGCTATATTAATTTCGGTATATCCTGTGGGTGAGAGGGGGAAAGTATTAGGGATAAATGTGGCTACGGTTTATTTAGGTCTCTCACTAGGACCATTTTTGGGTGGTTTGTTGACTCAATATTTTGGCTGGAGGAGCATTTTTCTGGTAAATATACCTTTGGGGCTAATAGTAATTGCGCTGATTTTCTGGAAATTGAAAGGAGAATGGGTGGAGGCGAAAGGAGAAAAAATTGATATTGCTGGCTCTGTAATATATTGCCTGATGCTGGTAACTGCAGTATATGGGTTCACTTTGTTGCCAGAAATGCTTGGTATTTGGTTGATAATAGTGGGTTTTATAGGGTTTGTGGTATTTATTATATGGGAGACTAAGGTTAAAAGCCCTGTCCTGGAAATTAATATTTTTAGAAAAAATAGAGTGTTTGTATTTTCCTGTTTGGCGGCGTTAATAAGTTACGGTGCTACGTTTGCTGTCGGATTTCTACTAAGCCTTTACCTGCAATATATAAAAGGGTTCAGTCCTCAGACTGCGGGGTTTATTTTAGTGTCTCAACCTGTTGTCCAGGCTGTATTTTCGCCGCTCGCCGGCAGAATTTCGGATAGAATCCAGCCGCGTATAGTTGCTTCAGCGGGAATGGCTTGTACTGTAGTAGGGCTTTTACTATTTATCTTTTTAGGTGAGAAGACAAGTTTGACTTTAATAATAATCACGTTAGCTCTGCTTGGTTTCGGCTTTGCTCTTTTCGTCTCACCTAATACAAATGCTGTTATGAGCTCTGTAGAGAAGAAATTCTATGGAGTAGCTTCAGCGACTTTATCCACGATGCGATATATTGGCATGATCATTAGTATGGCGATAGTGGTGTTGCTATTTTCCTTGTGTATGGGGAAAGTACAAATAACGCCGGAGTATTACGGTGCCTTCTTACGAAGCGTTAGGATGGCTTTTATAATATCTGCTATCCTCTGTTTCTTTGGTATATTTGCATCTTTGGCAAGCGGTAAAGTTAGTAAATCTACCCAGTAAGATTAATAAGATTTGCCTAATTGAGATTTATTTCGCGAGCTAGTATCGTCTAATAGTATGAACTGCCATTGGCAACAGATTTCGTCTTTGCTTTTTCTGGGGGGAGATTTAAGGCATTTCACTTCTATGTTTGGATTGAAAAAATTGGCATAATCTCTTAGTATTTGATGTTCAACTATGTTGCAGATTTGAGCTTCTCTCCCTTCGCCTTCCTTTTCTAGAGCATTTAAAGTAGGGCAATTGATGACTGTAAGTGTAGCGTTGTTTTTACCATTGAGTTCGATTTTGCTTTTGGTGACACGGAACCAGGGGCTTATTTGTATACACTTGATTAGAGAGCCTATATCATCTCCCTGAATATTAAGCAGTTTGGTAATTCGTGGCAGTTCGTATTTTGCGACCCTTTTCCAGACAGCGAGATCAAGAGCTAGAGCCTCTTTGTTGCTAAATTTTTCTTTTATGGCGAGGTACCAGAAGCCGTCTAATGCCATATAAAATCGTGGATATAATTTAAGAAGCTCGACGAGTGTATTATGAGAGAACTCAGAAAAGTCCAGATCAGGTATGGGTTCGCCACTGTAATAGGATAATTCATTCACAATAGTTTTCTGGATTTATGTTATTAGCAGTTTTCCCTGCGTTTTGCTGATGACCTCTCCGATAATGGCCGAATCTTGTACGCCAGCTTCTTGCAGTTTATTTAATAGCTGATTTGCTTCTTTTTCGGCTAAAACAATCAGTAAGCCGCCTGAAGTTTGAGGGTCGAAAAGGAGGTCATTTATGTAATCGGCTACTTCAATGGAGAACTCGACCATATCTCCATAAAATTCTCGATTTCTTTGTAAACCACCGGGGCACATGCCCTGATTGGCAAAATCTTTAGCTTCAATAAAGAATGGGACCGAGGCTGAATTAATTTTTATGCTTACCTGACTATTTTTAGCTAGTTGGCTGGTATGACCGATAAATCCGAAACCGGTTATATCTGTGCAAGCATGGATTTCGAATTGCTGCATTATCTCTGCAGCCTCCTTGTTTAAAGTAGCCATGGATTTGGTGACCTTATCTATTGTTTTTTCATTTGCCAATCCTGCTTTTAATGCGGTGTTTACGATTCCAGTTCCTAATGCCTTGGTCAGTATCAATTTATCTCCAACCATGGCTCCAGAATTAGTTAACATCTTTTTGGGATGTACTATTCCTGTTACAGAAAGCCCGTATTTTAGTTCCTTGTCTTCTATACTATGCCCACCGACCAATACTACGTTAGCCTCTCTCATCTTATCTATCCCGCCCTTAAGAATATCCTGGAGCACTGATATATCTAAAGCCTTTAAGGGAAAACAGACTATGTTCATGGCCGTTAGAGGCTTACCGCCCATAGCATAAACGTCACTTAGTGCGTTGGCGACGGTTATCTGGCCGAAGGCGTAAGGGTCGTCGACTATAGGCGTAAAGAAATCGATTGTCTGGATAATAGCCAGATCATCACTCAGCTTGTAAACGCCAGCATCGTCAAGGGAATCCACGCCCCGGATTACATTTTGGTCGGTTAGCAAGGGTATGCCGCACAGAGCTTTGTTCAGGTCACCCGGACCTAGCTTGGAAGCTCAGCCGGCACCGCTAACAGTCTGGGTTAAATGGTATTGTGCCTCTTTAGCCAATTATCTCCTTTACATAAATTAAGCAGGGGAACTAATACTTCTTCGTATTCTAACATTGCTGTGTCTTTGAAGCAAAAGTCTTAATAAGCTCTATTGAATAGGTCTTGTAATGCATAAACCAGGGTATTGTTTGATAGAATATAGATAGTTTATTTTAAACGGGTATCTTGATATAGTAGAATATCTAGATATGACAAAAGATGAATTTCGGCGTTTGCCCAGTGTGGATAAAATTATCTCTGAGGAGAGGATTAAGCAACTCCAAAAGGTTTATCCTCATAATCTGGTAGTGGATTTAGTTAGGCAGCGCCTGGAACAAGAGCGGGTGTCGATTATAAAAGGTAAGTCTTTCTCAAGTATTGATGAAATAATTGAGGATATTTTGTTGCGAATGCAAGTACTGACTCAACCTACCTTATGTCCGGTTATCAATGCTTCAGGGGTTATACTGCATACTAATTTGGGACGTGCTCCTATGAGTCAGGAGGCAATAGCTGCTATGGACTCAATTTCCAAAAGTTATTGCAACCTGGAATTCGACATGAAGCAGGGGGTGCGTGGTTCTCGTCATGTTCATATCGAGCAGATTTTGTGTAAATTGAGCGGTGCCGAATCAGCGTTGGTAGTAAATAATAATGCGTCAGCTGTGTTGTTAATACTTACTGCACTTGCCAGAAGAAAAGAGGTAATTGTATCGCGGGGTGAGGCTGTTGAGATAGGTGGCGGTTTCCGCATCCCTGATGTTATGAAACAGAGTGGAGCAAAACTGGTGGAAGTTGGTACTACCAATTGTACTTATGATTACGATTATGAACAGGTAATAAACAACCGGACGGCGGCGTTGTTACGTGTACATCCCAGCAATTTCAGGGTAGAGGGTTTTGTTCATAATGTTACACTCGAAGAACTTATGATACTGAGTAATAAGTATAATATTCCTCTATTAGATGATCTGGGCAGCGGTTGTTTTTTAGATACTAATGAGTTTGGCTTGGCCCCGGAGCCAATGGTGCAAAATAGTATAGCCTTGGGAGTAGGGCTTGCCTGTTTTTCTGGTGATAAGCTTGTGGGGGGACCACAAGCCGGTATTATAGTCGGTAAGAAGGTTTTTATAGATAAGTTAAAAAAACATCCACTGGCACGTGCTCTACGTATCGATAAGACAAGGTTGGCAGGTTTAGCTGCAACGTTAATTCATTATTTGAAAGGCGAGGCTTTGGAAAAAATACCGGTGTGGCGTATGGTCAGTCTGTCCCTGCAAGAAGTGGAAAGGAGAGCTAATTTCTGGGCGCAGACTATTGGCGATTTAGCTACTGTGGTTGATGGCGAGACTATGCTCGGTGGAGGTAGTCTTCCTGGGAGTACCCTGCCTACTAAGCTGGTGTCAATAGGAGGAAGGGGACCGAAGAGAGGGACTAAACCCGCTCAATTGATAAGTCAAAAGCTGCGGCAAAGTAATCCGCCAATTGTTGGGCGTATTAGTGATGATATGCTATTTCTTGATCCCAGGTCTGTTTTGCCCGAAGAGGATAGCATGTTGCTTCAAACATTGAAAACCATTGTTACAGATCTGAAGTAAGATACAACTGGTTTTAAGCCGATGGTTATTTTAGATTATTCATAGATATGCAGGATTAGACTTATTATGTTTGTGATAGGAACAGCTGGTCACATAGACCACGGTAAATCGCTTTTAATCCAGAAATTAACTGGCATAGACCCGGACCGTTTACATGAGGAGAAGGAGAGGGGTATGACTATTGATCTGGGTTTCGCCTGGTTAAAGTTACCCAGCGGTGAAGAGGTGGGAGTGGTGGATGTTCCCGGGCATGAAAAATTTATCAAAAACATGCTAGCCGGTATAGGGGGCATAGATCTGGCTCTTCTTGTAGTTGCAGCTAACGAAGGAGTAATGCCTCAGACCAGAGAACATCTGGCTATACTTGATTTGCTTCAGATAAGAAAAGGGATTGTGGTTATAAATAAGAAAGACCTGGTGGATGAGGAGTTGCTGGCATTGGTCAAAATGGAGATAGAAGAATTGTTAAAGCCGACGACGCTTTTGGACTCTCCTATTATAGCTGTATCTGCGGTTACTGGTGAGGGACTATCTGATTTAGTTTCTGCAATTGATAAAATTATTTTGTCTATCGAACCCAGAAGGGATGTAGGCAGACCTAGATTGATGATTGACCGTGTTTTCACTATATCTGGATCTGGTACTGTGGTTACAGGAACCTTGATAGACGGTTCATTATCAGTGGGGCAAGAAATAGAAATTGTTCCTTCTGGCTTGAAGGCAAGGTTAAGGGGGTTACAAACTCATAAGACCAAGATTGAGAAAGCTGGCCCGGGTAGTCGTGTTGCGGCCAATATTGTTGGCGTAACGATGAGTCAATTAGAGCGCGGTGATGTTCTAACTAAGCCTGGCTGGCTGGTGCCGACAAAACGAATCGATGCTAGGCTTATTACGTTATCCGATTTAGAGCATCCCTTGCGCCATGGAGCCATTGTCAGTTTCTTTACTGGAGCTGCTGAAGTTTTAGCCAAGGTTCATTTGCTAGAGAAAGAAGAGCTTATTTCTGGGGATAATAGCTGGGTACAGTTTACAATGGATAATCCGGTTGCGGTGGTTAAAGGTGATCACTTTATTATTCGTTCACCGATGGATACGTTAGGTGGAGGGCTAATAGTGAATGCTCATGCTCAGAGACACAGGAGATTCCGCCCGGAAATAATAAAGAGATTTGAAACTATGGAGCGAGGGACGGCAAGAGATGCATTAATTCATACGTTGGAGACGAAGCAACCAGTGGAGTTAAAGCAACTTTTGATATTAAGTAATCTATCTGCTGAAGAGGCACAAAATTCTATAAACGAACTTGTTGAACAGAATCAGATAATAGTAATAGGTCAAGGGGATAGTGCTATCTTGTTCACTAGCCCTGGTTGGGAAGGATTAGTGAAGAAAGCAGAATCTGTGGTGGGGAATTTTCATCAAAAGTTTGCTGCCAGACAGGGCATGCCCAAAGGAGAATTGAGCAGCAAACTAGGGCTGTCCCCGCATTCACCTGTTCTAAAAAGGTTGTTTGATGCAAAAGTTTTTGTTGAGGATGGCGTGTTGGTGCGTTTACCTGCTTATCAAATACAACTGAGCAAAGAGCAACAGGCGAAAATCGATAAGTTTTTGCAATTATTGAGTCAGAATCCTTATTCACCGTCGGCTGATGAAATGCTTGATTCCGACCTGTTGAATTTGCTTATTGAGCAGCAGAAGGTAGTAAAAGTTGCGGATGGGGTTGTTTTCTCTAAATCTGCTTATGACGAGATGGTGAATAAGATTCTTACTAATGCCAGAGAGCGGGGTAGTATTACTCTGGCTGAAGTGCGGGACATGTTTGACACCAGCAGGAAATATGCTAAAGCACTACTGGAATACATGGATGAAAAGAAACTCACTCGCCGTGTTGGCGATGAAAGGGTTGCCAGGTAAGATAACTAATCTGGTAGCACAAACGAAGTGGCCTCCTCTGTTTTAAAGGAAAAATTACTCGATATAGCTTCATTTCCGGCTGCATCTTTTGATCTAACTCTGTATTGATAAGTAGATCCTGCACTCAGATTAGTTAGATTTACGCTATGTGTGGTAACTCCTGTTGATTTCCCTGTGGAAGGGTCGTTCTGCGGGATTGATGGTGCTAGTGATCCGTATTGAGTACTCCTGCCGTATTCTACTTGACTGCTGCACGGTTCATCGGTCTGCCAGATAATTCGGGCACTCGTTTTCCCTCTATAAGCCACTGCTACTCCTGAGATCGTGGCAGTGTCTTTATCTGATTTTGTTCCGAATTGCCAGAAAATAATCCCGCCCAGAATAATTATTACGCCGAGTAATAATATTATTAGAAGAGTTCTGGTAGATAGTGGGCCTCTTGCTACTGTAGATGAAGTTCCTCCAGATTGTTGCCACGAACCTGAGTGCATTGCACCCCAACCCGTTTGCTGACCTCCCCAACCGGGTTGTTGCGTGTTCCATCTCTGTGGTTGAGCTTGCCAGTTTGATTGTGAGGGGATATTCATCCTGATGGAGGTCCCACATGCTGGACAAATTCCGACTTGGAGACTAACGGTGGAGCCGCAGTAGGGACAGGTAGTGTTTAATGTGGTACCGCAGCTTTGGCAGAAACTCTGTCCGTATTTAATAGGAGCCCCGCAATAATGGCATCTGTTGCCTTGTTGCATGTTTTATCTCATATTTTGGTGTTACGGTTTGATTTTACCCGAGCCTGGCAATGACAACTTCTCCATCTTCCAGAGTAACGGTCATTGTCCGATGGCAACTAGGGCAGGTTAGGGGTCCCTTGTAATTGGCTTTGGATGGTTCTATTGGAATTTTACTAGCACATCCCAGACAGATTACTCCTTTTGGACCTTCTTGTTGGGAAGATTGATGCATCTTCTTATGGTTGGCTAGCTGTTGTATATCATCGAATTCAATACCGCAGGTAACGCATTTGAAACGCATTATTTTCTCCTTTTCAGCTCTGGCGACTGATTTCTTAATATATTTATAATTGGATTATATACTTATTGTCTTGAAATTATCTATTTTGAGAGAGAAGTATTTTTTGCAAGATGGCGGGAGCGTATGGGGGTCGAACCCACCGAAGACATGGTCAATGCCTCCCGACGGATTTGAAGTCCGCGAAGCCCACCGGGACTCAAACGCTCCCATCTATTATATTTTTGGTTCTAGCTCTCTCTTGAATCGGGAACCTCTTTTTTTCGTCGGGCTATCTTCGACAATATAATACCAAATTCGTAAAGGACAATGATAGGTACAGCTACAAGACTTTGGTTGACAGGGTCGAAGGTTGGAGTGATGATGGCTCCCATGACAAAAGCCAGAACATAGGCGACTTTGCGATATTTTGATAGCCATGCTGCTCTGACGACTCCTATCTTTGACAGAAGGAATATGACGATTGGTATTTCAAAACATATGCCTATCCAAAAGATGAGCTTGGTAAATACCGAGACATAATTCTCTACTCTTATCATGGGTTCTGCAATATCACTGCCGAATGTAAATAGAAAATTTAAGGCTGGTGGCAGTAATATGAAGTAAGCAAAAGCAGCACCAGCCAGAAAACAAATGGCTATTGATGGCAGCAGGGCGTAGACATAAGTTTTCTCCCGTTTGGTCAACGCAGGACGGACAAACATTACTAACTGATAGACAATGTATGGGAGTGTCAAAATTACTGCAATGCCAAGTGTGACCTTGGCATAGGTGCCCAGCATTTCGGTAATTTCGGTATAGATAAGCTCAATACCCGGTACTGGCTTCATGAGTATATCGAAGACATATTTGGCTACATAAAATGAGATTGGTAGTGCAATAAGAATAGCGATCACAGACCTGAGCATACAGGAGCGTAGCTCTTTTAGATGCCCCATAAAGCTGAGCTGCTTTTCATCATTCTTCATGAGGGTTTTCGTCTGTTTTCGACGCAGCTGTTTTTTGATGACTTATGGCTTTTGTGTTTTTGTTAGATTCAGGGATGTCCGGAGACTTACTCTCTTTTTTAACTTCTACGTCGGTTGATATGTCTTCGCTGATTGTTTTACCCCATTCAGAGGCAGATTTTCTAAAGTTGCGATATAGTCTGCCTGCTTTGGATGCCATGCCAGGCAGTTTTTCAGGGCCGAAAAACAGGAATGCCAGTATAAGGATAAGAATCAGTTCGAAGGGACCAATGCCCATGAAATCCATGAATATCCCCTATTTCCAACCTATAACGGTAGTAAGATGATACACGAGGTTCAGGTCAGTTTTCCAGTGAGGCTTATTGGTCTGATATCGGGACTAAAGAGGAGCTATGGTGGAAACTAGCTTTTTCCTTTAGATTCCGTTTCAGTTGATTGAGCAGTGGTTTTACCTTTGTCGTTTTCTTCTTCGTCACTGGTGCGAGCTTTACGGAATTCCTTAATACTCTTGCCAATAGCATTGCCAATTTGTGGCAGTTTTCCAGCTCCAAATATAATGAGAACGATTACCAGTATAAGAACAATTTCAGGCCAATGCATATTAAATGGCATTAGCTTCCTCCTTGGCAATACGCTGTGCCGATATTCATTATATCACCGCATCTGAAACTCGGTCAAAGCAAGCAAAAACTTATAATAGATTGATATTATACACATTCGTCGGTCACTTTAATATGCAAGATTTTTAGGGTTTTGTTATTTCAATAACTGTGAAAAATAGCTTAGATTGGTGAACTATGCTTCCCAGTCCAGCCATGTATTGCAGCTTGGACAAGGATTGCTTCCCTTGTTGATGTTAGTGCCGCATATGGGGCAGGTAAATGTGTGATATACTTGCCATGATTGTTGTTGTCTCTCGCTGGTTGAACTGGCACCACATTTGCTGCAGAATTTTTGGCCAGGCTGAAGCAGCGAGCCACACTTGGTACATATATTGGCAGGTTGAGATCCCCATTGTTGCTGTGGGGCTTTGTCAATTAAACCTGTACCGCAGCGACTGCAGAATTTGGTACCTTTAGTATTGGATAAGCCACAGGTCGGACAATTTATAGGTTGTTGGCTGTCCCATGCTTGTTGTGGTCCTCTAGCGATTAGACTTGAGCCACAATTATTGCAAAACCTTCGCTCTGGGTTGTTAGGAAAACCACAGGTCGGGCAAACTAAAGGTCGCTGCATTCCTGGTGGAGGCTGCGTTCCCTGCCATTGCCTTTGTGATGGTGTTTTGGCTTTTGGTCTTAGCAATACTACTACGGCTACTATGACTATTACAATTGCTCCACCTATGAGACCAACCATGGGCCAGCCCAGGTCTTCGAGATAATCGATAATCGGTGAGATGAATGAATCAGAGGAAGATTTAGCGCCGGTAGTATTATCGGTAGTGGCGGGAGCGGCTTTAGTTGTAAAACTTGAAACTGGGCTCCAATAGCCGCCTACTGGGTCAGAGGCTATTACCCTCCACCAGTAAGTGGTGCCATACTCCAGAGTGCCGGGGTACTGATAAGTAGTTATCCCTCCACTGGTAGTAGTCTGGACTATTGGCTCACTCATGTCCATATTTTTTGATAATTCAAAATCATACTTGTTGGTTCCATAACCAAATGGTTTCCATTGAAAAACCACTGATGATATGTTTTCTACAGTGACGTTGTCTTTGGGGGAAATTGGATCAGGGTATTCTACCTCCTGTGCCAGTGCAATACCGGTCAATAGGATTGATAGGATGATAATTGTGGTGAAGGCTAAAGAAAGAGCTATTCCACTACGTTGTTTTACTTTGCGGGCTATTGACATAGGGTTGGTTGAAAATAGTCTAAGAAGTCTTTTATCCGTTATCAGGCTCATATTATTTGATATCCCATAGTGGTTCACAAATTTTTATCTTATTGTTTTTGATTATACATTAATACAACGTAAAGTAGAATAGGATAGATTATAAATCAGCAAATTTTTTAAAGAAATATTTTCTATTATATGATGCACCTAATGTACTGCTTACTTGACTATAAAATCGTTCAGTGATATTTTAGAGTTTGTAAGACTTTATTATTGTTTTAGCGAGGTGATACATAATATGAATTACGGAAGAGAGTTACTCAAAGGCAGCACTGATTCTCTGCTTTTGTGTTTGGTGAGTTCCCAGCCAATGTATGGTTATCAGATTATTAAAGATCTGGAGAAAAAGAGCAATGGTTATTTCCAGTTTAAGGAAGGTACCCTTTATCCGGCTCTTCATCGTTTAGAAAAGACGGGCTTAATTAAAGGTAGATGGCAGAAACTGCCTGGCGGTCAGGAGAGGCGTTATTACTACATAACCGAAAAAGGCCAGAAAGCTTTAAATGAGAGATTAGCCGTATGGCAAGGTTTTTCTGAAGCTGTTGATTTAATCATGCTGCCAGGTGCATGATTGGATAATGGGGGAACTTGAGTTATTTAAGTAGTTTAAAGGATCAGTTAAGGCTTGATCCTGAGGCTAGCGAGGATTTAATCCGAGAGCTTCGTGGACATTTGGAAGATAAAGCCAGTGAATTACACGAAGCAGGGATGTCCGAAGAAGAAGCAAGTGAAGTTGCTACTAAGTTATTAGGCTCTCCACGTATCATTGCCCAACAGATTTATGAAGTATACAGCCAGGGTAGCTGGAAGCAAACTATTTTTGCTGTATTACCACATTTTTTAACCGCTTCTCTTTTTGCTTTACACTGGTGGTTTAATCCAATCTGGCTGGTAGTTATTCTGGCTGGGGTTATTGGCACTGTTATTTACGGCTGGTGCCATAGTAAGCCCACATGGCTGTTCTCCTGGTTGGGATTTCTGCTGATACCGGTAATAGTTGCGGGATTTATGTTGCTTTATTTGCCTGGTGGATGGGCATGGGTTGCGGCTCTTGTTTATGTTCCTTTGGCTATATTCATACTTGTCGTGGTTGCCAAGCAGATATTGAAGATAGACTGGCTATTTGTCTCATTAATGTTGTTACCGGTTTCGATAGTAGTAGGCTGGGTAATGGTTTTGAGTAATGGAGATATCTTTTCAGATGATAGTTTACATGAGGCTGCGGCGGGAATTGCCCTGAGTTTTGCAGTACTGGCACTGGCTGTAGCGACCTTTATTCGAGTTAAGAAACGCTGGATTAAGGCAGGAGCATTGTTGGCTTGTGTAATTATGGTACTGATAGTTGTGGCGTTGGTTAGTCATAATACTCTGGGCATTGGAGCGTGGATATTCCTGAGTTTATTGGCATTGGCACATCTTTTTGTACCAGCATTGTTGGAACGCAGGTTTAGAGGTAAATTGAAGACTGATAATTGAGGTTTTACTCTAAAATTATTTCCTTCCAACTGGTAAATCATTAAGACTGTTAAAGGCTAGAATAATCATTCCCATATTCCTCTTTTTGTTCTTTTGGCTTCCATCTCCATCGCTTCCAGGTACGATTGATATTTGATATCCGGTGGATAAGGTTTAGCCAATGCATAACCAAGTCTTACTATTTCGGCGTTAACAAAAATATCATCAACATAAACATAACGCAATAGCCTTCCATAATTATCTTTTTCGCTGATGTCTTTTTCCAGTCTAACCATTTTGCCTTCTGTTAGCTCTTTGTTTATCTTGGCTGATTCTAAATAATAGCCTTCACCTTTTTCCGGAGCATCAATCCCTATGTACCTGACATGATGTCCACCTGTGATAATAACAGTGTCACCATCGATAACCTGATTTACCTTCACTATACCGGATTGCGCTTGACAAGAAGATAATAGAAAAAGAATTGAAATCACAAATACTATATAGATTTTGCTTATGATATTCATGTATTTTAACTTTGTGTTTAAGAATGAGATAAAGAAGGATTAATTTTGTTACGATTGGATTGCTAGTATAACAAATTCACCACAAGGTTGATTGTGGAGACTGACTCATCTTGTGAGGGATACCTAGATGTTCATAGGCGAGTTTGGTTGCTATTCTACCCCGGGGTGTGCGCTCCAGGAAACACAATTGTAGCAAGTAGGGTTCATAAACATCCATTATTGTGTCTGCATCTTCGCTAATAGATGCTGCGATGGTGTCCAGTCCAACTGGACCACCATCGAATTTCTCAATGATAGTACGCAGAAGTTTGTGGTCTATTTCGTCCAGACCGACTTTGTCTATTTCTAAATCAGAGAGGGCATCTATAGCTACGGATTTGGTGATAATTCCGTCAGCGGTTACCTGAGCGTAATCACGAATTCTCTTAAGAAGGCGGTTAGCTATACGGGGTGTACCTCGAGCTCTACAGGCTATCTGTTCGAAGCTGGATTCTTCTGTCTTTATATTGAGTATTTTTGCTGCGCGTTCTAAGATAGTCCTTATCGCTATTTCGTCATAAAAATCAAGACGGAATACAGTTCCAAATCGATCTCTTAATGGTGGACTTACCATGGCGTAACGAGTAGTTGCACCGATTAGAGTGAATCTAGGTAGATTTAAGCGCAAGCTTCTAGCACCTGGTCCCTTGCCAATGATTATATCCAGGGCAAAGTCTTCCATTGCAGGATAAAGGACTTCTTCCACGACTCTGCTAAGGCGGTGGATTTCATCGATGAAGAGAATATCATGTTTTTGTAAATTGCTTAGAATGGCTGCCAGATCCCCAGGACGTTCAATAGCTGGCCCTGAGCTGATTTTGATATTGACCCCCATTTCAGCAGCGATTATATAGGCAAGGGTAGTTTTTCCTAGGCCAGGTGGACCATAAATGAGGACGTGATCAAGTGCCTCACCTCGTTTCATAGCTGCAGTAATAGCTATTTTCAGATTATTTTTGACTTTATCCTGGCCGATAAAGTCAACTAGCCGTTTTGGCCTGAGGTTAGTATCTAGAGATGCATCGTCAGTGTTTTGTTTGGACGATATTATACGTGTGGGTGTTTTATTTTCACGCATTATTGCGATTATACCATATGTCGGGATTGGGTAGTCAAAGCTTCTTATGCTACGAATTAGAAGAGGTATCTGGATTGCAATCCAGATACCTCTAAATATGATTTTTTAAAAACCGATTTTTAAATATCCCTGGCTTTAATTCAACTCAGACGCCTCTTCGTTTATAGGAGCTATCAACTCACTGGACAAGTCTGGTGACTCTTCTGTTTGTGGAACTGAGTCTAGCATTGGCATTGGTTCAATTTTCTCAGCAAAACTAATGGCCTGTGCGGGGATTAGCTTGCCTATAATTACATTTTCTTTCAGACCAAGAAGTTTGTCAGTTTTACCCCATATTGCTGCTTCTGTAAGTACTCTTGTGGTTTCCTGGAACGAAGCGGCAGCTAACCAGCTATTAGTGTTTAGCGATGCTCTAGTAATTCCTAGTAGAACAGTTTGAGCTGTTGCAGGTTCTCCGCCTTCGGCTAATATTTTTGAGTTTATGCTCTCGTATTCGAAACGATCTATTAGGTCACCAGATAGAAGTTCGGTGTCGCCTGGAGATTCCACTCGCACACGTCTGAGCATCTGACGAACAATAATTTCAATGTGCTTATCATGGATGTTTACGCCTTGAGAGCGATAAACTTTTTGAACTTCCTCAATAAGATATTCTTGTACTTTTTCTCTTCCCATAATTCGCAGGATATCTTGAGGATCAATAGCACCGTCTGTAAGCTGTTCTCCTGCTTTCACCTTATCTCCCGATTTGATGCGAATATGACTACCAGGGGGAACTATATATTCGCGTTCCTCCTTTTCCTCATATTGAATATAAAAGTGGTTTTTTTCAATAATCGCATGTCCGGAAACTCTAGCGATAGGTACGTTATCTTGGAGTGCTATTGCTTGTTTTTGGTTTTTCTCCAGAGTTCGTTCTTTTATATCCTCTTTATCTTTTTTTGCCTTGCCACTTGTTTTGGATTTGGTGGTTTTTTCGGGTTCGATAAGCAGTGTTCCCGCTTCAACCCAATCACCATTTTTGACTGTTAATTTGGCTTTTGCAGGTACTGAATATTCGTCCAGGTATAATTCCGAACTGGTAACTGTTATTTTGCGTATTTCCTCGGTATTGATAACTTCGGCAGTTCCGTCGATTCCTGTTAGTATGGAGACTCCTTTTGGCACTCTAGCTTCGAATAATTCCTCTACGCGTGGTAAACCGCTGGTAATATCGGCGCCAACTACACCGCCGGTGTGGAATGTACGTAGTGTAAGCTGAGTTCCTGGCTCACCGATACTTTCAGCAGCCAGAATTCCTACGGCAGTTCCTGGTTTCACTATTCCTCTTTGTGCTAGGTCATGTCCGTAACATTTTTGACAAATACCTCTCCAGGCGCGGCAGCAAAGCGGTGATCTGACGTATACCTGGTTGATGCCAGAATCAATAATTTGTTTTGCTTTTGTTTCATCTATTTCTTCATTTCTTCTAGCAATGATTTCGCCAGTGCTTTCGTTGATAATAGCGGCTGCGGCTATACGTCCTACCATGCGTTCGGATAGAGGCGCAAGTAATTTTTGCTCGCTCTTCTCAGTTAGCCAGATACCTTCTTCCGTGCCGCAATCATCTTCGAATATTATTAAATCTTGAGAAACGTCAATAAGTCGGCGGGTAAGATAGCCAGCATCCGAAGTTCTTAAGGCGGTATCAGCTAATCCTTTACGGGCACCGTGTGTTGAAATGAAATATTCCATCACGCTAAGGCCTTCCCGAAAACTTGATTTGATAGGAAAGTCAATTATTCTTCCTGATGGGTCAGTCATTAATCCTCGCATACCTGCCATCTGACTAATTTGGCCTATATTACCTTTTGCACCTGAGTTAGCCATCATATAAATACTACCATAGCGATCGAGATAGCGAGATATTTCGTGTTTGAGCTTATCAGTTGTTTCTGTCCATACCTGAACAGTACCTAGATAGCGCTCCTCTTCGGTTATTAGACCACGATTAAATTGGCTTTCAATTACAGCAACCTCCTCATTTCCTTGTTCAATTATTTTTGCTTTACTGCTTGGCACTTCAACATCTTTTGCCGAGATGGTTGTACCTGATTTTGTAGCATATTCGAAGCCCAGTTTTTTGAGATTGTCCAGCATATTGGCAGTTGGCTCATTCCCAAATGTACGGTAACAATCTGAAACTAATCTTTTTAGCGAGGATTTGTCCATGGTTTTGTTTATGAACCTGAACTCTTGTGGTATGACGTTGTTGAATATAACTCGTCCTACGCTTGTTTTTAACTTTCCATTATCCTCGCTTTCAGCTTTTATCAGTATTTCAGCGTTTATCGCTATAATATCTAGTGCGTAAGCTATTTGGGCTTCTTCAAAATTAGCAAATTTCATGCCCTCACCTTTGGCTCCCGGTCGTATGTTAGTAAGGTAGTAGCAACCTAAAACCATGTCTAGAGTAGGAGTCATCACAGGCTCACCACAGCTGGGCAGCAGCATATTGTTGGTGCTAAGCATTTGTTCTCTGGCTTCTCTTATTGCAGCTTTAGAAAGTGGTACATGAACTGCCATTTGATCTCCGTCAAAGTCAGCGTTAAAAGCTGAACATACCAATGGATGTACCTGGATAGCACTGCCATCAATAAGCACGGGTTCAAATGCTTGAATACTCAATCTGTGTAAAGTAGGGGCTCGGTTAAGTAATACCGGACGTTCTTTGATAACTTCTTTAAGGATATCCCATACTTCAGGCCTGGCTTTTTCTACCTGTCTTCGAGCACTCTTAATGTTGTGAGCATAACCTTGCTCAACTAGTCTGCGCATAACAAAAGGCTTGAATAATTCTAAGGCCATGTGTTTAGGTAGGCCACATTGATGTAGTTTTAGTTCTGGGCCTGAGACTATCACTGAACGGCCGCTATAGTCTACTCTTTTACCCAGGAGGTTTTGGCGGAAGCGACCTTGTTTCCCCCTGAGCATATCAGATAGTGATTTTAGTTTGTGAGTACTTGCAGCCGCGGGCTGTCTTCCTCTCCTGCCATTGTCAATAAGTGCGTCCACGGCCTCTTGGAGCATACGTTTTTCATTGGAGACGATAATCTCCGGTGCGCTCAGGTCAAGTAAACGACGAAGACGATTATTGCGGTTAATTACGCGTCTATATAAGTCGTTTAGATCACTAGTGGCAAAGCGTCCACCGTCTAACTGAACTATAGGGCGAAGATCTGGTGGTAGTACCGGGAGCACGGTAAGTATCATCCACTCTGGTTTATTCCCGCTACGTAGGAATGCTTCAACTACTCGCAGTCGTTTGTTAGCCTTCTTACGCCGTTGCCCAGGGCTGGTTTTTATTGTGTTGACGAGCTCCTGACGTAATTCTTCAAGATTTATATTCTTGAGAATTTCCAGGATAGCTTCGGCACCCATTCCAGCCTTGAAACAATCGCTATACTTCTTTTTAAAATCCTGATATTTTGCCTCATTAAGAGTTTTCAGTGGTTGCAGGTTTTCTATCTCGTCTATCAGGTCGTTTTTCTTATCTATGAAGTCGTTTTGAGCTTCCTGTGACAGCTCTGTGGTTTTATCCTTCGCGTTATCCTCTATTTTTGATGGTAGGTTTGCAATCTCGTCTTTAAATTGTCCGATTTTTTCTTCGCAAGCTGTTTTATCAACTGAGATGATAATGTATTCGGCGAAATAAAGTACTCTCTCTAGTTTTCTGGGAGATACATCGAGGAGTAAAGCTAGTCGGCTTGGTACTCCTTTGGCAAACCATATATGGGCTACGGGAGCAGCTAGCTCAATATGTCCCATGCGAGCACGACGTACTCTAGAATGTTCTACAGTAACGCCGCATCTATCGCAAGTGATCCCACGGTAGCGTATTTTTTTGTATTTACCGCAATAGCATTCGAAGTTTTTGGTTGGGCCAAAGATTCTTTCGCAAAAAAGACCATCTTTTTCTGGCTTTAGAGTCCTGTAATTGATAGTTTCCGGCTCTGTGACTTCACCATATGACCAACTTTTGATTTGTTCTGGTGATGCTAAGGAAATACGGATGGCATTAAAATCATTTACTTCGACCATTTATCTCCTTTTAATTCAAGCTTCTGGTAGATTTAGGGGCAATCCTGTTTTTTTCTTCGAAGAAGTTTACCATTTCTTCCTCTTCGTTCAACAATTCAATTGCAAGTCCCAGGCTTCGTAGTTCCATAAACAGAACTTTGAAAGATTCGGGCACACCTGGTTGTATTATATCTTCACCTTTTACTAGGGCTTCGTATGTTTTAGCTCGACCTGCTACGTCGTCTGATTTCACGGTCAATAATTCTTGAAGTACATGGCTAGCGCCATAGGCTTCCAATGCCCATACTTCCATCTCCCCGAAACGCTGTCCTCCGAATTGAGCTTTACCACCAAGGGGTTGTTGTGTAATAAGAGAGTATGGACCGGTGGAACGGGCATGCACTTTATCTTCGACAAGGTGAATAAGCTTCATCATATAGATGACTCCGACGGTTATGGGTTGGTCAAACAACTCACCGGTTTGTCCGTCATATAGGGATATTTTTCCAAAAGTGGGTGGGGTTTGTTTTTGCTCATGGTATATCTTCTCCACAATTTCGTCTAAGTTTTTGTTGCTGCTGACTTTTTGCCCTAAACTTTCAAGCCATAGATGGAGACATACCTTTTTGGCTTCTCCTGGATGACGGTCATCGAAAACAGCTTCGGAGTTATAACCACGGTCTTTGAGCCACTTCTTAGCTCGGCTTATTGTAGCTTTGTAATCATTACCATTGTCAGTTAGATTGTTTGTAGCTGATTGTTGAACTATCCATGCTCGAGAAAGTGCATCTTCAATCGATGTGCTATTAGCCCCATCGAATATTGGGTTAATAATCTTGAGCCCGATTATTTCAGCGGCCCAGCCTAGATGTGTCTCTAGAATTTGACCAATGTTCATACGAGAAGGAACTCCTATAGGATTGAGGATAATGTCTACAGCTCTGCCATCGGGTAAGAACGGCATGTCTTCCTCGGGCAAAATCCGAGCGATAACTCCTTTGTTGCCATGTCTACCGGCCATTTTATCGCCGACAGACACTTTTCGTTTTTGTGCTACCCATACCCGGACCAGCCGGTTTACACCTGCTGGCAAATCACGGTTGCTATCTCTCGAGAATTCTTTAACTTCGATTACTTTTCCCCATTCGCCGTGTGGTACTCTGAGTGAGCTATCTTTGACTTCGCGTGCTTTTTCTCCAAAAATGGCTCGAAGTAATTTCTCTTCAGCAGTTAGCTCAGTTTCTCCTTTTGGACTGATTTTGCCTACGAGTATATCACCTGGTCCAACCTCGGCTCCGACCCTGATTATGCCTTGTTCGTCGAGGTCGCGCAAACTCTCCTCGCCTACGTTGGGTATATCTCTGGTGATCTCTTCGGCACCGAGTTTTGTTTCGCGAGCTTCTATTTCGTATTTTTCTATGTGTATGGAAGTAAATTTATCATCCTTTACTAATTTTTCGCTGATAATAATCGCATCTTCAAAGTTGTAGCCTCGCCAGCTCATAAAAGCACAGATAATATTTTGTCCCAGGGCTAAGTCACCTTTATCAGTGGCTGAACTATCGGCTAAAACCTGTCCTTTTTTAATCGAATCGCCTTTAGTCACTATCGGTCTCTGGTTAATACATGTACCCTGATTGGTTCGGACAAATTTCATTAGCGGGTAGATACGTTCATTGCCATTTGATTCTTTGATTACTATTTGATTGCTGGTAACAGAGGTAATTTTTCCTGCCTCTCGTGCGAATATTAACTGCCCGCTATATTTAGCTACTTCTAGTTCCATCCCTGTGCCAATTATAGGAGCTTCGGGTTGTATTAAAGGCACGGCCTGACGTTGCATATTTGAACCCATCAGTGCCCTGTTAGCATCATCGTGCTCTAGAAATGGTATGAGAGATGTAGTAACACTAAAAATTTGCTTGGGCGAAACATCCATAAAATCTATTTTATCTGGTGGTTCTTTAAGGTATTTACCACCTTTTATTACATCGACTTTTTCTTCGATGAATTCGCTTCTTTCATTAAGAAGTGCATTTGCCTGGGCAATTGTGTACTGCTCTTCCTTATCAGCCGTTAAATAAACTATTTCGTCGGAAACAAAAGGAACTACGTTTATTAGTTCCTGGCTTCCAGCGGTTTCGTTTGATGTAGGCGCAGCAGATTTTTTTGTTTTGCTTCTTTTTTTAGTAGAAGCGGAATAGGTATGAGAAACTAATCTCTTAACAAGTTCATCGGTAGCTATTGTTCTGGCAGGAATAAGGCAATTCCCTTTTTTATCATTTACGTCTTGCAGTACGGTTTTACCTGATAGTTTATTGCCAGGCACCTGGTGAATAACTTTGCGATATGGAGTTTGAATAAAACCGTATTCATTAATTGAGGCATAGGTTGCAAGAGAGCCTATGAGTCCGATATTTGGTCCTTCTGGAGTTTCTATAGGGCATATTTTCCCATAGTGAGAGTGATGGACATCGCGGACATCGAACCCTGCCCGCTCACGGGATAGACCTCCTGGTCCCATAGCGGAGAGCCTTCGTTTATGCGTTAGTTCTGCCAGTGGGTTAGTCTGATCCATGAATTGTGAAAGTTGTGAACTACCAAAAAACTCTCTCATAGAGGCAATTATGGGGCGGTTATTAATTAATGTTGCGGGAGTAGCGGCTTCAGGCCCGATAATGCTCATTCTTTCTTTTATAGCCTGTTCCAGACGTAGAATACCTACACGAAACTGATTTTGTATCAGATGTCCCGCTGTACGTACCCTCCTGTTACCCAAATGATCTATATCATCGGGGCTTATTTTATCGTTGTTAATTAGAATAATGTGCTTAACTATGGTAACAAAGTCTTCGGGAGTTAGGGAGCGAATTTTCTCATCCGGTATATCGATAGAGAGCCCGATTTTTTCCTTGAGATATTGCCATCTTTTATTTAGCTTATATCTGCCTACTTTACCAAGGTCATAACGACGGGGATTGAAAAATAGATTATTCAAAAGTAT
>Ga0265297_10002403_pt1 | contig 38259 bp, 32 predicted proteins | sample Munlanlwell13791_FD_192502 | JGI IMG/M metagenome (GOLD analysis project Ga0265297, IMG submission 192502) | Leachate microbial communities from a municipal landfill in Southern Ontario, Canada - Leachate well 137-91 | ecosystem: Engineered > Solid waste > Landfill > Unclassified | place...
TCAGGATGCAGCATTTCACCGATGTAATTCAGAACCCGGTTTTTGACGGGAATGATAATTTGAAATCCAGAGGTGAGGTATTTTACAATGGAATTCATTCTTACAGAGTGGAGACATACCTGTTAAAACCCGGATTTTCTGTGGGCGGAGTCGTCAATATGCGGGTTAACAGTGTGATTGATTTTCGTTGTACGCCAGGTATGTCCCTTGGATCCAGACAAGTGAAATTTACCGATAACATCAACCAATACATCATTGATCCGAAGATTGGGGCACAATTGTATCCGGGCATTACGACAGACCGGTACCTGTCCATTCCATCTGCCTACATAGATTTCCCGGTAGGGTTCAGGTACAAAGGATTCAGGAACGGGAACCTTCGGCCATACATTTATGGCGGAGCTGCTTACCGGCGCGATCTTGAGAGCAAGCGGATCTCTGAAAGTGTCGTTCACCTGAACAGAAACGGCTATTATGCAGAGGTGGCCTTCGGACTGGATACCTACTTTCCCTATTTCAGGTTTACAGGTGAATTTAAATTCTCTTATGGATTTAATAACCTGGTCAGGCATGATGCCGATCTAACCTCAACAACCCCATTGCCCTATTATGGTTATGTATTGGAAAAATTGAATTCCAATATTTTCTCGTTGATATTCTATTTTGAATAACCCTGCCTTGAAAAAAGAACTTAATCTGGCCGTCACTCCCTTTGAAGCGGGCGAGCCCGATCAATTGAAAAATGTTGTTGCCGGTGTGCTGAAACTTGATAGAAACAGGATTGTTCAGATCGCTGTTGTTCGTCAGTCGATTGATGCGCGTAATGCCCGAATCAAAATCAATCTCTCCCTTGAAGTCTACATTGATGAAAAACCCGAAAAAATTCCGAAACCACACTTTGATTATCCTTTTGTCGGCAACAAGAAGCCAGTCGTGATTGTCGGGGCTGGACCGGCAGGATTGTTTGCCGCCCTTCACCTGATAGAGCTGGGATTTCGGCCCATTCTGCTGGAGCGTGGAAAGCCTGTGAGCGAACGGAAGAAAGACATAGCAGCCATTCATGGCGAACACCTGATCAACCCCGATTCTAATTACGGTTATGGCGAAGGCGGAGCCGGAACTTTTTCCGATGGCAAGCTCTATACCCGATCGAAAAAACGGGGTGACGTCAGAAAAATCCTTGAGGTTTTGAATTTTCACGGGGCGCAGGATGAGATCCTGGTAGAGGCGCATCCCCACATCGGAACCAATGTTTTGCCAAAGGTGATTGGTTCGATCCGTGAAACCATTGAACGGTGCGGCGGCTCCTATCATTTTAATTCGAGGGTAACTGATTTGATGCTCGACAATGACCGGATCAAGGGGGTCGTTCTTCAAAACGGAGATAGGGTGGAGGGAATTGCGGTTGTATTGGCAACCGGACACTCGGCCCGCGACATCTATTACCTGTTGCAAAAACGACAAATTGTACTTGAGTCAAAAAGCTTTGCTGTGGGCGTTAGGATTGAACATCCTCAGGAGCTGATCGACAAGATCCAATACCATGGAACCAGCAGGGGCAAATACCTGCCGCCAGCAGCCTATACGATGGTTGAACAGGTTGGTGACAGGGGTGTCTACTCATTCTGCATGTGCCCAGGAGGAATGGTCGTGCCTGCCGCGACTTCGCCAGGTGAACTGGTCGTCAACGGCATGTCTCCCTCGCACAGGGGAGGAAAATTTGCCAATTCGGGCATGGTCACAGAGATCAGGGCAGAGGATATTCCCAAAGAATTTCACAAATTTGGACTTTTTGCCGGACTCGAATTCCAGCAAGCCATTGAAAGGGCTTGTTTTCATGAAGCGGGAGATAGTCAGTTGGCGCCGGCGCAAAGATTGGCGGATTTTACCTCTGGCAAACGCAGTTCTTCATTGCCTGAGACCTCCTACCGACCCGGCATTACACCATCCTTTATGGGCGATTGGTTGCCCGGTTTTGTCACATCCCGGTTACGGGACGGTTTAATAAAAATGGGGACCAAAAGCAGGGGATATCTTACCAACGAAGCCATTGTCATGGGTGCCGAAACCCGAACCTCTTCACCGCTTCGCATTCCAAGATTGGACGAAACGCTGGAGCAGTTGCAGATCAAGGGTTTGTTCCCATGCGGCGAAGGCGCAGGCTATGCAGGCGGCATCGTCTCTTCAGCGGTGGATGGGGAGCGGGTTGCGGAGATGATCGGGATGATGTTTAAATGAAACGGGGAGGGGAAGACTTGGACGAAGGGGACGACTTGGACGACGGAGAAGACAAGACGAACTCCCTGAGCCTGTCGAAGGAGAGATTGGGCGAAAGGGAATCCCTGCAGTTAAGCAGAAACAAGGAAACAGGGAAACAAGGACAGGGAGACCAGGGGACTGGGAGAGAGGAGAGTGCAACTTTTTGCAGGCGAGAAGAAACAGCGAAACGGAGAGGGGAACAGAATGTGAAAATTGGGAAATTTGAAAATTGGGAAATTGGAGTTGCCCAATCCTGATTTTACTTACCACCATCAGGGAGCTTATCGTATCTTACCCCGGAGGGGTTAAATGTCAATAGCCCGGGGTTAAGCGACGAAGGAGCGTTACCCCGGGTAAACGAATCGCCGCCAACCGCCGTCCGCGGCAGAATGCTGAAAATAGAGATTGGCTCGTTTCGGACGGAAGGAACACCTTGCTGAAAAAGGATTATGCAAAAGTGAGACGATGTTACCTCCTTCGGCTTCGGATGCAATTTTAAAATTCTGTTCCATTGATAGCACCCATGGGCAATGGCTGCACAGAACGTCGATTCAAATAGCAGACCCTTGACTTTCCTAACTTTAACCCTTGACAAACTTAAGGTTATTGGCATAATTGAAAGATTATCACAGCGAATGCAACACACTATTGACAAATAAATTCCCAAAATATAAATTCCTTGTTGTATAGCTTGGGATATTATATATAATTTTGATAGGATAAAGGATACCAAATGGGATGGATACCCGAACTGTTTTCGGAGGGGAAAAGTACTTTTGGGTAGGTTACAAAGATGTTGTTTGGCATTTTACCTTTTAAATTCAAACATTGGTGAAATGAAAAATATTGCAAATAGCTTAAAATAAGAGTAGAAAAGATATTTTTGAATTGGTTCCTTCTTAATTAATTATAGTATTGTATCATGCATACCTGGCAAATTACACCCTATTTCTATTTTTATTTATCAGGTGCAATTCTTTCTTTTATCCTTGCCATTCTGGGATGGTGGATGCGCCCTGCCAAAGGGACAACCTACTTTAGCTTAATGGCCCTGGGGGTTGGTTTTTGGACATTGGGACATCTTTTGGGATTCTTTAATACAGATCTGGCATGGAAACTGATCATGTTGCGAATCGAATATTTTGGAAACATCACCTCAGCCTATTTTTGGGTTTTATTTGCCATATCCTATACTCAGTATAACCGGTGGCAGACAAAACGAACATTTTTTTTGCTTGCCCTCGTACCCTTGATTACTTTTATTCAGATTCTGACCATTGAGCAACACAGCATATTTTATAAATCCTATGGGCTTGCTTTTGAAGATGGGCTAATTCGATTTGTAAAAGAATACAATTTTGGATTTTATTTGTGGGCTATTTATGGTTATATCATGATATTGACCGGAGGTATTATTCTAATTGCAGCAATAATAAACAATCCAGGAGTATATCGTAGACAAGTAATACCAATTGTATCATCGGCTGTATTCCTGATCATTCCCAATCTTCTGTACATTACCGGCAAAAATCCCATTTCACCATATGATCCAACGCCCCTTACATTTACGATAGCCGGGATTATCTGCCTTCTGCTTCTGCGGCAGGGCAGACTTTTCGATCTTGTTCCCGTAGCGCACCATTTGGTATTTAAAAATGTAAAAAGTGGTGTTATTATCATTGATAAAATGACACGGATATTGGAAATGAATAGAGCAGCTGAGAATATTATCGGTTGTTCGCAAGATAAAGTACTTGGCATCCCACTTTTGCAGTTTCTGCCAGAGTATAAAGATCTGATGACAGATAATAATCTAAAAGAGAAGAAGATTGAGATAGAAGTTGGAAGCGATAAACGGATCTACGAAATTCAAATAACGTCATTAATTGAAAACACAAATGAAATAGCCGGTGAGATTATCATGTTTTATGATATTACAGACCTAAAACGTACACAAGATGAACTTGACGCATTTGCCCGAACTGTAGCACACGATTTAAAAAGCCCATTGGGCATACAATGGAGCTTTATTGATTTATTAAAAGAAAATGATTTGCCAAATAGTGAAAGGGCCGCATTATATGAGTCTATTAGTCAAGGCGCAGTTAAAATGATGGAGATCGTAGATGCATTACTTCTTCTGGCTAAAGTACGCAATCAAGATAACATAGAATTGAAACCGCTGGATATGGATAAAATAGTTAATAGTGCTTTCTCCAGGGTGATTCATGCAGATTCTTCCAATATTAAGATTATACGGCCGGAAACTTGGCCTACTGCTCTTGGTTATGCGCCGTGGATTGAAGAAATATGGGTTAATTACCTAAGTAATGCTGTAAAATATGGGGGTAATCCACCGATTGTTGAGGTCGGTGCAGACAATCAGGATGATTATGTTAGATTTTGGGTTAAGGATAATGGAGAAGGCCTTAACCAGGATGAGCAGGCTACAGTTTTCAAAGATTTCAGGCGTCTTGAGAGACATATTTCAGAAACTTTTGGACATGGATTGGGGCTTTCAATTGTCCGGCGAATTGCGGACAAGCTTGGAGGTGTAGTTGGAGTAATGAGTGATGGCAAAAATGGATGCACATTTTATTTTTCCCTACAGAAAAAGCATGAATAATGTGACTATTTTAATTGGTGAGATTATTTTCTAAATTTGGATAAAAAACAGAATGGGTTACGATGCTATTAAATTTGAACTAATCGAATGGCTTACCAACCTGGAGGATGGTGAAACTGTTGATTATCTTAAAATTATCAGGGACGCTAATGTTTCGCAGAACGAATTGGTGGCAGGATTTAACAGTTGAGCAAAAGTCCGGAATTGAGCGTGGATTAAAAGATATTGATGCCGGTAGGGTTACACCACATGAAGATATAAAACTGAGGTATGACCTCTGAATACAAGATTCTTCGGGCAAATTATTTATTCAACGATAAACAAGATATCGGAAGAATTAAATTTTGATGCCTCCGGCATCTGTTCAATAACTGAGATTCTATTCGCTTAAACCCGGAGGGTTTGTATGTTTATAGAAGATACCCTAATGCAGGGACGTGCGACCCCGGCCGGGGTCGAATGTCTCTTTCCTCGAATGCTTTCTATAAACATGCGATGCCTCCGGCATCTGCTTTGTAAATAATGTGAAGATTTTCTCATTCTCATTCAAAACACGCTAAACTTCCTGGTAATCAAGGCTGACAGCTTTGCCTGTTTTGATAATTCTCCATTGATTTATTCAATCCTTCTGCGAAATTCGGCGCAAACAATCGCGGCGGAAACCGCTACATTCAACGACTCCAGTTCACTGCTGCCTGCCGGATAAGCAGGGATAGAGATTTTTTTTGTTAGGAACCGGTTAAGATCCGAAGAGATACCTTTCCCCTCACTTCCCAAAATGATGAGCACCTTTTCTGCAAGCTCTGTTGTGTAAAGATTTTCACCTGCCATAAAAGTTCCATACACCGGTATCTTAATGGCGGTTGCCTGTTTTAGAAGCTCAGGTAGATTGAGGTAATGCACCTCCACCCGGGCCAGGGCTCCCATGGTGGACTGAACGCATTTGGGGTTGTAGAGGTCGGCACAATCGGGTGAGCAGAAGAGATTGGGTATGCCGAACCAATCGGCCGTCCGGATAATTGTTCCCAGGTTGCCGGGATCCTGAATCCCGTCCAAGACCAGATTTAACCCATCAAAGGTATCGTCACTTACACTTTTACTTTCAGGTATTTGAAACAGCGCTAAAACGCCAGAGGGGTTTTTAAAGGCCGAAATTCGCTCCATCTCCTTCTCAGTAACCGGAATTGCTTCCACTTTCATCCGTCTGGATTGAATGGAAGACAATCCTTCCTGCGTGCAGTAAATCTCCCGAATGTTCAAAGTGGTTTTTATCAGGTCGAAAACCAGTTTTTCCCCTTCAGCAACGAAGCAACCCGCCATTTCGCGCTCTTTTTTGCGTGCCAATCCATGGATAAAATCAATCTTTTGTCTGGAGATCATACGGGTTTTCCATTATTTATCCCAAAAATAATCCATTTTTAATTAGCAGGGTTGATTATCTTTGTTTTAGTTTTTAACTATTCGAAATTGAAGTGTATCCCTATACATAGGCCTGTTTTAAGATGGATTGTCCTGTTCTCCTTTTTGGTGGCAGGTTGTCAGACCAACAAATATGTTCCTGACAATGAGTACCTCCTTTCGAAAGTTAAAATTGATCTTGACCAGAAAGATCTTGACAAGACCATCCTTAAAAGCTATATGAAACAGAAACCCAATACCCGTATCCTGGGATTTTGGAAGTTTCATCTTGGGTTGTACAACCTGTCATCCCAAAAAAGGGAGAATAACTGGCTCAAAAGGATCGGAGAGGCACCGGTTATTTACGATCCGTTCCTGACCCAAAAAACCAAGCTGGAGTTTGAGCGTTTCATGCACAACAAGGGATATTACAATGCAGAGGTAAAGGATAGCACTGTATTGAAGAAAAACCGGAGCGCCGAGGTCCATTATTACATTACGGCACATCAGCCATATACCATTCGGCTTTACCAAACGGATGTAAAGGATGATTCCATGAGGGCTTTGATGAAAGGACCGGATAAAGAGAGCCTGATCAAACCAAACTCGCTTTTTGATTCAGACCTGCTTGGTAGTGAGAGCCAGCGTTTGCTTAGAAAATTCCAAAACGAGGGGTTTTATAAATCAACGAAGAATATTTTATATTTTGAGGCTGATACCGCAAAAAGTGACCATGGCGTAGATTTAAAACTTATTGTTGAAAGAGGGCATTTGGGAGATACAACCGACATTGACCCGAAGAATAATCATGAAAGGTATACGTTCAGGAATTTTTACTACCAGAATGAAAGGGATTTACAATCAGCCCTTTTCGCAGAAGGCGCTGTAGAGGATACTGTCCGAAATGATACCCTTCGATTGGGGCATCATTATTTTATTTACAAGAAGAACAAGAGGCTAAGAACCGATCTGCTGATTAATGCCAATCACCTGGACGATAAAAAATTCTACAGTGCAGCATTGGTCGAAAGAACTTACAATGAATTTTTTGCTTTGAGGCTCTTTAAACTGGTCAATATTCGGTTCGTGGAGACGGCACAAAAAGATTCGCTGGGATACCCCATGCTGGATTGTTACATTCAGCTGACACCCGGAATGCCCCAATCTTACAGCGCCAGTATCGAAGGTACCAATTCACTTGGGAATATTGGTGTGGCAGGTAATTTGGGTTACCAGCACAAAAACCTTTTTCGGGGAGGTGAGATCTTCGATTTGCAATTTCTCGCTGCAACCCAACGGCAAAGTTACGGAGTGGGAGACTCTGCCACCACCTTTAATTCGGTTGAAACTGGTGTTGATGCCAGGATTACAATCCCGAAGTTCATAGCACCTTTTCTAAGAACGAAGTTTTTCGAATACTCCACCCCGCAAACATTTTTTAATATCTCCTACAACTACCAGCAAAGGCCTGATTACACCCGGACAATAGCCCGGTCGGCCTTTGGTTACCAATGGAAATCATCAGAATATGTTACCAAGCGGATTAATTTGGTGGACATCAATCTGGTTAAAATGTTTGCACTCGATTCGGCCTTCCTGAGTCGGATTGAGAATCTTTACATCAAGAGTTCATACATCGATCATTCCATCACAGCATTTAACTACTCCTATACCTACAGTACACAGACCCAGAAGAAATCTGGTTATCTGATGCTGAAATACAATATTGAAACGGCAGGGAACATGCTTTATCTGATCAACAAGTCATTGGCAAATTCAAAAAATCTTTCTGAAGGAGGGACTATTAAACAATACCAAATCTTAAACACACCTTTTGCGCAATATCTTAAATTTGATCTGGAGTTCAGAAAGGCCTGGATGGATGGATATTACAACTCTTTGGTTGTGCGGGCATTTGGCGGTGGGGCGTTCGCTTATGGGAATTCCGACCAGATACCATTTGAACGGAAGTTTTTCTCAGGTGGGGCAAATGGGATAAGGGCATGGCCTATCAGAACCCTTGGTCCTGGATCGTACCAACAAAATCCCAATGAATTTCCAAACCAGTCGGGCGATGTCAAACTGGAGGCAAATGCCGAATACCGGTTTAAATTGGCCGGACCCCTCGAGGGGGCCCTTTTTGCCGATATGGGAAATATCTGGTCGATAAAAGACAACCGTCCAGGAACAGAATTCGACTTTGGCAGCTTCTACAAAGAGATTGCGGTTGGATCGGGATTGGGTGTCCGGTATGACTTTAGTTATGTCATCCTGCGACTTGATTTGGCTTTTAAAATGCACGATCCTTCAAGGATCGAAGGGCAAAGATGGATTGCCCCAAATGATTATCTCCGGAAAGGCAACGTGAATTTTGTGTTTGGGATAGGTTATCCTTTCTAACCAATCAGGAATATTCTTTTTTCTCGCTGGAATTCGGTAACTTGTAGTAATAAAAACCGGATTCGGATGAACCTCCAGCGCTTACGTGAATTTTTCATCTTTACCAGAAAAGAGAGGAACGGGATATTGCTCCTGCTGTTCATCCTTCTTTGTGTGTTATGCCTTGATTTCGCACTACCATACATCCTTCCCGAAAGAAAATATGATTTGACGGCCTGGAGAGAGGAGACAATAAGATATAATGCGGAAGTTTCACCAAAAGAAGGGCCACTGAAAGAGCGGTACGAAGGTGAATTTGATCCCAATTCCCCCTCATTGACAGAGCTCGGCAGGGCGGGGGTACCGGAAGGGCTAGCTACCAGGTGGATAAAATATACGCAAAAGGGGGGACGGTTCAGAAAAAAGGAGGATATCAGGAAGCTGTATGGAATGACCGATACCCTGTACCAAAAGTTGGAAGGGCATTTGGTGTTCCATGACGGGATGGAGGGGGAAAATGTCAAAATAAATCCTGGTAAGAATTTTAAAAAGGAATTGTCGGGAACTGGCAAGATAGACTCTGTAGCGACAATACCAAAAATTGTGAAGAAAAAATTTGCTCTGGTGGAAGTAAATCAAGCCGATTCTGCCCAGTTGGAAGCGCTTCCCGGTATTGGTCCGGTTTTGGCTTCCAGGATCATAAAATACAGAAAATTACTTGGTGGATTTTATGAGGTGGCACAACTCAGGGAGATTTATGGTATGTCAGATGAATTATGGTCAAAGGCTTCTCCTCAATTTGCGGCTGATCCGACTGTAATAAAGAAAATAGACATCAATTTTCTTTCGCTGTCCGAACTAGGAAGACATCCATACATTGGCTTCAGACAGGCGAAGAAAATTGTACGGACAAGGGATACCAAAGGGAGATTCAATGGATTGGCAGATCTGGCCATTCTTTTTACATCGGATTCGCTGCAACATCTGATGCCTTATCTGGAGACTCGGGAAGGTCCGCCATGATTTTTTTTTGATTTTGATGAAATTTATCGATAAATCTTGCAGGTTTTGAGGAATATTTCTAAATTTGCGACCCGAAAAGACAAAGAACAAAGTAAAAATTTTAACGTATGATTGTTATTCCTATCAAAGACGGTGAGAACATTGAAAGAGCATTGAAACGTTTCAAAAGAAAATTTGAAAAGACCGGTGCTGTCAAAGAACTTCGTGGCCGTCAAGCTTTTGAAAAACCCTCTATTACACGTCGCACAGAGATCAAAAAGGCTATTTACATCGAGAATTTGCAACGTTCGGAAGATAATTGAGGAATTATAGCGGAAGATTGTACATTGAAGGATATTATTTAGTAAATTCCTTCCGATTTCAATCTTTGTTTGAATGCAACATCTCGCGCATTTTCTCAACTATATAAAATATGAAAAGCGGTATTCCGAACATACGGTAACTGCTTATGAGAAAGACCTCGACCAATTCATACTGTTTGGCAGTGAAATGGTTGGGGATTTTTGTTTGGTTGAAGTCGACTACCATTTGATCAGGCAATGGGTCATTTCACTGATGGATCAGGGATTGACAGTTGTCAGTGTCAAACGAAAACTTTCAACGCTGCGCTCTCTCTATAAATTCCTGCTAAGGGAAGGATTGATGAACAAGAACCCAACCGACCTGGTGATGGTACCCCGAAGCGGCAAGAAATTGCCTCAGTTCGTACAGGAGAAGGAGATGGACAGGTTGCTGGATCTCTCATTTTTTACTGATGATTTTACCGGGTTGCGCGATAAGGCAGTCATTTCCCTGTTCTATGGTACCGGGATGAGGCTTTCAGAACTGAAAGGAATCCGGATGAATGATCTTCGGATACAAGAAAAAATTGTGAAAGTATTGGGAAAGAGGAACAAAGAGCGGCTAATCCCTTTCCCTTCAGAAATAGCACAGGAGCTCATTAACTATTTGGGGGTTCGGAATGAACTTTTTGGTGATTCGAACAGTTATTTGTTTGTTACAGATAAAGGAGAGCAGATATACGATAAGCTGCTATACCGGATCGTTCGAAAATACTTAAGCCTGGTCACAACCATGGAAAAGCGCAGTCCGCACATATTGCGACATAGTTATGCCACCCATCTTTTGAACCGTGGTGCCGATTTAAATGCCATCAAAGAACTGCTCGGACACGCAAGTCTCGCTGCTACCCAGGTATACACCCATACATCTTTTGAAAAATTAAAGAAAATATACAACCTTGCCCATCCAAGAGCGTAGAAAACAGAACGTACAACCAAGTCCGGCGACGGGCTTAAAATAGAGGAGGAACAATTATGGAAGTAAAAGTACAAACAGTTCATTTTAAAGCCGATCAAAAATTGCTTGATTTTTGTGAAAAGCGATTGAACAAGCTTGATCAATTTTTTGACAGTGTCATTGGAGCGGAAGTGATGTTGAAGCTCGAGAAGGACGAAGACCGTGAAAATAAGGTGAGTGAAATTAAACTTTCTGTTCCTGCCAACGATCCTTTGTTTGCCAAAAAGCAAGCAAAAACATTCGAAGAGGCCATTGATCTGACCGTAGAAGCGCTGAAAAAACAGATGGAGAAATACAAAACCAAAACCATTAACAAATAATTTGAAAAAAAGTCAGACGAATTGACTGTAAGAAAAAAAAATAGATTAAATTTGCAAACCATTTTTGAAGAGTAAAATCGGAGAAAATGGTTTGCTCTTTGGAATTGATGATGTTCTTGTCGCAATGGCATTATCCCGATAGGGGAGATACCAAAGCGGCCAACTGGGGCAGACTGTAAATCTGCTGGCGTATGCCTTCGTAGGTTCGAATCCTGCTCTCCCCACCATGCGCGAGAAGTAATATCTGCAGGGCAAAGTTTGGCAAATATGCGGGAGTAGCTCAGTTGATAGAGCATTAGCCTTCCAAGCTGAGGGTCGCGGGTTTGAGTCCCGTCTCCCGCTCCAGTTTGCTTTAAGATTCTTAGTGAGCGACCGCTAAGAGCAGTATGGTTGTGGCTGAAAAGCTTACAGCCTATTGGTTTAAAAGAGATTAGATGAATTGAAATATATAACTGAAATTAAAAATTATTTATTATGGCAAAAGCACATTACGACAGGTCCAAACCCCACGTAAACATCGGTACTATTGGTCACGTTGACCACGGAAAAACTACTCTTACTGCTGCAATCACCATGGTTTTGGCAAAGAAAGGTCTTTCAGAAATCAAAACATTTGATTCTATTGACAACGCTCCTGAAGAGAAAGAGCGTGGTATTACCATTAATACCGCACACGTTGAATATTCCACTGAAAACCGTCACTATGCACACGTTGACTGTCCCGGTCACGCTGACTATGTCAAGAACATGGTAACGGGTGCGGCCCAGATGGACGGTGCTATCATCGTTGTTGCTGCAACTGATGGCCCTATGCCACAGACCCGTGAGCACATCCTGCTTGCACGTCAGGTAAACGTTCCCCGTTTGGTTGTTTTCATGAACAAAGTTGACATGGTTGAAGATCCTGAAATCCTCGAACTGGTAGAGATGGAAATCCGTGACCTGCTTACTTTCTACAACTTTGACGGTGACAATACCCCGGTTATCCAGGGATCCGCTCTGGGAGCACTGAACGGTGAGCCACAATGGGAAGAAAAAGTGATGGAACTGATGGATGCAGTTGATAGCTGGATCCCAATTCCTCCACGCGATGTTGACAAACCATTCCTGATGCCGGTTGAGGACGTATTCTCAATCACAGGTCGTGGTACTGTTGCTACAGGTCGTATCGAAATGGGTAAAATTCACACCGGCGACGAAATCGAATTGATTGGTCTTGGTGCAGAGAACCGCAAAACAGTCTGTACCGGAGTTGAGATGTTCCGTAAGATCCTTGATGACGGACAGGCAGGTGACAACGTAGGTTTGTTGCTTCGCGGTGTTGACAAAAAAGAGATCAAACGTGGTATGATCCTTGCCAAAACAGGTTCAATCACTCCTCACACAACTTTCAAAGCAGAGGTTTATATCCTGAAGAAAGAAGAAGGTGGCCGCCACACTCCATTCCACAACAAATACCGTCCTCAGTTCTACATCCGTACATTGGACATCACAGGTGAGATCAATCTTCCTGAAGGAACTGAAATGATCCTTCCGGGAGACAACGTAACCATCACGGTTGAGTTGATCTATCCTGTTGCATTGAACCTTGGTCTTCGTTTCGCGATCCGCGAAGGTGGACGTACGGTAGGTGCCGGTCAGATTACCGAGATCTTAAAATAAGCCGAAGTTATATACTTCAAATAAAAAGTCCCGGACTTTTGTCCGGGACTTTTACAACGGATAGCTTGTCGGAAGCAAAGGTAAGTTCGACTCTTCCTATCCGGCTAAAAATTCAAATTTTTCAAGAATGAAATTAACGAATTATTTCACTGAAGCCTACACCGAACTTGTCCAAAAGGTCTCTTGGCCAACCTGGAGCGAGTTAAGGGGTAGTGCTGTTGTTGTATTGGTTGCTTCCCTTATAATCGCACTGTTGATCTTCGGCATTGACGTCTCTTTTAGAGGTGTCATGAAGGTTGTCTACAGTTTTTTCTATTAATTTTTTCCTGGAGAGATCCCTATGAGCGAAAGTCAACACAAGTGGTATGTTCTGAGAGCCATCGGAGGTAAAGAGAAGAAGGTAAAAGAGTATATCGAGAATGAGATAGCCAATGGCGATCTTCAGGATAATGTTTCTCAGGTCTTAATTCCCACTGAAAAGGTTTTTCAGATCCGTAATGGCAAGAAAGTTGCAAAAGACCGCAATTTTTTCCCCGGTTATGTTCTGATCGAAGCCAGTTTGGTTGGAGAAACTCCACACAAGCTTAGAAATATTCCCAATGTAATCGGTTTCCTTGGAGACACGAAGGGCGGCGATCCCGTTCCCATGCGTCTCGCTGAGGTAAACAGGATCTTGGGTAAAGTGGATGAACTTCAGGAGAGTGGCGAAGATTTCGATATGCCTTTCTTCATCGGAGAGACCGTAAAAGTGACCGACGGACCATTTAACGGTTTCAACGGAACCATTGAGGAAATCAATGCTGAACGTAAGAAACTAAAGGTAATGGTTAAGATTTTCGGTCGTAAAACCCCCTTGGAGCTTAGCTTTATGCAAGTGGAAAAGGAGTAAAGTAAATTTTTTATAAAACGTTATGGCTAAAGAAATTGCTGGATTTATCAAATTACAGATCAAGGGTGGTGCAGCAAATCCTTCACCTCCTGTAGGTCCCGCACTGGGATCGAAGGGTGTGAACATCATGCAGTTCTGTAAAGCATTCAACGCCAGGACCCAGGACCAGGCCGGTAAAGTATTGCCGGTTGTCATCACAGTTTTCGCGGATAAGTCTTTCGACTTTGTCGTAAAAACTCCGCCGGTGGCCATTCAATTGCTTGAAGCAACAAAGATCAAATCAGGATCTGCTGAGCCTCATGTAAAAAAAGTTGGAGCGGTTACCTGGGATCAGGTAAGGGAGATTGCTGAGATTAAGATGCCTGACCTTAATTGCTTTTCGGTTGAAGCAGGTATGCGCATGGTAGCAGGTACTGCAAGAAGTATGGGGATAACCGTAACAGGTCAATCACCTTTTAATAACTAATAAAAGTTAAGGTTAAATGGCAAAAGTTACCAAGAATAAGAAAGCTGCATTGGAGAAACTCGAGGCCGGGAAATTCTATGAACTTCGGGATGCTGCCAACCTGGTAAAGAAAATTACCTTTACTAAGTTCGATGCTTCCGTTGACATTGATGTCCGGTTGGGAGTCGACCCTCGGAAAGCTAATCAGATGGTTCGTGGTGTAGTAACTTTGCCCCATGGAACAGGTAAAGAGGTGCGTGTTTTGGCTTTGGTAACTCCCGACAAGGAGGCCGAAGCAACTGAAGCAGGCGCTGATTTCGTAGGTCTTGACAGTTACATCGATAAAATCAAAGGTGGTTGGACAGATGTAGATGTTATTATCACGATGCCCCCTGTGATGGGAAAAGTAGGTGCGTTGGGTCGTATCTTAGGCCCCAGAGGCTTAATGCCCAATCCCAAGAGCGGAACCGTGACCATGGAAGTCGGAAAAGCCGTCAAAGAAGTAAAGATGGGTAAAATCGATTTCAAGGTTGACAAATTCGGTATCGTTCACACTTCCGTCGGAAAAGTTTCTTTCGATCCCATTAAAATTGTGGAAAATGCGAAGGAATTTGTTCACACAATTCAGAAATTAAAACCCTCTGCTGCTAAAGGTACTTACATCAAAAGTATCTACCTCTCTAGCACCATGAGCCCCGGCATTCAGGTAGAGCCTAAATCCTGCCTGGAAAGTTAAATAGTTGCAATGAAAAGATCAGACAAATTAGAGGTTATTGAACAATTGACCAATGAGATCAATTCATACAACCATTTTTACATTGCCGATATCTCAGGTCTAAACGCCGAGGTTACAAGTAATCTGAGAAGATTGTGTCACAAGCGCGAAGTAAAACTGGTTGTAGTTAAAAATACACTGCTCCGTAAAGCGTTGGAGAATTCGACAAAGGAGACTTCAGAGCTGTACGATGTACTTAAAGATACCACATCCGTCATGTTTTCCAATACCGGGAATGTTCCTGCAAAACTGATAAAAGAGTTTGCAAAAAAGAACAAAAAGCCGGTTTTTAAAGCTGCATTCGTTGAAGAGTGTGCCTATATTGGAGAAAATCAATTGGATGCCCTGGTTGACATCAAATCAAAGGAAGAACTTATCGGTGGCATCATTACGCTGTTGCAATCGCCAATGAAAAATGTTGTTTCTGCGCTTCAATCCGGAGGCCAGACCATTTCAGGCGTGTTGAAAACATTGGAGCAACGCAACGCATAAGAAAAATTACAAGTAAGAAAAAACAATACATTAATATTTAAAATCTCAAGTAGTATGGCAGATCTTAAAAAACTTGCAGAAGAATTGGTTAACCTGACTGTCAAAGAAGTTAACGAACTTGCAGGTATCCTCAAATCAGAATACGGTATTGAACCAGCCGCAGCTGCAGTTGCAGTGGCCGCAGCACCGGCAGCAGCTGAAGCTGCAGAACCGGTCGAAAAAAGCGAATTTGATGTAATCCTCAAATTCGGTGGCCAATCCAAATTAGCTGTTGTTAAATTGGTTAAAGACCTCGCAGGTATTGGTTTGAAAGAAGCAAAGGATTTGGTCGACGGTGCACCAAAAGCGATCAAAGAAAAAGTTTCAAAAGAAGAAGCAGAATCACTGAAAGCTCAGCTTGAAGAGGCTGGCGCTGAAGTTGAAATCAGATAGGAATTGACCTGTCCTGGTAGGTTATACGGTTTAGGATCCCCCCAAGGGATTCTAAACCTTTTTATGTTTTTATTTTGGTTCTTTAATTTGGTAGCTAATGCCCTCAATGAATATACAACAAAGGATTAGTTTTGCGTCCACCAGAAGCAAATTTGAATACCCCGATTTCCTGGAGGTTCAAATTCAATCTTTCAAAGAATTTTTCCAATTGGGAACCTCTCCGGAAGATCGCAAAATCGAAGGTCTTTTCAAGGTTTTTCAGGAAAATTTCCCTATTTCCGATACGAGAAATAATTTTGTTTTAGAGTTTATTGACTATCAGGTCGATCCCCCGAGATACAGCATCGAAGAGTGTATCGAGCGCGGGCTTACGTTTAGTGTCCCATTAAAAGCAAAACTGAAATTGTTTTGTACAGATCCTGAGCACGAAGATTTTGATACCGTGGTGCAGGATGTTTACCTGGGAACTGTTCCTTACATGACCCAAACCGGCTCATTTGTCATCAATGGTGCAGAAAGGGTTGTTGTTTCACAGCTTCACCGTTCGCCGGGGGTTTTCTTCGGTCAGAGCGTTCATGCCAACGGTACGAAGCTATATTCAGCCCGGGTAATCCCTTTCAAAGGATCCTGGATCGAATTTGCCACAGACATCAACAACGTGATGTATGCCTATATCGACCGGAAGAAGAAGTTACCCGTAACGACACTTCTGCGTGCGATCGGATACGAAAGCGATAAAGATATTCTGGAAATCTTTGACCTCGCAGACGAGATCAAAATTTCAAAAGCAGCCCTGAAAAAGGTGGTTGGCCGAAAACTTGCCGCCCGTGTTTTGAAAACATGGGTTGAAGATTTCGTGGATGAAGATACCGGTGAGGTGGTCTCCATCGAAAGAAATGAGGTGATTGTTGACCGTGAGGTAGTAATTACCAATGAACATGTTGATGAGATCCTGGAATCCGGTACAAAGACGATCCTTCTTCACAAAGAGGATGCTGTTAACGGAGACTACGCGATCATATACAATACATTGCAAAAAGATCAGTGTAACTCCGAAAAGGAGGCAGTACTTTACATCTATCGTCAGCTTAGAAACTCTGAGCCGCCGGATGAAGCAACTGCAAGGGACGTTATCGACAAACTATTCTTCTCTGAGGTTCGTTATGACCTTGGCGAAGTTGGTCGTTACCGGATCAATAAAAAATTGGGCCTTAACATCGAGATGACTACCCGTGTGTTGACCAACCACGATATTATCGAGATCATCAAATACCTGATCAAGCTGGTCAACTCCAAAACTGATGTGGATGACATCGACCACTTGTCCAACAGACGTGTAAGAACAGTTGGCGAGCAGATGTTCACCCAGTTCGCAGTCGGTCTGGCAAGGATGGCCAGGACCATTCGCGAAAGAATGAATGTTCGTGACAACGAGGTGTTTACTCCGATTGATCTGATCAATTCCAAGACTTTGTCTTCGGTGATCAACTCATTCTTCGGAACCAACGCATTGTCACAGTTCATGGACCAGACTAATCCTTTGGCTGAGATGACGCACAAACGTCGTATGTCCGCTTTGGGGCCGGGTGGTCTTTCCCGTGAAAGAGCCGGTTTCGAGGTTCGTGACGTTCACTATACACACTACGGAAGGTTGTGCCCTATCGAAACACCGGAAGGTCCAAACATCGGTTTGATCTCTTCCCTCTGTGTATTTGCAAAGATCAACAATCTCGGATTTATCTCCACACCTTATCGTAAAGCTGTTTCCGGGAAAGTCAACCTGAACAACGATGATGTAACCTATTACACAGCGGAAGAGGAAGAGGGTAAAATTATCGCCCAGGCAAATGCACTGATCGATGAAGATGGCCGTTTTATCAATCCGAAGGTGAAAGCCCGACTGGATGCAGATTATCCGTTGGCCAACCGCGAGGATGCCGACATGATGGACGTTGGTCCAAATCAGATCGCATCTATTGCCGCTTCATTGATCACCTTCCTTGAGCATGATGATGCCAACCGTGCCCTGATGGGTTCAAACATGATGCGCCAGGCGGTTCCGCTGATGCGTCCTGAGTCTCCGATTGTTGGAACAGGATTGGAACGCAACATCGCGAAGGATGCACGTATCAATATCGTGGCTGAAGGGCCCGGAGTCATTGAATATGTGGATGCCGACAAGATTGTTGTCCGTTACGATATGACTGAAGAAGAGCGCTATGTAAGTTTTGATCTTGAAACCAAGACATATACGCTGCCAAAATACAAGAAAACCAACCAGGGCACCTGCATCGACCTTAAACCGATGGTTAAAAAGGGAATGCGTGTCGAGGAGGGTGATATTATGACCGAAGGTTATGCCACTGCTGGCGGAGAGCTTGCTCTGGGACGAAACCTCAAAGTTGCCTTCATGCCATGGCAGGGTTACAACTATGAGGATGCCATCGTGATCTCCGAAAGGATAGTTCGCGACGACATTTTCACCTCCATTCACGTGGATGAATATTCGCTGGAAGTTCGTGACACCAAACGGGGTTCAGAAGAATTTACCTCTGATATCCCTAACGTTAGCGAGGAAGCTACCCGCAACCTCGACGAGAACGGTTTAATCCGTATTGGTGCGATCGTTAAGCCTGGTGATATCCTGATAGGAAAGATCACTCCAAAAGGAGAATCTGACCCTTCGCCGGAAGAAAAATTACTGCGTGCCATCTTCGGGGACAAGGCCGGAGATGTGAAAGACGCTTCATTAAAAGCATCTCCTTCACTGAATGGTGTGGTTATCGACAAAAAACTCTTCTCAAGGGTTGTCAAAGAGAAAAAGGGGAAAGTAGCGACAAAACCACTACTCGAACAGATTGACCGCGATTTCGAAGTCGAAACCAACAAATTGAGGGATATTTTAGTTGAGAAACTTTTCAACCTGGTAAATGGGAAAACTTCACAAGGGGTAAAAGATTATTTCAATACCGATCTGATTCCTAAAGGGGTGAAATTTACCCAGAAACAACTTCAGATGATCGATTATCTGAACGTCAATCCTGGTAAGTGGACAACCGACAAGGACAAGAACGACATGATCTATGCCCTCGTGAACAATTTTATCATGAAATACAAGGAGGCAGAAGCCGTTGCCCGCAGGAAACGTTACAACGTTACTATTGGAGATGAACTTCCTGCCGGAATCCTTCAGTTGGCCAAAGTTTACATTGCCAAAAAGCGCAAACTGCAGATTGGCGATAAGATGGCGGGTCGCCACGGAAACAAAGGTATCGTATCCAGGATCGTTCGCGACGAGGATATGCCATTCCTTTCTGACGGTACTCCAGTCGACATCGTTCTGAACCCGCTTGGTGTGCCTTCCCGTATGAACCTTGGACAGATCTATGAGACTGTTCTTGGCTGGGCCGGGAAAGAGCTTGGTGTAAAATTCGCGACTCCGATCTTTGACGGTGCTACACTCGACCAGATCACTGAATATACTGAAAAAGCAGGGGTTTCTAGATTTGGAAAGACTTGGTTGCACGATGGTGAAACTGGCGAGCAATTTGACCAACCTGCAACCGTAGGTGTTATATACATGCTGAAACTTGGCCACATGGTCGAAGACAAGATGCATGCCCGTTCAATTGGTCCTTATTCACTGATTACCCAGCAACCACTTGGAGGTAAGGCTCAGTTCGGAGGACAGCGTTTCGGTGAGATGGAGGTTTGGGCACTCGAAGCATTCGGTGCATCCAACATCCTGCAGGAAATCCTGACCGTGAAATCGGATGACGTGATGGGGCGTGCCAAAGCGTACGAAGCCATTGTCAAAGGAGATCCAATGCCGCAACCTGGTATTCCGGAATCATTGAACGTTCTGTTGCACGAACTCAGGGGACTGGGTTTAAGTGTAAACTTAGAATAATTGGTTTGTCAGCATCCGGAGAGTATCTCTGCGGATGCCGGCTTTTTTGTTAATCATTTGGTTATGTTACAAATATTCCCTATAAATTATGGCATTCAGACGAGATAACAAGGTTAAAAGTAATTTCACCAAGATCAGTATCAGTCTTGCTTCACCCGAAGAAATTCTTGAACGTTCGCACGGAGAAGTCCTGAAACCAGAAACCATCAACTACCGGACTTACAAGCCCGAACGAGATGGACTTTTTTGTGAAAGAATTTTCGGACCGGTGAAGGATTACGAATGTCATTGCGGAAAATACAAACGCATTCGCTACCGCGGAATCGTTTGCGACCGCTGTGGCGTTGAAGTTACCGAGAAGAAAGTGCGCCGCGAAAGAATGGGCCACATTTCATTGGTGGTGCCGGTTGTGCACATCTGGTACTTCAAGTCTCTGCCCAACAAGATCGGTTACCTGCTCGGCCTGCCGACCAAGAAACTTGATTCAATCATCTATTACGAACGATATGTCGTTATCAATCCAGGGATAAAACGCAATGATGGCGTTAAATACCTTGATTTCCTGACAGAAGAAGAGTACATTGATATCGTCGATTCGCTGCCCAAAGAGAATCAGCTGCTGGATGACGAACATCCTGATAAGTTCATTGCCGATATGGGCGCCGAAGCATTGTACAAACTGCTTTCCAGGCTCGACCTGGATGAGCTCTCTTATGACCTGCGTAACAAAGCAGGCAACGAAGGTTCACAGCAGCGTAAGAGTGAAGCTCTGAAACGTTTGCAGGTTGTTGAAGCTTTCCGTTCTTCCAAGGTGAGAAATCAGCCTGAATGGATGATCGTGAAGGTTGTTCCGGTCATTCCACCGGATCTTCGTCCTTTGGTTCCATTGGATGGTGGGCGTTTTGCCACTTCCGACCTGAATGACCTCTACCGTAGGGTAATCATTCGCAACAACCGTCTGAAAAGACTGATCGAAATCAAAGCTCCTGAAGTTATTCTCCGCAACGAGAAACGGATGTTGCAGGAGGCTGTCGACTCACTGTTCGACAACAGCCGCAAATCCAACGCCGTTAAAACAGATAACAACCGTGCGCTGAAATCACTCTCTGACTCACTGAAAGGTAAGCAGGGACGTTTCCGTCAGAATTTGCTTGGTAAACGTGTTGACTACTCTGCACGTTCGGTCATTGTTGTAGGTCCAAACCTGAAAATTCACGAATGCGGTATCCCAAAAGAGATGGCCGCAGAATTGTATAAGCCGTTTGTCATCCGCAAGCTTATTGAGCGCGGTATTGTCAAAACGGTTAAATCAGCCAAAAAGATTGTCGATCGCAAGGATCCCGTTGTTTGGGATATCCTGGAGAATGTGATGAAAGGACATCCTGTTCTTCTGAACCGTGCTCCTACTTTGCACAGGCTCTCTATTCAGGCTTTCCAGCCGGTTTTGGTTGAGGGAAAAGCTATTCGTCTGCACCCGCTCGTATGTACCGGTTTCAACGCCGACTTCGACGGAGACCAGATGGCTGTTCACCTTCCGCTGGGAAATGCTGCCATTCTTGAGGCTCAGCTTCTGATGCTCTCCTCACACAACCTTTTGAACCCGGCCAACGGTGCCCCGATCACGGTTCCTTCTCAGGACATGGTACTTGGTCTTTATTACATGACCAAACACCGCAAAGGAGCAAAAGGCGAAGGACTCTCTTTCTACTCTTCAGAGGAGGCGATCATCGCCTACAATGAAGGTAAAGTTGACATGCACACCATCGTTAACTGCAAAGTCCTGGATTTGGATGAGAACGGAGAATCAAAATTAATGACCATAGAGACTACGGTTGGTCGTATCCTGTTTAATGAATTCGTGCCCAAAGAGGCCGGTTATCTCAATAAGTTGATGACCAAGAAGGCCTTGCGTGATATTATTGCTGATATTCTGAAAAGGACCAACAACGCTATCACAGCACAGTTTTTGGACGACATCAAAGATCTTGGTTACAAGATGGCATACCGTGGAGGTCTTTCATTCAACCTGGATGATGTTATTATCCCGGAAGGAAAAACCGAAATGGTTGAAGAAGGATATGCCGGCGTCGAAGAAATTTCGAACAACTACAACATGGGTTTCATCACCAACAACGAGAGGTACAACGGTGTGATCGATATCTGGACACACGTAAATGCCAAGTTGACCCAGAATGTGATGAAGACCATCAGTACAGATAAACAGGGATTCAACTCTATTTACATGATGTTGGACTCCGGGGCACGTGGTTCGAAAGAGCAGATTCGCCAGTTGTGCGGGATGCGCGGATTGATGGCCAAACCCCAGAAATCAGGATCTACAGGTTCACAAATTATTGAAAACCCGATCCTTGCAAACTTCAAGGAGGGCCTTTCGGTACTCGAGTATTTTATCTCCACCCACGGTGCACGTAAAGGTTTGGCCGATACGGCCCTGAAGACGGCTGACGCAGGATACCTGACCCGTCGTCTCGTAGACGTTGCACAGGATGTGATCATCAACGAACCCGATTGCGGAACACTTCGCGGTCTGATCGCTTCTGCGTTGAAAAACAACGAAGAGGTTGTGGCCTCCTTGTCTGAAAGAATCCTGGGTCGTACCACGGTTCACGATATTTACCATCCGATGACAGGGAAACTGATCGTTCATTCAGGTGAGCAGATTACAGAAGAGATTGCTGCCGTTATCGAAGACTCGCCAATTGAAAGGGTTGAGATTCGTTCGGTTCTTACCTGTGAAGCGGAGAATGGTGTTTGTGGAAAATGTTATGGCCGTAACCTGGCAACCGGTAAAATGGTACAGATGGGCGAGGCAGTCGGTGTGATTGCAGCACAGTCCATCGGTGAGCCTGGAACGCAGCTGACGCTTCGTACGTTCCACGTAGGGGGTATCGCTGGTAACGTTTCTACCCAATCTACCGTGATTTCCCGTTACGATGGTATTGCCGAAATTGAGGAATTGCGTACAGTAGAATGGACCGATGAAAAGGGCGAAAAAGTTGATATCGTAGTGAGTCGTTTGGCTGAATTGAAGATTCTGGACAAAAACACCGGAATTCCACTGTCAACACACTCAATGCCTTACGGATCAAAATTGTTCATCCAAAACGGTTCTGAAATCAAGAAAGATTCAGTCGTTTGCGAATGGGATCCTTACAACGGGGTTATCATCACTGAGTTCAACGGAAGGGTTAACTTCCAGGACTTTATTGATGGTACGACCTACCGTGAAGAGTCTGACGAACAGACCGGTTATCGCGAAAAAGTAGTTATTGAAACCAGAGATAAAACCAAGAATCCGACGTTACGTATTCTCGATGAGAATGGTGATGACATCAGGTTGTACAACCTTCCCGTGGGTGGTCACATCAGCGTGGACGAAGGTCAGATGGTAAAAGCCGGAGATGTATTGGTGAAAATTCCAAGGGCATCCGGGAAAGCCGGTGACATCACCGGTGGTCTTCCAAGGGTAACAGAACTCTTCGAAGCACGTAACCCATCCAATCCTGCCGTTGTTTCTGAAATCGACGGAGAGGTGTCACTTGGTAAAATCAAACGGGGTAACCGCGAGATCACCATTACTTCACGTACCGGAGAGCAAAAGAAATATCTCGTACCACTTTCCCGCCAGATCCTGGTTCAGGAAAACGACTACGTTCGTGCAGGTATTCCATTGTCGGATGGCGCTACCACTCCTTCTGATATCCTTGCCATCAAAGGTCCTACCAAAGTTCAGGAGTATATCGTGAACGAGGTTCAGGATGTTTACCGGATGCAAGGTGTGAAGATCAACGACAAGCACTTCGAGGTGATTGTGCGCCAGATGATGCGCAAGGTTGAAATAGTAGACCAGGGTGATACCCGCTTCCTCGAAAAACAGATCGTTGATAAGATGGAATTCAATACTGAGAATGACTGGGTATTTGGTAAGAAAATTGTTACGGATTCCGGAGATTCAGAGAACCTGAAAGCCGGACAGATTATCACCGCCCGTCGTTTGAGGGATGAGAATTCTATGTTGAAACGTCGCGACAAAAAGGTTGTCGAAGCAAGGGATGCAGTTCCTGCAACCTCCAGTCAGGTCCTTCAGGGAATCACCAGGGCTTCGCTTCAAACGAAGTCGTGGATGTCTGCTGCATCGTTCCAGGAAACTACCAAAGTATTGAACGAAGCCGCTATCAACGGCAAGGTCGATTACCTGGAAGGTTTGAAGGAGAACGTTATTTGCGGGCACCTGATCCCTGCCGGTACCGGTAACCCAATGTTCAGGAATATCGTGGTTGGTTCAAAAGATGAGTATGATCGTCTGATTGACCACAAGAAATACGAAACAGTAGAAGAAGAGGAGTAATCTTAAAAAGTTCAGGATGCAGGACGACAATCAAAATCAGCTTAACATCGAACTGAGTGAAGAGGTGGCTCAGGGAACCTATTCCAATCTGGCCATCATTACCCATTCTCCATCGGAGTTTGTACTGGATTTTGTCAGAGTGGTACCAGGAGTACCCAAAGCCCAGGTGAAATCACGAATCATTCTAACGCCTGATCATGCCAAAAGGCTGATGAAAGCGCTTCAGGAGAATCTCCAGAAATACGAAGCGATCTACGGATCGATTCAGATACAAGGGGATTACGATCCTTTCCCATCTACCCCTTTCGGCTCACCGAAAGGCCAGGCATAAAAAAATCCCCTTCGAGAGTTCGAGGGGGATTTTTTTTGAACTGTTAGTTAATAACTTTTCCAAAGTTGGATAAGTTGCTCATTCCCTCATCAAAGGATGAAACTTTGGAAAAGTTGATAGAATAAATAATTAAAGATCGCAATCGGTGGTAAAATTATCCAGCGAATGCCGGTGTATCTCTTTAAAAGATTCCAACCCATTAGACATTGTCAAGAGTTTGCTGATTTCGATAAAATCACAAACTCCGTCAACAATATCGTTGTACGAACTGTATTCCCAATCTTGATATTTTTCGCGAAAGCCATGATGAATGGGATTTCTGTGAGTATATACAATTGCATTTAGAAAATAGATTTTATCGGATATTAGTTCACGTTTGAAATTTTTGATGAACAAGGATCCCTTGCGGTGATATACTTTATTGAAGGACTGCGTGTAGCAGCTAAATAGATTCGCGAATTGTTTGGAGAGAAATTTTTCGATCGCCTCGTCGGAGATAACTTTTCCAAAGTTGAATCTGTTGTTCGTTCCCTCATCAAAAGTTGCAACTTTGGAAAAGTTCTTCGCTATTGATGAAACTTTGGAAAAGTTGTATCTAATCGACGGGTCGTTATTAATTCGTATCATCGCTTCTATCGTCTCGCGTTTTTGAATCCGCACCACCAAATGAAAATGGTTGGGCATCAGACAATAGGCATAAGTCTCAGCAATAGGAGAGATGAATAAGCGATACTTTTCCAGAAAATATAGAAAGTTTGCTTCTATCCGAAATATATTTTCGAAACCATTTGCATGGTTGAAAATGTGGTAACAGCTATCGGGTTGCAAAGATTCCATAATAAATTCACATTCCTTTGACTCTTATAAAGTTACAGAAAATTATGGTGAATTTGAAATTTCGTTAATAACTTTTCCAAAGTTGGATACTTGGCTCATTCCCATATCAAAGGATGAAACTTTGGAAAAGTTTTTGACGATTAGTTTTTAACGATTGGAAAAGTTATTAACGTTATTTCGAGATCTTTGATGCTGCCTCGCAAATTACTGATACCTTGTTTGTCGAGATCACATCTATCCCTGCCTGGATGGCCTTAACATAGGACTCAACATTCATATCACCTCCAAACCCATCTGAGAATATTTTTACTCCCTTGGCATGTGCACTGTCAATCAGCTCTTTAGAAAGATCTTTCCAATTGACATCCAGGGCATATGGATGCTGGGTATCAGCCATCTTGTCTAAATCCTTCCCGCTTCTCAGTCCTGGAAGTATTTTGGCTTTCGGGGCCAAATCCCTGATCTGATCTATTTGTTCTGCCTGGTTAATGTAAAAAACGGAACCCTCCAGAAGATTATATTTGGTAAGATAGTCTATGAGTACTTTGGCATTGATCTCTTTGCAATCGACGTAAAAGTAAGTTTTGTGCCAGGCTTTTTCGTTGTGTTCGGCCAAGAGCGCGCACGACTCCTCCAAGGTAGGAATCTTCTCTTCAGCAAAGAAAGGACCAAACCACTTACCGGCAGAAAGCGACCTTGCTTCGTTGAAATTCATATCTTTTAATGGACCTTTCCCATTGGTAGTCCGGTCCAGGTTACCGTCGTGCAGAATCAATGATTTGCCGTCTTTGGTCTGCCGAACATCCATCTCTATGTAATCTACCTCGAGGTCCAGTGCAATTTGCATCGCTGCCAATGTATTTTCAGGCGCAAATTCATTGGCAGCCCGATGCACTGCAACACCAACTACAGGGGTCTTGGCTGCACGGAATTTCATCATTTCTGCCTTCGTTTTGACATATTCCGGTTTGGAAGCGAGATAGTCAGCAAGTTTAGGGGGGAGCCTGAATTCAGTAGTTTTCCCTGAAACATAACTGTTCCCCGCGAGGAAAAGAGCGCAAATGGTCAATGTTAATAGAAGTTTCATGTAGTAGTAATAGAGTTATTGATTTGGAATATTGAATAATGGATTATCATTTTTACGCGATCTTGGATGCGGAGTTCCTTACTTTATCCATTTTACTTTATCCTTTATCCTTTTCAGTTGATATACATTGCCTTAAAATCACTCGGTGTCATGTTCGTTCCGGTCTTGAATTGCCGGTTAAAATTGGAAATATTGTTAAATCCTGATTCAATACATATTTGAGAAATGGGAATTCGGTTCTCTATCAGCAATTTTTTTGCATGGCACACCCTCAATTCGTTGAGGAATGTCATAAAGGTTTTCTTGGTACTTTTTTTGAAATATTTGCAGAAGGCGTGTGGCGTCATGTTGGCAATTTGGGCTACATCTTCAATCTGCAAAGGAGAATAAAAATTCTTGATCACATAGTGGTGCACTTTTTGAAGCCTGACAAAGGAAGGGCTATTGGCATCGAGAAATGGAGTACCTGATGAAAATTCCTCAGTAAGTAACTTTCTGGATTCTGCTTTTGCAAGTTCAGCAAGAATTTCGAGCATCAGGATGATTCGAAGTGGTCCTGTCGAATTGGGTAACTCCTCCAGCATGACAGGGATTGGCCCATTGATGGCATTGGGGAAAACCAATCCTGCATTTGATTTTCTCAATAATTCCATAATAGGAATCATCTCTTGAACAGTGAAAAATTTATCTCCCAAAAAATCTTCAGAGAAAAGTACGACAACGGCCTTAGCCTTCATCAGATCAGTCTGATCATGCACTGCATCATTTTTCCAGTAATGGGGAATATTGGGACCAAGAAGGATCAGATCTCCTTCCTGGAAATTCTCGATGGTGTCGCCAACAAATCTTTTCCCCTTGCTTTCGATCACATATTTCAATTCATATTCAGGATGAAAATGATATTCTGAATGAAACCGAGGTAATATTAACCTTGTGGCTAAGAACGACGATCCTTCACTAAGTAGGATCTTTTGGTAAGTTGCCTTCATTGTGGTATATTATTGTTTCATAGAAGTGATTTGATCTTAATATCTTGACAAAATTATATTAATCTTTGACAATACGGCATTAAAATGTAATAATATTAAAATATAAGTTTGTAGCGTGGAGAGTTAAGAATATAGAATTTAGTAAGCAAGCAAGTCAAACAAATGAAGAAAGTCGCGATTTTGGGTTTTGGGTTTATGGGGATGACCCATGCCGAATATATTCTCAAGAATAGCGATTTGGAATTGGTGGCAATCGTTGACAAGAATCCCACAGCAGTTGAAGAAAAATTGAAATTCAATACCGGTAATTTTGCCACTCAAGGAATAGATCAGGAGCATGTTGCCCAAATTAGAAGGTATGTCAGTATAGACGACTGTCTTGAATTTGAAGAACTGGATGCCGTTCACATTTGTGTACACACAGACCTTCACTATGAAATGACGCGCAAAGTGTTACTTCATGGGAAGCATGTTTTTCTGGAGAAACCTTTTTGCCTGAACATTCATCAGGCAGAAGAGCTGATCCGGATTGCCAGTGAGAAAGAGCGGATACTGATGATTGGTCACGTTGTCAGATTTATGCCTCCTTATCAAAAGCTTAAGGAGTGGATAGACAATGGAACTTATGGCGCACTCAAATTTCTCTCATTGTCAAGATTCTCAGGTGTCCCTGCCTGGGGGGAGTGGGTGGATCGCAGGATCTCATATGGATCCTCTGGCGGTGCCCTCTTCGATCTTCTAATTCATGACATTGATTATGTAAATTTTATTCTGGGAAAACCGGGAAGTATTAGATGTGATTATCTTCCGGGATTGTTGAGCAAACATGATTACGTCAGTGCAATGTGGAATTATCTTGATAAAGATATCCATGTTAAGATAGAAGGAGGGAACATCTTTCACGCTACTTTCCCATTTCAGGCGGGTTATATGGCAAATTTTGAGCAAGCGAGTGTTCAGTATTCAACTATGAAGGGCGATTTGATCCTGGTTGCAACTGATTCCAAAGTTGAAGAACTCCCGTCCGGTGCAGCCGGCGACGGATTCTACAATGAGATTGCCTATTTCGTGCAGTGTATCAACCACAACAGGCCGCCCGTCGAATGTTTGCCCGAGTCCTCGCTTCAGACGATACAACTATGCTACGATCACTTATAACGAATTAACAGATGAAGAATTTAGCTATTAACGGGGGGCCAAAAACTGTTGTGAGGGATTTCGATTGGCCCCTTTACGACGAAACCGATATCAAAAGTGTGGCGGATATTGTGCGGAGCGGCAAATGGGGAAATCCTGATTGCGGGGGAGAGGTGGCCATCTTTGAGAAGGAGTTTGCGGCTTTTTGCGGAACAAAATATGCGCTTACCTGCGTAAATGGTTCTGTTGCCCTGCGACTGGCTTTGATTGCCTGTGGTGTTAAACCCGGCGATGAGGTTATTGTTCCGCCCTATACTTTTATTGCAACAGCTTCGATTGTCATCGAAGCCAACTGTGTCCCTGTTTTTGTTGATATTGATCCCCGAACATATAACCTCGATGCTTCAAAAATTGAGGCAGCGATAACTCCAAGAACAAAAGCGATCATCCCGGTACATTTTGCAGGTATGGCATGTGAGATGGACCAGATTGTTTCCGTCGCGAAAATACATGGATTAAGAGTGATAGAAGATGCCTGCCATGGACATGGAGCGGAATACAAGGGAAAAAAACTTGGATCAATTGGTGATGTCGGCTGCTTTAGTTTTCAATCTTCCAAGAATCTCACCAGTGGTGAAGGCGGGATCGTCGTAACCAACGATGATGGCTTGTACCAAATGATGAATTCGCTTCGCAATGTTGGGCGTGTGGAAGGTGGGGCATGGTATGAGCACCACAATGCCGGGTGTAATTACAGAATCACGCAGTTGCAGGCAGTATTGCTATCAAGTCAGTTGAAAAGGCTGGAAAAACAGACAGCTATACGGCATGCAAATGGCACTTATCTCAATGAATTGCTGTCGCAAATTGATGGGATAACCCCGCTTACAAGAGATTTGGGAGAGACGGTTCACAGTTACCACATCTACATATTCAAGTACGATCAGGCAAAATTCAACGGACTATCTAAAGTGGAATTTGCAAAGATGCTGGCTGCGGAGGGAGTACCATGTTTCATGGGTTATCCCGAGCCACTCTACAAACAACCATTGTTTCAGAAGAAAAACTTCATGTGTTATGCCATACCTGAAACGGTAGACTATTCAAAGGTTCAATGTCCGGTTACGGAAAAAGCCTGTTACCACGAAGCTGTCTGGATCATGCAGCATGCGATGCTTGGTTCAAGGAAAGAGATGGAACTCTTCGCTTCGGCCATTGTAAAAATTAAAAAATCTACAAAATAATAATACAATAAATAAGTACTCTTACGAATTTCGAAAAAAGTCAGCCAACGATTTGTATTTTTCAACTACTACTACTATTTCTGCAAGTCTGTGTTTTGACCGTGCAAAGGGTTGTTCTTCAAGGACAACCCTTTTTGTCTATACTTCTTCGTAAGTCGTATCCACTGTGTTCCCGGCATTTGTTCCCTTTGGCATTTTTCTTAACCTCCAGGCCATTGTTAATTCCAGGATTCCATAGACTACTAAAATTGCCCCAAAAAATTTGAGAATATTTTCAGTGCTTTCGATGGGTTGAACAAGAAGGAATGCGCCTCCGGAGATCATAACAAAGCCAAAAACCAGATAGATCCACGACCAGATGGACTTTGAAAGAGTTCCCAAAGTCCCAAGAAACATCATCAGTCCGAGAAACAAGATGATGATCCCAAAGAAGAAGCCAAAAATCTTCACAATGGCCATCGGCTGGAGTACAAAAAGCATTCCCCAAAGAATATTGAAAAATCCCTGAAACGAAGTATTGAAGCCTATTCCATTGGATTTTTTTCTTCCGGAGAACAACATACTGAAAATTCCGCTAATCAAAATCATTCCTCCAACCATCATTATCACTGATTTAAGGGTTATGCCCGGCATAGCCAAAATGATTACCCCAATGGCAATGGTAAGGATCCCACGTATGAAGGAATTTTTTGGAGAGGGAAGGAAAAAAAATTTCATGATTGTACGATTAAAGATTTGGGTAAAACAATATTAGCATTTATTTGGGAAGAAATGGTTAAAATACCACAACTTTATAATGCGTTTAATCGCTAACTTTCCACCAACAAATCAACAGTCAATGAGAAACATATCTAATTTTCACCTCCTGATGGCAATAAGTTTCATCGGGTTGTTATCCTATCCCAATGACAATGCATGCGGGCAGGAGGTTAAGCAATATACGAAGTATGTCAACCCATTGCTGGGGACAGATTTTTTCGGGCATACCTACCCTGGGGCGTCATTGCCTTTTGCCATGGTGCATGTCAGCCCGGATTGCAATACTTCAGGCTGGACCTACAGTGCTGGGTACACCTATTCAGACCAGTCGGTCATTGGTTTTAGCCACACCCATTTCAGTGGAACCGGAATGGTGAGTGGAGGGGATATTTTACTGCAACCCATGGTCTCTGACAGATTAAAAATCGTACCCGGCACCATTGAAAGGCCGGAAGAGGGATACCGTTCCAGATTTGATCACAAGGATGAAGTTGCCACACCCGGATATTATTCGGTTTATCTGAAAGACAATCAGGTTAAAGTTGAATTAACTGCAACACAACGGGCAGCCATGCATAGGTATACTTTCCCGGCTACGTTGAATGCCAGGGTAATTCTGGACATTGGACATCAAATTGGATCCACTCCTTCCACTGGACGTTCAAGAGTTGATATTGTGAATGACCACCAGATTGAGGGATGCAAAAGCACAGAGCAGGGGAATATCTATTTTTCGGCAGAGTTCAGCAAGCCATTCGAATACTACGGAACATTTGATGCCACCTACAAAACACCCGAATCAGGAGGCAGTATTTTCCCCTATAAAAACAGCGAGATTGGTGATAAAATGGGAGCGTTTGTGACATTTCAAACAAGCTCCAACGAGCAGGTTCTGGTTAAAATTGCCTTGTCTTATGTTGATGTTGAAGGGGCGCGAAAGAATTTGAAGAAGGAGATGCCTGATTTTGATTTTGACCGGGTCCGGGATGATGCGGAAAAAACATGGAACAATGAACTTTCAAAGATCGAGATATCAGGCGCAACAGAGAAAAAGATGGAGATCTTCTATACTGCAGTTTATCATTCCCTGCTTGCACAATATATCTCACAGGATGTCGACGGCAGGTATTTTGGTATGGATGGTAAGGTGCACATGGCCAATGGATATGATTTTTATGGATCGTTCTCCTGTTGGGACACTTATCGTTCCCAGCACCCATTCCTGACCTTGGCAGCACCCGGGCATGTGAACGATTTTTTAAAATCCATCGCTGCCAAAGCAAAAGATTTTGGATGGATGCCTGCACAACATTTTTTAAATGTCTATGGTGAGGGTATGGTGGGCGATCATCTTATTCCAATTGTTGTGGATGCATACATGAAAGGATTTCGTGATTTTGATGTCGAGTTTGTTTACCAGGCCATGCGAAAAAAAGCACTGGAGCTTCCAAAGGCCCCGGTCCCGGTCAGTGCAGCACGATCCGGACTCGAATATTATCTGAAACTTGGGTACACTCCCATTGATAGGGTGACAGAAGCCGTACCCAACACCCTTGAACTTGCCTACGACGATTGGTGTATTGCCCAGATGGCCAAAGCGCTAAGAAAAAATTCGGATTATGATCTGTTCATGAAACGGGCAATGAATTACAAGAATTTATGGGATGGAACTGTTGGTTTTATGCGACCAAAAAAAGCCGACGGTACTTTTCTGGAGGTGCTGAACGGACGCGGACAGGTTATTGACACCGTTGGTAAGCATACCTTCTATAGATATTTCGACCCCCTTTTGGTTGGCAGGCGTCCTTCAAGACATTACACCGAATCAAATGCATGGCAATACATCTGGTCTGTTCAGCATGACGTGAAGGGGTTGATTGATCTGTTCGGAAGTACCAAAAAATTCAACGACAAGCTGGATCAGTTTTTCACTATGGATCCAAATATTACCCCTCCCAAATATGTGGGTGTTGTGGGAACAATTGGTCAATACGTTCATGGGAATCAGCCTTCCCATCACGTAGCCTATCTGTACAACTATTCAGGAGAACCCTGGAAAACGCAGGAGAGGGTACGGCAGGTTTGTGAGCAACTCTATAAATCAGGGCCGGGTGGATTGTGCGGAAATGAGGACATGGGATCACTCTCATCGTGGTATGCGTTGAGTGCCATGGGAATCTACGCGGTGACACCTGGTGAGCCCGTTTACAACATTGGATCCCCTTTGTTTGAAAAGGTTGTGCTTCACCTGCCAGGAAATAAGCAATTCGACATTCAGACTATGAGTAATTCATCCGAAAACAAATATATCCAGTCTGCAACATTGAATGGATCCCTTTTCAACAGACCTTGGATTACGCACGATGAGATCGTCAAAGGAGGATCGCTTATTCTCCAAATGGGCTCCAAACCCAACAAAAAATGGGGGAACCTTTCTCCTCCGCCCTCCATGAGCAAATAAATAATAAAAAATCATTCTAAATTATTTGGGTGTTTTTGGGTTATTCTTTTTTTTGAACATGTCATTTATATGTTCTAAAGTCTTGTATGAATTGACTTCACGGCCATTAAACAACTCTTTTAACCAACCTGCAGGAATTTTTCCAATGGATGCACTCTCTTTGGTGTTTTCCAACCTTTTGGTAACCATTTGATGAAGTTTTATATTTGCACCCCGAAAGCTTGAAATACCCATGAGAATTGGTTCACATCAACAAAAAAAGATTTTGTGGGTTATGTCTTAGCCGATCTTTGGTTCCATCAAACAAATGAAAAATAAAATTATAAACTGATCATAAATCTTTTTTGCTAAGAAGGGTATCCGGTTTAAAGTACGGAAACCCCCGAATGATGAATATTCTGACCATTGTCTATTCTCCTGCATGTGCGGGATCAAATAAAAACAAATATAACAGATGAAGGGTTTAAAAATAATTGTATTGGCCAAACAGGTTCCCGATACCAGAAATGTTGGGAAGGATGCCATGAAGGCCGACGGAACTGTAAACAGGGCGGCGCTTCCTGCAATTTTTAATCCGGAAGATCTCAATGCACTTGAGTTGGCGTTGAGGGTGAAGGACACATTACCAGGAACTACCATTACCATTCTTACAATGGGACCGGGCAGGGCTGCTGAGATTATTCGGGAAGGCTTGTACCGGGGAGCCGACAGTGGCGTTTTACTCACTGACCGTGCCTTTGCGGGATCCGATACGCTTGCCACTTCTTACGCTTTGGCACAGGCCATCAAGGAGATGGGGCATTATGATCTGATTGTAGCCGGCAGACAGGCAATCGATGGAGATACGGCGCAGGTAGGTCCGCAGGTTGCTGAAAAGTTGAATTTGCCGCAGGTTACCTATGTCGAGGAGGTGATATCTGTTGAAAAATCGGCCATAGTAATGCGTCGTAGGCTGGAGAATGGTGTTGAAACCGTAAAATCACCTCTGCCCATGCTCCTTACGGTAAATGGAAGTGCGCCCGAATGTCGTTCGAGAAATGTAAAAATGCTGATGAAATTTAAGCATGCCAGAACGATCACAGAGAAGCAGGAGGCTACTGAAGATTATACCCATCTGTATGATCATCGCCCCTTCTTGTACATTCGGGAGATGACAGTTGGTGATATTAAAACGGATGCGGATCAACTCGGATTAACGGGATCTCCTACCAAAGTAAAAAAAATCGACAATGTTGTGCTTCAGGCAAAGGATGCAAAGAAGTTGAATACTTCGGATGAAGGGATCAACGATTTGATGAGAGAACTGATTGAGAGTCATGTGATCGGTTAAAGATTTCCAAATTTTAAAATACTAGATGAATGAACAACATATTTGTTTACTGTGAAGTTGAAGAGGGAATTGTATCCGAGGTGAGCCTCGAACTTCTGACCAAAGGCAGAAGCCTGGCCAACCAGTTGGGTTGCCAGTTGGAGGCCGTTGTAGCCGGATCCGGACTGAAAGGAGTTGAAAAGCAAATACTTCCGTATGGCGCCGATGTTCTTCATGTCGCAGATGACCCGCGTTTAGAGCCATATACAACATTGCCTCATTCTGCAATCCTGATCAAACTTTTCGAAGAAGAAAAACCGCAAATTGCGCTCATGGGAGCTACACCCATTGGCCGTGACCTTGGACCCCGCGTCTCCTCCGCTTTGCATAGCGGATTGACAGCAGATTGTACCAGCCTTGAGATCGGCGACCATGAAGATAAAAAGGCAGGGATGGTATACAAGGATCTTTTGTACCAAATCAGACCCGCATTTGGTGGGAACATTATTGCAACCATTATCAATCCCGATTGTCGTCCACAGATGGCAACCGTTCGGGAAGGGGTGATGAAAAAAGAGAAAATCAACGCGAACTATCCGGGGATAGTAAAGCAGCTTGAGGTTTCCAAATATGTTAGCGACCTTGATTTTGTCGTTCAGATACTCGAAAGGCATACGGAGAAGAAAAAGATCAACATCAAAGGGGCCTCCATCGTCGTTTCCGGAGGATATGGTGTTGGATCCAAGGAAAACTTCAAATTGTTGCATGACCTGGCGGCCGTTCTTGGAGCCGAGGTAGGCGCATCGAGGGCAGCCGTTGATGCCGGATACGCAGAGCATGATCGTCAAATTGGACAAACAGGTATTACGGTTCGTCCGAAGTTGTATATTGCTTGTGGAATTTCAGGCCAGGTACAGCACCGTGCCGGAATGGAAGAGTCAGCCCAGATCATTTCGATCAATTCTGATCCGGAAGCGCCAATTAACTCCATCGCCGATTATGTAATTACCGGTGATATCTCTGAGGTCATTCCAAAGATGATCAAGTATTACAAATCTAATACGAAGTAAATCGAGGTTGAATCGGGGTATCCCCACTAAAATTATTTCAAATGGCAAATTTTTACAACGATAATAAAGACCTTAAATTTCATTTGAGCCACCCAATGATGCACAAGTTGGTGTCATTGAAAGAGCGGAATTTTGAAGACAAGGATAAATATGATTTTGCTCCTCTTGATTTTGAGGATGCGATGGACAGTTATGACCGGGTTCTGGAAGTTGTAGGGGAGATAAGCGGAGAAATCATCTCGCCCAATGCTGAAAGTATTGATGCCGAGGGGCCACAGGTTGTTGACGGGCATGTTAAATATGCCCGGGGCACACAGGAAAATCTTGATGCACTGATAAAAGCCGGACTGATGGGTATAACACTGCCACGCAGGTTTGGAGGACTGAATTTCTCCATCGTCCCATATATTATGGCTGCCGATATTGTATCCAGAGCGGATGCAGGCTTTGTCAATATCTGGGGTTTGCAAGATTGCGCGGAAACCTTGAATGAATTTGCATCAGAAGAACAAAAGATGCGTTACCTGACACGCGTAGTGCATGGCGAGACGATGGCCATGGATCTGACTGAACCCGATGCAGGTTCCGATCTTCAGGCAGTACAATTGAAGGCCACTTATGATGAGAAAAAGGGTACCTGGCTGCTGAATGGTGTGAAAAGGTTCATCACCAATGGAGACGGTGACATTGCGCTTGTTCTGGCCCGGTCTGAAGAGGGTACCCGTGATGGTCGCGGTCTCTCCATGTTTGTATATGACAGGAGAAGCGGTGGAGTTGTTGTTCGCCGCATTGAGCACAAAATGGGAATCATAGGTTCACCCACCTGCGAGTTGGTTTTCAAAAATGCACCGGCAGAATTGATCGGATCCCGTAAAATGGGTTTGATCAAATATGTGATGGCTTTGATGAATGGAGCCCGTTTGGGAATAGCGGCACAATCTGTAGGTATTTCTGAAGCTGCCTACCGGGAAGCGCTTCAATATGCAAAAGAACGTAAGCAGTTTGGTAAACCTATCATCGAATTCCCGGCAGTCTTCGAGATGCTTTCCGTGATGAAAGCCAAACTGGATGGTTCACGCACTTTATTGTACGAGACCTCAAGATTTGTTGATTTGTATAAGACCTACGAGCAAATATCGGAAGACCGCAAGTTGGAGCCTGCTGAACGAAATGAGATGAAGGAGGCGCAAAGGATTGCTGATTTGTTTACACCACTTGCAAAAGGTACCACTTCTGAATACTGTAATCAAAACGCCTACGATGCCGTTCAGATCCACGGAGGTTCAGGTTTTATGAAAGATTATCCGGTTGAACGGATTTACCGTGATGCGCGTATTACCTCTATCTACGAGGGAACTACCCAATTGCAGGTTGTAGCGGCCATAAGGGGTGTAACAACCGGGGGCTATTTAAAGCAAATAAGGGTCTACGAAAAGGCAGAATTGAAACCGGAGCTCGAAAAATTCAGGCGGATTTTGATCTCCCTGACACAGGATTATGAAGAGGCCGTAGAAAAGGTTGTCGCATCCGGGGATGATGAGTTTATCGATTTGCATGCCCGCAGAATGGTTGAAATGGCAGGTTACATTACCATGAGTTATCTTTTGGTACTAGATGCCAACCGTGATAGTTCTCATCTCAGATCTGCACAGGTCTTTAACAAAATGGCCAAGGGAGAGGTGAAAGCAAGGGCCGAGTTCATCCGGGCCTCCTCAATCGAAGATATAGGACTTTATAAATACTAATCACTTTTGATTAAATTGCCAATGTCATCCTTTCGGTTGCAATCATGTAGTGGCGTGCGAAATTATCATCCTTCATGTAACCAATCAGTTGTTGTTGAAATACTTTTGCCTCGTCCGATAAAGCCACAATCTTTTTATTGTTTTCAAGATTGTCAGGCTCTTTCTTCTGAACTTTGATTACTTCTATGAAATCATCCATCCAGCGTTCGTAATTTTCCATAAAGACCTTTTGGTCTTTATCAATGGCAAATGTATCGCTAGAAGGTGTTTCCGCACCCTGTAAGATCGTTGTCCCGGTCAGGGTAACCCCGAGTGTTAATCCAAGTTTAGATAAAAACTTGCGGCGATTTTCATCATATCCATTCATGAGATTGTAATTTAAATATAAAATGCGTGAGCAATATTTGTGCCGAAGCACCAATTTTCTTTGGTGATGGATACGGAATAGCTTGTTGGAGGTTTCAGCAAGGGTAGGGCAATGGGCTTAACAGGGATATAATTGTTGAAGTTCTAATCCATTAATTGGGGCGGGTTGGTTTTTGAATCCAAAGGTTTTAATCTTTTATACTTCCAATTGTTCTGATTTTGGTCTTTTTCTTTGTCGCAAATCTATTCACCTATCACCCCATTCTCGTAACTTATCATTTTTTTGTCTTTTTGATAGTGGCGATTCCCCAATTTGACGAGAGAAATAGAATGAATTTAATTGATTTTGCCTAATTGTTAAAAGATATATGGAATTTAAATAGCAGGTTATAAGGCATATAAATCTGAATTTAAGATTTGACACATTTTTTCTTCTTAGGCATTAGGAGGAGAACAAAAAGTCTCTATCTTTGCACCCACGTTTAAGGGCAGAAAGTGGATATTAATCCGGTAAGTTTTTAGGCGCAGTTCAAAGAGAGGGGCATTTAGAAATTGAGAAATTGGTTAATGATGCCTTGGTAGAGCGAAAGATTTCGGAAAAAAACCTATAAAAAGGTTTGTACAGGAAATAAAAAGGCTTTACATT